>JGI24705J35276_12237499_pt1 | contig 11429 bp, 7 predicted proteins | sample TergutNt197P4_FD_35276 | JGI IMG/M metagenome (IMG submission 35276)
TTTTTTCATATTTTACCACCAAGGAAGTTAAGGCTATCCTTTGCTGGTATTTTTATCCAAAGATGAAATAATTCAATTGAATCAGTTGGTCGAAATGCGATAGAGTGAGAAATAGAATAGTTATGAATTGTATCAAACTCAAAATCTTGCAATTGTTCATCATCTTTCCACTCTTCCGGAAGTTCCTTCGCCTTTTCTTCAATCCATTTATTAATTGTACTAAACCAATATGAACAATCGTTTGCTTCAATATATCCAAGTAATCCACTTCTTAGTAAGCCAAAACCATGGTCACCGGTTTTAAAACGCTGAATTCCTCCCGAAGGAGAACCACTATTGAAAAAACCATAAACATACTCTTTTTCTCTATCTCCTGTTCCAGTTGGCAAACGTTTTGCCTCAACGGTATAAAGTTTATTTATTGATGCACCTTGTTCAGATGAAACAAAAGCAATATCTACGCGTTTTACAGGATTGGCTCCAATAGTATAATAATCCCTGTATTCTGGAACTGCTAATATCCCTTTTGGATTGTTACATAGACACCTATTCAATGCAGTCACAAATTCTTGTGATAATCCACTTTCATCCAAATGTCGTGTTCTGGAATATGTAACTAATCCGTAAAGAAATTCAGGTACAGTTTCAACTAATACAGTTTCAAAAATATTCTCCAGTTTATGACTGTGTGTAAAATTTGGAGTCCGATTTATGGAAAAAGGATTTGAGAGTGTGTTTGCTAACATGTTATTGATTATTTAGAATGTCAGCAAATACACTATCGGCATCTCTATATGCTATAGAGGCTAACCAATATCGTTTCTGATTGGGTTTAACAAACAATACTTTATCTGGTGCATAATATTGTATAATGCGTGTTGCTGTCAAGCTATCATTAATATCAAAATTAATTAAGCCATCTATTTGTGTTACTTCTTTTTCCGTTATGATTTGAGGAGTTATGTTTTTCCTTTCATCATAAGAAAATAAAGTTCCAATTAAATTTTCTTTTTCAAAATTAATGATATCTGTCAATTTGAAAGAGTTAACATCGTCCGCATACAATTCATTTATTGCTCTTGAAAATTCATTTCCAAAGAAACCTATATCTGATTTTATATCACCATCTAATATGGTTTTTGTTGCTTTTGAATTCAAGTGACGCATAAAATCATCGGTATAATTCAAAATATCTTGAATTATATTTTCTTCTTGTGCTTTCAATCTAAATTTATCATTCAAAACAGGTAATTCTTTTATGTCTTCGCAATATATTGAAGTATTTAGGTTCACATAAATTTGGGCGCTTGTTGACAGTAAATATGCAATGTATAAAGATTCATATTGCTTTATATTATCAAGAAAGTTGATTAAGAATGTTTTGTCGTTTTCAAGAACATGTATTCCGACATATCTATTTTTAAAAATTAAATTTTTACCGGTAATGGCTGCTGTAATTAATTTATTATCAATGTCTAATGTTTCACTTATCAAAAGAGTTGGTGAATAATATATTGGGGTATCTGCTATTCTGACTCTTTCTGCACTTGTAATATTTTCAGTATTTACAACAATTCCATCAACAATTCCCTTGTTTGATTTTAATCTTTCTGAAACCGGAGTTGGATTTGCTGCAATTTTTGTTAGTGTACCATGCCCCTCTTGTATGATAGTAATTTTTCCCCTCTCATATTCTTTTAATAAAGTATAGGTTCTTAATTTGTAAATAATGTTTTTCAATCGTCCACCACCCATCAAATTGATTTTGAATATGAAGGAATCTTTCTTATAAGTATCTTCGACAAGAGTATAGTGCAAATCATATTTGTCAATCTCAAAGTAAATTCGTTCTCTATTAACTTTTGTTCTTCTAAAAATAGCATGTAGAATATTTTTGTTAAAATCAGGCTGACTTTTAGTTATAAATATTGCAGCAGCACCAACGTCGGCAGCTTTACCAGAACCATCCCACAAGGATTTATTGCGAGCCAACGGTGTAAAATCAAATATTTGATTCATTTGATAATTATACACCAATGCTTTCAGATAATTTTTCGAAACATCACTATTACTATATAACAAGGGCAAAGATTTCACAATTAAACAAGAAAGACCATTATCTTTTAAAAGTGACAATGATTCACTCAAAAATTTTAGTGCAATTTGATTTTGAGGTATTTCGACAGCACTATTATTTATTATCCATGTGCTTTGCTTTTTACTCAAGCTTCCTCTAACAAATGGAGGATTGCCTATAATTACATCAAATTTATAACCATCTTCCTTTTTTAACCACTCCTCTTTCCAATCAAAAAAGTCTTCACAAAAAACTGTTCGTCCTTCAAGATTATTAAATTTTAGATTATCCCAAATTTCTTTAGGGGAAAGTTCATCACATAAAGCTATACAAAGGCTGAAAATAGATATTTGAACGGCTTTAGGGTCTAAATCTACTCCATAAGCAGAATTTAGAAGATTCATTAAGTCTTTTATTTCCGGTTTTTTATAATAATTCTTTTGTCGCCACCATTGAACTAAACGCTTGAAAGCTACGACAAGGAATATGGCAGATCCACAAGCCGGATCCAACACCTTAAATTCGTCTAAATTTTTAGGGACACTATTTAGCGGCATTGATTCGTTAACCAGAAGTTTTACCAAGTGGGAGGGAGTATAAGCAACCCCGTCATTTTTATTTTTGGAATTATCCAAATCTTCTAATTCTTGTTTTCTTTTTTTATTTTCTTTTATAATAAATTCCTCATAAAGACGGCTAATCAACTCTACCGGAATATAGTTGAATGCATACAATCGTGAAAAATTGTCTTCAAATTCAAGCAATTGTTGTCCGGAAATATCCATATATCCTCTTAGGACTTCAGCTAAATAGTCAAAAGCGTTTTGTTTTCCATTGAATAAAATCTTCTGATTATCATCCCATTTAAATATCCCGCCATTAAAATGATTTGTATTCAAATCATAAAAAAAGTCGAAAACCAACCCTTTTTTCAGTACATCGCTAAATTGTTCTGCATTGCCATACTTTTGAAAAAAGCTGGAAGGAAAAACTGTGTTACCACACTCATCTCTACGCTCTTCCAAATATTTAACAAGAATACATTGAATAATTAACTTTTGTACAATTTCTTTATTTTTTTTGAGCCCGGATTCTTTTGTGAATTTATCTATTACTTTCCTCAACAGTGCTGTTAATTGACTGTATGAGGAATCTTTATTAAAATCTACATTTGAATTATCCCAATAGGTGCCGGATTTCAATTTTTGAGCAAAATGTTCATTGAAAATTTCATGGGTATTAGCTACATCTTTCAGTTTTTTGACCAAAAGATATACTGGCTTAAAAACATTCTTTTGAGATTCTTCAACAGGTTTTGTTGTATCTAATATTCTTATTTCAGTCTTTGAAAAAACGCATACCAATGGTACTTCGCCTCCAGTCCACACTTTTTTATGGATTTCTGTTAGGTAGTTAGGATTGGCAAGGGACAAATTTGTTTGATCATAAATGTAGATTTGCGGAATGTATTCGTCTTCACGGATACCTTTCTTAAAAAAGACTGCATCTGCATGATATAATCCCGCCTGTTCCAATTGAAACCAAACAGAAGGTTCATGTGCATAAGAATCTTTATCCTCGACAAAAAAAAGTAATTTTCCTTTGTCCGACTCTAAGCCGAGTTGAGCCAAACCTTTATTTAGAATACTTGCTTCCATTGTATTGTTTTAAGATTCAATCATTTAACTTATTTTCCATACTTTTTTCCCTTCTAACAAGGCTTTATTATATAACGGATAAAGACTGCCATTCTTATCTAATGAACCAAAAACAATTTCATTAGCTGTGTCCATAATGTATTTGTTGCGCACGAGGATACTTTGTATAGAATGTCGCTGAATTGTTTGGGCGACAGGTGAAACAATAAGAAGGCGCTCTTCTGCTAATGGTTTTTGGAGTTCCTCCGGAATCTGTTTGTATATGGAACGTCCAAGCACCAAAATAACAGGCTGATTACCTTTTAATAAAAAATGCAACACATCCTTTTCTAATGGGGAATGGAAGCCACTTATTACGCAAATTCCTTTATCTCGTTGCTCAGTAGCCCAATCCATACATTTTAAAACTGCTTCCGAACTAATTTGGCGAGAGCTTAAAAAAGCAACCTTAGGCAGTTTCAAAATGTCCAAATTCCCTATATGTGCTAATAATTGATTCATTTATTCTTCCTCTTCAGTGTCTAATTCCTTGCCCATTCGGTACTTTATATCGTAATTGATAATAAAATCTAATTCTTCTTCTGTGAAACCATAATGTTCTGCCAATACTTTGTCTATTTCGTCTATGATTGATTTGGATTTTCCAACAAAGAAAGTTTGCAACATTACTGTTCCTGTTTTCTTTTGGTCGCGTGTTTTTGTTTGAGAATTTATTTTTAAGTCTTCGTTTAATTTCAACGAAATAGATTCAAATTTTTGTTTTTGTTTTATAGAAAATTTATCATAGGTGCATGGATATTTATAAATATCTTTAAATCCACAATGAAAACCATCGCCATGGATTCTCCAATACCAATAAAACATATTAGAATTTAGCAAACAAATTATAAAGGCTTTTTTTTCGATTTCACATTTTAGTATTTTAAAATCGTCTGAGTGCGTTATTGTTCCATTTTCTTTTTTAAAGAATGGCTCGAAATCTACCGCTTTGAAAAAATTATTTACAATTCGGTGTGCATATATTATTGAAGAATATGACTGATTAATGTATTGACCTATCGGATTATCATTACTTATCTTTTTTAGAATTGACAATTCTTTATCAGTATTTATTCTTGCTGCCCACCCTGTATTATCAAAATTTTTATTTATTATATAAGAGATATTGTTCGTCAAAGTTTCTCGTTCCATTTGAAACCATCTATAATATTTTGAAACTGTCAACCCTTTTCCTTTGGTTTTTAAAATTAAAATTGCAACTCTTTGTGCTGCGCCTTCAAAGATTCTTGCTGGGAAAATGTCAAAAGAACAAATAAAACGTTCATATCTGCTCTTTAAAAAATTTTGAAGCGTTAATGTTCTGTCCGTACAAATGGCTGATACAGGTACAATCCAACCTATAAATGAATTGTTTTTAGAAAAAGAATTGCAACGTTCAAGTACTTGAGCATATATATTTCCTGATGCAATTGTTTTGTACAAATTGTCTAATGAATATGTATTCTTTACTTTACTATATTCCACATACGGCGGATTCCCAATAATCACATCAAATCCACCATTACCTTTCATTATCTGATAAAATTCGGCAATCCAATGAAAAGGTTGATGAGATTTCAGCCATTCGTCATAAGGCAAATCTGAACTTGATTTATGTAAACGCTGATTTAATATATCGTTTAGACTTTTTAATCGGGTATTTAACTCATTTTTAGCCTGTTTAAATGTAACAATATCCTCTTGTTGGTTGAGTTGAATGGATTTGAAATGTGAGTATGTCCGTGAAATTATCTCCATCTCATTTTCAATTTTCTTCTTGAACTCTTGATTCGATAATTCTTCGTAAATATCCTTTGCAAAAGAGAGATCTTTTTTCAAGTCTTCTTCTGTTGCATATCCAACTAAAGTATTTCCGCATCGAATATTAAAATCTATATCGGGCAATGGGTCTAATCCCAAGTTTTCTGCTCGCTTATCCACATCCACAACGGCAACCATTTTTAAGAATAAACGCAAACGGGCAATTTCAGTCGCTTCGTGCATAATATCAACTCCGTATAGATTTCGCAGTATAATACTTTTATAAATGAAATATTGGATATTACTTCTGTATTTCTTGTCTATTTCGTCTAATTGCTCTTTAAATAGATTGGCATTTTTCAAATTGTATTCCTGTATCCGTGATATGCAAATTTCATAGAGCGGTTCGAGAATATTCAGTGCGGCAAACAAAAAAGCGCCCGATCCGCAAGTAGGATCAAGTATAGTGATATTCTGCAATGCTTTATAGAAATGGAGAATGAATTGATGATCATCTGTCTTTAGTAATAAATCCTCTACGAATCGACGAATATCCAAATTGTAAGTAATAAAATCATTTATCTGAGTTATTTCACCCATGCGAATTTTGCTTAACAATTCAAAATAGCGATTTCTACGTTCAATGGTTTCGCGCCAAATTTCGGTTGGTAAACCGTAAACTTCAGGAGTTGGTTTATTCCATTCTTTGCGCCTTTCAAGCAAATTGGGTTGGGTGGTATCTAATCCAACAGCAATTTCATCGGGTATATCTTTTATTTCTGTACCCTTTTTAATTGCGTTATATATATAGGCGTCTCCTGAACTGCGCAGTGTTTCCCAAACAAACCCTCCGGGAGTGAAATGTTTTTTTGAAGATGTTTTTGCGACTTCATCCATTAAAAATGGGATAATGCAATTTTTACCAATGTATTCCGTAATATCTTCTTTGGTGTAATATGCTCCCTTTTGAGTGCGATCAGTGATATATTGCTCAAAAATGTAACCCAACACATCAGGATTAATATCTTTTCCTGTAGCCGTAATGCGGGTATCTAAATGCCAGCGCCACGTATCGAAGAAATCAAATAAATTTTCAAATGCATCATCGGGAATATCTATATCCTGATATTTACCCTCCAATTCATGCTCATCAAATATTCCACCATTAAGATATGGAATTCTGCCGTAGATATTTTCGAAATCCCTGTCATGTTTTGGATTATTCAACCCTCCTCTAAACAAATGAGAAAGAAATCCTTTGTAAAAAGTGCCAAAAAATTGATTACGACCTCTTTGTTTTTTTGACCATTCTAATTTATTGCGCAAATAATGCTCGTCAAAATTTAGGAAACCTTTTTTCTGTATAAAATAACAGAACATTAAGCGGTTGAGCATTACAGAGGCATACCATTGTCTGTCTTCATCAACGTTTATTCCTTCAATAAATTTTGCAAAAGAGTCATGCTGTTTGCGAAATCCGGAATAGAAGTCTTTAGTAATTTTTGCCGAATTAACTTCAAACGCTTTATGGACACGAAGAGTAACATCAACAATATTAGTTTCTTCATCAAAATCGAAACAAAAATCATTAATTTTTCCATATAAAAAATCAGATTTCTCTGCATCAGTATATTCAACAATAACGAGATCCCGTTTTTCTACCGTTTTTATTGGAATCATCCATATATGATGCTCGGATTTTTCCAATATAAAAATCAAAATATAATTATGAAAGTATCTGCGTAATTGCGTATCTATTTTTTTTCTTATTGAATGTTGAGGCAATTCTGATATATCGCAAGTAAGTACTTTAAATCCCTGTTTGTCTGCTATAGGAATAATATTGTAATCAGTTCCATCAATTGTAATCGGATTTATTCTGTCCGATTTATGGATATGGTTCCATCCTAATTCGTTAAAAAAAGTAATGAAATCAAATTTTTGAATATAACTGTTAAAATCGGCTCTTCTCATTTTCTAAAGCATATTTAATTGTTTTTCAACCCCATTGAACAAATAATCTGTGGTTCTTTGTTCTTGGAATCTTCATCAGTATTTTTAATCGATAGTTCTTCGTCATTACGTAACTCAACTACTAATTGGGCAATTTCCATAGCAGATACACCCTTCTTCAGTTGTCTGTTAAGTAAAATACGTGCATTTTCTTGTATCGGATAGTTATAAATATCATCCATCGCCAATTTGAGTTCATCCGTAACAAATAAACTTCCTGCTTGATTTTTACAATATGTCTCTAATAGAGTATAGGTTCTGTATTTTGTACTTAATCGGCTACCTAATGTACCACCTGTTTTTATTTCCTGTGAATTAATGTGCTCTATAGAAGATGCTACTAATTCATGGTGGTTTTCAAATCTTGGCAGAGCCGGTTCGTCTATTGAACAAGTAAGGGCTTTTAGTATGGTATTTTGAGAATAGGTTATAATTTCTCCGTTCTTACTAATCCATACCAACATATCATTATCCGATGCTGTTTTTGCGTATGTTATCACTCCTTCATAAATTGATGAATCCGGATTTTGTTTCGAAGAATAAACGACATTACTCAAGCCGGGTATAATCGTTTTAAGTTCAGGCTTGGCATCCGTTGCATTTTTCCAAATTTGATATGCCCTCGAACTTAAATCTACTTCTCCGTCATCATCATCGTCCAAAATGCCACTCTTTTCGTTATATATATCCATTAAGTTTTTCTCGTTGCCTTCGAAGAATATTTCATCGCTACCAACAACATCCGCATTTTCATTGATTCTGTTAGTCAAGCGTTGACGCAATCGTATAATCCTTTCCACACCTTCTGCAGGAAAAAAAGAATAACATAATACATTTTCGGCAGTCTGTCCAATACGATCAACACGCCCGGCTCTCTGTATCAGCCTGATGATTGCCCATGGTAAATCGTAATTAATGACAATATGAGCATCTTGCAGATTTTGCCCTTCACTTAAAACATCTGTAGCAATCAGTATGCGCAACTGCTCGTTTAATTCCGGAGCATGCTCTATTTCATTACTAACAGGGGAAAACTTTTCAACAATTTGTGTTGGATTTTTACTGTCTCCTGTTACGCACTCTATTTTTTCTATGCCTCTTTTATTGAGTTGTGAATAAATATATTTTGCCGTATCTGAATATTGGGTAAACACTATTATTTTTTCACTTTTATGTTTTTGAGTTATCAGTTGAAATAACGTGTTCAATTTTTCATCTTTATCAGTATCCCATTTTCCACAACGAGCAATAATTTCCAACAGAAGTTCACAATCTTTGAGTAAGGTCTGTTTCAAAGTACGTTTGAAATAAGAGCTATTGAGCCATTTTACATTGTTTGAATTACCGGAAATAGAATTGTAATATTGTCGTGCAACTGATAAATAATCCTCCAAAGAAGAGGAAAAGGAAAAATTCGTTTCATCCATCTTCTTGATAAGACTAACATTATTGTCTTCAAAGATTTCATTTTCAATATCTTCATCTTCCAAAAGATTGTCTGTAAAGCTGCTTTCGTCGCCTATAGGTAAAGGCAACTTATTCTCAATAGCATAGATATAGATAGCGTTTCTCAATACATGCCTATGTAATGAAATCAGGTACGAAATACCGCTACTGTCTAAACGCTTAAAAAAGTTGGTTCTACAGAATCCCATCATTCTTTGACCTGCTCTGGAAAGATTGTTAATAATTTCCTTATCAACATTCGGCAAGTCTTCAGGTAAACTATCATTTATATATTTAGTAAGTCCATATCGTGGAAATTTTAAAAGAGCCATATTGTCCATCACATTTTCTGAATACAATCGCCCAAATTGGTCTTCTTTATGCATAGCAAAAGAGATAGACTTGGGAAGTCTGTCTGGAAAATAAGATTTCGTTCCATCCTTAAATTGTAGATATTTCCTCCTATTCACAGGATCAGTGTGCGCATAGCTTTCTTTTATAAAGGTTCTTGTCCTTCGTATAAGAAACAAACGCATTAATTCTCTCCAATCATCAGATTCAGAACTCCGTTCAAATGCCTTAATACTTCTGATATAATCCTCATGTTTTTTTGAAAATTCTCTTTCTCCACCAATTTGACGTATATATTGTTCGGGTTGAATTCCTAAATCGGCATCATCTTTTAAAAATAATTTCAGTTGATTAGCCAAATCACTAAAATCCATATTGTAAGGTGTGGCTGTAAGCATCAATATTTTGCAATTTTGCAGACTAATTAAATGTTTAATATTTTGATAGTGTTTCCCTTCGCCATTTCTTAAGTTATGACTTTCATCTATTATGATTAAATCATAGTGCTTAACATTGTTTACATCAATTGTTTTTGAAATGGAACGCACATCTGCTTTTAAATCATATCTTATTACATATTTACTCCACATTGTTTGCAGATTTGCGGGACATAGGATTAATGTGCTACAGGCATTATTTAATTCATACACTTTCGCAACAGCGCAGGCAGTAATGGTTTTACCCAATCCGACAACATCTCCAATCATTGCCCCACCTCGTTTTTCCAAATGTCGTGCGGCTAATTTTACGGCTGTTTCCTGAAAGGGGAATAAATCTTTTTTAAATTCTCTTGGAAGGGTAAATTCACTGATACTATTCCTCGCCTCACGACTTAAATGATATGCGGTTTTTAAATAAATATAATACGGAGGAATTATTTTATCTCCAGCCCAACTGTTATCTATAATTTCTATCAGTTCATCTGTAATATCCAAACTAAATCTATCATCCCACCTGTCATCAAACCAATTTGCGAGTTTCTCAGTATGATCATTATCACTAAAACCTGCATTAAGCTCACCTTGCCCACTCAAACCTCTATAAGTCAGATTACTACTTCCCATAATTGCTTGAATGGAGTTGAAATTATCATCAGGACGATACGCAATATACAATTTTGCGTGTAGAGGTTCTCTTAAATATAACTTAATGCAAACCCTTCTATTTTTGAGTTGTGCAGACAATCTTCTCAAATTATGCTCATCTTGAGCTGTCTGTTTTCCAACAATCAACTGCTTTCTGAAATCATCAGCAATCTGTTTTTTACAAAGTTTGACTTCCTCTGTATCCGGTAATATATTTGATTGAGAAGAATATAGGCGTTTTACTATTTCGATTGGAGGACGGTGCATGCCAATCAATAGACGACAGACTCTCTGCTTATTTTCATCTTTCTCATATATAAAATCGCCTGTCAGTTGGTCAATTTCATTAACAACCATATCCCAACCTCGTAGATTAAAATATCCCACACAAAAATCAACTCTTCTAACTTGTGAATTTGAAATGATTGCTTTTAGTCCTTCGGTAAACTTTGTCTGTATGTTATCGTATATTTGTGCCATAATCTACTTTTCATTAATCAAATCCTTTATACCTACTTGTAGAATCTCTGCAATCTGATGCAGGACATCTAAACTTGGTTGCTTTCGATTACACGCATAAGCGTTTACCATATTGAAACTCTTGCCAAGCTTTTCTGCCAGCCAAGTTTGCTTAATCCCTTTCTTATCAAGAATTTCCTTGATTCTATTTAGCTTTGTTTGATTAGACATACAGCAATTGTCTCAAATTCATTGTGCAAATATAGTGAATATTGTGTGATAAAAATAGAAAAATTCACTTATTTTTTATTTTACCGTTTCTATTTGATTTCGCAGTACTTTCGCTTCTATGCTTGCTCTTTTTACCCCCTCCAATTTTTCCACTTGGTCTTCTACCGAATCTTCATATCTTTCTACTTGTTTACGAACAATTTCGATACAGTCATTGTTGATAAATTTTCGTTCCAAGCAATAAAGATTTACTTCGTTGACTAATGACTATGTGTCTATTTCTTTTTCCCTTTCTTTTGTTGTTTCTCG
>JGI24705J35276_12237500_pt1 | contig 11429 bp, 11 predicted proteins | sample TergutNt197P4_FD_35276 | JGI IMG/M metagenome (IMG submission 35276)
GAGCCTGCGCCTGATACGGTCAGCAGACCGACGGAACCGGTTCCTGCTCCGATAGAATCTGTGGTCGTCAGAAAGCCTGATACCGGACCCACACTGGGCGGAGGTTGAGAGGTTCCGGAACTGACAACACTTCCATTTAAGACGGTCAGAGTTCCGCTGCCCGAATCTCCGACAATGAAACTCGCCCCTATGCCTACTGTTGATCGATCAACTGTCATCACCGCGGAGCTGCCCGCGCCAACGCCAACGTCCAAGAGATCATCCACCAAAACAGAGGCGCCGGCCGAAACCTCTACTCTTCCGATGGAATTGTTTCCTTCGGCGACATAAAGGTCTCCCAATCCGTTCGCTTCTGTGATTGTGAAGGCTGTTCCCGCACCTGTTATGATAAACTGAGCGTCGCTGTTGTCGCTATAGCCCACGGCCATATAGCGAGAAAGCGTCAGCGTTCCGCCATTATCGATCGTCAGCACGCCCGCTAACGGCGCGGGACCACCAGCTGCCGAATCGCCGATGCGGACAAGATAGTCGGTGATCGCTGGAACGTTAATGATCGGCTGTTGGACGAACGGGCTTCCGACAACCGCCGTCGTATCAAGGCTGCCACCAATTCCTGGCTCGCCATTGCTCCAGTTTCCCGGATCGGTCCAATCTGTGGTGCCGGCGGCGCCGGTCCAAAATGTGTAGGCGGCCTGCGCGAGACTGACGCCGCCGATTGTCACTCCGACGACTGCGGTAGTTCCGAGCGCCAGGCGCTTCAGGCGTTGTTGATGCTTCATGATCCCACCCTTTTCGCTGGGAAGGCCCGGTGATCATATGCGCCTTGAGACGGCGACTTCGGCTGCAATTGGCAGCCCGATCATCCGAGAGTGACAGTGCTGATTGTTGCGGCCCGTTTGTGGCGTGTCGGTGGCGCAATGGAGACGCCCGCGGTTTATTGACGTCGTGACATTCGCGTCACACCTTGGAACCTTTACGCCAATCCCTGTGCCACGAGCGCGATCGTCGCCCATGGTTAACCCTTCATTAGAAGCTTGCGCGGCATGCTCCCGGCGAAGGAGAGCCCTGATGATTTCAGTTCGCGATGCCTATGATGAGGCCTGTCCGGTCCGCGACGAGCTCCTGGGCGAGATGTATCGCGCCAGTGAAGGCGGCTTGCAGAGTCTGGTCGAGAGTGTTTCCTCCGACGTTCGCGCCAAGCTGGCGCTGTTCTGCTATCACCGCAGTCACCTGCACTCTCTGGCCGTTGCAATTGCGGCAAGCTGCAGCCTGCGCGAATTGGTCGAAGCCGGCGGACGCGTCGGCTCGACGCTTTACGCGCAGTCGCGTGGAAATGGCATGGAATCCGCGTCGCTGGCTGGTGGGCGCAAGCCGATCACACTGTCGACCAAACCGCTCTCGGTCCTCACGCCGATCGATGACGACCCCGACGAGATTGATGACGAACCCGATCAGATCGATGACGAGGAACAGCTGAATAAGGACTATTTAGTCAAAGCTGAGCTCGCCTGACGCTTCGCCCGTTCAAGTAGCGGGCAGTCCGAACTTCCGCCGCGCCATCGTGCATTCGACATCACCTGGGATGCAGGTGCGGCACACCTCGGGCCGCCAGGCATAAATGCCGCAGGCGGTCGCAATACCAACAACTCCTTTCAATGCCAGACAGCGATCACCCGTGCAGCGCATGCCGGACTGACGCTCGTTGACAAGTTGCTCGGGAATTCGCGACAGTGCTTCGTCGCTTTCGACCGAGAATCGTGGCCAGTTTACCGAATAGGCGCAGCAGGCGCCGCAGCTCTGGCAGAAGTTCGACTCATCGACCGACGTATTCTGATCCGTTTCGTTCATGCAGATTTCGCGGGCGGGCTGCGGTCTTTTGTTTGAGCAAGGCCCCAAATTGAGTGATGCGCCGCTTCGCGCCAACCTCTCCTTGAGGAGAGGCGGCGCTGAATTCGCGGCAATGGCGTGACGGTTATTTGGGCGCCATGCGCAGCGATGCGTCAAGCCGCACAACTTCGCCGTTCAGATAGGCGTTCTCGATCATGTGCTGGGCGAGGGCTGCATATTCGTCCGGGCTGCCGAGCCGATGAGGGAAGGGGACGGCTGCTGCGAGCGAGTCCTGGGCTTGCTGCGACAGGGTGCCCATCATGGGAGTAAGGAACAGGCCGGGTGCAATGGTGAGCACGCGGATGCCAAACTGTGCGAACTCGCGCGCAATCGGCAGCGTCATTCCGACAATGCCAGCTTTGGAGGCCGAATAGGCCGCTTGTCCGATCTGGCCATCATAGGCGGCCACTGATGCGGTGTTGATGATGACGCCGCGCTCGCCAGTCGCCTGCGGCTCAAGCTTGGACATCTCGGCCGCGGCAAGACGTAGCATATTGAACGAGCCGATCAGGTTGATCCTGATCACCTTGTCAAAGTCAGCCAGCGCCATCGGCCCATCGCGGCCGACCACGCGCTTTGCCACGCCGATACCGGCGCAGTTGACCAGGACGCGGGCCGGACCATGGGCCTTGGTGGCTTGTGCCAGCGCAGCTTCGGCTGACGCGGCATCGGTGACGTCGCAAACGACCGCCACGCCCTTGATTTCGGCGGCGACGCTCTCAGCGAGCTCGGCATTGAGGTCGCATACTGCGACCTTCGCGCCCAGCGCGGCAAGCCTGCGCGCAGTGGCCGCGCCTAATCCCGATGCGCCTCCGGTGACAATGGCGGCCTGATCCTTCAACTGCATATTTTACTCCCTTTGATGAAATCTCGATGAATTTCTATTCCGGCCAACGCAGCCAACCCCATTTGCCCCGCAAGCGCGGCAAATGAGGTGTTGTGGCAAGACCCGAAACAGTCTTTCATCCTGCTTGAGCAAACCGTTATCACATGATCCGACGAGATGGGAACATAAAGCTCCCCGATCAGCGATATCAGATGCTCCGGCAACGCGTGGTTTTTACAAGGGCAATTTCGACATGGAATTGATCGCCAAGTATCTTCCTGAATACAGCTTCAGAGAAACGCACTCGCGGGAAGTGCTCGCCTCTCCTGAAATTATCATGGAAGCAGCCCTCGCTTACCGGCCCGACTCCGATCCGTTGTTTCGCGCTGCAATTGCATTGCGGGAGTTGCCCATGCGGATGCTTTCCGCGCTCGGTGGCAAGCATGAAACTACCACCCCTCCCTTTAGCTTTTCCAATTTCACGTTGCTCGAAAGTTGGCCGGGCAGGGAGCTCGCCTACGGGCTGGTCGGACGTTTCTGGCAGTTCGATTATGGCCTTGTGCCGATCGAGGCGGAGGCGTTCGCGCCATGTTTTGCGGATATGCTTCGCGCGATTGTACAGGACGACAACGCGGTCATCCGGAAGGTCATGAATGTCGACTTTCTGATGCGCAAGATTGTCTTGCCGTCGCTGGCCGACAGCACGGATCTGCTGGAGCGGGTGGCGTCAGATGCACATGCGATCGTCGGCTCATTCCTCGCGCTTGCTGCACCGATAGTCGCCGAGAGGCATGGCATTCCCTACATCTTCGGCCCGCTGCAGCCGATGCCCTGGTTTTCGCCGCTCGACCCTCCATCATCGCCGGATCTTAAATTGTGTGCGAAGCCGCCGCTCGGTCCTCTTAAGAGCGATGGAATCATTTTCTTTTCCGCTTGATGCGTCTGGAGACGCGGCGTCGATATGCGCCACTCATCGACGAGGTGCGTCTGGCGAAGGGCCTTCCGAAGTCAGCTATGGTGCCGATTTTCCAACCCGGCACGAGGCCTGCCCTCTCACTCGGCCTCTATTCGCCGCTGCTCGGATCGCTTCCGGCCGATGTTCTGCAACCGGCACAGCTGACAGGGTTTCCATGGTACGACAGCGAAGATGGAGCCGCACCAACACTCGACGCAGACCTTGCAACGTTTCTCGATAGCGGTCCGGCTCCGCTTATCGTTTCGCTTGGTTCGTTTCTGCCATTCGTGGCTGATGAGTTCTATCAGCGCAGCGCGGCAATTGCTCGCGAATTGGGCCTGCGTGCGGTGTTGCTGACCAGCGAAGCCATATCGGCATCGTCGCCCGACATCATGGTGCGCAGCTATGCGCCGCATTCGTTGCTGTTTCCGCGTGCAGCCGCGATCGTACACCACGGAGGCGTTGGCACCATGGGGCAGGCGTTGAGAGCCGGAATCCCGCAGCTTGTGGTCCCGTTCTGGGCCGATCAATTCGACAATGCAGCCCGGGCGGTTCGCATGGGGGTTGGCCTTTCTGCCTCACCAGGCAGATACAACTCCGGCGGGATCAAGTTGCTGCGGAGGCTCCTTGAGGAGCGAGAATTTGCCCTGACAGCATCCGGAATAGGGAAGCAGGTCAGGGATGAGGACGGTGCGGGCGTCGCCGCGGATGCCATCATGCGCATCGCTCAACCGCATCGTCATTAGATGGAGATTTTGAGGATGTGCAAACAAAATCCCGCCATAATTCCGGATTGGAAGTGCGACCTCAGCACAATCAATTAGAGCCATAAACGTATGTCCAAAGTATTTATTGTTGCCCGTCGGGACGATTCATTTTCCACTGAAGCCGACGCAAAAGCGGCTATCGAAGCTATCTTTGCTGGTAGGGACCAACAAAGGCCACCGGAAAAGCGGTTCGAGGTTGAAGCCTATAAGCGTGCGGCTTTCCTCACCTTAGACCAAGGGGCGCAATTGCTGGAATGGGCTGACCCTATTATGACATTCCTGATCATGCCCAATCGACAAGGGGGGGTTGATTTGCTGAATAGCGCTAAGGACTGGCGCTTTTCCACACGGGAAGAAGCGGAGGAACTCATAGCGGTATTCGAGGCGGTGGAGACAGACTTAGGTTTCTTTATTGTTGAACAGACGCTCCCGGATTAGGCGCCTCCACGTGTAAGCGGAGCAACTATATGCCCCAACACACTTCGCGTCCGCTTACTCCCTCAATCCACCAGGATCACCCGGATATCATTGACGTTGGTCAGCGTCGGGCCGGGCAGCAGCAGATCGCCGGTTGCGGCGAAGAATGCAGTCGCGTCGTTGTTGTCGAGATAGGCCTGCGGTTCGAGCCGCAAGGCCTTCATTTTCGCGAATGTTGTCGCGTCGATCATCGCACCCGCCGGATCAGTCGCCTTGCCTGAGCCGCCATCGGCGCCGTCAGTATCGCCGGCGAGCGCGGAAATTCCGGTCGTGTCCTTGAGCAGGTTTGCGAGCGCCAGCACGTATTCCTGATTGGGGCCGCCACGCCCCTGGCCGCGGACGGTGACCGTCAGCTCGCCGCCGGACAGGATGGCGATGCGGCGGCTCTCTGCACGTGCGTGCAGCGCGAGCTTTGCGTGATCGGCTGCGATCTCGCGCGCCTCGCCTTCGAGGTCGGCGCCGAGATCGACGACCTCATAGCCCGCATCTCTTGCCAGCTTCACCGCTGCGTCGAGCGATTGCCTGGGGCGCGCGATCAATTCGAAACAGGCGCGCGCAAAGGTGGGATCACCGATCTTGCAGCTCTCATTCCCGGAATCGCCGAGCGCGCGGCGCACGGCATCGTCGACCTCAAGCTTGTATTTCGCGATGATGGCGCGGGCATCGGCTAGCGTTGTCGGATCGGGCACAGTGGGTCCGGAGGCGATTGCCGATGGCTCGTCCCGCGGCACGTCGGAAATCGCGAGCGTCACGATTTCGCCGGCTCGCCGGCCGGCGCGCGCAAGCCGCCCACCCTTGATCCGCGAGAGATGTTTTCGGACCGCGTTGACTTCGCCGATGGGTGCACCCGAGTGCAGCAGTGCCCGATTGACCTGGATCTTCTGCGCAAAGCTGATGCCCTCGCACGGTGCGGTCCAGTTGGCCGAGCCGCCGCCGGAGAGCAGCACAAGGAGAAGATCGTCAGGCCCCGCCTGTCGCGCGAGCTGCAGCGTGTCCGCGGCTGCCTTCAATCCGGCCTCGTCGGGCACGGGGTGACCGGCCTCGACCACCCTGATCCGCCGGGTCGGCACGCCATGATCATGGCGCGTGGTGGCGATCCCGACGAGCCGTTCCGGCGCGAGCTTGAGGGTGTCGAGATAGTGCCGCTCCGCAGCTGCCGCCATGGCTGCTGCGCCCTTGCCAGCAGCAAGACAGATCACGCGGCGCCGAGGAGCCGGTGGCAGGTGCGGGGCCAGCACCACATCGGGATGGGCGGCAGCGACAGCAGCGTCATAGATGGCGCGCAGCAGCGGGCGTCGATCGGTCATGAGGATGCCTGTGTGAGCTTCTGCCAGATTCTATCAGCCGCTGACGTCGCCGTCGATGACGTGCCCGAACAGCTCCCAGCTGTCGCCCTTGAATCGCATCAGCTGCAACTGGGAAAGCGGAGCGAAGTCGGTGGGGCTGGTGTTCACCTGGACGCCCGGCAACAGGCCGGCGGGCTCGTAATCCTTGATGTTGGCCGCTTGCTTCATGACGTTGGCGCGCGTCAGGTCTTCGCCGCACGCCTCCAGCACGTGCACGAGGCCCTGGGCCGCGATGTAACCGAACATCACCTCCGCATCCGCCCGGTTGGCGTCGGGATAATATTTGTCGAGGAATTCATTCCAGGACTTCATCGCCGAATCGTTTTTCCACTGCGGGTCGGTGGGATCCTTGAAATAGGCGGAGGAAATGATGTCTTGCGAGGCTTCGAGGCCGGCCGGCTTCATCACGGCACCGATTGAAGCGGAAACGTTATTGAGAAACTGAACCGGCTTCCACCCGATCTCGGCAACCTTCTTGATTGCTTGGGCGGCGAATTTCGGTGTGGTGATGTTGAAGAACACGTCGGCGCCGCTCGCCTTCAGGGTTACAATGTGAGAGTCGATAGTCGGCTCGGAGACATTGTAGCTCTCCTCCGCGACGATCATTGGGGCCGCCTTGGCGCCGAGACCATCCTTGATGCCCTTCAGGTAATCTCTGCCGTAGTCGTCGTTCTGATAAAGGATCGCGATCTTGGCGTTCGGCATCATGCTCAGGACGAATTTGGCGTAAATGCGCGCCTCGCTCTGGTAATTGGGCTGCCAGCCCATGGTCCACGGAAAATTCTTCGGATCGTTCCACTTGGTGGCGCCCGTGGCGACAAACAACTGCGGCACCTTCTTCGAATTCATGTATTTATGGATTGCTGAATTGGGCGGTGTGCCGAGCGAATCAAAGATCAGGAGCACCCCGTCGCTTTCGACAAGCTTGCGCGCCTGCTCCACGGTTTTCGGTGGCGAATAGCCGTCGTCATAACTGATGAAGTCGATCTTGCGGCCGTTGATGCCGCCCTCGGCGTTGATCTTCCTGAAATAGGCAGCCTCGGTCTTGCCGATCACGCCATAGGCGGAAGCCGGGCCGCTATAGGGCATGATGTTGCCGATCTTGATTTCCGTGTCGGTTGCGCCGGTGTCGTATTTCTTCTGCGCTGACGCCGCCGTGGACAGGGTCGCGGCCAGCGCCAATACGGATGAAAAGACAGCTGAGAGAACACCCAAACGCACATGCATTGCAGGCATTGTGATCCCAGGCATTGTGGTCCTCCCTGGATCTGAATGAGTTGTTTGTTCTTGATTGGAGCGTTGGCTTGCTCCACTTCAACGTGCATTCAATACCCTTCACGGGCCGCCAGCAAGAAAAACGCCTATCTCGGAACCGCTGTAGATGGAGCGATATGACGAAAGGATGAGGAACGTCTTGGATAGTTCCGGCGGGGCGTCTCACGTCTTTCTGAGTTTGCCGATCAACTGTCCGGCGTAGGTCGCGACTTGTCTTGCGCCGTGCGGCATCAGGAAGATGACGAGGAAAAGGATCACGCCGAATACGGCGCCAGACAGGCCCTTGGAGATGCCTTCCGCAATGTCCGGCACGAAAACGATGAAGGCGGAGCCGACGATGGAGCCCGGCAGCCAGCCCACGCCGCCGACGACCATGCCGATGAACAGTTGGATCGAGAACTGTATGGTATAGCTGTCAGGCCCCACAAACTGCGCGGCGATCGCTCCGAGTCCGCCGGCAACGCCGGTAATGCCGGCGCTGACACCGAAGGCCAGCGTCTTGTAGAGCGCGACATTGACACCCATGGCGGCCGCCGCAATTTCGTTGTCGCGGATCGCCATGAAGGCGCGACCTGAGCGGGAGCGGAGCAGGTTCACGGAGAAAATGTAGATCGCGAGCGTGACGCCCAGTGTGAAATAATAGAGCCACATGTCCTGCAAGTCCTGCGGCAGCCCGAAGGGGGCATCAGGCTCGGTGACCGAGAGGCCCTGCACGCCGCCGGTCCAGTGCTCGAGAAAGTTGAGCTTCAAGAACTGCGGCATGGCCGTCGCAAGCGCAAAGGTTGCCAGCGCAAGGTAAATTCCTGATAGCCGCAGTGCAGGCAGGCCGAACAGAAATCCGGCCGCGAAGCAAAGCACGCCTGCAATCGGCAGGCACAGCACATAACTTACATTGAACTGGTCCATCAGCACTGCGGTGACGTAGGCGCCGATGGCAAAGAACGCGCTTTGGCCCAGCGAGAATTGGCCGCTGCCGCCGGTGAGAATGTTCAGGGCGAGCACCGCCAGCCCATATATCAAGACCATCGTCATCTGGAAGATGAAGGAGTTTTTGACGAGCAACGGCGCGATCAGGAGTAGCATCAGCACCACGAAGGAGGTGCCAGCGCCGACCGTCATGGCTCGCTTCGGCACAGCCCCGACGGCCGAGGCGGTTTTCGTGATGGCGTGGTCTGCAGTGCTCATGATCAAACTCGCTTGACGGTGTGCCGGCCGAACAGGCCCGCGGGTTTGACGACCAGGACAGAAATGATCAGCGCGAGCACGATCGGCAGTTTCAGCTCATTGCCGACGCCGGGGATGTACGTCCCGGCAAGATTTTCGAGGATGCCGACAAGGAAGCCACCGAGCACCGCTCCGAACGGGCTCGATAATCCGCCAAGCACGGCTGCGGCGAAGCCGTAAAGCAACACGCCTCCCATCATGTTGGGTTCCAGAAATACGATCGGGGCGATCATCATGCCGGCGATCGCGCCGATCGCAGCCGCCATGCCCCAGCCCAGCGCGATCATCCAGGATGTGTTGATGCCGACCAGCCGGGCCGACTCAGGCAGCAGGGCAGCGGCCCTCATCGCCAGTCCGATTCGCGTGTGCTGGAAGAACAGGTAGAGTCCGAGCAGAAGCAGCACGGTCACGCCGATCATGCCCGCCTCATGGGTCGAGATCAGTCGGCTGCCGAGGAACGGCGAGGAGCCGAACGGGGTCGGGTATTGCTTGATGGTGAAGTCCCAGATCAGTCCTGCCGACGAGTTGAGGATCGCAAACAATGCGATGAAGCCCGCGACATTGGTCAGGACAGGTGCTTTCGCGAGCGGTTTGAACAGGACGCGCTCGATCGCGATGCCGCCGACAAAAGAAAGTGCCAGCGTGATCACGAAGGCGCCCCAATACGGCACGCCCCATTGTATCAATTGCCAGGAGATGAAGGTCGAGAACATCGCCATCTCGCCCTGCGCGAAGTTCAGGTGGTCGATTGCCTGGTAGATCATGACCACGGCGAGTGCCATGCAGGCATAAATGGCGCCTGTGGCGATTCCGGCCAGAACTTCGTTGGCGAAGAGCTCCATTGTTTGGCTCTCTAGGCGTCGTTAAGAAATCATCGCGGCGCTTTTTACTCGTCATTGCCGGGCTTGACCCGGCAATCCATCATCAAAAGGAGAACACTGTTGCACCCAGCGAAAGCTTTCCCTCTTGTCCGCTTGCGCGGACGATGCGTGACGAGCAGAGCTCGCACTGGGATCACCGGGTCAAGCCCGGTGATGACGAGTGGAAAAAAGCCCTGTCGATTCACTAATTTCTGTCGTTTCCTTTGAGCGGCCTCAGTAACCCAGATAGCATTTGCGGACGTTTTCGTTGTTTGAGATGTCCTTGGCGCTGCCCGACATGACAACGCGTCCGGTCTCGATGACATAGGCATGGTCGGCCAGTTCGAGCGCGATCCGTGCGTTCTGTTCGACCATCAGGATCGAGACCTTGTCCTCGAGGTTGATCCTGGCGAGTATGTTGAAGAGGTCGCGCACAATCAGCGGCGCCAGTCCGAACGACGGCTCGTCCAGCAGCATCAGCCGCGGTTGCAGCATCAGCGCGCGTGCGATCGCGAGCATCTGCTGCTCGCCGCCGGAGAGCGTGCCGGCCTGCTGGGTGTGGCGCTGCTTCAAGACCGGAAAATAGGCATACATGCGCTCCATATCGGAGATGATGCGGGACCTGTCCTTTCGGGTGATGGCTCCGAGCTGCAGATTCTCCTCCACCGTCATGGCAGTGAAGGTGCCGCGGCCCTGCGGCACATGGGCGATGCCGGCGCGCACGATGCTTTCAGTCGAGCGATGGTTCAGTGGCTTGCCATCGAACTCGATCGTACCCGTGGAGCGCACCATGTTGCAGATCGCGCGCAGCGTGGTGGTCTTGCCGGCGCCGTTGGCACCGAGCACGGTGGTGAGCGAGCCTTCGTTGAGCGAGAGCGAGAGGCCGTCAAGGGCCTGGACCTGACCGTAATAGGCGCGCAGATCCCTGACATTGAGCAACGCCGTCATTGGTCTTTGCTCCCGAGGTAGGCCTTGATGACGTCAGGATCTGCTTGCACCTGGGCCGGCGAGCCTTCCGCGAGCTTGCTGCCAAAATTCAGCGCGACCACGTGGTCGGCGATCCCCATCACGAGTCCCATGTGATGCTCAACGAGCAGTACCGTGACATGCCGGTCGTCGCGGATGCGGCGGATCAACTCGCCAAGCACATGGACTTCTTCATGATTTAGACCGCCGGCCGGCTCATCAAGCAGCAGAATCTTTGGATCCGCGGCGAGTGCGCGCGCCAGTTCCACGCGCTTCTGCGTGCCGAAGGACAGGCCGGAGACAACGGTGGTGGCGACGTCTTCGAGGCCGAGATAGGCCAGGATCTCCATCACCCTCTTATTGATGCCGCTCTCGCTGCGGCGGACCCATGCCAGGCGCAGGGAGTCGCTGATGATGTCGCTGCGGGTGCGGGCATGCGTGCCGACGCGTACATTGTCCATCACCGAGAGGTTGGGGAACAGCGCCACGTTCTGGAACGTCCGGCCGATGCCGATCTCGGCGATCCGGTGTGGCGGGCGTGACAAAATGCTCGCACCTTCCACCAGGATGTCGCCGAAGCTCGGCTGGTAGAGCCGGCTCAGGCAATTGAACAGGGTGGTCTTTCCGGCGCCGTTGGGGCCGATCAATCCGAGGATCTGGCCCTTGTGCATGTCAAAGGTCACGCCATTGAGCGCGACGATGCCGCCGAATACAACACTGACGTCACGAACCGCGAGTAGAGGCGAAGTCCACCGCGCGGACTGTGCCTGCGTCATCTGGTCTGGCCCACACCGTTGAGTGAGCCGAGGGGCAAAGGATTCGCCCTTCTATTTCTTTGTTTGAGCG
>JGI24705J35276_12237501_pt1 | contig 11429 bp, 10 predicted proteins | sample TergutNt197P4_FD_35276 | JGI IMG/M metagenome (IMG submission 35276)
GTGGATGGGATAGCACTAAGAAAAATGAATCGGAACAACAAAAAAGCCAGAACACTTTTGGTTGCTGGCTTTTGTGGACTGTATGGGACTATTTGGGATGGGGGTTGCGTCCCCCCGACAGGAATCGAACCTGTATCTGGCGCTTAGGAGGCGCCCGTTCTATCCATTGAACTACAGGGAGAGGGAGTAGAAAACCTTTTTTCAGCCTATCACGAAGCCCTTCCGGACAAAAGACCGAGAAGCGCATCGAGGCTGGACGGGGCTTCTGGGGGTACTTCAGCCCGCGTACCCGAAAAATTCGCGATGGCCGCGCATTTCCTTCAGGCGTTCGACCAGAAGTTTGAAATCGTCTTCGTTATCGACCGGGTTGAGCACTGCGGCATCGACGACAAACAACGGCGAGGCTTCGTACTGGAAAAAGAAATCGGCGTAATGCTTGGCTACCTTTTCGAGATAGGACTCAGTGACCCGGCGCTCGGCGTCGATGCCGCGCTTGTAGACGCGCTCGGCCAGCGCCGTGACCGGCGCTTGCAGATAGATGACCAGATCGGGTGCTGGCAGCGAGGGCGGTTTCATGGCCTCGTAAATCTTCTCGTACAGGGCCAGTTCGTCCGGCGCAAGGTTGATCCGGGCAAACAAGGGGTCACGCTCCAGCATGAAGTCGGCAACGATATGCTGACATTCGTCCGAATCCTCGCTGTTCAGGGCCGCAAACTGTTCAAAGCGCTGAAACAGGAAAGAAAGCTGGGTCGGCAATGCCCAACGTTCAGGATTCTGGTAGAAACGGGCGAGGAAAGGATTGTCCTGCGGCCGTTCAAAGATCGGTTTGACTGCCGGCAGATAGGCTGCCAGACGTTGTGCCAGTGAGGTCTTTCCCGCGCCAATCGGGCCTTCGACAGCGATATAGCGTACTTTTTCGAGCATCGTGAATACCGTATCCCGTACCGCTTGCGCGCGGATGAACAATGGAAGAAACCGGTGATGCTAACAAAAAAGCCACTCCGATAGAAAACCCGCGAAGATATGCTCGTCCTGCGCTGTGCCAATGAACGGGCCTTGTTGCAGGTCGCAACCCAGGGCGAGCAGAAAATCCTGTTGCGCCCTGCTCTGCACGCCACGCGCCATGACCCGGATGCCGAGCGGCGCGGACATCTGGATGATGGCTTCGATGAACGCCATATCGTCATCGTCGCGCCCAAGCCGCGCGACGAGCGAGGCATCGAGTTTGAGTACGCCGAAGCGGTAACGGCTCAGTTGCGCGACGGGAGTCGAAGCGCAGCCAAAGTTGTCGAGCGCCAAGCGGACGCGCATATCGGCCAGCGTCCGTAGCGTGGGTGCAATTTCGTTTTCGGGCAACGAAAGCACGCCAGCATCAATGGAAAGTTCCAGGCAACGTGGGTCGAGCCGACTCACGGCCAGTGCCGTTCGAACCAGCTTGGGCAGGCCGCCGCCCGAAAACTGCCCTGCCGAGATATTGACACTGACGACCGGGGCATGCCCCCGGACGTGCGGCCAGGTGTCGGCCGCGCGGCAAACGGCGGAAAGCGCCCAGGCATCGAGTTCCATCCCGACAGGCTCGGCGCAATTTCCCTCTCCCTGCGCCTCGGCAGCCGACGCAGCAGAAAAATGATCGGATGCCCGCGCATCCTCTCCGTCAGGCGGCTGCCAGCGCGCTTCCCCCGCGTGGAGCATGCCGCTACGGACATCGACCTGGGGCTGGAAGCGAAGCACCAGCGGGCGGGGCGCGGTTTCGGCTGTTGGCCGTTCATGCCCGAGAACAATGGCGTGAACGCCGGGACGCAGCCTGGGCGCAGCAATATAGGGAAAATCATGTACGCGCCCATCCGGCAGGACGAGGCCGAGCAAACCCCGTGCCTCGCCACGGATCAACAGCCTTTCACGCGCTTCGAGAAACGCGCGCCCGTCAGAGAACAGGTTGGCCAGCGGCTGCCCGGCAAGTTGGCGGTAACTGCGGCCAAGCAGACGGCAGGCAGCACTATTGGCGTCGATGATGTATTCGTCGCCGGTGATGAGCAGCCCTTCATCGATGAGTTCGAGCAGCGCGAGGTAAACCCCGACTTCTGCCCCTTCTGAAAAATCAGGGACAAATACTTCTCCGCCGCGTTCATTCCGCGATGGAGGGGCAGACTTCATCGGTGGCTGCATGCCAGTATCCAGTCTGTTATATCGGCGAGGAGGCAAAATCAGAGAATACACCGTGCGCCAGCATACCCGTTAGAACCGGGCTGGATTGGCCGAATAAAGAGGGCAAGTCGGCGGCTATTTGCGCTTTGTCCTCAGAGATAGAATCAAAAAGACCCCTTGTGAACTGCCCCCTAAAATTAGTCGGACACCCAGCCTTTTTGAATCCGTCGCTTACTCACCGTTCTCCAACTCTACCCCCCCCATTGCCAGAGCCTCTTTCAAAAACAGTGCATTGCGTATCCTGCATGGCAAGACCACCAGGAACGCGGCCATCAAGCCATGGCGCCAGTGGCCGTGGGATGTCAGCGTGTGCCCCAGGTGGGACAGTGCAGCATGTGCGGCCTGCTGTGGAGAGATGGTAATGGCCGCTGGTTCGGTGCCCGCAGCCATGGCCGTGGCCATGACTGTCGGTTGGAAGGACAGCACATCCAAGTGTTCTCGATACTCATAGTCCAATGGAATACTCAGATGGTCGATAAATGCCTTGCATGCTCCATAGAGCTGTGTCCCTGGCCAGTAAAAACGCCCGACGATGGATCCCACATTCAGCAGCGCCGCGCGACGCCCGGTGGATGCGGCATGGCGCAGCAGAAACGGAAGCAGCGTATGTGTCACGATGGCTGTGGTGCTGACGTTTACGGCCAGCAGATGGCGCAGGGTCTTGGCCGGTACATCGCCGTAGCGCCGATGCACCGTGACGCCCACGCAATTGATGAGCACCGACAAGTCCACATCCTGCGCTACCGCCGCCAGGGATTCGTAGGTTTGGGGGGCTGTATTTGACAGATCTGCGGCCACAGTGCGGACTTGAACGCCCAGCGTCTGCATTTCATCCTTTAATCGGTCGAGTTTGGACTGCGTGCGTGATACCAGAATCAGGTTGAAGCCGTAGCGCGCCAGATCCTGAGCGAAGGCTTTGCCCAATCCGTCGCTGGCTCCGGTGATGAGCGCCCAGCTTCCGGAGCCAAAACGCTCGGCCAGGCGCTTGCCAATCAAGCGCTGCGGTAGCCAAAGATAGAGCCAAAGCCAGCGGGACAGATGAGCCAGCGCCCAGATCAAAAGCGCCGTGCCGCCTATTTGCAGTACAACACATGCATCAATCGCCATCGAAGGTGCTCCGGAACATGAAAGTGAAGATCGACCAATGGTGCGTGGCCGATACAATGCTGTCATTTACAAATGTTCAGAGCGCCTATGATCCAGAGCCGGATTTCAGCTTTCGCCGAATGCGGCTCAAATGCACCGGAGTCACGCCCAGATAGCCCCTCAGAACCAAATTCCAGAAAATGGTCGCGCAGGACTGTGTTCACGTACATGAGCAGTAATATGGCACAGGCCAGATCGCGGGGCAAATGCCATACTCATGGCGGCGAGGATAGGACATCTTCAAACGGACGGAGCGGCCTTTTTGAACCCGTCTCTTACGTTCATTTCCTGCCCAATCCGCCAAGCAGCGCCGCCAACGGACGTTGCGGCTTGACGGGCGGGCTTGAGGCGGCGCGTGCGGGCAGTTTTTCTTCTTGCGGGGCAAGGCTGGCAGCGGGTTCGTAGGGCTTGGAGAAATCGAACCCGTCGGTGGCAATCATGGGGGAAGGCGCGGCCTTCGGGATGCGTTCGCGTTTTGCGCCCTTGCCGCCGCCTTCGCGCCCGGCGCGGGCATCCTCGCCGCGACGCGCGTGACTATGGCCGCGCTCGCTGGCATCCCCCTCCGAAGGCACGGCTTCCGGATCGAAACCGGGCACGGCTTCACGCGGGATTTCAAGCTTGATGAGTTTCTGTATTTCCGCGAGCCAATGCTTTTCTTCCGGGCTGACCAATGAGACCGCGCGCCCCCTGTGACCGGCTCGTCCTGTGCGCCCGATGCGGTGGACGTAATCTTCAGCGGTATGCGGCAACTCAAAATTGATGACGCAGGGCAATTCGTCGATGTCCAAGCCCCTGGCGGCAACGTCCGTAGCCACCAGCACGCGCAAGCGGCCTCCCTTGAACGCATCCAGGGTTTCCGTGCGCTGTTGCTGGCTTTTGTCCCCGTGGATGGCATCCGCCGAAATACCGTTGCGCGTCAGAAAGTGTGCAAGCCGACCGCAACCGATCTTCGTGTCGACGAACACCAGCACCTGCATGTCCGGCTGGTGGCGCAGCAGATGGGCCAGCAGATTGCGTTTCATGCCCGCGCTCACCGGGTGCACGACATGGGTGATGGTCTCAGAGACCGTGTTGCGGCGGGCAACTTCGATCAATTTCGGATTTTTCAGCATCCGGTCGGCGAGCTTGCGGATTTCTTCCGAAAACGTAGCGGAAAAAAGCAGGCTTTGCCGGTTTGTCGGCAGCAGTTCCAGGATGCGGCGAATATCCGGGATGAAACCCATGTCGAGCATGCGGTCGGCTTCATCGAGCACCAGCACTTCAACCTGTGGGAAATGGATCGTCTTTTGCTGTACGTGGTCAAGCAGCCGTCCCGGCGTGGCAATCACGATTTCGACGCCACGGCGCAATTCCTGCATTTGCGCGTTCATGTCGACCCCGCCGTAAATGCAGGCGGCGCGCAGGTTCAAATGACGGCCATAGCCCGTGACCGACTCGAACACCTGCATCGCCAGTTCGCGGGTCGGGGCAAGGATCAAGGCGCGTACCGGATGCCGGGCGGGCGAGGCGCTGGTATTGGCGTGGCGCGCGAGGCGCTGCAATAGCGGCAGGGTGAAGCCCGCCGTTTTGCCCGTGCCGGTCTGTGCGCCTCCCATGACATCCAACCCGCCCAGGATAACGGGAATGGCCTGCTGCTGGATCGGGGTGGGTTCAGTGTAACCCGCGTCGGCTACGGCCTGAAGAAGTTCCGGAATAAGGCCGAGTTCGGCAAAGCTCATGGGTATCGTTGCTCAGGGCAGACGCCCGTTCCGGTATCGGGCGGACGGCAATGATGTGGCTTGGATGGAAAGCGGGGATTATACACATCCCTACGCGCCCTGCCCCTTTGAGATGAGCCGGGATCGATTCGGAAGCAGCGCGACAAACGCCACTCAAGACGTAGCCGGTTGCGGGGCATTCGTTGCGGCGGGCGGAGCCGGTTCATGAGGAGGCGCAGGTGCTTCCGCGCGCGGTATCAAGGACGGTACTTCCTTCAGGCTGTGCTTGATCATGTACTCGTTCATCGACTTCCAGCCTCCAAAAATAGCGGCTTTCTGCGAATCGGGATTGAGCGCGTAGCAATCTTCAAGGGATCGCCCCGTCTGTCGGCAGGCGCTGCCGATCGCCTCCGCATCGGCTGTCACCTTGGCAGGATCGGGAATTTCCAACATGTCGGCAAGCCTGTCGCAGGCAGACAGGAGCGGCAGCACGGCAGCAAGAACGAGACAAATGATTTTGCGCATGTCCGGACAGGCAACAAAAATGGATGCCTGACCGTTTACGGCAAGCACGGGCCAGAACTTGAACCTTGAACCGGCAATATCGTGAGACACCATCGATTTTCTTTATGGCATACTCACGCTGAGAGACGAACTGCGGCAAAATCAACATTCGCCGCGCGTTTTTCTTAGCGTTTTCCCTTTTAGCACCTACAATTATTCTCCGTTTTTTTGCGGACATCATTTTTGGAGCATTCATGAGCACATTCATTCAAAGTATCGGTCGCCGTGGTCTGACTTGCGTCATGGGCGCCGTCATGCTGGCGGCGTTGGCAATGCCGACCACTGCCGCACCCAAAAAGGCCACCAAGGCCAAAGCACCTGCCCCGGCAGCCAAAGCAGCCAAAGCTGAACAACCCGCCGGACAGCCCCTGCAAATCGAGCTTTCCCAACAAATGTCGCCACAACAAGCCAAGGCCCTGCAAGAACTGGTCGAACGCTTCAATGCCCAGGAGACGGCCTCCAAGGTAACGCTCGTAGAGGGCAATTGGCAGGCGGCCAAACCGCCGCACATGATGATTCTTGGCCGCGCGGACGAAGAAGCCTTCCTTCAGGGCAAGCCGCGCTACAAACCGCTGTTTGCGCTCATGAAAGAAGCGGGGATCGCGCTGCAAACCGTCAAGCTCCCGGCTATGGTGACTCGTAAACCCGTCAACGCAAACGGACAATTGCTGGCCCTGCCGGTCGGCCTGAACACGCCGGTGTTCTATTACAACCGTGCCGCCTTCAAGCGCGCCGGACTCAACACGGACACCCCGCCCGTCACAACATGGTCTGAACTGCAAACCACCCTTGGCAAACTCGGTACTGCTTGCCCGATCACGATCGCCGAACCTGGGCGGGTACTGATCGAAAACGTCTCGGCCTGGGATAACGTCCCCATCATCACCGGCAAACAGCCCGCCTTCAATGGCCTCTTCCATGTCAAGTATGTTTCTCTCATGGCAAGCTGGAAACGAGCCAACCTGCTGAGACTCTTCAAAGACCGCGCCGAGGCTGATGGACGTTTCGCCAAGGGCGAATGCGCGACGCTCATCGGCCCGTCCGACAGTTGGGCCAGTTTCCGCCAGCAAAGCGGGCTGGATGTCGGCGTCACCCGTCTGCCCTATCTGGAAGACGCCCCTGGCGCACCGCAAAACACCCTGGCCAGCAGCAGCGCATCGCTCTGGATAGCGGCTGGCAATAAAGCCGCCGAAAACAAAGCCATAGCGAAATTCGTCAGCTTCTGGCTGCAACCCGAAAACCAGATTGCCTGGCAACGCGACACCGGCTATCTGCCCCTGAACAAGGCTGGCATATTTGCCTCGGAAAGCGCGCTTCTCGGCGACAGCCTGGAGAACATCAGGGTCGCCATCGGGCAATTGACCAACAAGCCGGTCACGCCCTACTCCTCAGTCCAACCCATGATCGAACGCGAATCCTCGCGCCGCATCATCGACGAAGAACTTGCCGAAGTGTGGGCGAACAACAAGAGCGCCAAAGCGGCTCTCGACAGCGCCATTGCGCGCATTTCCACAGGCAAATAAAAAAACAAGCCCGCGCGCGGGGCGTGGTTTCATCCACGCCCCGCCGGGTCAGAAACTGGCCAAAACAAAAAGGGCTGCATTGCTGCAACCCTTTGATTTTTCTGGTAGGTCGTGTGCGATTCGAACGCACGACCAACGGATTAAAAATTGCACGTATGCCGGTTTCAAATGTTGAACCCCTTACGGCTCAAGGCTTTCAGGGGGATTCCTACGGATTTTTTGTGAGCAAAACAGGGACTTTTGGGCACAATTTTGGTCACACCATATTGGCATATTTTACCTCACTGTCTAAAAAGCCGCCGGGGCAGGGCCGGTGGGAGACGTTTACAACAAACTCACGCCACAAAAAACAGTTGACAACATACGTTTTCATGCCATAACGTCCGTTTACATCTGTAAACGGAGCAACAAATGGCCGACAATACTCAGAAAATTCCTGCCAAAGAGAAAATGGAAGCAGTTGGGGTTCGGTTTCCGGTTTCCGTCATCGAGTGGCTTGCAGGGCTGAAAATCGGTAATGCGGTGACCCCTTCCGACAAGATACGCGCCATTGTGGCGCAGGCACGCCTGCAAAGCGATTTCTACGAAACTTCACAAGCCTGCTTGGCCTGGGCGCAAGAAGTCCTGTCGCCATTGGTCATGGCAATGCAGTCGGAAGAGGCCCAAGGGCATGGGCGCTTCGAGGCGCTTGCGCTTCTCGCGAGCTGGCTACCACCGACGCTGGCTGCGATGTTGGCTTCTGCGCCGCAGGCGGACCGCGAAGCCTTGCAGCAGAAGGAAAAAATTATCGTTGGGCGCTGTTTTCAGTTGCTGGAAAGCTTCGCCCGCTTGGCGCTGTGCCATGACCTGAATTCGCCCGCTGGCGAGAGCGTGATGCGCTTGCTTGAGCAGCAGATTGGCTCCCTGTCGTCAGTGGCTCGTCCAAAAGCAGTCGAACCTTGAAAATACTAAAAGGAGGAATTGAACCATGTCTGAATCCATTACCACCCGCGTCAGCCGGATCATTGCCGGCAATGTCCATCACCTGATCGATTCGATCGAAAACGCCAACCCGCAAGCGGCGATGGCGCAGGCAGTCCGTGAGGTCGATGCCATCATCGACGAGGTTAGCGTTGCCCTGGGGCGCGCGGCCTCCAACAAGCTTCTGGCGGCCAATCGGCTGGCCGAGCAGAACCGCCGCCACGAACAATTGTCGGCCGACATCGAAACCGCGCTGAAAGAGGGCCGGGAAGACCTTGCCAAAGCGGGCGTCGCCGCCCAGCTCGATGTCGAAGCCCAGATCCCTGTCCTGGAGCACAGCATTGCCAATGCGGGCGACGAGGAAAAGGAGTACGAGGGCTACCTTTCAGCATTACGCGCGCGCCGCCGCGAGATGGAAGAGACGCTCGACCAGTTCATTGCCAGCCGCAAGCAAGCCAGCGAAGGGCCGGCTGGGGCGACGCCGCCCGGCAACAGGCTGGAAAAAGCGGTTGCCAATTTCGACCGCGTCCTGGCCCGCCAGACTGGCTTGGGCGGGCTCAATGCGCCCATCGACGCGGCCCAAGCGGGGAAAATGCGCGAGTTGGACGAACTGACCCGCAATAACCGCATTGAGGAACGCCTGGCTGCGATCCGGACCCGTACCGGGCAAAAAGAGTGATTTTGAAGGACGGCCGCCCACACCCCGCCTTGCGCGGGAGTGGGCTGCAAAATTTTCACATCAATGGGGCAAATGAGCTAGATATGAGGTTGTCCGTTTTCAAAGCTTATTTTCAGGGATGACTGCGATGGCCAATTGGTTTTATTCCGATAGTACATGGGTATTTTCACTCGCAATCCTCATCATGATGGGGCTGGGGGTGCTTGAATTGATCGGTTTAATATTGGGTGCCAGCCTGTCCGGCTTGGTCGACAATAGTTTCGATGTAGATGCTGATATTAATACCGGAATACATGTGGATCATGTGGACGGTATCGACCACGGCCTACTCGGCTGGCTGCATTTGGGCCGGGTCCCGTTTCTTGTGCTGTTGGTGATTTTGCTGTCTGCGTTTGGCGCGAGCGGCCTGATTTTGCAATGGTCGCAATTGGCGTTTTTTGGCGCGGCTTTGCCAATCCCGGTGGCCATTGTTCCACCCCTGTTCATAGCGGTCTTGTCGGTTCGCGTGTTTGGCGGCCTATTCGCGCGCATTTTGCCCAAAGATGAAAGCAGCGCAGTATCCCGCGACTCGCTCATCGGGCGTGTCGCCGTGACAGGGGCCAATTCAGCCAGAACCGGCTTGGCCTGTGAGGCGCGCGTCAAGGACTCCCATGAGGGCACGCATTATGTGATGGTTGAGCCCGAAGAGCCATACGAGAGTTTGAACAGTGGGGCCGAAGTACTGCTGGTGCGCCGTAAAGGTGCCCGCTTTATGGCCATCCCCAATCCACATTCAGGAATCATGAAGCCGTAACGCCATGCGTTTTGGCTGTAAGGGTTGCGGATAATAATTCTGAAATGGTGCGCTTCAACCTGTATCGTCTCAATAGACCCCTGTCAGAAACGAATGGGGTCAGCAATTCTCGCCTGGACAGGAGGCAGACCGTGCTCACTTTTGAGCGTTTTTTTGAAGAGGAATATAAACAATGGATCTACTAACGCCAATGCTGGTTATAGCAGGGATTATTGTCTCTGCCCTTGTTATCATTGGGATGATTTTTTCGCGCTTGTACCGAAGGGCAAGCAAGGAAATGTCATTTGTCCGTACCGGCTTGGGCGGACAAAAAGTGATCATGGATGGTGGGGCGCTGGTGCTGCCGGTCGTGCATGACACTTGTCTGGTAAATATGAATACATTGCGCCTGGAGGTGAGCCGTACCAAGGGTGAGAGCCTGATTACCAAGGACCGTATGCGCGTTGACGTGAATGCTGCGTTCTATGTTCGTGTGCAGCCGTCGGCCGACTCGATTGCCGCTGCCGCGCAGACATTGGGCGCGCGGACGCGTGACCCAGGTTCGCTCAAGCAACTGGTTGAGGACAAATTCGTCGATGCCCTGCGCGCCACGGCGGCAACGATGACCATGCATCAATTACAGGACGAAAGGCCGGTTTTCGTCCAGGGCGTCCAAAATGCCGTTTCCGAGGACTTGCTGAAGAATGGCCTCGAACTGGAATCCGTCTCTCTCACCAGTCTTGACCAGACCGCCAAGGAGTATTTCAACCCGAGTAATGCCTTCGATGCTGAAGGTTTGACCAAGTTGACCGAAGAAACCGAGAGGCGGCGCAAAGAGCGCAATGTGATTGAACAGGATACCGAGGTCGCCGTCCGGCAGAAAGACCTCGAAGCGGAGAAAGAAAAGCTCGAGATTGCGCGGCAGACTGAATTCCTCCGCCTCGAACAGGAACGCCAGATTCAGACACAGCAGGCCGAACAGGCGGCTCAGGTCACGAGCCAGCAGGCTGAACGGCAGCGCGAGGCCGAGCAGGCGAAAATTTCCGCAGAACAGGAAATCGAGAAGGCCCGCCTACACGCCGAGCGGCAAGTCAGGGAAGCCGAAGCCGAAAAGGATCAGGCGGTACGACAGAAGCAAATTACTGCAGAGCGCGCGGTGCAGGTAACCAAGATGGAGCAGGAAAAAGTGGCAAAGCTCGCCGAGCAGGAAAAGGAGATCTCGATTTCGGTCAAATCGCGCGAGCAGTCCGAAGCCGAGCGTCTGGCTAACGAAGCCCGCGCCCAAGCAGCCCGCGCTGAGGAATCGGTGAAGACGGCGCGTGAAGTGGCCACTGCCGAGCGGGATAAAGCCGTGGCGTTGGTCGAAGCGGAAAAACAGGCGCAACGGCAGGCCATCGGCATCACCGTAGCCGCACAGGCGGAAAAGAGCGCTGCTGCAGACCAGGCAGAGGCCGTGCGCATCAAGGCCGAGGCGCAGAGCATCTCCTACAAGGTGGAAGCGGAAGGCAAGCGCCTGGTCAATGAAGCAATCAACACTTTGCGCGATGAGCAGATTGCGTTGCAGGTCAAGATGAAGCTGCTCGAGCGCCTACCCGAAATCATCGCGCAAACCGTAAAACCGATGGAAGCCATTGAAGGCATCAAGATTGTTCAGGTAGAGGGGCTGGGTGGCGGTTCCCGCGTGGCCGGTAATGGGGGCAGTGGGGAAGGTGCCGCCGCTGGTGGGGGCAGCCTCGCCGATCAAGCTGTCAACGCGATGTTGCGTTACCGCGCGCAACAACCGGTACTCGACACACTGCCCTCCGAAGGCGAGTAGCAAAACACAATTTCTGTTAAATCAATAACTTACGTTATCCGATTCCACGCAAAAGCGACAGAAATTG
>JGI24705J35276_12237498_pt1 | contig 11428 bp, 14 predicted proteins | sample TergutNt197P4_FD_35276 | JGI IMG/M metagenome (IMG submission 35276)
CTCTTTCCAGCAATAGGGTTTAAGATACCTTGCAAACCGCAAAAATAAGTGAATTTTCATTGGGATAAAGGTAATTCAATAATGCCCTAATTGACAATACCTGTTTTTTGATATGAATACTGTGTTTTATTTACTTTACTATGTAGTTGCTATTCATTTATATTACTCATTTTGGGTATTTATAACTAAAACAAAAATGATTATTTACAATTTTAACTTATAAACAACTAACAATTAATTGTTTATATTATTGGCATAAAATTTGAATATTATTATTATCGTCATTGCGGGGGCAACAGCCCGAAGCAATCTATAATTCACAATTAAAATGATTATTGGTATTGGAAATGATATTGTTACTGTAATGGATATTAAGCAATCCATTTCAAATAGTGAGCGTTTTGTGGAAAGAGTATTTTGCTCTTCCGAACAGAAATATTGCGAGGATAAACCAAATAAATATGAACGTTATGCCGGATGTTTTGCCGTAAAAGAAGCCGTTATGAAAGCATTAGGAACAGGATGGAACGAGGGAGTTCAATGGAAACACATTGAAGTGAAACATGAAGCTTCAGGAAAGCCTTTCATTGAATTACATCACGAAGCAAAAAAGCAAGCTGAATCATTGCAGGCGTTAAAAATTCATTTATCTTTGTCCCATACTGAACAATATGCTACAGCAATCGTAATTTTAGATAAATAATTATCAGAATAAATGGTAAATAGTAAAATAGTAAATAACAAAAATATGCTTAAGACACAACAATTAACAAAAAGATATGAGGACAATCAATTGGCTCTTGATTCTTTGAATATAGAAATCAAAGCAGGAGAAATCTTTTTTCTGTTAGGCGCCAATGGTGCAGGAAAAACGACTACCATTAATTTGTTTCTGAATTTTATCAATCCAACTTCGGGAAAAGCGCTGATCAATGGTATCGATGTTGTCCAAGAGCCGCTGGAAGCAAAAAGACACGTATCATTTCTTTCCGAAAACGTGATGCTATATGGCAATTTTTCTGCACGTCAGAATTTGGATTTTTTCGCAAAGATTGGAGGCAAAACAAACCTCACCAAAGCTGATTATTATGCTCTGCTTCGCAAGGTAGGATTGCAGGATGAAGCTTTTGAAAAAAAGCTAAAAACTTTCTCAAAAGGGATGCGGCAAAAGGTTGGATTAGCTATTACCTTGGCAAAAGATGCTGAAAACATGTTATTGGATGAGCCAACATCCGGATTGGATCCGCAAGCGGCAGCAGAATTGGTCTTGTTACTGAAAGAACAGAAAGATAAAGGTAAAGCTATTCTAATGTGTACGCATGATATTTTTAGAGCAAAAGAATTAGCCGACTATGTGGGTATTATGAAGCAGGGGCGTATGGTTAAGACATTAACACGAAAAGAATTTCTGGAGGAAGATTTGGAACAGTTGTATTTAGAATATATTGGGCAAAATACTTATTAAAAATATATGATAATGAACCTTATTATTAAAAAAGATCTGTATGAAAATTTGCAAGAAACTAAAATTCAAATTCTTGCTATAACTGTTTTATGTCTAACTCTGATTGTTTCAATTTTGGGTACATATGAATATAAAGCCAAAAACGAAAGATATCTTTCAGAAAAAGCTTCTAATACAGAACAATTATATCAAAACAAAATATATGCAACCATACATCCAGAAGCAATTAAAGCACCTACACCGCTATCCATAATCTGCAAAGGTGTTGAACAGGATTTTGGAAATTGCTATACTTTTGATTTATTGACAATTCCCTATTCTGCATCTAAAATATATGAATCAAACCAATATATAGAAGGTTTTATCAATCTTGATTTATCTACTATTTTTATTTGGCTCTTCAGCATAATATCGATACTAATAACTTATGATTCTATTTCAAAGGAACGGGAAAATGGTACTTTGAAATTGTTATTTGTATCCCGAATTTCAAAAACAGAATTTTTCTTCTCTAAAGTTATATCTTCATTTTTATCGGTTACAATTGTTATATTTATTTCTATATTAATAATTTCAATTGTATTCCTGATTTCTCCATGGATTCAATTTGATAGACATATAGTTTTTGCCATATTAGCATTTTTTGCATTAACAATGCTGTTTGCTTTATTTTGGATTTCCATTGCCACTTTCACTTCCATTTTATTAAAAAGTTCTTCACAATCATTGATTGTATCACTTGCAATATGGTTGGTTTTATTATTGGTATTTCCGACTGTAATAAAAACAGTATTGGGAGATACGAATTTTATCAATGAGAAGAAAGAAATAACTTTATCACAAGACGATATAATGAAAGACTATAATAAAAAAAGTGGAGAAATATCGGATAAGTACATATATCCTTTAATTAAAGATCAAAAATTTTCTACGTATGGCGGTTCTCCAGGTTATGACCAACAACCCCTGTGGGGAGCTAATCCACCCACTATGCAAGCAGCTATTCAATTTTATAATACTTTAAATCCAATGAAAAATGACATAGCCAATCAAAAATTCGCAATAGCTGATAAAAAATATTTAATACCATTAAAACATAAAATACAATTAAACAATCAATTATCTTATTTTTCACCGGTATCTTTATTTGAGCAAATGTGTATGAGAATTGCAAAGACTTCTTACAGTGACCAATTTGCTTTTTTGAATGATTTCAAAACATATCGCGATCAAATAATTGATTTTTTCGCGAAGCGCAGGGCTTACGATTCACGACAATGGTTTACACCCGAACCGGAATATTATCCATATTCACCCAATCATCCTCTTTGCCCTAAGGATCCAATGAATCCTACAAAAGCTGAGTCAGATAAATTAGGTGAGTATTATAGCAAAATAAGACAAGAGAAAAGTGCTTTAGATCTTAGCGAGTTTCCACTATTCAATATATCTTCTGAATCAAATAATGGAGAAAAAAACATATTGATCGGTTTGCTCATTTTTGTTTCTATGTCGCTGATAATTTTTTCAATAAGCTTATACAAATTTAGATATTATTCATTTGAATAAAAAATAAAAGAGAACATTATGAAATATATTTTTATAAGAGAACTACAGGATTTACTTAAAGATAATCGCGTATGGATTTTTCTACTTGTAATTATCGTGATTACTATATGCAGCGGGATTGTTTCATCATTAAATTTTCGATCAATCAACAGTCAAAATCAATTTCTCATTCAAAATTATGAGCGTAACCTTGAGAAGAATTGCAAACAATCTCTTCAAAGCGTTTCATTTATGGATCATCTAGCATTGAGACAGATAAACCCTAATATGTTTCTTACAGGAGATATTGCTTCTCATTATCCTAATTATACTTACGTGGAAATAGCTATGTCTTTTTTCGGAAGCGGTTTACATTTTCCACAAAGAACAACCGCTAACAGTATTTCATCACTGTCATTTATTCGATATGATTTATTGTATATTGTTGAAGTCCTCTTTTCTTTTATGATAATAATTATTGTATATAATTGTATATCAAAAGAAAAGGAAAACAAAACGCTATCCCTTATTTTATCCAATAATATTTCAAGAACATCAATACTCATTGGCAAAATATTAGCTTATTCCGTTGTAGCAATGATTTCCTTAGTGCTTGTGGTAATTATACAATTATTGACAATATTAACCATGCATATAATTCCGGTAGATATTTCAATAATCTCTTCTATTGGTTATTTTTTGTTATTATCATTTTTATATTTATTCTTTTGGATTGTATTATCTATTTGTATTTCTTCAAGTGTAAATAAATCAACAATAGCGCTTACCTATTTGATTATAGTATGGATAACGATTGTTTTCATTATTCCTTCTTCAGGGCGTATTTTTCTTGAAAAATGGCATAATAATTTGCCGACAACTCAAGAGTTGAAAACAAAATATGAACAAATCGAAAAAGATATGTGGGAAGATGCAGGTAAACACAATGGAGGATGGCGTGGCGGAAATCTCAGAGCAAATGCTGTGGATAATCATCTTGAGGAAAAAAATCTGGCGCCTATATATCTTCATTGGTTGGATGTGACGGATAATTTTCAAGATGAAATAATTACAAAACAAATTGACCAATTGGATTTTCTCTATAATTATTCTACAATTTCACCTTCATTTTTATATCGCAGACTGATTGAATCAATCAACAATAAAGGTCAACATGAATTTGAAGCGAATGTTCGATTATTCCGTCAAAACTTAATGCAAACAATCATTGAGCTTGATAAAACGGACACTACGTCGTTTCATCTGTGTTTTTTACCCAATTATATGTCACAAAAACCTGTTGAAAAAAACTTAATTCCACAATTTCAGGAAGTAAATAGAACTTATACCGGAATTTTACAGAAAAACCTCTTTTATATAAGCCTTTTTCTGATCGAAATTCTGTTTATTTTCGTTGTTTGCCAGTTCATTTTTAGGCGATATGATGTACGATAAATTAAATATGATTTAGCAAGCAATTAACAATATAGTCAAAGCTTGAGAAGAAATCTATATCTACTTCATCGTCATCAAATTCCATATCAAATTCATCTTCTATGGTGCATACGAAGTTTAGCGCTTGAGAAGATTCACTGAGGATAATATGTAACAATTTATCGTCTATGTGCGAATCGCTTTCTTCGTTTAGGATATTTTTTGCAATATCGTATATTTTTCCCTTTAATATTTCACTCGACAGATTCCTTTGCAAAAGCATTTTCAATTATTTTTAAGATGAAACTATCATTTGCCCTATCCATAATGTCAATCACAGGAAATCCTAATTGATTTTGAAAATGTAATATTCTTTCTACCATTTCTTCTTTTTTAAGTATTCTGTGTGTTGCAATTGTATTATTCTCAACGCCTTGTTTAAAATTTCGTAACCAAGGAGTCATTACAAAAAAAAGAAATTTGGCTCTTGAAAATATTTCAACCGTTCTGAGTAAATTTTGAATCAACTCAATAGAATCTTGTGGATTAATGGCACATATTACAGCATCGGGTAAAATACCCGACATGTAATGCAAAGAAGAAAGCATACCCTCATTTGATAGCTCAGAAGATGAATGCGTTCTCGGAATAAAAATACCTTGGGTTCCGGAGATAATAACATGTGGAGAATTATATTTTTCCACTCCTTTTATCACTGTGGATATCATTTTTCCCCACAGATCTTCATTAATTTCAACTGTGGAATTGTAACCATAGGGGAATACAAAATCTGCCCCTAATAATGCACCTTGCGGTTCGGTTGAAACATGCGAAACTTTGTAACCTTCTGAAATCAAAATCTCCTTTAGCCTCAATTGTGTAGTAATCTTACCCTGTTTGTTACTTGTTCCTACAACAAGTATTACAGGAGCTGACACATTAGGCATGTGCCTATAATACATCACATCATTAAAACATTTTTTATTAACCAATGGCATATAAATTTTACCTGAATATCTTTCATTTTTAGATAGTTGCAATTGTTCCTTAATATATCGGAAAACATTTACATCCCAAATAATGAAGTTTTTATTATGTTGAATAGATTTTTCTATTAATTCATAGCCAAACAAGATATTGGCATCAAACATTTGATCTAAAAAATAACCAATCACAATGGTATCAAATTCTTCAAAATCAGCATCAACTATTCGATTAGTAATGGGAACAGTTAATGTATGATTATTATTAAAAATGTTAAAACTTCTTGGATAATCATAGTATTTAACGATTTGAAATGGTGATAAATGGCGAAAATTAATCACAGAACCTATTTCTTTTTCACAAACAGGAAACAAGGCAATTTTTGATACAAAATTCAATTTTTGTTTAACAGAAAAGATTTTTCTTCCTTCTTCTTCGGCAGGTATCTCTTGTAATAAGTTCATTTCTGAATTTTTGACGTATTGCATTAATTTCACATCCTTTTGAGCATTATCTTTAACTAATTGACATATTTCGATAAAAGATTTATCGGAATTATCTAAAATCATTCTACACAATATGCCACTAAAATATGCTGCAGCAAAACTATTTCCTGAAGAAATCTTGTACCCTCCATTTATCCATGCTAACCGTTGAGTTGTACCTTTTGCTATGATGTTTATATCAGAATTTTCAATATAACCATATTCAAACTTATTTTTAACATATCCTGATGTAATGCCAAAAACGGTAGGAAATTGCGCCGGATAACATTCACATCCGGGCATATTTGAAGATGAAGCGCAAAGATAAATACCCTTTGAATATGCCTTATTACACAGTTCAAAAAGAATCGGATGCGGAGTACTGCTTATTATTCCCAAGCTAATATTGATTACCTTAATATTTTTCTGTGAAAGACACCATTTAATACCTTCACAAAGTAATAATTCATTAATAGTATTATCTGAAGATAGCTTAACTGCAACAATCTCCAACGAAGGAACTATCCTATGAATAAGTGCTGCTACTGCTGTTCCATGTCCACTTTGATCCGAATAATCCATTCCATATTCAAAACTATTTTCAATACTTTTTATTTCAACACCTGTACCTTTACAGTTTTTTAATCGAGGATGAAGAAAATCTATCCCACTATCAATAACAGCTATTTTGAAATTCATTTTTACGAGAATACAATCTTATCTGGATTTTGCTTATATTGAAGGTATTGTTCTTTCAAGGAGGTTTCAATATCTTTTGTATATTTAGAACAATTTGGATATTCGGCTTGTGCGCATCCTATTGTTCCACAGATAGGTAGATATTTACAATTCGAACTTTCTGTACAACTATCAAAACGATTATAACTCAAATGTTTGTTATATTTTTCTCTGTCATACTTTTCGCTTATGTGTTGTATGGCAAAATTTTTATCGTGGACAACCTCCCAACATTTATAAGTATAGCCATCTGCATCAATCACAAAACTAAATGGAGAAATAACAGCCCAACAATCCTCAAAAGATGCTTTTTCTACATTAAAAGCTAATCGACCTCTTTTCATATTATGTTGATCAGCCCATCGGTTATAATAATTCAGCTTTATTTCTCGCAAAATGTTTCTGTAATGCATCCATTCTGGCAAAGGAATTCTATTCTCAGTTTTTGATTCAGACGCTTGCTCGTATGTCCGTAACCATGCATTCACTATTTTTATTTCCTTATGTCTTTGAGGCCAGATACCGTAAGCATTCAAATCGTCTAAAAATTTTTCAAAATTGGCGACCACTTTTTTATCTGTATTGACTCGAATGGTTGCAGACATCCCTTGAGGCATTTTTGCAATGTTTTCTAAAATTCGTTCGTAGTTTTTCTCTTTAATATTCTTCAATGGACGATATATGTTGTGTGTCTCTTTATTTCCATCTATCGTTATTTGAGCCCATTTTACTTGGTTTTTTTGTAAAAGAGACCATGTTTCCTTCGTAAGTAAAATTCCATTAGTAATAATTCCGGCTGAATATTTCATTTGATGTTGTTCGGCAAATCGGATTAATTTAGGACTAAGTTTATTAATTACATTTTGTGCAACTAATGGCTCTCCGCCATACCATGTAATATCCATACCCGCCCAATTGGTTATATTTTGTGAATTCTGAACGACACTTTCTAAAAAAGTTTCTAAATCTTCAATCAGCTTGTCGTTAATCACGGCATTGTGTTTATCAAATTCAAAACAATAGGGACATTTCATATTGCAAGAATTTGTTGTTGCAATGGTTAAAACAAATGTTCCGTTGTTTGAATAAAACAACCGCTTTACTCGATCATGATATTTTTGTTCATATTGTTTTATCTCATCAACATTGGAATTTACAATGTATCCTTTTTCAATTAATGAATTAATGAAATCTATATGAATGGTATAGTCCTCTAATGAAAAACTATCTTTGGAAATAATTTCATTAAAAACTTTACTTTCAACACTTTCTAAAACAATAATTCCACCATGATAAGTATTATACAAAAGAAACTCATTGGTTTCAGGAATGAAAAGAAATATGTTATAAAAACTTGCCTTATACATTTTTATTAAATTTTTTTATCACAAAGAATTAAATAATTATACACGATTAATCGTTTAGGTCACTGTGGATATAATTTTTATTAACAGCAACCTAAACTATTACTCGTACAGTTTTTTATTATTAAATAACATAATTTATTAGTGAGAATAAGAATAAAATATGCCGTAATAACTTGTGTTATTTATAATTAAAAAATAATTTCGTCCTTCTCATTAATGGATTTGTTTGTAGCGCCACCCGAACAATCTTTATTGCAAGGGGCGGGAGGCGCACAATGATTTCCACATTCTTCAAATGGATTCACTTCATTCAAAGAGTTTTCGTTTACATTGGGTTTTACTAACTCTTTCATTTTCGTTAAATTTATTGATGATTAAAAAATAATTTCATCCTTTTCATCAGTGGATTTGTTTGTAGCACCACTACCACAATCTTTATTGCAAAAGGTTTCAGGATTACTACAATTAGTTCCACACTCTTCAAACGGACTCACTTCATTCAAAAAGTTTTCATTTACATTGGGTTTTACTAACTCTTTCATTTCTGTTTTTAAATTATACATGATTAAAAAATAATATCGTCCTTTTCATCAGTGGATTTGTTTGTAGCACCATCATTACACCATTTATTACAATAGATACTAGGAGGGGCACAATTAGTTCCACATTCATCAAATGGACTTACTTCATTTAAGAATTTTTCATTTACATTGGGTTTTACTAACTCTTTCATTTTCGTTTAAATTTATTGATGATTAAAAAATATTCCTCTTCAAACAGCAGACTCATTATTGCATCATAAATATAGACTCTTAAAAGATAATATCGTCTTCTTTGCTACTTACTGACTCGTTTGTTGTCCCCTGTCCGTCACAATGCTTATTACACCTCTCTACACTGTCACAATTATTTTCACACAATGGACTCACTTCGTTCAAGAAGTTTTCATTTACATTGGATTTTACTAACTCTTTCATTATCGTTTATTTTTTTATTTATAAAAAAATTTTGCTTTTCAATCAGCAAACTCATTGTTGCATCATAAATATAGATTCTTAAAAGATAATTTCATCATCTTTACTACTTACTGACTCGTTTGATGTACCTTGTCCAGAACAATGTTTATTACACGGAACTGCACCCTGACTACATTCAAGTTCACAAAGGGCACTCACTTCATTTAAGAAGTCTTCATTTGCATTTGGTTTTACTAACTCTTTCATTTTTGTTTAAATTTATTAAATTATAAAATATTGAAATTAACACTATCACTAATAAAATTTTGACATGATTATTTTTTTTGATACTTTTTTTAACAAGTCATCATATGGCGCTAAATCTTCAACTTTCGTTGGTTGCACCCAAACATTCGGAGAAATACCTACATTTTCAACTACTCCAACGTCATGCGTATATGTTTTAGGAGATAAACAATCTAAACTAAGAAAAGTCCCGGAGGGAAAACTTATCCCATACCTTGCTTGCAGAGCGCCACATGTAGTCGAATATGAGATAAAATAACACTGAGGCAATTGTTTCATGGCTTGAATAAAGTCTTCAGAAGCACAAGCGGTATTTTCATCACCCAAAATAACGACCGGATAATTTGATGGAAAATGAATAACTTTATTTGGTCGGATCATTCTTGATTCAAGTTTATTAGGTCTGTTCAATGATACTACATGATTATAAACAGTAGGTCTATTTATAAACAACGAAAAAAGTTTTTCGCCTTCAGAAGAAGACCCTCCTGGATTTCCTCTTAGGTCTATAATTAATCCCTTGGCATTCTTGATTTGTTCTATATGATTAATAAACCTCAAGAAAACATAGCTATCCATTTGTTTGATATCGAAATATGCTATCGAATCTGCATATTCAAATAAACAATGAGCTGGTTTAAATTGAGGTGGAATGTTGATTTTGTTATTGTATCGAATTATAGCAGAATCTGTTTTTCCTCTTGTATTGAACATTATTTGTATACTATCAACTATATTTCTTTGCAACATTGTAGCGACAGCACGCATGCGTTTTCTTTCCGGTTGTCCCAATTGGGAAACTGATAAACTGTCAATGATTGTATTTACCGGAATCTTGTTGATACTAATAACTTCTGCTCCTAAAGGAATATTTCGGTATAACGTATCCAAAACAGCTGCGACCAATATTTTGCCCGCAATTTCATACAAACGAATTGGACCTGAAACAGTTGTTGTTCCCATACTTTTGGGAGGATCAACAAAAAAATGAGTGTCCATAAATTCATTTCTAATAAACGACGAGAGCGAACTCGAAAAATCTTGGATCGACATACTATCAGAATGAGTCAAACAAAATTCTCTAAACTTATTTTTAATTATTTGTTTGTCCAATTTTTTTTCATGATAAAATGGATAATCTTCAATTGTCAAATTAATAATTTTTTTTAATAAGTCAATTTCTGAATCGTTAGAATCTGTTTTAAAACTGAAATAATTAGACATTTTTTGCATCATATAAGTTTCTTCCGTACATAGTAAAGGCAACTCTTCGTTGCTGAACAATAAACCATTTCCCCGCAAAATAGTATCGCAGTTTCCAACTCTATTAAACAGTTTGTCTAAAAAGGGATGTTGACATTCCTTTTCCACCGCAATTTGGTCAACTATTTTGAATTCACTTACGGCAAAAGTTATTTTCTCACTTGGATTGGTCGGTTTAACAGTAATAAACATACCTGTTATAGTAATATAATTTTTTCTTACCCAATTTGATAAAGATAGTTCTTTAGGAATTTGATATCCTTCAAATTCGCAATCAAATGTTCTTTTATGCCAACACCCATCTAAAGTTCGTATGTTTATATCATAACTTGCGACATTCTTTTGATAAATTGTAAATTTTACAATAGTAGTATTTCTTAATGATAATGGAGAAAATGTTTTATAAAAAAATGATACTTTTTATCTTTTAGATTTAAGGAGTCTATAATTTCTTTTTTGTTAAATTTTCCATATTTAGTTATACATAATCCTACTCCTGTAGGTGCTATCAATTTATTTAAAGGAAAGATTGGATAGTCTTTTAAAATTGGATCATCAAATATGTCATAATATACAGTTTTATCTATCGTTTCATTATATACAGCCCTCCATTTTGCACTTATATTCAATGCAAAAATCAAACATGAAATACATAATATGACAAATTTATAGAAACGCATTAGTTTATATTTTTAATATCTAAATTTTTTTCTTACTAATTTTTTTATATCATTAGATTGCGTCAAAGGTAGGATGATATATTACTCTCTGCAATACCTGTATTTTGATGTCGTTTCCTGATTTTTGTAATTCAAATACTATATATTTTACCCATTTTGTTACCAAAAGGTAACTAATTTGGGTAATTCAGTTTATTTTATA
>JGI24705J35276_12237497_pt1 | contig 11413 bp, 5 predicted proteins | sample TergutNt197P4_FD_35276 | JGI IMG/M metagenome (IMG submission 35276)
CTCCGTTCACGCCGGTGATAATGAAGATATTCAGCCGCCCCGCCTGCGGCGCAAGCTGCCCCGCGCCTTCTATTTGCAGCATTTCGGTCATGGCGGCGCGCAGGGTCTGCCACAATTCTCCGCGTTCCTTGATATGTTCCCGTTTGGCCTGCTCCCGCAAACGCTCTGCCAATTCCACCGCTGTCTGCACCCCCACATCGGCCACGATCAGCGCTTCTTCCAATTCTTCATAAAATTCTTCATCCACCCGCCCGCTGAATATGCCCGCCAGAGAATCCATCAACCCGGCGCGTGTTTTTGCCAAACCTTTTTTCAAACGTGAGAATAGGCCCATGATTGTTCTCCTTTTTGTTGGTTGTTTGTATTTGAAACCAAATATAATTCAATCGACGGGTGACCGGAGGCGGTCCGGGCAATTCAACCAACGGGCGACCGGGGGCGGTTCGGGCAATTCAACCAACGGGCGACCGGGGGCGGTCGCCCCTACGGCGATTTTACCCAACAATTCATGCCTATCTTTCACGCATATTGTAATATAATATGCACCATTATGGCTATAATCATATCCCTTCAACCGAAGATGTTTTCTAACAGGTAATTCTTTCATTGCACTACACACACAGTATCCCTCACTCAGCATTCAACACTCAACACTCAGCATTCGGGCTGAGTAGCAGCCCGTCACGCTATCCCTTGCCCTTGCAAGCGCACGGACAGTAATTTCGACACTCCTTCTTCCTCCATGGTCACGCCCCATAGGCTGTCCGCCGCTTCCATAGTGCTTTGGCGGTGGGAGATCATTACGCATTGGGCGCGTTGGGAGAGTTCCCGCAGGTAGGTGGTAAAACGGTCGATGTTGGCTTCGTCTAAAGCCGCGTCTACTTCATCCATGAGAATGAAGGGAGAGGGGCGCACTGCCATTACAGCGAACATCAAGGCAATGCCGATCAGCACTTTTTCTCCACCGGAGAGCAGGTTATAGTTAATGATTTTTTTACCGGGTAGAGTTACGCTGAGCTCCACGCCTGTGGAGAGGATTTCTTCCGGTTCTGTAAGAATCAAGGCGGCTTGACCGCCACCGAAGAGGCGGCGGAAGGATTTATCGAATTCTTCGGAGAGCCGGTTAAAGGCCTGACGGAAACGGCTGCTCATGATGGAATCCATTTCTACTATCACCGTGTCCAGCTGCTCTCTAGCCTGTAGTAGATCGGCGCGCTGGCTGGTAAGGAAGAGATAACGCTCCGTAACCTCTCGGTATTCCTCGATGGCGGCGATATTTACCGGCTCCAAGGTGGCCATCTCTTTTTTAAGTTGCTGCAGGCGGGTTAAGAGCGCTGTGCGGCTACCCTCCGCTTGCGGGCATTCTGATGCTTCCGCTAGCGTCATATTGAATTGTTCGGAGAGCTTGGCGCGCTCATTTTCACAATCCGCCTCCATGCGCGCTTTCTTTATTTCCTGTTGATGCAGTTGCTCCCGCAATTCACCACAGCGTGATGATAGCTCTTTTTCCTCTTTTTCCACTTCGGCAATACGGGCCGTCTCCGCAGCCAGGCCATGGCGGGCCTGTTCCATCTCCTGCTCGGCGCCTATAAGAGCTTCCCGCAGATCCACCAAATGGGATTGTGTAGCTTCCAGAGTTGTTTGAAGTTGGCTTAATTCCTCCTGGCAGTGGGTTAAATCGGCAGATTTTTCTTCTTGATCCCAATGGATATTGTCAATTTCCGTTTCTATACGTTCCAGAGATTTACGCTGCCCCACTAGTTTTTGCTCACGTGCAGCCAGTTCCACACGCTGACGGTTGATATCCTCTTTTTCCCCTTCCCATTCATTGCTTTGCGCAGCCAATTGTGTTGTCAGCTCGCTTAAACGAACTGTAAGCGCCTGTTCCTCACTTGCCGCTTCGTTTAATTGTTCTGTCAATTCACGTTGCTGCTCTTCTATAAGTGTAGATTCATCGGCAAGAGAAGCAAGATCATTATCCAGCGCAAGCAGTTGCCGAGACAGTGTTTGCCGCTCTCTAGCTAGGCTCTCTTCTTCGTGGGTCAGGGTATATTGCTGATTTGCAATTTCCTGTAAGTGGGCAGATATATCCTCCGCTAGCACGGTTAAAGCGGAAAGATGATCCCGCGCTTCTTGCAGTTTAAGTTCCCCTTGATTAAGTTCCAGCTTCAATTGCTTTAGCTTTGCCTGAGCTTCCATCAATTCCCGGCTCTTCCCCAGTAGATCGCCGCCTTTTTGGGCGCGGCTGCCCCCGGAAAGGCTACCGCCGGGATTTACCATATCCCCTTCCAAAGTTACCACAGGATGGCGATACCCCAGTTCCTTGGCGGCTTTGACCGCTGTGGCCATATCTTCCACCACTAGCAGCTGATTGAGGAGAAAATCGGCGGCTGGGCGTATTTCATCCGTACAAGACACCAGCTCAGAGGCTAGACCATGCACGCCCGGCCTACCGCTGACGGCCCGAATATCGGCCTTGGGGCGCACCTTCAGCGCGTCTAAGGGTAAAAAGGTGGCTCGGCCCAGCTCTTTTTCTTTCAAGTATGCTATAGCCTGCCGCGCCGCTTGCTGAGTCCGGCTGACTATATTTTGCAGGGAAGCCCCCAGGTATGTTTCTACCGCCACCTGATATTTGGGAGGTGCTGTAAGTAGATTGGCTGCCACGTCTATCAGGCCGGAAAGGGCGGCTTCGCCTTTATTTTTAGTTGTGAGGATAGCGCGCACGCCGGGGAAAAAACCCTCGTAGTTTTTACGCATATCTTCCATCATGTTCACGCGCACGCTTAAAGCATGGGCGCGGTAACGCAGCTCTGTTTCGGCGGCAGCTAACTCTCCTACGGCGTCGTTATGGTTTTTGACTCCCTGCTGTTGCTCCGCCAATTCACGCCGTTCCTCTTCTGCTTGATCATGCAATTCCTGCTTTAAGAGTTGTATCTCCCCCGAGCGAGTTGCAGATTGTGCTATATTATCCGTTAACTCCTGCCGCTGCGCCTTGAGGCGCGCTGCGGCAGCGTGGTTCTTTTCCGCCAATTGCTGCTGGTAATGCAGTTGATTGCGCCCTTGAGCCAGGCTGTTGGCAGCGTCGAAAGCTTGCTCTCGAACTTTAGCAACTTTCTGCTCCAGGTAAGCCAACGCCGCGCGGCGTTCTTCCTCGCCGCATAAGCCTTCGTTAACCAAGGCCAGTAATTCCTCCACCTCTTGTTCGGTGGCTCTCACATGACCGGTCAAAGCCCGAGCCTCATCCCGGCGGGCTTTTTCCACTTTATCTAACTCAGCCAACTCGAAATTTAAACGCCTCGTGTTTACCCGGGCATGTTCTAGCTGCCCTTCCGTCACCGCCCGCGCGGCATCTTCCCGCTCCACCTGCCCCTGCAATTCATAGAAGCGCTTCGCCAAAGCCGCAGCCGCCTCATCTAAGCGGGCCTGCTCGCTGCGCCATTCTTCCCGTTGGGCAGCCAGAGATAACCGACGCGTATCCGCAGCCAGAAGAGCGTTATCACTTTGTTCAATCAAGCCTGTCTGCTGCTTTAGTTTATCCTCGAATTCGCTGAGCAGGCGCACGGCCAGGGTTATGGCGCATTTATCCGCTTCCTCCCGCTGGGTCAGATACAGTTCGGCCTGTTCCGCCTGACAGCGCAAAGGCTCGATACGCCCCGTGAGTTCGCCGATTATATCACTCACCCGTTCCAGATGGCGCTCTGTCTCGTCTAATTTGCGCATGGCTTCGCGCTTACGGTTGCGGTACTTAACGATACCCGCCGCTTCCTCCACCACGGCGCGGCGTTCCTCCGGCTTGGCGGCGATGAGCTCGTTAACGCGACCCTGACTGATCAAAGAAACGCCCTCAACCCCCACGCCTGTATCCACGAACAGATCATGTATATCTTTCAGGCGGCAAGCCTGATTATTGATATAAAACTCCCCCCCGCCTCCGCGAAAGGTACGGCGGGTCACGGCGATTTCCGTATACGGCTTATTCAGCAGTCCGTCGCTGTTATCCAAAGTCAAGGTAACTTCGGCCATACCCAAGGCCTTGCGTTTTTTGCTACCGCCAAAGATTACATCTTCCTGCTTGCCCCCGCGTAAATTCCGCGCGCTCTGTTCCCCCAGTACCCAGCGTAAGGCGTCGGATATATTGGATTTGCCCGCTCCGTTGGGCCCGACAATGCAGGATATACCTTCTTCGAAGGATATTTTAGTCTTACCGGGAAAAGATTTGAAGCCCAGCATTTCGATACATTTTAAGTACATTCCCAGCCCCCGCCTGTTATGAGAATATATGAACATATAAATAAGGGCAAACAGCACCTCGCCGTTTGCTCAAAACTCTGGCCGCTTGCCTCCGGCCTCTATTTTATCATAGACTGAGTACTTTGTATAGGCCAATCAGTATTATTTCAGTTTGTATAATTTATCATTTTCGTAAAACCAGGGTAATATGCATGGGGTTTGTATTCAGGCCGGATGTTACGGGGGATGGTTACGTAGAGGTGACTGGGGGCGGTCGCCTCTACTTTATTCAATGTATAAAGGGTTAATATAGATGCTTTTTAACAAATATTGTCATTACAGCTGTCATTCTCTCACTCTACCATTCTACACATCTTTCACTCTAACAGGCAAAACTATTACGCGATTTGAGTAAAATAGAATTGCTTTTTCGCATAAAATATTATATAATTCATATAACATATAAACCTAGTAGGAATATGTATTAATTTTTTATAACAATTAGAAGGAGGAATAATTATCATGAATCACAGACTAAAATACCAGCTTAATGTATTGACAGCAGCAATAATAATCGCCATGCTATTACTCTTTTGCGCCAATGCCTTTGCCATTGAGCCAACCGGTCCACCTATCGATTCGTCATTTGACCTAAAAGGTTACGCTACTATTAATAGTAGCGGTTATCCGAATACTGTTAGATTAACTCCGGAAGCTACTTATAGGTACGGTATATTATGGTCAAAAAATAAGCTCGACCTCAGTAAGCCTTTCACCAGTATTCAATCTATTTATCTGGGGCATAATGCTGGTTACTCAGGAACCATTGCCGACGGACTGGCCTTTGTTTTGCACAACGACGCCAGGGGCATTGAAGCCGTAGCAGATAGCGGTGCGGGGTTAGGAGTTTATGGTATTAATTATATAAAAAATTCATTAGTAATTGAATTCGATACTTATTATAATGCCGACGCCACCTGGTCTTCTACAGACCCTTATCAAGCCGGCTACAATAGCCATTGTGCTTTTATTATGCCCAGCAATAGCCGCATATCCGCAAGTGACCATTACAACACCCAGTGGTTTAATGCAAGAGATGTGTGGTATGACCTAACAATTGAATGGAAGCCTCAGCAAGTTGGCCAAATGCTGGGTGGAATCCTTTCTTATTACTTCGAAGGAACGGGACAAACCTCCAGCTTATATATTTCTGATGTTAATAATTTATTTAAAAGCACTCAGGTATGGTGGGGTTTTTCGGGCGCCACAGGTCAGTATACATCAAGCCCGGCTGTCTCTTTTGCTAAAATGCCGCTGCCGCAAACTATTAGTTATACCCTCTACTACAATGCAAATGGCGGAAGTGGAGCGCCCCCTGTGCAAACAAATGTCCCGGCCAATTCTTTCCCGGTAATCAGCACTATTAAACCAACGCGGGATAATTATAATTTTCTGGGCTGGGCTACCTTTCCCACTTCGTCTTTTGCACCTTATCAACCGGGTACGGGCATCTGCATTGGCAACAGCGGAGATATAACGCTATACGCAGTATGGGAATATGCACCCACCCCTGTCAAATACACCCTCTTTTATAATGCAAATGGTGGGAGTGGCGCGCCCCCGGCGCAGACAGGTATTCTCGCCAATACTTTCCCGGTTATCAGCACTATAACTCCTACGCGGGAGAATTATAATTTTCTGGGCTGGGCTGCCTTTCCAACTTCGTCTTTTGCGCCCTATCAACCGGGAACCAGCATCGGCATTGGCAACAGCGGAGATTTAACACTATACGCTGTATGGGAATATGCACCCTCTCCTGCTAAATTCACTCTCTTCTACAATGCAAATGGCGGAAGCGGCGCGCCCCCGGCGCAAACAGGTATTCCCGCCAATACTTTCCCGCCTATCAGCACTATAAAACCAACTAGGGAAAACTATAATTTCTTAGGCTGGGCTACCTTCCCCACTTCGCTTTATGCGCCCTATCAACCGGGAACCAGCATCGGCATCGGCAGTAGCGGCGATATTACACTATACGCAATATGGGAATATGCGCCTGCTCCTGTTAAATATACCCTCTCTTTCGACGCTAATGGCGGCAGTGGCGCGCCAAGCCCTCAAACAGAACTCCCTGCCAATAGCTATGCCTCTATCAGTACAACTGTACCTACCCGTAACAATCATCTCTTCTTAGGCTGGGCTATTAACCGAGAGAATACAAATCCGCAATATCTTGCGGGAGGCTATATTTATATTGGAACAAGCAATATCACACTTTATGCGGTGTGGCTTGAAATGGCGGCAACATACACCCTTTCTTTCGATGCCAATGGCGGAAATGGCGCGCCTAACCCACAAACGGGTTTAAAGGCTAATAATTATGTTAATATCAGCACAGTAGTGCCAACCCGCGTCAATTACCGCTTTTTAGGATGGGCCTTAAACTCGCAAGCTACAAACCCACAGTTTATTGCAGGTGGAATTGTATATATTGGCAACAGTGATATAACACTATATGCCGTATGGGCAGAATTAGCGGTAACAACATATTCCCTGGTTTTCGACGCTAATGGCGGCAGTGGCGCGCCAAGCCCTCAAACAGGTCTTTCCGCTAATGCCTACGCTGTAATAAGCTCAACAGAACCCATTCGCAATAATTATCACTTTTTAGGCTGGTCCACAGACAAAAATGCCACCTCTCCACAGTATCCTGCAGGTGGGTTCATTTATATTGGCACAACCAATATAATACTGTATGCTGTGTGGCAAGCACAGATCGTGCATTCATATTGCCTTTCCTACGATGCTAATGGAGGCAGTAATGCGCCCCCGCCACAGATGGGAATCCCTGAAAATACTTACCCAACCATCAGCACTATAATACCTATCCGCAGCGGCTACAATTTCCTAGGCTGGGCTTTATCCTCCTCGGCAACTGAAGCACCCTTTCAACCAGGCGCTACCATAAGTATCGGCAACGCAAACGTCATTCTATACGCTATATGGGAATTACAATCTTTAGGCGCTTCAGATGAACAAATAGTTATCCGTGGGCGCTCGCGTCACTATAATAGCAGTGGATACGAAGTCCCCACAAATCCTGTGCTTGGACAAAACTCCGTTGTCTCTGTAGAAAAAAGCATAGCAGGTACAAATATTGAAAATGAATTCGATTTAACACTTACCGTAAAAACTTCCGTAGATATTTCGCAGGTATCTACCTCCGCAGACGCAGCAGTCATTCTTGTATTGGATATTTCAGGTTCCATGGGCGGTATCAACGATGCTAATACAGATTATATGCCGGCTTTACGAACATCGGCGCAGAATTTCATCAATAGCTTAGCCGCAGAGGCTGGAGATTCCGCCCGCTATGTAGCTCTGGTTACTTTTGAAACAGATGCCAAGCTTCTCTATAGCTGGACAGATATCACAAATAATACTAACCGGCAGATCATCAACACTTATATACAAAACTTGCCGGGTGAGGGCGCTACTTTTCTGCCAGGTGGTTTGCAATTAGCCCGTAATCTTCTGCGCACTGAAGCTCTGCCGCGAGGAAAAAACAATACGGTTATAGATAACCGTTCTGTGGTTTTGTTCTCAGATGGCGAAGCCAATAAGTATACTATGTTGACCAATGATGTACGATACAACACCGGTGTAACGGTTATTGGCAGTTCCGGGCCAGGTTATGGGTTTGATCCTCAAGCAATTGCGCTCAGCGAAACTATGGCGAATACTGTAAAAAACCTCACCAGTTTTTCGGGTTATACCAAATATACTTCTTATCTATATACCATTGCTTTCGGTTCCGCCGCCCCAACTAATTGGTTAAGGAATACCATAGCTACCAACCCCACTTATGCGTATACATCACAAAATGCCGAAGATCTTAATAAAGTTTTTGCCGCTATTGCCAAACGCATCGAGCAATGGGCACAAGCTTGGATTGTTACCGACCCTATGGGAGCAAATATCGATTTTATCTCAAACATCAGTGGGGAAGATAAAGCCAGCGGATTATTAGATTTTCAAAATAATACGCTGTTTTGGGATTTAAGAAAAGCAAAAGCCGATTCTTTTGCTAATGATATTTATACCTACACATATACCTATAGAATACGCTTAGATAACACAACCGATAATTTTATTGCGGGAGCAGCCTATCCCACCAATAAAACCACCCAGCTAACCTATGTTATGGTGGAAGATTCCCTAATCACCAGCGATTTATTGGTAGGCGATTTTGCTATACCGGCGGTAAAAGGCTATGCGGGTGGATCATTAACCTTTACAAAAGTGGGCGGTGAAACCACCGCACTACCCGGCTGCAGCTTTAAGCTGACTAACCAAAACAAGGCGGATCATGCTCTTTTCACAAACTCTGCTGTAGGAACAGGCGCAGTTTCATTTGCGAACATTCCTTCCGGACACACTTACTCACTGGCAGAAACATTTATGCCGGCTGCTTACGAAGGCCGCTACCATATGAACGATGAAACATATACTGTAGCAATTTCTTTTGGCAAGACAACTCTTTTCGACAATGAAGGTAATATTATTGACAAAACTACCTTTAAATTTAACAACCCACTAAAGGGAAGAACGGTTATTGGCTTTGTTTCGCCCATGGCTACTAATGATTTGGGGGAAACAGATTTTCTGCAAAAGCATGATATTGTTGTTGAGCTAAGATCTACTTTCCTCACAGCCGCACCGGCTGCCTTAAGCACCTATACAGTATTACAAAACTTAGATGGCTTAGGTAAATTCACTATAGAAAATGTTCCCCTGGGTTCGTATATCTTATATATTAGGCGTCCTGGATATTTGACAAGGGCTATGAAAGTCACCATCTCCGATTCTTTACCAGATACTGTTGTACTGAGACCGCCGGGCACAGAAGATAATGGTATATTTAATCTATGGGGCGGCGACTGTAATGGCGATTTGATTATTGAGAATAAAGATTTAATGATGATCATGGAACTGATAGACGAAGGGGTAGATATTAATGACCCACGTTATAATCCGGCTTGCGATTTGAATGCAGACGGCTTTATTGACGATATCGATTTACTTATGGTATATGCCAGATTTGGCTTGGTTATCTGGGATTATGCAGGAGCTGATGATATCGATATCTTCAACTAATGCGGCCTTCGCTAAAATAAGAATATTTAATTGCTTCTGCTTATACTATATATCCAGAAAATATTGGCTGCTAAACTATTGTTTAGCAGCCAATATTCTAGTACTATATCATCCATGGCTGCAGCCTGAAAAATCATCCAAGCTAAAAATGGGATAATTGAGAAAAGGAGAGTGAACGAAGGACTGCCTGGGTATAATTTCAAATATCTTTTCACATATATGATGCGAATAAGATAGTCATCCAAACGTAGGTTCCGACAAGCAAAACGAAACACACCGCCAAGCCGATTTTCACAGGCAAGCGCGAAAAATTGAACCCGATATTTATACCGAAACGGTTGCCAACAAAATAGGCAGGGTCGTTCGGATTGTGATAGAACAGCCCCCACGCCCAGTATTTATCGTCACTCATTGCGTTGTTGGCGGCAATGTTGCCGCTATCAACGGGCGTATTCGGAACTTCCACTTTTAAGAATACGCCGCCTTGCCCCGCTCTGACGGCAACGACACAAAGTAAAACAGTCACTACGAGAACCGGCGCAAGTAGAAGCAGTAGGGGGGCATTAAACCCGACGAACAGGCTTTGCATAAAAGTGATTGCGAATGTCACAACCACGCTCACCGTCATTGCGCCAATCCCATGCCCCATAAGGCGGCGATATTTTTTATGTTGGGCAAATGATTTCACCGGTTCATTGTGGTCAATTTGCAGTTTCGCTCTTTCGATGAGAATTCCGCAAAGCCACATAAGCACTACCATGCCAAGACTAAAAAGCGGCATAAACAGGACGACGCCCGGGTTTTTATCTTTCCAAATGTCCGGCTGTGCGTTGACGCCCCAATGCGTTGGTATGGAATCGGGCAGCGCTGGGTATCTTACCAAGGCGATAACAAATAATACTAATACGAGTAGGAGAGATATAACATACCAAAAATGGGGCATGGCAGAGAGGTTGCCACGCGTAAAAGTCTCTTTGGTATCTGCGAAAACAATTTCGGGGACGTTCCAACCAAGACGTTCTTTTAACGCCATCGTCTTGCTGTGATTAGGTACGAAAGCGAACATCTGTATAGCAACTAACGCAAGCGGTAAATACAGGACGGAAAAAATCGTATAATTCGGCGCGGTTACATATTGCCATATTGAAGCCGCCAAGACGACTATCACGCCAATAATCATTGAGATAACGTAATTTTTCTTCAAAGCTTTTACTTCGTCGGTGTTCTGCACCTCCGGCGGTACTTTAACGCCAAACAGGAAAGATTTGCGTGTTAAAAGTGGTATGATTGGTAACAAAGCGCTGCAAAACATTATGACGCAGATGTTCATTATGAATAAAAACACATTAAGGTCAGTCACTGTAAATTCCTCCTCTAATTTTCCGGTAATACTCAGTGCAGACTTCAGCAAACGCCTTTTCATCAACGCCGTCGCAAATAGCCTCTGCCACGCACATAGTAAGTTTCTCGGAAAGGGCTGTAGATATTAAGTTACCCGTCTTTTTAGCCGCGACAATCGCCGTCGTCCGCCTGTCCATTACGATATAGCCAGCGCCGCGTAATAAGTCATATGTTTTATTTACCGTGTGGAAGTTCACTCCCAAATCGGCAGCAAGATTACGGGCCGATGGCAGGGATTCGCCCTCCGCAAGCTGCCCTGACGCTATGCCGATAATTATATTGTCGCGCAGTTGCTCATAAATTGGCTTCTCTGCGTAGACATCAATTTTTACTAACACTCGACCACCTCATATATCTGATATAGCTATTATATATCAGTATGCAAATCTTGTCAAGAAGAAATAGGTAAAAATTTTATCGGAACCTTGCTCCATATGAAGATATTACGGATTTTCACGGATATAAGTATAAGCACCAATCATTATAATTTGTTTACGGGGGTTGAAAATGGGACGACCTCAGCAGAAGCGGGATTCCGATTTAGTGGAGCTTATCGTAAGTTTCCGTAAAAAACAACTTAGCATACCAGATATTAAGATTATTCTAGACAGCAGGGGCTTCAATG
>JGI24705J35276_12237496_pt1 | contig 11409 bp, 12 predicted proteins | sample TergutNt197P4_FD_35276 | JGI IMG/M metagenome (IMG submission 35276)
GTGAAACCGGCCTCGGCGAAGCAGGAAGTTAGCTTTGAACCTGTTTAGGCGGGGTTGAGTAGGTATGACGGAACGGCTGCCATCGGTGTCCATGGCCGACGACGCGGTGGAGCGTGAACAACTAGCAGCGCTCACACTCCAACTTGATCTGGCCGATCGGCTGTCCACGCCAATGTGCATCTTCATGCCGAAATGCCACTGCTGGGGGACTTGTTCAGCGTTGCCCTAGTGCTGGAGGGGCATCTCACGCTGCGAGACATGATCGATCGCAAAGTGAAGGCGGCCCAGACGAAAGGACTTATCTACATTCATCCAATTTCAGGCGCCGAGAAGAATGGGTAGATAAACTGCGGAGCAGCAGTTCGCGCCCAGTGCGCCTATCGCGGCATGGGCGGATGTATTCCATTGCGTCTCCAGCTTCAAGAACATCATTGGCATTTCCCTTCGCCGTAATAACAATTGCCGGCGCGCGCCGCGTTGTTGTCCTGGATGACGCCGACGTTGGGCAACGTGGGCACGATGGAGGCGTAGAACTCGGTGAGGTCCATCTGAGCGAAATCCAGGCTTTGCAATTGCGCGATCGTGAACCCAGAGCAATCCGGCGCGCGCGCCGTCCCCCATTCCTTGCTGACCTGCGCCCGGCCCTGTTCATTGATCAGGCGGGCCAACACCGAGTTGAAACAGCATTTCGTCGTGGTGTAGGTGATGCAGGCGACGCACTTGCCCAAAACCCGGATGCAACTGGAGCAATACTTGCCGATGGTGTGGCACAGCTTGGCGCCTTCCTGCAGGGCGAGCCTGCCTTCTTCCTCGTTGCAGGACATCATCGACATGACCACGTACATGACGACGGTGATGGCCAGGCTCCAGGGATCGAAGGCCAGCACGAAGCCGTCGCTGGAATACAGCGCCACCGATCCCGCCGGCAGGGCCGAGCCGTTGATGGCCACGGTGACCCCATACGTGGTGAAGCTGCCGGAGAACCCTCCCCCGGTCAGCAGCGCGCTGATCCCTTGATAGATGAACCGCCGGTTGCCAGAATTCATCAGAATGTCGAACACCAGTCGCGATCCCGCCCCGAAGATGCCCTGGTTGCTCAGGCCTGCGCCGGAAGCGTTCGAGGAGCAGCAGTCGTTGAACAGCAGATCCCGACAGTGATTAGCCTCGCCCGCGAAGACCTGCAGGGTGTCGGGATCGAGATAGACGCCGGCCTCGCGGGCCGCTTCCAGAAACGTCATGGAGCGCGCGAAATCCGCGTCATCGGTATAACCGGTGCTGAAGCAACTGCCCGCCAGGCAAAACACATTGGCAGGGCAATTGCCAGTCGTCAGGCAGCCGGAGTAGTAGCTGGCGAGGTCTTCCAGGGTAGCTGACGGATTGGCGGCGATCTGGCTGGCCTCCCGCACCGCCGGATCATCGGCGAACACCGGCGGGCGCGGCGTATTGGCCGATGTCTGCGCCGCCAGGAGCGCCTGGCACACCGGATCGTTCGGCGCGAGAGCGCAGGCGGCCAGTTGCGCGTTGGCCGGCCCGGAAAGGTCGGACTGCCCGTAATAGCTGCTGGGCGCCGCCTCGCTGGTATAACCGGGAACGACCGAACCGGCGCTGCCGGCATTGACCGTTCCCAGGATCGCCGGGTTGGCCGCCTGCCCGGCGGCTGTCCCTTCTTCGTGGGGGCCGGCCATCGCAATTGTCTGGGCAGAAACGAAACAGACCAGGGTCAACCAGACGACGGCTTGGCGGGCGATGGACATGATCGTCTCTTAGGGCGTTGGGCGCAGTCGGGCCAGGAACAGTCCGGCATCCTGCTGAAATGCCGGCGCCGCACCGCGCAGATGTTCAAGCGCGTAGTCCAGGCTGACGTCGCCCGCGACCCGCGCGAAATCCCCCGCCGCCGCGCAAGTCCCGCTGACGCAAGCCTCGGGGCGGGCACCATCGCGCACCAGCACGAAGCTGGGCACCCGCGTGATCGCGAATCGGTCGAAAGCCTGGGGATCGATCTGCACGGCGACCTGCCGTGAACCGATGAGCGGCTGAATCTGGGCCACGGTATCTCTCAGAGAGCCGTTCGCCATGCCTCGTAGAACCACAGACGCCCGGGCGCGCGCCGCCTGATCGACCAGCCGTTGCAGTGTGGGCCGGGGCATCGCCAGACTGACAAACACAATGAGCCCCGGGCCTTGGGACAACCCTTGGGCCGCCGCCATGGCCCCGGACTGGTCCGCGTAGCCGCGCGCCAGCGCTTCCAGATCGAGCGCGCCGGACGTGGCCGGCTGCGGCAGGGCGTCGATGTTGGGCGTTTGCGCGGATGGTGGCGGATTGGGCAGGACGGTTGCGCCGTATTGGCGGCGCGCCTGCTCGATATCCTGTTCCGTGATAGTGGGCTGTGACCTGCTGGCGCGCTCGATGTCGGCGTCGGTGATGACCGGTGCCTGGGCGTCGGCGACGGCATGGATCGCCGCCAGCGCCAGCGCGGTCAAGCAGCGCCAAGAGAGGCAGCAAGAGCGGAGCCAGCCGGGGCGCGGGAGTTCAGTAGCCGACACAGCAGTTCCTTTTCCTGAAAAGCATGAAGGCGAAGTCCTCGCCGCGCACCGGATATTCCTTGCCCGCGCCCCAGAGCACGGTGGTGCGCCCGAAGGGTTGGCAGCACTTGCCGGCATCCTTGGCCGTGTTGGGGATGGGGAAAGTGAGCTGGGTCTTGTAGGCTGTTTTGTCCATGATCGGCTCGAAGTAGGGGCCACACAGACCGCTTGAACCGTGCCAGCCCCAGGCGAGCAGTTCCCGGTGCATCTTGGCCGTCAGGCGCTGCGCCATCAGGGCTGCGGTGCGCACGCCGCCCATGTGGTTTTGCACGTGTCCGTCCAGAGGGTAGATGCTGCCTTGGCAGCCGGCGCACCAGAACAGCTCCCGTACGCCGAAGCCCAGCGAGGCGGCCACGCAGTCGGCCGCGCAGGCGGCGACGGCCACGGGGTTGGCGAACAGGACGGCGTCTGGATTGAGGATCAGCGTCAACTCGTCGTCCGCCCAGAGCGGATCGACTTCCGTGAGATACGCGAGGTCGAAGGATCCCTTTTCCAGGCATGGGAAGTCGGTCACGGCTTCCAGGTAGAACAGAACCGGGTTGACGTAGAAGTGGGCCTGGTAGAAGGAGCCGCCGTCGCCGTCTCCCTCGGACCGGGTGAATCGGGCGGCTTCGGGCGCCGGGATGCCCGGGTCGAGGTTGATGCCGCCCAGGGACGCCAGGCAGAACGGCTTGCGCACGGCTTCGACGTGTCGGGCAGGCTCCCAGAAGCCGACACTCAGCCCGATGATCGGGTTGACGCCGCAACTGCACAGCGGGCTTGAAGGGTTGTCGGTATCTTCCTGGCCGCCGAAGTTGCCGATGCGCGCGCCGCCGATGCTGATTGGCAGGATGCAGCTCCAGCAGATGTCGGTGATCGGGTTGGGAAACTGGCCGACGCACGTGGCCGCGCCGGCGGCGAACGCCGCAGGCCCAATCGCCCAGGCCAGCAGCGCCAGCAGCACGGCGCGCAGACAGCGGAGCGGGCGGCTCATGGGGCGACCTCCAATTCGTCGATACGCAGGCTCCTGCCTTCCTGCGACACCAGCGCCGGCACCTGCCGGATGCCCAGCCGTTGCGTGAGCAGGCCAAGCTGGTCGTAATAGACGGGAATTTGCCAGCGTTCCATCAAGTCCAGATAGGAGCCGCCCGTCAGGATAGGCTTGACCAGTCCGCCGTAATGGGCAATCAGCGCCCGCGCCTGGGTGACTTGGCGCGTATCGCGGCCATCGAAGAACAAGAGGCGTCGCGGCAACGCCACGATGTCCAGCGGGTTCGCCCTTGTTCCAGCGGGGAACATTAGCCGCCCCTGGACGTCCAGGATGTTTTGCTCCAGCGTGTAGGAGGGATCGAAATAAAAACTGCGTTTCGTCCGGGTCGCGGCCAAGCCCTCGACGGGCGCGGGCTGCCGCACGGCGGCGATGCCACGCTCGCGCGCCTGCTCCTGGATCTGGCGCAACTGGCCACTGGCTTCTTTTTGGCGCAGGCGCTGGGCGATGAAGTCGAGCAGGTGCGGCTCGGCGATTTCGTAGGTCGGCCCGATCACGCCGACATCAATGGCCTGAACCTGGGCGGCGCCCGCCAGCAGGGCCAAACCCGCGATGCCACGCGAAAGCCGTGTCGCGGGCGCGCTCATCGAGGATTCTCCGCGTCCGCCGTGCACTGGATCTGGGGGATGAGATGGAGGCGGGCGGCGCTGTCTTGCTGCTGGGCGGCACGGATCAGGCCCAGCAGGACCGGGTCGCCGCCTTCCCGGGCGAGGGCATGGCGCAATTCAGCCGCGCCGAGGGCGCGGCCGCACTGCAACTGATAGGCCCCCAGGTAGACTTTGGCGCCTTGCTCGACCGCCGGCGCGATCTGCCGCAGCAGCGCCAGGAAATCGGCCATTGGCATTTCGGCGTCGGCGGCGATCGGCCCGTGGGCGGGACTGGTCTGCGCTTGGAGCGGGACTGTCGCCAGCAGCGAGGCGGACGCCGCCAGGGCGGTTATCCAGCGCGGCGCGGCGCCGCAAAATAGCCGCGGGCAGTGGCATGCGGCAACGTGCGCTTGGGCGCTTGCTGGCGGGTTGTTCGAGTTGGCGGCCATCGCGTGATACCTGATCTGGATCGATGGACGCCATGATGCGTTTCAGGTCCGGGCGCAACCAGCAGGAAATAGGCTTGTATCAGGGGGAATTCGATACCAGCCGGAGCGTGAGCCGGCAAGGCCGCAGTAGCTGCTTCAGTATTGTGGCTTCTCAAAAATTATCTTGTTATAGACAAATATAGTGTAATTTGTCTAAAATGATAAACATGCCTAGTCCTCCTCCCGTCATCTTCCCACAAGAACAACGCCTATTGACCGAGTTGGGCGAACGCTTGCGCCTAGCCCGCAAGCGGCGTAAGTTGAGCACAGCGGCGGTCGCGCAGCGCGCTGGGATATCCAGAGCAACGTTGTACAAGGTCGAAGCGGGTCATCACGGCGTCACGCTGGGCTCTTATGTCCGGGTGCTGGTCGCTCTGGGTCTCGAAGGGGACTTCAATCGGCTGGCCGCCGATGACAAGGTGGGGCGCAAGTTGCAAGACTTGGCCTTGGAGCCGCCACCCGCCAGCAAGCGCCGCACGGTTCGCCGCGCCGGAACCGGAAAACCCGGCGAAATCCCATCATGAACGGGCAGGACGCGCTGGAGGTCTGGCTGAACGACAATCTTGGCCCTATCTGCCAAGCCGGCGTCATGGGGCATGATCGCGGCCAGATCCGCTTCCGTTATGAACGCGCATGGCTGCAAGACCCGTCAAAGCGCGCTGCGTTTTTGCCGTCCGGGCGGCAACACCTTCCTTGGCGATGAGGAACGGGCCGTCCTGCCGGTGACGACCCTGCGCGAGTTGGAGGCAGTGGCTTACCAACTCAGCAATCTTCAGGCAAGCGGAAAGCCGGATTGACCGAAGGCTTCTGGATAAGGTCAGGGGTCCGTGGTAATTTTTGTGGCTGGCTGTTGACGCCTTCAGAAGACCGGATCGACGACGCCAATGACTTGCTCGATCCGCACGAGGCCGCTTTCGCGGTAGCGGGAATCGAAGGAATCGGGGCTCAGACCCTGGACGTAATAGCAGTCCGGCGGGATGACGCCGGGGGCGATGGTCTCCAGCGGGCGGTGATCGAAAGCATGGGTCTTGGCCTTGCCGGCCGACTCGCCGTTGATGCGGATATCCCGTCCGGTCACGCTGACCATATCGCCAGGCAACCCGCGCACGATCTTGAAGAAAGGCTGTCCCGCCAGCCCAGGGTAGGCGCGCACTCCTTCGCCGGCGAACGCGTAGACGATGAAATCCCCCCGCCGCAGCGGGGCGCGGGCCGGGCGCAGCACCGCGACTTTGTAGGGCAGGCTGGGCGTCCAGTTGAAAAGCACTGGCACTCGCGGCGTGGCGTCGATGAACAGCCGCAGGTAGGCCAGCGCCCAGATCGCCAGGACCGGCAGGTAGGCATACCAGCGTCGCCGCATGTGGCGCGCCGACTCCAGTGCGAACCGGCGCAGGCGCGCCAGGCCGCCAACGTCGTGGAGGGGGACGCCAGGAGCGATCTCCGGCTGGCCTGCGGGAGCCTGGGCGCTCATGGCGTTTCCACCTTCTGCCGCAAGCGGGCAGTCAGGTCGATGGTGTAGGGCGTCGGCCCGGCCAGCGATGCCTTGAGTAACACCAGGCAGCCACACTCGGCGGGCAGGCTTTCGAGGGCTTCGGGCAAGCGTTTGGAAAAGTTGCGCGCCACCTGCAGCGCGGCTTGGCGCTCCTCTTCCGAGCGCGCCGCAGTAAGTTGGCGGGTGAACGCGTCTTCCTTGGCGCGATAGACCTCGGCCAGGTCCACGACGCCGATGATCCGGGCCGGGCGCGCTGCCAGGCGGTCATAGGCCAGCAGACCGCCGGCCACGAAGAACAGGCTGACCAGTGCGTTGGCCAGGAGGAGGGCGCGCGCGGTCACAGGACATGCCCCCGTTGCCGCAGCAGCTCGGCGATCGCTTCGTCGATGGAGCGGCCCTGTGCTCGCAATTGGTCGATGGGCGCGTTGTCTTCGAGTTTGTTGGAAAACAGCAAATGGGTGGCCGGATCAAGGATGTTGCGCGACAGCCCTTCGCCCACCGGCGACGAAATGTACAACTCGGAAAAGGCTCCCGCTTCGGTGCGCAGCGAATTGAGCAGCCGCTTCTTGGGCTCGTCCATCGCCAGACGTCCCTTGCGGTCGAGCATCTCAATGGATTCCGGTTTCTGGCGCAGCAGGAAGACCCAATCGGAACAGTTGAAGGCCGCTTCCATCTGGGCCGAGCCGTAGTAGTCGTCGGCGCTTTGCGTGGCGGTGCCCAGCGACCCGCCATACTTGCGGGCCCGCCGCGCCGCTTCCTCGACCACTGCCGCCTTGACCGGATCGTCGGCGCCTACGTCGCCCAACTGCTGCTTGAGCTCGTCGATGATGAACACCTTGCGCCGGTTGCGCGTGAGATACATCTCGCCGGTGATCTGGTGCAGCAGCAGGATGTTGACGACCGCGTGCAGATCCGGTCGACGCTTGAGCTCCTCGTTTTCGATGACGATGAAATCGTTGCTGAAATCGACGTTCGCACGCCCCTCGAAGAACCGCTCGTACTGCCCGCCCCTGGCGTAGGGGTTGAGCATGATCGCCAGATCCTTGATGCGCTGGTCGCCTGCCGCCCCCAACTCCTCGAGGGTGCCCGTCCTGAAGGCGTCGCGCAGACCTGTGATCGTCAAATCCTGGCCGTATTGCCGCCACAGCTTGAGGATCATCGCCGAGATGGCCTTGTACTGGACTTCCTCGAGCGTGTGCTGCATCGAGCACATCTTCGAGATGCCCGGAACGAGCATGTCGATGTCCTCGTTGATGTCATGCACGACCGAAAACGGGTTCAGGCAGATATCCACATCGGGCTTGAACTCGATGTAGGCGCCCCCCGCCTTGCGGCACAGCTTCTCGAAGGAGCGTCCCAGGTCCAGCATCCAGACCTTGGCGCCGATGGCGCGGTAGGACCAGGCGATCTCGTTGAGCAGCACCGACTTGCCAGAGCCGGGCGCGCCGATGATGGCGAAGTTGTAGTTGCCCAGGTCGTTGTCGTAGAGATCCAGGGTCACCAACTGCCCGCGCCGTCCCCCGAAAACCAGCGCCGGCGTGCGAGTGCCCCGCCATTCGGCGATCAGCGGCGCCATGTGGATGGCGTTGGACACCGTCTTGCGCGTGACCCGGCGCATCTTTGCCAGATCCTTGTGGAAACGCTCGCTCAGGGTCATCGGCAGGCTCGCCAGCAAGGCCTGGCGGTGCATGTAGGCGTCGGCGTTGAGCTGGAAGCCCCGGCTGCGCCAGATCGCGCTGGCTGCCTCGTGCGCCGCCGCCGCCTTGCCCGGCGCCGAAAATATCGCCAGTTGGTGGTACAAGCTGACCAGGTTTCCGCCGGTGTCCAGCGCGTCGGCGGCTGCCGTCCAGTCGTCAAGTTTCTTCCTGACGTCCGGCATCACATCGGCCATCTTCGACTTGGCGTTCTGGGTGGCCCGGATGTGGTTGGCCGTCACCACCGACTTGGTGGCGTTGGCATCGAGCACATGCACGCCCAGGGTCAGCAAAAAGGGCGCGCTGTACTGCAGCGCCGGTTGCATCAGGTCGCCGATCAGCGAACCCATCTGCCAGAGGGCGAAGCGTTCCGGAAAGCTCTTGATCGAATAAAAGCGCGCTTCCAGGATATCCGGGCTGGATTCTTTCCACAGCGTCAGGCCCGCCGGGTGGGCATCCTGGATCGTGTCGAAATCGACGATCTGATCGCGCAGTTCCCGGCCGCTGTCGTAGTTGAGATCGGGCGCGTCCGTGCCCGACAGGCGATCCGGGTTGGTGAAGATGGCGCACCAATTGATCAGGTCGGAGGCGTCGCAGACGCGGTTGGGCAGCGAGGCCGAGCGCAGGGTCGAGGCCATCGAGTCGCGCAAGGCCAGCAGTTCTTCGCGCTTGTTCAGGTTGCCCGGGTCAGCCGGGAAGGCCACCGACAGGAGCAGGCGGAAATCGCGGATCGTGTAATGAAATCCCCCCGTCAGCGATTCCTGAGCGCCCTTGAGCAAATGGCCCACGCGCCGGCGCGCCAGCGTCCGGAACAGGTTTTCGTTGCGCGCCGGGCGGCCCCAGCGTTGCGCTTTCTCGGCCTGATCCTCGTCCTCGACGCGCAGATTGGCGTAGCGGCGCAACTGGGGCCTGATGTGCGGCGAGGCGAACAGGTGGAATTGCACTCCGGCGCCGGACGGGCAGTTGGCGTACAGGGAAACCAGCACCTCGGCCATCCGGTCGTCGGCGCCGGACTGTGGCATGACCTCGAGCATGAAGCCCATCCCGTCGCGGTTGGCGAAGATGCGCTCGGCCTCTAGGTAACCCATGTAAGGCAGCCAGTTGGCGAACTGCTCGGCGGGGGTGTCGGCCGGCGCGCCCAGGCCGAAAGGCAGGGAAGTCCGCCGCAGGCTGTGTTCGGCTCGCGGCAGGGGGCGTACAGTGTCGGCGGCGGAGTTCATGGCGACACCTCCCCGGAGGAGCTGTTCAGCAGTTGCGCCGGCGTCTGGAAAAACCTCTCCGCCGCCGGCTTGGCCGGTTCGGACGGAAGCGTCGGAATCGCCGGGGCGCTGGCGTCCGCCTGCGGGGCCGCCGGGGCCGGCGTTGGCGGGCGCAAGGGCGCGTAGGCGTCGCGGATGCGCTGGCGCACGTGGTCGATCCGCCAGCGGCCCTGGTCGATCTGGACGTAAACGTGGGCTTCGTCATAGAGGTCGCCGTCGATGTCTTCCCAGGGCTTGATCCACAGCCGCAGATAGCGCGCCTGGGCGCGCAGCGGCAATCCTGGCTCCAGCGAGTCCGCGTCGCCCGCCGCCAGCGGACGGGCCGGCTTGGCCGCGCTGGCCGGGGCCGCGGGCGCCTGAGTTTCTGACGCGCCTTGCGCGGCCAGCCGCTTGCGCTGGCTGGGCAGGTTGTGGGCCAGGGCATTGGCGTAGGTGCCCGAGACGGAATCGCAGGCGACGCCTTCCGGGGCCGCGCAGGCGTATTTGGAGCTGCCGCCCAGACCGGACATCGACATGCAGCCGGCAAGGGCCAGGGCCGCGGACATGAGCAGGGCGGCAAGGGCAAACGGGCGCGGCGCGGCGCGCCGAATGGCAAGTCGGATGGCGTTCATGGCCGCCCTCCCGAAGTCGTGGCCGCCAGGCGCGATTCGATGGCGGCGCGGTCGATATACCCGTCGGTGCGCCCGCCGTCGGCCCAGATCAGGGTGGGCGTACCCTGGATGCCGAGGCTGTGCGCGAGGGCGAGATTGCGCCCGATCGGATGGGCGCAGGACGCGCCGGCCTGCTGGCCGCTGGCATCGCCCGAGCGCATCCAGTCGCGCCAGGCCGCCTGGCGATCAGCGGCGCACCAGATGGCTATCGGCCGTTCCTCGCCAAGGAATGGCACGAGAAAGGTGTAGACCGTGACGTCGTCGATGGCGGCCAGTTCGGCCTCGATCTGTCGGCAGTAGGGACAGGCCGGGTCGCTGACCACGGCCAGCTTGCGCGAGCCGTCGCCGCGCACCGTCGTGATGGCATCGGCCAGCGGCAACTGGTCGAAGGCGATGGGCCTGGGCTGCTGGGCAGGTTGGGGAGACCCCGCTCCGGCCAGCCTGGGGCCAGTCAGGTCCCGCATCGCCGCCGTGTCGAAAAGCCTCCCGAAAATGAAATAACGCGGATCGCGGGCCAGCACGTAGGCTACGTTGCCGTTCATCCAGACCTCGTACAGACCCTTGACGGGCGCCTGGACGACGTCGGTGAAATGCGTGCCCGGATGGGCTTTCTCCAGGGCGGCGCGCAACCGGCCGGCCTCGCTTGCTGCGGCATGGGCCGGCGGCGCCAGGCCGGAGGCGGCCAGCAGCGCCAGGAGCGCCGCGGCGGCGAGCAGTGTCGGGCGGACGCGCGGACGGATGGGCCGGCGCGCGGGATCAGTAGTTCGGATCATCGGAAACCTCCAGGTAACGGTTGGCGGGAGACAGGCCGGCGCGCTGGGCGGTGGCAGGCGGCGCCGTCATCGACGTGTCGATGCGAGCGCCCTTGGTGATCACCACGTCGATCTCGCGGCCGGCGTCGATCTCGATGACGGGGAAAGTGTTCTCGGCCAGGCGGATGTAGTACTGGGCCAGGCGGTCGAGCGCCCGGCCCACGCCCGTGCCCAGCCCGGCGCGCAGGGCATCGGAGCCGCTGGATGTCGCCACACTCCCCAGCGCCGAGGTGCTGTAGTTGGTCGACGAGGTGGCCAGACCCTGGCCGATCCCGCTGGCCACGCCGGCTAGCAATGCATTGGCGAGCATTTGCCCCTGCTTGGTGATCAGCCTGCCTCGCAGCCCAACCTTGCCGTCTTCCCCGTAGATCGACCCCTGAATGCGCACCTCCAGCGTCGCGCCGTCGGCGCGCACACAGGACAAGGATTCGGTGCGCAGGTAGGCCCGCTCGGAACTGATGTCGCCGTAGCCGGCGGCAACGACGAAGCACTCGCGGTATTCGCCGCGCATCCGGTTGGGCAGCACCGAGATGTCCGACAGCCGGATCAGGACCGGATGCGGGTTGCTCTGGGCCTGGCCGCCGGTCGGCGCGTCCAATCCCCCGAGCAACGTGCCGCGGGTGAAGCTGACCGGCAGGAAAGTCGAGATGGTGCGCGCTTCCGCGGGTTTCGCGCCGCCGGTATGCACCGCTTTGGGGCTGCCGGCAGGTTGGGCGTTCGATGCGGCTTCGCGCGGCGCGACCCGGATGCGCAGGATACGCGGCGCCGGTGGCGGCATGGCAGGAGCGGCCAGAGCGGACGGCGCTTGCGACGCTGGCGGC
>JGI24705J35276_12237495_pt1 | contig 11408 bp, 9 predicted proteins | sample TergutNt197P4_FD_35276 | JGI IMG/M metagenome (IMG submission 35276)
GCGCCGGCCCGCATCGCCGCCGCAAGACCGTCGCCTGTGGAGACAGACGGGTTTGTGCTCGAGGTATATACCTGGCCTATTCCGCCGGTTGCTATAACGACGTTTTTTGTGCGTATCAGACGAAACTCAGCGTCGTTATGCCTGACGACTACGCCTGTGACGCCGTCTCCGTCGTCGAGCACGTCATATAGAAATGTATGGCCTTCGAAAGTTATATTGCCGCGCCTTGCTACTAGCTGTGAGAGCGCCTTAACAGTCTCGCGCCCCGTAGCGTCGCCGCCGGCGTGTACGACGCGGTTTTTGTGGTGACCGCCCTCGCGCGATATCTGAAGTTCGCCGTACTCATCCAGATCAAACGGAACATGAAGTGACATCAGGTTTGCTATATCGGACGGACCTTCGTTTACAAGAACCTCGACGGCCTCCATGTTGCAGAGCCCGGCGCCCGCGATCACGGTATCCTCTAAATGAAACTGAGGGGTATCGTCCCTGCTGACCGCGGCGGCTATACCTCCTTGAGCAAGCCATGAGCTTGACATATCAACGTTTTCCTTAGCAAGGACGACGCAGCTCAGGTTCTCATCGAGGTTGAGCGCGGTATACAGCCCCGCCAGTCCCGCACCTACTATCACGACGTCGTAATCATATGAACTTTCGATTTTCGTTTCTCCGCTTATCGCGTATCTCAAGCTTGTTCCATCCCTTTCCTTGATGAAAGACGAAGTCTTCCATACTGCTGTTAAAACTTCAGAATTATTCCTACCGCCGCGGAACCCGCGATGTATACAACTGGATGCGCTTTGAACTTGTTAGTAAGGAAGAAAAGCACAGCAGCGAGTATAATAGCTTTTATGTCAAATAAATCTGTCAGCAGCCTAGACTGTTCCCACAGCCCTGTATGCAGCAGCGACAACCTCAACACGCTAAGCCCGGCAGCGGCTATTAGCCCTGTAGAAGCAGGGCGCAGCCCTTTGAACGCGGAATCGACATACTGGTTTTCCCTGAACTTTCTTAGCAGACCGGCAATTATCATCACGATGATCAGTGAAGGCAGAATGAGACCGATCGACGCGATTATCCCGCCGGTTACCCCCGCTGTCGTAAAGCCGACATATGTAGCCATGTTTATTCCGATAGGGCCCGGAGTCGATTCCGAAATTGCGATCATGTCCGCCAGCTGCGCCTGCGTAAACCAACCGGTCTTATCAGAAATCTCCTGTAAGAACGGTATCGCGGCAAGCGCGCCGCCAATCGTGAACAGCCCTGTCTTAAGAAACTCGTAAAATAGCTGAAAGTATATCATGAAGCTTTTTTACTCCATAGACCGGAAGCGATACCGACGAGTCCTGCAGAAACCACAAGCAGCGCCGCCGGAAAACTTGTGAATATTGAGACGCCGAAAACAACAAGGAAGATCGCAAGTGTGATTTTACCGGTTACTGCGCTCTTCCATAATTTAATGACTGTGTTAATGATCAGTACGCAAACGCAAACGCGGATTCCCGCAAATGCATTCTTAACAGCAGGTATTTCTGAGAAGTTCGAGATAAACGCCGCGATGATAAGGATGATCAGTATCGAAGGGGTTATTATCCCGAGAGCCGCGGCTATCCCGCCCGCACGTCCCTTGTATCTGTATCCCGCAAGCGCAGATGTATTGACTGCGATAATTCCCGGAATGCACTGACTCACCGAGTAATAATCCGTGAGTTCCTCCTGTGTGATCCAGGCGTTCTTTTCCACAAGTTCGCGCTGGAACATAGGCAGCATCGAATATCCGCCGCCGAATGTAAGTACGCCGATTCGCGCATAGACCAGAAACATCTTAACAAGGGGCCGCATAAGCAGAACTCCCATCAGTTGCTGAGCATTAATTACCCATTCTAACATAGCAGATTTTACTTAACAACAAATTTATGGTACAATCATATGCAATAGGCAAAAAATCGGCTTTTATTCAGTGCCTCTTCCTGCGACGGTGAAGATCGATTGGCTGACGGGGAGGCACTGAGATAATGTAAACCGAACACAGTTAACAGTGCTTCGGAATGAGAAGTACAGTACAGGCGGACCGGCGATATGATCGATATATCGATTAAAAATGTAAAGAAAGCCTTTGAAGAGGGCAACGACATCCTTGACGACCTGTCTTTTGACATCAACGAAGGCGAGAAAGTGGGGCTTCTCGGGAAAAACGGCGCAGGCAAAACGACGCTGCTGCGGCTCATCACAAACGAAATGACTCCCGATGAAGGTACTATAACACTCCCGGCGTTCAAGAAAACGGGACTGATATCCCAGATCCCTGTTTATCCGCCTCATTTTACGGCGGACGATGTTATGCAGGCCGCGTTTGACCATCTGAAGTCGATCAGAGCAGAAATGGAGAAACTGGAAGCAGGTATGGCGGGAGAACCGGCAGGATCTGCCGCGCAGAGAAGTTCTCCTGATTTGCTTAAGGAGTATGATCACCTTGCGTACGAATTTGATCGTCTGGGCGGGTACAACACGGACTATGAAATGAACAGGGTCGCTAATGGCTTGCGCATTCCAGACGCTCAGAGAGCGCAAAGGTTTGACTCACTGTCGGGCGGGGAAAAAACACGTATTAACCTTGCGCGGCTGATTCTGGAGAATACGGATATCCTTCTGCTTGACGAGCCGACGAACCATCTCGATATGCGCGCGACGGAATGGCTCGAGGAGTTTCTTTCGAAGTATAAAGGCACCGCGCTTATCATATCGCATGACAGATATTTTCTCGACAGGACGATCAGCAGAGCTATAGAGCTAAATGCCGGTAAAGCGGAGTTCTACAGCGGGAACTACAGTTTCTACGTTACGGAAAAGCAGCGCCGATATGATGAGCAGCTCGAAAAGTACGAACGCGAACAGGCTGAGGCAAAGCGGCTACGCGACGCAGCGGCAAGGCTGCATCAGTGGGGGACCGGTAATGAAATGCTGATGAAGAAGTCGCGCTCTGTTTTGAAGCGGGCTGAACGCGCAGTGCAAACCGAAAAGCCTGTGAAAGACAAGATAATGAACACGAAGTTCAGCGAGCGCGAATTCCGCGGAGATGAAGTCGTTGTCATCCGGAATCTTGTGAAATCATACGGAAGCAGAAAACTGTTCGACATACAGGAGATAGACGTGCGCAGCGGCGAACGGATCGCGGTTATAGGAGATAACGGAACCGGCAAGTCGACTCTGGCAAAACTGATAACCGGAGAGGAGAAGGCAGATACAGGCGTCGTCAGGCAAGGCCCGGCTGTTAAGACAGCGTATCTGCCGCAAATCGTCTCATTTGACCACCCGCGCCGATCAATACTCGACACTCTGATTTTTGAGCAGGATCTGAGCCCGCAAATGGCAAGAAACAGGCTGGGCGCGTTCATGTTTTCCGGTGAAGACGTGTTCAAGCAGGTCGGAGACCTTTCTGGCGGAGAGAAAAGCAGGCTTAAATTGTGCATGCTGATGAACGGCAAGATCAATCTGCTTATTCTTGACGAGCCGACAAACCATCTTGACCTGCCTTCGCGCGAATGGATAGAAGACGCTCTGGGAGATTATTGCGAAACGCTGATATTTATATCGCATGACAGATATTTTATCGACAGATTCGCAACGCGTGTGTGGGATATAGAGGATGGCGTTTTCACAGATTTCATCGGCAGATACTCTGATTATCGAAAGTTCAGGGAACAAGCTTCGGGGGCCGCCGGCCTAACACAGGCGGCAGGCGGTAAAGATGCGGATACCGGCAAACGCAGGCAGAATACGAAAAACCGGGAAGCAGACGCGCAAAAAGAGCTCCGAAGACTGGAGCGTGAGATCGAAAAGCAGGAAGCGCAGCTGGACGAGTTGAAACAGCAAAAAGATGAGTTCTCCGCTGATTACGAAAAACTCATGTCTATTGATGCGCAAGAGCAGGAAATACTGACTGTGCTGAACGATTTGTACGAGTCCTGGGAGTACTGCAGTCAGGACGTCGTCTGAACATAATCGCAGCCGGAGTAAGATTAACACCGGAGCAAGATTAACACCGGAGTAGGATTAACCTTGAACGATTCTTGAACGATCATTGAGAATCAGGTATCCGACTCCATATGTACTCTTTCCGCCTGTGAAGGGCGAAGATAGACGGGCGCCAGTTGAACGGAGTCAACATGTTCGCCGTGCATGGCCGCCAGCGCCACGCCGTAGGCGGTTTGCCATTTGAGCAGCTCAGGAGCCATTCGGCACTGTAAGCCTGCTGATGATAAAGCCTCATAGCTCAAAGCCGCCCCGTCACCGAGGAGCAGGCAGCTGCGGCTGATAGCGAACATACCCGGATCGCTGCCCGGGGCATTATCTTGGACACTGCCCTGTGCGTTGCCCTGTACGATGCCCTGAAAGTTATCCGGGGCGTTGACCGTGACGCTTCCGCTGAGCAGCTCGGATGCGAGCGCATCCAGTGAAATCGCGCGGTCTTCGCACTGCCTGACGAGTATGCCGTCCTTCCATACAAACAGTGCGTTGTACACCTGCCCGCGGCGCGCGTCCATGACGGGACACAGAATGCTTTGCGTTTCAGGCGCCTGAAACGCCATCGCCTGCAGCGAAGACACACCGCAAGCGGGGATATCAAGTCCCCATGCAAGCCCTTTTGCCGCCGCAACTCCTATCCTTGTTCCGGTGAAAGAGCCGGGACCTTGCGAAACGGCTATGAGCTCTATTTCATTCAAAGTCACATCAAGATTATGCAGAAGCGCTTCAGCCATAGAGAGGAGCGTTCTGCTGTGGGTCAGTTTGCTGTTTTGATAATACTGCCCGAGCAGCGCATAGTCATCGCAGACGGCGCAGGACGCGCTTTTTGCGGACGACTCCAAAGCGAGTATCAGCAATGCGCAGACCTCCTTATGGGCTCCCGGCGTATTTCAAGCCTGCGCGTGTCACCGCCGAGGTTCTCTATAGTAACGCGGACAGTACCGGCGGGAAGAGCGTTCTCTATTTTCTCGCTCCACTCCACAGCACATACGCCTTCCTGCACGATATAATCGTCCCAGCCTATGTCGTAAAGTTCGCTTTCATCACCGATGCGGTACATATCAAAATGATAAAGAGGTATTGAACCGGGATGTTCATTCACTATTGTAAATGTCGGGCTCGTTACCGGCGACGCAATACCGAGCCCTGATGCAAGCCCCTTGACGAAAGCTGTTTTTCCCGCGCCAAGCCCGCCCCTTAACGCTACCGTATCTCCGGGCAGAAGGGTCCTGCCGAGCCGTTCTCCTTCACGGATAGTTTCGTTTTCACTGTGTGTTACAATAACCATTATCCGCTCCGCTGTTATCTGTTCAGACGATTACTTGAATAAGCCGCAGCTGATGCGCTGCTGCACAGTACACGCTGTGCCGTCTGCAGCGCTAAGCGGCCGGCGCCGGGATGCTTCTGAGCATTGTAGCACTCTTTGTATAAATATGATAGACATATATTCGATATCTGATGATATATGGCAGAGTTGTTATTTACTGATTGGTAAAATAGTGCTAAAATAAACACAGTTTACGCTAATAAGGTATGGTTACTTAATGAGAGAGTTTTTCAGAGCTATTCTGAGATTCCTGCGCGAGGCGGATATATTTCTCCTGCTGTTGTGCCTTGCAAGTGCGATATACGGGCTTCTGCTTATCAAAAGCGTGCTGGGCACTCCGGGCAGCAGGGAAACCAGAGTACAGATCATCGCCCTGGTGATCGGTGTTTTTCTGTTCATTTTGTTTTCCTATGTCGACATAGACATTATCGCAGATAAGTCTGTGTTTCTGATCGTGTTCAGCGCGCTGTTTATTATGACACTGCTTATATGGGGCGTCGGAAAGGAAGAGACAGGCAACAATGCCTGGCTGCGCTTCTTTGACATAGGCATCCAGCCTGCTGAAGTTACAAAAATCACGTTCATAATCATTCTCGCAAAAATGATCGCGAACCATAAAGAGAGAAAAACGCTCAACTCATTTATGTCGCTTGTTCAGATATTGCTTATCTTTATACTCTTCTTCGGGCTCATAATCGTTGTTTCATATGACGTAGGGTCTGCGCTCGTATACATGTTTATCCTTGTCGTAATGTTGTTTATCGGCGGAGTCAAGCTTCGCTGGTTTGCCCTTGGCGCCGCTGTCGTAGCCGCTGTGTCGCCGCTGGTTTTTTATAACCTGTTCAGCCAGCAGTACAGGAACAGAATTCTGGCGCCTTTTACTCCGGATACGATAGACCCTTATAGGATGGGCGTCCTGTGGCAATCTGACAGAAGCGTTCAAGCCATTATGTCAGGCGGATTTCAGGGACAGGGCCTCGGGAACGGCAGAATGACTCAGGGCGGCGTCATTCCGGCTCAGAGCACAGACTTTATATTTTCGGCTGCGGGCGAGGAGCTTGGCTTTATTGGCTGTATGCTCATTGTGCTGCTGCTTACCGCAATAATAATCAGATGCATATACGTGGGAATAAAGTCAAATAACTCGCTCGGTATGCTCGTGTGTACAGGTATCGCAGCAATGCTCATCGCGCATATGATAGAGAACATTGGAATGTGCCTCGGAATTCTGCCGGTTATCGGCATATCGCTTCCGTTTTTCAGTTACGGCGGATCTTCCATAGTGACAGTATTCGCTGCGGCAGGTATTGTTTCAGGGATCAAGATGCGCCCGAAACCTGCAAGATTCAGATCCTTATAAAATACACTTCAGAGTTTGCTGCAGGCAATTCGCTGCAGGATAGTGATATGATATAATATGATATAATATGATATATTATTCCGGACAGGTCAGAGTTTAATGAACAATCCAAGACAGGACAGAGAACTTCTCGAGCGGCAGATGCTGTCGCCGTCCGCTTCGTTTGCCGGGACGTCAAAAGGCAGAAGCAGAGCGGAACCTGAATGCGATGTAAGGACATGTTTTCAGCGCGATATTGACAGGATAACATACAGCAAAGCGTTCCGCCGCCTGAAACACAAGACACAGGTGTTCCTGCAGCCCGAAGGCGACCACTACCGTACGAGGCTTACCCACACGCTTGAGGTAGCCCGTATCGCTAGAACCGCTGCCAGGGCGCTCAGGCTGAACGAGGACCTGACAGAGGCGATAGCTCTGGGGCACGATCTTGGGCACACTCCTTTCGGGCATGCCGGAGAGCGCGCTCTGAACGATATACTGGCGCCGGAGGAAAGGTTTCTGCACAATGAGCAGAGTCTGAGGGTTATTGAAAGAATAGAGAAAGAAGGGGCAGGACTAAATCTGACTGACGAAGTTAAAGACGGAATCCTTCGCCATACCGGCAAGACTCTGCCATATACTATGGAAGGGCGGATCATCCGAATTGCGGACAGGATCGCATATATGAACCATGACGTCGACGACGCTATCCGCGCGGGTATCCTCAGAGAAACAGATATCCCGGAAGAGATCACATGCGCTTTGGGGTCAAGGCTCAGCGAAAGGATAAACTCGCTCATCCGCGATCTGATCGATGAAAGCTCACGAAAAGGTGAAATATCCCTCAGCCCTCAGATTGCGTTCGTGTTTGAGACATTCCGTGACTTCATGAACAACAGCGTATACAGGAATCCGAGGGCCAAGGGCGAGGAAGTGAAGGTACTGGGTATCATGGATGGTATTTTTCAGTTCTACGTAAAAAATCCGGACAAACTTCCCGAAGATTACCGGCGCATCTCTGCAAAGGACGGTCTAAAACAGGCGGTCTGCGACTATGTCTCAGGTATGACGGATAAATATGCGATAAATCAGTATGGGCAGATTTACGTTCCAAAAGGGTTCACGCTCGGAGAGACGATATGATAAATACTGCGACACGGCTCTGAGATAGGACTCAGGCCGTGTGAGTGATATAGCGGAGTGAGAGGTATATGCCTGTTTCGGGGAGTTTTTTAGACGAGCTCGTCAGCAGGACCGATATAGTCGATCTTGCCGGCAGCTATGTTCGCTTTACAAAACGCAGCGGCGCGAACATGTTCGGACTGTGCCCCTTTCACAGCGAGAAAACAGCGTCGTTTTCAGTCAGTGCGGATAAGCAGATATACCATTGCTTCGGCTGCGGCAAGGGCGGCGGCGTCATAAACTTTGTCATGGAGATAGAGAATATCCCGTTCCGCGACGCTGTAGAGGTATTGGCCAGCCGCGCAGGCATGACTGTACCTGATGACGACGGCGCATATGAGATAGCAGCCAAGAGAAAGCGTATGCTTGACCTGAACCGCGATGCGGCCAGGCATTTTCATCAGATACTGTATACGCGGGCCGGTGAGGCCGCGGTCAGATACCTGTCTCAGCGAAAGATTTCGAAAGCCATGGTTACAAAATTCGGAATCGGTGCAGCGCCAGACGCTTGGAGCACGCTTCTTGACGCTATGAAAGCGAAAAGCTACACGCGTCAGGAACTCATAGACGCGGGCCTCGCAAGGAGAGGGCGCGACGAGAACTCCGCGCACGATATTTTCAGGAACAGGCTCATGTTTCCCGTAATCGACGTTCGCGGCAGCGTTATAGGGTTCTCCGGCAGGATTCTCGGGGAGGGAGAGCCAAAATACCTCAACACGTCCGAGACGCTAGTGTTCAGCAAAAGCAGAAATCTGTTTGCCCTGAATATTTCCAAAAAAACGAAGTCTGGGATGCTTATTCTCGCTGAGGGCAACATCGACGTCGTCACATTACACGACGCCGGGTTTGACTGTGCCGTAGCTTCGCTCGGGACCGCGTTAACGCAGGAGCAGGTTCGGCTGATGGCGAGATACACAGACAAAGTCGTGCTTGCATATGACTCGGACGAAGCAGGGCGTAAAGCTGCGATGCGCGCTATTTCACTGCTTGAAAAGACAGACTTAAGAGTAAAGGTCATCGATATGGGGGACTCAAAAGATCCGGACGAGTTCCTGAAGAAAAAGGGCGCGGACGCGTTCCGCATACTGGTAGAGGGCAGTGAAAACCATATTGAGTATCGGCTCATGATGATAAGAAAAAATGCCGATCTGACGTCGGACGAAGGCCGGCTGAGGTACCTGTCTGAAGCGACTGTACTGTTGTCGGAGCTTTCGAGCGACCCGGAGCGCGAAGTTTACGGCGCTCGTGTCGCCGAGGTTGCGGGAGTTTCGGCCGAGTCTGTAGCAAATGAAGTCAAAAAGGCGCTCAAGCTCAAACGGGCAAAGCAAAAGAGAGAGTTTGAGAGGCAGGTGAGCAATCCTGCAGCGGCAATCCAGCCGTCAGACAGAGCTCTGAGATATGATAACGAATACTCGGCCGCTGCTGAAGAGGGGCTTATAAAGAGCCTTGTCGGCGACGCTTTATATATGAAAGCCGCTGAACAAGCAGGTTTTTCCGCGGAAGAGTTTACGTCGCCGTTTCTCGCAAAGGTGTACACAGAGATATCAAACCGCATATCGGAGGGCAGGGATGTTTCTGTGTCGCACATTCTTGCCGCTCTTGAGCCGAATGAGGCCGCGCAGCTGACCGCGATTCTGCAAAAACCAGCTGATCTTGTGCAGAGCAGCGGGACTATAAAAGAATACATCGCGAAAATAAGAATGGAAAAACTAAAGTCAGCCAACCCTGATATGGATACGCTTATGGAGATCAAAAGGATTCGGGAGAAGGCAGATACCTGATAACTACTTACAGATTGGATTGGGCTGCGATGGGAAAGAATATCGAAGAAATGGGAAATGATATCGAGAAGATGGTCAAGGATATCGACGATCTCGAACCGGAGTATCAGGCCGAGGGTGAGAGCCCTGATGAATACACTGAAAAAACCCGTGAGCAATATAACGAGGAGAGGCTTAACGCGCTTGTTGAAGAAGGGAAGCGCCGCGGCAGCTTAAGCTCAAAGGAGCTTCTTGACGTCCTGGAAGATATGAATCTCGAACAGGAACAGATAGACAGGTTTTACGATACGCTGGAGAATTTGAATATCGACGCGACGGATGCTGAAGACGCAGCGTTTCAGCCTGTAGACGACCTTGCGCCTGAAATAGAGGAGCTTCAGGAGATCGAAACTCTCGCTGAAGACGAACTCATCGACCCGGAAACGCTTGTTGATAACTTCAGCATAGACGACCCCGTCCGTATGTACCTCAAAGAAATCGGTAAAGTGAACCTCCTCACGACAGATGAGGAAATTGAGCTTGCGATGCGAATGGCCGAGGGGGACAAGGAAGCCAAGAGAATGATGGCTGAAGCGAACCTGAGGCTTGTGGTCAGCATTGCCAAACGCTATGTCGGGAGGGGAATGCTTTTCCTGGACCTTATACAGGAGGGGAATCTGGGGCTGATCAAGGCTGTGGAGAAGTTCGATTATACGAAAGGATACAAGTTTTCGACATACGCGACGTGGTGGATCAGGCAGGCGATCACGCGGGCTATAGCGGATCAGGCGCGCACGATCCGCATCCCTGTACATATGGTTGAAACGATAAACAAAGTCATGAGGATCTCCAGGCAGCTTCTTCAGGAGCTGGGCCATGACCCGACTCCGGAGGAGATAGCTTATGATATGGGGCTCCCCGTTGAGAAAGTACGCGAGATATTGAAGATAGCTCAGGAGCCGGTATCGCTTGAAACTCCTATAGGTGAAGAAGAGGACAGCCATCTCGGCGACTTCATACCCGATGAGGACGCTTCCGAGCCGGCTGAAGCGGCGTCGTTCACTTTGCTGAAGGAACAGTTATCTGAAGTTCTGGGCACATTGACTCCCCGCGAGGAGAAAGTTCTGCGGCTCAGGTTCGGCATCGAGGACGGCAGAACGCGGACTCTTGAGGAAGTAGGGAAAGAGTTCAACGTCACGCGCGAAAGAATAAGGCAGATTGAGGCGAAGGCGCTCAGGAAGCTGCGCCATCCGAGCCGCAGTAAGAAGTTGAAGGATTTTCTGAACTGATGGATAACTGCCGGTGCTGATATGGCGGCTGATATGAGGAGGAGTTAAAAATGAGAACTGATTTTCTGGACAAATGTATGAAATTCCGTGAGCACTTTTCGGACTTGCTTGACATTAACTGTAAAATCATCGATCTCCCCGAAAATGAGCAGGCGCAGCTTATCCCGAGAGACGACAAGACGAATTTCTGCTCTATCTGTACATTCGGCAAAAACAAAGGCCTGACTACGCATCAGTACGGCTGCCACGAGGCTCACCGCTGGAACGGGCCGTATATATACTACTGCCCGCTTGGGCTGACGTTCATTGCGGCATCTATCTCGGATAGTTCCGGGACTGTCGCAGGGGGGCTGGTACTCGGACCGATAGTTATGGGCGACCTGCAGGACGTACTGTATGACCTGCCGGCGCCCGATATGGTTTGGGCGGTGTCGCAGGTCAGCGTGTTCCCGACAAAAAAAGTCCGCCACACCTCGGAAATACTG
>JGI24705J35276_12237493_pt1 | contig 11401 bp, 11 predicted proteins | sample TergutNt197P4_FD_35276 | JGI IMG/M metagenome (IMG submission 35276)
CAGCCAAGCCAGCCCCAAGCCAGCCGCCAGGCCGCCCAGCATGGAGCCCCAAGGGCTGCGCACGGCGCCGCCCGCATCGGCGGGCGCCCTGGACTGCGCGGGAACCGCTGGCGTGGCGGACGGCGTGGTCGCGCGCTGCGTGACGTTGCTGGACTGCCGCCCTGCCGATTTGCCGCCGCCCAAACGGGCCGCCTCGGCATCGAAGGCCAGCAGCCCCAGCAGGGCCACGGTCAGCAACAGCATCAAAAATCGGCAAGCGAGGCAGCGAGGGTTCATCGGGTCTGGCTTCATGTAAGGACGTTCACTGATTTTTATATAGCTTATTCGCATTTGATGCCGACGTGCAATGCAACAACCCCACCAGTACTGTTGTGAAAATCGACATGGCCGAAGCCGTTGTCCTTCATCAGCGCCTTGAGCGCCTGCTGGTTGGGGTGCATTCGGATGGATTCGGCCAGGTAGCGATAGCTGTCGGCATCGCCCGTCACCAGCCGGCCCAGCCGCGGCAGGACGTTGAAGGAATACAGGTCGTAGAGCTTGCGCAGCGGCTGGGCGACTTGCGAGAACTCCAGCACCAGCAGCCTGCCGCCGGGCTTGAGCACGCGCGCCATCTCGCGCAAGGCCGCGTCCTTGTGGGTCATGTTGCGCAGGCCGAAAGAGACGCTGACGAGGTCGAAATGGTTGCTCTCGAAGGGCAGCTTCTCGGCGTCGCACGCCACGGTGGGCAGGATCACGCCGGCGTCCAGCAGCCGGTCGCGCCCGGTGCGCAGCATGGCTTCGTTGATGTCGGTGTGCACCACCTGGCCGCTGCCGCCGGCCTTGCGCGCGAAGGCCAGCGCCAGATCGCCCGTGCCGCCGGCGATGTCGAGCACGCGCTGGCCCTGCCGCACGTTGGCGAGCATGACGGCGTAAGCCTTCCAGGCCCGGTGCAGGCCGCCTGACATGAGGTCGTTCATCAGGTCGTACTTGGAGGCAACGGAGTCGAACACGCCGCGCACGCGCCGCGCCTTGTCGTTTTCATCAACCGTTTCGTAGCCGAAATGCGTCTGGGTCACGGATAGTCAACCATTGGAAAGAAGTCAGCAGCTATTTTATTCATAGCGGCCACCAGCGTGGCCCCCTGCGTGCCATTTCAGCCACGTCGGGGAACCAGGATCACCCCCCGCAGCCGCCGCTGGCCTTGGCCCGGGCGGGCATGGGCGCGTCGCGCTCCAGGCCGGCGGCGGCCAGGCGCTCGGCGTATTGCCGCCACAGATCGTCCTGCCTGGCGCCCAGAAAGTACAGGTACTCCCAGGTAAAAAAGCCGCTGTCGTGCCCGTCGGAAAAATGCGGTTGCACGGCGTAGTTGCCTACCGGCGACAAGCCGGTGATATCGACCTCGCGCTTGCCCGTTTGCAACACCTCCTGGCCCGGCCCGTGGCCCTGCACCTCGGCCGACGGCGAATACACGCGCAGCAGCTCGAACGCAATCCGAAAGCGCGCCCCGTCGGGGTAAGCCAGTTCGAGCATGCGCGACCGGGCATGAAGCACCAGTTCGGTCGGCGGATCGTTGGGATAGGCGGCGGACGCGCGTGCCATGTCTGAAACCGGTTTGCAAAACCCGATTGTGCCCAAGACCGGTATAGTGTGCGCGTATGAATTCGCCTGGGCTGCAACGCACCGTTTTCCTGCTCTTGCTGGCCGTCGTCACGGCGGCGCTGGTGTGGGTGCTGTCGCCCTTTTTCGGCGCCGTGTTCTGGGCCATCATCATGGCGCTGCTGTTCGATTCCACCTTCCGCGCGCTGCTGCGCCGCCTGGGCGGGCGGCGTAATCTGGCGGCGCTGCTGACGCTGCTGCTCATCGTGCTGATCGTGGTGCTGCCGATGGTGCTGCTCGGCGTGGCCGCGGCCAACGAGGTATCGGCGCTGGTGGCGCGCGTGAACGCGGGCGACATCAACTTCCGCTCCTACGCCCAACAGGTGCTGGCGGCGCGGCCCGCGTGGCTGACCGAGCAGATGACGCAGTTCGACCTGATCGACCTGCAGAGCGTGGTGGAGAAGTTCTCCGACGCGCTGCTCAAGCGCGGACAGACCATTGCCTCCCAAGCGCTGTCGATCGGCCAGAACGCGCTGTTGTTCGTGGTCAACCTGGTCGTCATGCTGTACCTGCTGTTTTTCCTGCTGCGCGACGGCGAGCAGTTGTCGAGGATGTTCCGCCAGGCGGTGCCGATGGAGCGCGTGCAAACCCATTACCTGACCAGCAAATTCGCCACCGTGGTGCGCGCTACCGTCAAGGGCAACGTACTGGTGGCGCTGGTGCAGGGCGCGCTGGGCGGGCTGGCGTTCTGGGCGCTGGGCATTCGCGGCGCGGTGCTGTGGGGCTCGATCATGGCGATCCTGTCGCTGCTGCCCGCCGTGGGCGCGTCGCTGATCTGGGGGCCGGTGGCCATCTACCTGCTAGCCACCGGCTCCCTCTGGCCGGGCGTGGCGCTGGTGGTATGGGGCGCGCTGGTGATCGGCATGATGGACAACTTGCTGCGCCCCATCCTGGTCGGCAAGGACACCAAGCTGCCCGACTACGTGGTGCTGCTCACCACGCTGGGGGGGCTGTCGCTGTTCGGCATCTCCGGCTTCGTCATCGGCCCGACCATCGCCGCGCTGTTCATGGCGGCCTGGGCGCTGTTCGCGCGCGAGGAAGAGCAGGCCGCCGCGCCCGCGGCGGCGGCTCAAGCCGTGGCCGCGCCGGAAGATGGCCCGCTGGCCGATTGACCCTCGGTAAAGTAAGTAAGCAGGCGAGGGCGTTTAAGTTGGGCCAATGCCCATTGCCATCACAGGTCAAGTTCGGAATGCGAGCCAAGCCGCGCGAGAATCAGGCGACCAGCGCCGATCAAGCGATAGATCAACACCAGATCGGGCCTGACGTGGCAGTCGCGGTAGTCCTTCCAATCGCCGGTCAATGCATGGTCCCTGTACCGCGCTGGCAGCGGCCTGTCGCTGACCAGTGCATCGACGATTTCTCGCAGTTCGACATTCAGGGCGCCGCGATGCGGCCCCTTGGCCTCGCGTTTGAAATCGCGCCTGAAAAGCGTGGTGCGTTCAATCGTCCGCATTCAAGTCCTCGAAGAGAGCATCGACGGACTCGAATCGCTTCAACCGCCCACGCTCGATCTCGGCGAAGGCGGCCAGAGTTTCGGCGTTGGGCCGAAACAACTCTGCAGGAATAACCTTGTCTTGCGCGATGCGGGTCATCAGCACCCGTACCACGTCGCTTACAGTCAGGCCGCACGCCTGAATGACCTGGTTGGCCACTTCCTGAATCTCGCCCGGCACACGGGCCTGCACCAGGCGACTGGCAGCCATGGCTCTTTCTCCTGTACAAATTTAATGTATTGCAGTGTAATACAGTGAACCGCAGTCCGATAAAAATCGACAGTGCTTTCGTCGGATTCCAGCTACCCCACCGCTCACCCCATGTCTCACTTGCGTATGCGCAACATGCTGAACACCGCAGCCAGCGCGGCGCAGCAGGCGGCGACGGCCAGGGCGATGACCTGGCCCTTGCCATCGTGCGGCGGCCAAGCGCTGAACAGGCCGGCCAGCACCACCGCGCCGAGCGTCTGCCCGGTTAGCCGCGCGGTGCTCAACATGCCGCTTGCCGCGCCGCTGCGGTGCAGCGGCGGCGAGGTGACGATGGTATGGTTGTTGGGCGACTGAAACAGCCCGAAGCCCAAGCCGCACAGCGCCATGCGCCAAGCGATGTTCGCATGGCCCGGATGCGCGGGCAAGGCCGCCAGCAGCGCCAGCCCGCAGGCCAGCAGAATCAGGCCGATGCTGCTCAACAGACTGTCGGGGTACTTGCCGATCAGCCGCCCCGCGACCGGCGCCATGCAGACGGTGCCAATGGGCCATGCGGTGATGATCAGCCCGGCCTCGAAGGTCGAGCATCCGTAGGAGTCGAGCAGCAAAAACGGCAGCGCGATCAAGGACAGCGTCTGCGCGCAGAAGGAATTGACCGACGTGCCCATCGACAGCGCGAACACCGGAAGGCGCATCAGATCCACCGGAAACAGCGGCAGCGCCAGCTTGGCCTGCCGCCGCAGATAGACGCCGCCCACGGTCACGCCGGCCAGCAAAATCGCCCAGGAAACGCCGGGGCTGACGCCCGGCCCCTCATGACCGTGCACGCCCAGCCGGTCGACGCCGATGAAGATCAGCGCGAACATCAGCGCGTTGAGCAGCACGTCGAGCGCCGAGAAGCGCGACCTTGAAGCCGGCGCGGCCCGATAGTGATTGAAGGGCAGCGCCTTTCTGCCCAGTACAAACACCAACACGCCCAGCGGCACGTTGAACACGAACAGCCACGGCCACGGCGCCACCGACAGAATCGCCGCCGACACCGACGGGCCGGCCACCGATGCCGTGGCCACCACCATCGAATTGATCGCCATGCCGCGCCCCAGTTGCGAGCGCGGATACACGCGCCGCACCAGCGCCGAGTTGACGCTCATCACGCCCGCAGCGCCCATCCCCTGTACGGCGCGCGCCACGATCAGCATGTTCAGCGAGCGCGAAAACACCGCCGTCAGCGAAGCCGCGGCGAACACCGTGATCCCCACGAGATAGACGCGCCGGTAGCCGACCAAATCGCCCAGCGAGGCCAGCGGCAGCAGCAGAATGAGCGTGGCGATCTGGTAGGCGTTGACCACCCAGATGGCGTGCGCCGCATCGGAATGCAGCTCGCGCGCAATGCCCGGCAGCGCCAGGTTGACGATGGTGCTGTCCAGCACCGACACCGCGATGCCGAGAACGATGACCAGCATCGCATACCAACGCTGCGGCAACGGCAGACCATCCTGCTCGGCAGCGGGCGCAGCGTGGGGTTCGGGCATGGTCTCCAATGGATCTTTGTTCTACGGAGAAGGGGCAACCGGACCGTTGTCTCGCCGACTGGTTTTTTCGCGCCAGCCTCCCAACCGTCACAAAAGCTTCATATTCATCCAGAATACTTTCACGTTCCAGAATATAACCGGCTGCGAACGCTTGCCCATATCCCCTGCCCCCGCCGACCGGCCCGCGACCGCACCCCTGCCGGCGCTGCTTGACCGTGACCAGAGCATCCTGGCCTTCAACGAGCGCGTGTTCGACTGCGCGTTGCGCCCCGACGCGCCGCTCGTCGAACGCCTGCGCTATTTGTGCATCGTGTCGAGCAATCTCGACGAGTTCTTTGAGATTCGCGTCGAGCCGCACCTGGCGGCCCATGCCACCGGCGAGTTCAAGGGACAGCACACCGCAAAGACCTATGAGGCGCTCTCGGCGGTCGCCCATGCGCTGGTCGCGCGCCAGTATGCGCTCTACAACGACGAGTTGATGCCGGCCTTCGCGCGCGAAGGCATCCGGGTCATCTCGCATGGCGAGCGCAATGGGGCGCAGCGCAAATGGGTGCAAGAGTATTTCGAGCGCGAAGTCAAGCCGCTGATGGTGCCGGTCGGGCTTGATCCGGCGCACCCTTTCCCGCAAGTCGCCAACAAGTCGCTGAACTTCATCGTGTGGCTGTCGGGCGTGGATGCCTTTGAGCGCGAAAACCCGATCTCCATCGTCAAGGTGCCGCGCGTGCTCCCGCGCCTGATAAAGCTGCCCGCCGGAATTTCCGGCGGGCAGACGGTGTTCGTGGCCTTGTCGAGCATCGTGCGCGCGCATTTGGCCAGCCTGTTTCCGGGACGGCAAGTGCATGAGTTTTCGCAATTTCGCGTCACGCGCCATGCCGATCTGGCCGTTGACGAAGAGGACGTGAAAGACCTGCGAAGCGCCCTGCGCCAGGGCCTGGAGCGCCGCCCCTACGGACAAGCGGTGCGGCTGGAAGTCTCATCCAACTGCGCCCACTCGCTGGCCGACTTCCTGCTGGCGCAATTCAAATTGCCGCCGCAGGCGCTGTACCGGGTGCATGGGCCAGTGAATCTGACGCGCTTCATGCAACTGGCCGACCTGATCGACGCGCCCCGCCTGCGCTTTCCGGCCTACCACGCCTCCTACCCCGCCGCCTTGGCGCCAGGGCAGTCTTTTTTCGAGCGCCTGCGCAAAGGCGACGTGCTGATCCACCAGCCTTTCGAGCGCTTCGATGCCGTACTCGACTTTCTGCGCGAAGCCGTGCTCGACCCGCGGGTGCTGGCGATCAAGCAGACCATCTACCGTACCAGCCCCGATTCTGAACTGATAGATCTGCTGCGCGAGGCCGTGCGCCGCGGAAAGGAAGTGACCGTGGTGGTCGAACTCAAGGCGCGCTTCGACGAAGAAGCCAACATCAACTGGTCCGAAGCGCTCGAATCCATCGGCGCGCAAGTGCTCTATGGCGTGGTCGGACTCAAAACGCACGCCAAGATGCTGTTGGTCACGCGCCGCGAAGGCAAGCAACCCTTGCGCCGCTACGGGCACCTGTCCACCGGCAACTACAACCCCCGCACCGCCCGCCTGTACACCGACATCAGCCACCTGACGGCCAACCCCGAACTCACCGCCGACATGGAGGCGGTGTTCGTCCACCTCGCCGGCCAAAGCCGCCTGCCCCCGCTGCGCCACATGCGGGTCGCGCCCTTTGACCTGCATCGTGAACTGCTCACGCGCATCGACGCGCTCGGCGCCACCGCCGCCGCGGGCGCGTCCGCGCGCATCATCGCCAAGATGAATGCCCTCACCGACGAGCGGCTGATCGCCGCCCTGATTCAGGCCGGCCAGCGCGGCGTGAAAATCGACCTCATCGTGCGCGGCGCCTGCATGCTTGCCGCGCAAGCGCCCGGCGTCACCGGCAACATCCGGGTACGCTCCATCGTTGGCCGCTTTCTGGAACATTCGCGCGTCTTTTATTTCCGCGCCGGCGACAACGAATCGTTGTACCTGTCCAGCGCCGACTGGATGAGCCGCAACATGCTGGGCCGCATCGAAGTCATCTGGCCGGTACTCGATCCCGCCCTGCGCCAGCGCCTGATCGACGAATGTCTGGTCGCCTGCCTGCACGACCGGCGCAACGCCTGGGCGCTCGAGGCCGACGGCCAATACCGCCGCGTCGGCCACTGCGCCAGCAAAAACGCGCCGCCCGATCCCGCCACGCCCGCGCACGGCGCGCAACAGGCGCTGATGGAACGCTACGCCGCGCGCTCCCGGCCAACCGGCTAACCCCTCATCACTCAAAGGACAACCCCATGGACCTCATCCTCTGGCGCCACGCCGAAGCCCAAGAATGGAACGAAGGCGACGACGACATGGCGCGCGCCCTCACCGCGCGCGGCTACAAACAGGCCAAACACATCGCCGCCTGGCTCAACCGGCAACTGCCCGAAGGCGCGCGCGTGCTGTGCAGCCCCGCGCGCCGCTGCGAGCAAACCGCACTGGCCCTGGAGCGCAAATACAAACTGCGCAAGGAACTCGCTCCCGGCGCCACGGCCGACGCCCTGCTCGCCGCCGCCGATTGGCCGGACGGCAAGTCGGCCGTGGTGCTGGTCGGGCACCAGCCCGCGCTCGGTCAAGTCATCGCCCAGCTCGCCGGCATGACCCAGCCTTCATGCACGCTGCGCAAGGGCGCGCTGTGGTGGCTTCGCACCCGCGAACGCGATGGCCAAACGCAAACCCAGGTACTCACCGTGCAATCGCCGGATATGCTTTGATTGCGCAAGGAGTCAGGGCGCCGTAATTGAACAGGCTCAAAGAAGCAGCGTCATCACCGTGGTTTCCTTGGCGAAGTAAACCCGGCGAGATGCATTGCTGGGCGCTGGCGCGCGAACGGCCCGCCGCGTGGCGCCGCGCCGAGTTGCGATAGCATCGTTCGCGCGGCCTGGCCAAAGGCATCGACTGTGGCGGCGCGGGCCGTGGAGAACACGGCAGTGGAGCAATCGGTCATCAAGACGGCGGGGCGCGTATTCCAGGTGCTGGAATACCTGCGGGAAATGCGGCGGCCCGTGACGGTGCGCGAAATCTCGCAGCGGCTGGGCTATCCGCTGTCGAGCGCACAGGCGCTGCTCAAGAGCATGGCCGCGCTGGGTTATCTGCGCTACGACTCCTCGCTGCGCGCCTTCTTGGCCACGCCGCGCCTGGCCTCCATCGGCGACTGGGTGATGGACTCGATGTTCCAGGGCGGCCAACCGATGACGGCGCTCGGCGACATCGCGCGCGAAACCGGCTTCACTGCGATCCTGGCGGTCGAAAACGACATTTACTCGCAGTACGTTCATGTCATCTTCGGCAGCCGCGCCATCCAGTTCAATGTCCAGCCGGGAACGCGACGGCTGCTGTGCATGTCGGGAACCGGCTGGGCGCTGCTGGCCGCCGGCGGTGACGAACACCTGGCCCGCATCATCCACCGCTCCAACACCCGCCTGAAACCCGGCGGGCAGAGCGTCGATGCCGGCTACATACAGGCGCGCGTACGCGAATCGCGCGAGAGGGGCTATGCGTTCTCGCGCGGGGTGGTCACCGAGGGCATCGGCATCGTTGCCCTGGGGTCGGCGTCGAACGCCTTTGGCACGCGCCTTGCCATCGGCGTGGGCGGACTGGCCGGTCAACTCGAACGCGCCGTGGACGCCGTGGTGCCAGTGATGCGTGCGCGTCTGTTGGACGCCGCCCCAAACGCGCCAGCGGCTTCCATGTAGTATTTGCGCTCTTTTCGTTTGCAACCATCTGACAAAGAGGAGCACCCCATGCTGGGCCTGATGCAGAACCATCCGCTGCTGATTTCGGCGCTGATCGACTTCGCCGAGCGTTACCACCGGGACGGCGAGATCGTCTCGCGCCGGGTCGAGGGCGACATGCACCGCTACACCTGGGCCGACGCCGCGCGGCGCTCCAGACAGTTGGCCCACGCGCTCGACGCCATCGAGGTGCGCCCGGGCGAGCGCGTCGGCACGCTGGCCTGGAACGGCTACCGGCACCTGGAGCTGTACTACGGCGTCAGCGGCTCGGGGCGCGTGATCCACACCATCAACCCGCGCCTGCTGCCCGAGCAGATCGCCTGGATCATCAACCACGCCGAGGACCAGGCGCTGTGCTTCGACATGACGTTCCTGCCCATCGTCCAGGGCATTCACAAACACTGCCCGGCAGTCAGGCACTGGATCGCGCTGTGCGATGGCGACCGGCTGCCCCAGGACAGCGGCATTGCCAACCTCATCAGCTACGAAAGCTGGATCGCCGGCAGGCCAACCGCCTACGCCTGGCCCCGGCTCGACGAGAACACCGCCTCGGGCATGTGCTACACCAGCGGCACCACCGGCAACCCCAAGGCAGCGCTGTACAGCCACCGCTCCACCGTGCTGCACGCCTACGCCATTGCGCTGCCCGACTCCATGGGCCTGTCGGCGCGCGACGCGGCGCTGCCCGTGGTGCCCATGTTCCACGTCAACGCCTGGGGCATGCCCTACGCGGCGGCCATGGTCGGCTGCAAGCTGGTGTTTCCCGGCCCGGCGCTCGATGGCAAGTCGGTCTATGAACTGATCGAGGCCGAGGGCGTCACCGTGGCCACCGGCGTGCCCACGGTCTGGCAAATGCTGCTGACTCATATGGCCGCCAACAAGCTGCGCTTTGGCGCCTTGCAACGCACCGTGATCGGCGGCGCGGCAGCGCCCCCGGCCATGATCGACACCTTCCGCAACGACTACGGCATCGAGGTGCTGCACGCCTGGGGCATGACCGAGACGAGCCCCATCGGCTCCGTCTGCACGCTTCAGAACAAACACCTGTCCTTGCCTGCCGATGAGCAACTCAAGCTGCGCATGAAACAGGGGCGCGCCGTCTTTGGCATCGACATGAAAATCGTCGATCCCAACGGCAACGAAATTGCCTGGGGCACCGGCGTCTCGGGCGACCTGTACGTGCGCGGCCCCTGGATTCTGGCCAGCTACTACAAGGGCGAAGGCGGCGATCCGTTGCGCGGCGGCTGGTTCCCCACCGGCGACGTGGCCACCATCGACGCCGACGGCTTCATGCAAATCACCGACCGCACCAAGGACGTCATCAAATCCGGCGGCGAGTGGATCAGCTCGATCGACATCGAGAACATCGCCATGGCGCACCCGGCCATCGCCATGGCCGCCTGCATCGGAATGCCGCACCCCAAATGGGACGAGCGCCCCATCGTCGCCGTGGTCGTCAAGCCCGGCCAGGAAGTCACGCGCGAACAACTGCTGGCCTTCTACGAAGGCAAGGTCGCCAAGTGGCAAACCCCGGACGACGTGGTCTTCATGGACGCCATCCCCCTGGGCGCCACCGGCAAGATGCTCAAAACCAAGCTGCGCGAGCAACTCAAAGACTACAAGCTGCCCGCTTGATGTGTACTCTTTCCCCTGCTTGAGGTTCGCTCCTTCCCCCGCTGGAGAATCCATTTTTTTCCTCCCCCGCTGGGAATCTCTTTTTTCCTTCCCTCGCTGGGGAATTTCTTTTTTTCCCTTCCCTCGTTGGGGAATCTTTCTTTCTCCCTCCCCCGCTGGGGGAGGGCTGGGGTGGGGGCCAGCGGCGCATCCAGTGGTAACGCCGTGGCCTCCATCCCAATCAGCGAGCAGCCGCAGCCCCCAGAAGGGGGAAGGCGCCAAACACACCGATCCCTTTTGCGACAGCCTCCCGCAGGGCGTCAAACACGCCCCTCACTTTTTTCCTCCAACCCCTGAAACAACCGCCCCATCTGCTCGCGCGCGATCGGGTGGCCCAGCGCGGCGGCCCTGGCCAGCCACATCACGGCCAGGTGGCTGTCCTGGCCGTCCTGCGGCATGGCGCCCTCCTCGCCGCCCGGGGCATGGGCCATTGCCAGCCACTGCATGGCCTCGGCGTTGCCTTGCGCGGCGGCTTCGCCCAGCCAGTACAGCGCCGCCTTGGCCGCGCCCGCTACGTAAAACAGCGCACCCATGTCGGCCTGGGCCTCGGCATCGCCCGCGTCGGCGCGCAGCAGCGCCTCGATGTCGTCTTTGCCCAGCGCCACGCCGGTCAGGCGCAGTACATCGTCCAGCGCCAGCATCACGCGGTTGCGCGCGTCCTTGCCGCCGCTGCCCACCTGGCCGCCGTCCATGCGCCGCCACAGCGTGCTGCGGCTCAGGCCGGTGACGGCAATGGCGGCCTCCAGGCTCAGGGTGCGCGGGGCGAGGTGGTCCATGTCCGCAATTTTATGGCGGCACTGGCGGCTGACACGCCAAACCGCGTCTCAAACGCCGCCTGAAGCAGCGGTAAACGTTCCATCGCCATTCGGCTCGCACCGGCCTCCCTACGGAAACAAGCCAGGAACCCGCTGGCTCACCAGGAGGGCAGTCGCCCATGGAAATTTCAGCGCCGGAGTGGGCGCTTGACCTGCTCCCCTCCCCCGCTCGCGGGAGAGTCTGATGCAGCGCCGCGCTGCCGGCTTGCGCCCCGGAACCATAAAAATTGTCCGTAGGGGCGGGCCTTGTGCCCGCCCG
>JGI24705J35276_12237492_pt1 | contig 11398 bp, 6 predicted proteins | sample TergutNt197P4_FD_35276 | JGI IMG/M metagenome (IMG submission 35276)
GGCGTGTACCTTGCCGAGCGCCGTCCCATGCCGCCGATGGGCCATTTCTCGCTGATCCGTTACCGCAAAACGTGATTCTTGCGGCGGGAACGTCCGGCCCGCGGTCTTCGTTTTCACTGCATGCGGATGACACCTTCTCTGATGGTTTCATGTGTGCTGACGGCGATGGCCGGAGCCGCATTGGCGCAGGCCCCGCCCGGGCCCACAACGCCGCCGCCCGTGATCGCCCCGCCGTCGCCGCAGCGCGCAAGCGACTGCGAGCCGAATAAGCAGCTTCCTCCGCGCGGCACGCTGACGCCTGATGGCATGACTACCGGTCAGGCCTCGGAGCCGCTGGGCGACAGGCTCGCCAAATCCGACGGCGTTCTGTGCCCTCCGCCTGGGGTCGACCCGGAGATGCGGGCGCCGACGCCGGACAGTGGCAAGACGCCGGTAATCCCCCCGCCCGGCAGCCCCGGCGGCGATCCCAACATTCGGCCGAAATAGCGCGTGCATTACAGGGACTTGGGACACGGTTTGAACCGCAGCTTGCTTGACATGTCGTCAAGCGGCTCCTTATATGCGCCGCGTTCGCAGCGCGCGGCCCAGATGAGCCGCCGCGGCAGGCGGGCCATGTGGCGGGGTAGCTCAGCTGGTTAGAGCACGGGAATCATAATCCTGGGGTCGGGGGTTCGAGTCCCTCCCCCGCTACCATATCCCGTTTACCGCCGTTCTTAACCGTTCATTTTGACCACGTAACGCTCTGGGGACAGGGCATTTTTCGTGTTTTGCGCCCATAACCGTTCGCTGGTGTCCTTTGACAGCCACGAAAATTGTTGGCCTTCTGGCCGCGAAAGGCCAGCAGCGCGATTCCAAAGGCCAGCGTTTTGGGGGTGAGCAATGGCGGACGCGAAACTCACGGACACGGCCATACGAAAAGCCAAGCGAGCGGCTGGTGAAACTGTCGGATGGTGGAGGCCTCTGGCCCGCCGCCGCCGTTCTCGGCGTCACCCGTGCCGCGCTGTCCGCGCTCTCAATGAGCGGGCGGACCTGTCGCCCGAAATGGCGATCCGCCTTGAGAAGGCCTTCGGCATTTTGATGGAAGCTCTCATGCGGATGCAGAACAGCTTTGACATTGAGGAGGCGCGCAAGCGAGCCAGGGGCATCATGGTCGCGCCCTACAGGGGCAAAGCATGAGACTCCTGCGGAACAGCGGCAACGAACGTGTGATCGACCAGCTTCGTGACTGGCTTAACCCTGACGCGTCCATTGATCTCATGTCACCGGAGTTTTCGTTGCACGCCTTCGCCGAGACTCGCGACGTCATAACGCGCCCCGGCCGTGTCCGGTTGCTCTTGGGCGACCAAAAGGCCCTGATCCAGTCGCTCTTCGGCGGCTTGGCCGACATCTCCTACCGTAGCAAGCTCCAAGGGCGTTGGCTTGCCCGCGCTGCTCATGACTGGATCAAGAGTCACGCCGAGATCCGTCACGCGACCGCGCTTCCTCCGCAATCCATGATCGTCGTGAGCGAAGGGGCGGAGCAGCATGCCGTCCTCGGTACCTGCGCCTTCACCACTGAAGGACTCGGCATCACGCCGAGTGCGCAGTTCGGCCTGATCCAGACCACGGACACCGGCGAGGAAGCCGCCGCCTTTTCCGATTGGTTTCAGGCAAACTGGAGCACTCTGAGGCCGAAGGCAGCCGCGGACGATGTATTTACCGCAAGGCTGGCCGAGACGGCGTCGCATCGTGCACCGTCCTTGATCTACTTCAAGTTCCTATTCGACCTGTTCAAGGATTTGGGCGACGAACTTGACGAGGAGCGGATCGTCAAATCCGCCACGGGCATCCGTGACACCATCGTCTGGAAGAAACTCTTCAAGTTCCAGCGCGACGGCGTGGTTGGCGCGATCGACAAACTCGAACGCATTGGCGGCTGCATCATCGCCGACAGTGTTGGTTTGGGCAAAACATTCGAGGCGCTTGCCGTCATCAAATACTACGAGCTGCGCAATGATCGTGTCCTTGTTCTATGCCCGAAGCGGCTCCGCGATAACTGGACGCTCTACAAAGCCAATGACCACAGAAACAGCCTCGCCAGCGACCGCTTCAACTACGATGTTCTGAACCACACCGATCTTTCGCGCGATGGTGGCTTGTCGGGTGATATCGACCTTTCGCACGTCAATTGGGGCAACTACGACCTTGTTGTCATCGACGAGTCTCACAACTTCCGTAACAAGGCGACGCACAAAGGTCGGGACACCCGCTACGACCACCTGATGAAGCGGATCATCAAGTCTGGCGTGAGAACCAAGGTGCTGATGCTGTCAGCCACGCCTGTCAACAATCGGCTCGCCGACCTGAAAAACCAGATCGCCTTCATGACGGAGGGCGACGACCTAGCCCTGACAGGCCACGGCATTTCCAGCATCGAGGCGACGATCCGCAAGGCACAGGGTCAATTTAACCGCTGGCTCGAGCTGCCTGAGGATGAGCGCCGGCCCGCGCGCCTGATGGATATGCTGGGCTTCGACTACTTCAAGCTGCTCGACATGCTGACCATCGCCCGGTCGCGCAAGCATGTGCAGCGTTACTATGGCACCTCGGAAACCGGGCAGTTCCCCGACCGGCTCCGGCCCATTAACATCAAGGCAGACGTGGATCTCGCGGGCGAGTTCCGCTCGATCCGCGAGATCAATAACGAGATCAGACGCCTTACCCTCGGCGCATATGCGCCGCTGCGCTACATCCTCCCGCACAAGCAGGCTGCCTATGATGCGAAATACAGCACCAAGATCCGCGGCGGCGAGAGCACCTTCCGGCAGGTGGACCGCGAGGAGAGTCTGATCCATCTGATGCGCGTCAACGTCCTGAAGCGCATGGAAAGCTCGGTTGCATCCTTCGCGCTCACCGTTAAGCGCCAGCTGGACGACGTGAACGCGCTCCTTGCCAAGATCGACGGCCATGAGGAATCTGTCGATGAACTGACGATTGACGATATTGATATCGATGATCCCGCCTTCGAGGCACTGCTTGTCGGCCGCAAGGTCAAGGCGCTCTTGCAGGACGTGGATCGGGTCCGTTGGCGACAGGATCTGGCCGAGGACCGCGGTCGGCTGGAGACACTGTTGTCAGCGGCCCATGCCGTGACCGCCGATCGTGACGCCAAGCTCGGCGAGCTGAAGGAAATGATTGCTCAGAAGGTTCACGCGCCGATCAATGGTGACAATCGCAAAATTCTCCTGTTTACGGCCTTCGCCGATACCGCCGATTATCTCTACCGCGAGCTTGCAACATGGGCGCGATCCGCCCTTGGCGTCAACACCGCCGTCGTAACCGGTACTGGGGCCAACAAAACGACGCTGCCGGGTCTGCGTTCGGACATGAGCTCGATCCTGAGCGCCTTTTCCCCGCGCTCCAAGGAGCGGCCTGCGGACTTGGCTGCCGAGGGCGAAATCGACCTACTGATCGCCACCGACTGCATTTCCGAAGGACAGAACCTTCAGGACTGCGACTTTCTCGTCAACTACGACATCCATTGGAATCCGGTCCGCATCATCCAGCGTTTTGGTCGCATCGATCGTATCGGCTCGACGAACACCCGCATCCAGCTTGTAAATTTCTGGCCCAATATGGAGCTGGACGAGTACCTCGATCTCGAATCCCGTGTCAGCGGGCGTATGGTTCTGCTCGACGTGTCCGCAACCGGCGAAGAGAACGTCATCGAGTTTCAAGCCGGCAATCAGATGAACGATCTGGCATACCGCCGCGCGCAGTTGCAAAAGCTTCAGGACGCGGTGATTGACCTTGAAGATTTGTCCAGCGGCGTTTCCATCGCCGATCTTACGCTCAACGACTTCCGTGTCGATCTCGCAGGCTCTCTGCGAGAGAACCGTGAGCGGCTTGAAACGTTGCCGCCGGGCACCTATGCCGTCGTTTCAGCGTCCGAGGACCAGTCGGGCAATGGAGAGAATGGTATCCCGTCCGGCGTGATCTTTTGCTTGCGGGCCGTTGGCGAAACGGTCGAACGCGCGGCCGAGCCGGGCTACCCCTTGAGCCCACACTTCGTTGTGCACGTCAGCGACACCGGCGAGATTCTCTTGCCCTACACCCAGGCGAAACAGGTGCTCGACCGGCTCAAGAAAGTCTGCATCGGTAGCGACCTGCCCAAAGTCGAGGCTTGCACGCGATTCGACAAGGCTACGCGTTTCGGCCGGGACATGGAGCCTTATCAGAAGCTCCTGTCGCGAGCCGTCGCTTCCATCGTCGGCAAGAGCGAGGAGCGCGCCGTCGCCAGCCTGTTCTCGCCGGGCGGTACGCACGCCCTGAAAGGTGAGTTTGCCGGGATCAACGATTTCGAGGTGGTGGCCTTCGTTGTCATCCTCCCGGAAGCAGAGGCGGCATGATGGCGGGTGCGAACATGCAGGCCATTGTCGATGCGCTCGGGCTTCCGCCCGGCGCGCGCGTCGATGCCCGCGTACCCAAGAAGCTGCTGGTCGAACAAGGTGCGCCGACATCGGCCGACAAGCGGGCCATTCAGGACGGTATCGACGAGTTGCAATGGTTCGCTGCTTGCAAGCCGACGACCATCGGCGTGCCGAGCTTCGCCGACGACACGCGCGAATACCTGGAGATCGCTGTCATCGGCTGCGCCTTTCGGCCCGGCACGAAAACTGCACGGCTGATCGAACTGATCCACCGCGCGATTCCCTATCCCATCCTGCTTATCACGGCGGAAGAGAGCACCCTTGCCATTTCGGCAGCCCACAAGCGCCGGTCGCAGAATGTGGCTGCCCGCACCGTGATCGAGCATGTCGTCGCCGCACCCGGTCTGCGGCTGGATACGGCGGACGCTATCGAAACGGCGTTCCTGCAAAGCCTGGCCCTGATGGAGCAACCGCGCACGGACCTGCACGCGCTCTATGGCGGCTGGCAGGCTCGTATCGAGGCGCTCAGCGCCGCCCGACTGACAGGGACGTTCGCTTCGACCGACGACGCCGAGGCGATTGATCGTCGGCGCGCTGCGCTCGACGCCCACGACCGGCTGGTGAAGGAAATTGGCATCCTGCGCGGCAAAGCGAAACGCGAGAAGCAGTTGAACCGCCGCGTGGACTTGAATATGGCAATTCAGCGCCTCGAAGCCGAACTTGCCGCCAACATGAAAAGCCTTTGACGAAGGGGGAGCCTGCGAATGCACGGGATCATGAAACTGGAACTGGGCGCTCCCGAAACGAAAAGCGCCGATGTGGTCGCTGAGAACATCGATGCCCTGCGCTCGCTCTTCCCGGATGTGTTCAGGGAAGGAAAGATTGATTTCGAAGTGCTGAAGCAGCTTCTCGGCGGCGCGGTCGATGAGCGGGACGAGAAATACGGGCTGAACTGGCACGGCAAGCGCAAGGCGCGTCAGATCGCGTTGACCCCCTCCACCGGCACGCTGTTGCCTTGCCCGGAGGAAAGCGTCGACTGGTACACCACACAGAACCTCATGATAGAGGGCGATAATCTTGAGGTGCTAAAGCTCCTGCAAAAGAGCTACGCCGGTAGGGTGAAGCTCATCTATATCGACCCACCGTACAACACGGGCAAGGACTTCGTATACCCGGACAACTATCAGGACAGCATCCAGAACTACTTGGAGCTGACGGGCCAGACAGAAAACGGGATCAAGGTTTCCACCAATACGGATGCCAGCGGACGCTTTCATACCGACTGGCTTAACATGATTTACCCGCGGCTCAAGCTAGCGCGCAATCTGCTGCGAGATGATGGGGTGATCTTCATCAGCATCGCTGATCATGAGATACACAATCTGCGCGCTGTAATGAATGAAGTCTTTGGTGAGGAGAACTTCGTAGCCGCTGTGATCTGGCAAAAGGTTTTTTCCCCAAAGAACTCGGCAAGGCACTTCTCGGAAGATCACGACTATGTTGTGGTTTATGCGAAGAACGCTGAGGTTTGGACGCCGCGGTTGTTGCCGCGGACGGAGGAAATGGAGGCGCGATATGCGAACCTTGATAGCGATTCGCGCGGCCCGTGGACGTCAGGTGACCTTTCTGCTCGGAATTTCTACGGAGAAGGAACGTATCCGGTAACTTGTCCGTCTGGGCGTGTCATTGATGGACCGCCACCGGGCACTTACTGGCGCGTTTCCAAGGCGAAGTTCGACGAACTCGATAAGGATGGCCGCATATGGTGGGGAGCGGATCGCGGGAACATGCCGCGACTAAAGCGTTTCTTGTCTGAAGTTAAGGACGGAAGGGTTCCACAAACCCTATGGGCCTACGAAGAGGTGGGGCATACCCAAGAGGCAAAGAAGGAGCTTATCGCCACGGTTTCCTTCCCGAACTCAAACGTGGTTTTCGATACACCGAAGCCCACGCGGTTGCTTCGGCGCATCCTCCAGATTTCAACGACGCCCGATACGAGTGACATCGTGGTGGACTTCTTCGCCGGGACGGGCAGCACGATGGACGCAATGTTTCAGCAGAACGCTGAGGATGGAGGCAACCGACGCTGTGTGTTGGTGCAACTGCCGGAGCCGCTTGAGGGCGCGGAAGCGGTGAGTTGGAGGTCGATTGCCGACGTCACCAAGGCGCGCCTGGTCGGGGCAGGCAAGCGCGTCCGGGAAAAGGCTGGCAGCAAAGCTGTTGTCGGTGACATCGGCTTTCGTGTCTTCAAGCTCGGTCAATCCAATATCCGCGCGTGGGAGCCAATCTCGTCTGATCTTGAAGATACCCTTCTCGCCAATGCGGAACATCTTGTTCAGGGCCGCACTGAGCAGGACGTGCTGTATGAACTCCTACTGAAGCTCGGCCTCGATCTCTGCGTTCCCATCGAGAAGAAGAAGATTTCCGGCAGATCCGTCCATGCGATCGGCGGCGGCGCGCTGATCGTCTGCCTCGCGGATGGACTGACCAAAGATATGGTTGAAAGACTCGCCAACGGCATCGTCGCATGGTGGAAAGCGCTCGCCCCGGCCGTCGATACCCGCGTCGTATTCAAGGATTCCGGCTTCGCCGACGACGTGGCCAAGACCAACATGGCCGCGATCCTGAATCAGAACGGCATCCTGGACGTGCGTAGTCTTTGAGGGAGGGCGGGATGAAGCTACATTTTGAGCCCGACCTCGACTACCAGCACACTGCCATTGAAGCGGTTTGCGATTTGTTTCGCGGGCAGGAGATCAACCGCACCGAGTTCACCGTCACCCGCCGGCCTGATGGCGGCATGCAGCGGGAGCTGGGGCTTGTCGAAAACGCGCTGGGCATCGGCAACCGGCTGACGCTACTCGACGATGAGATCATCTCAAACCTGAAGGACATCCAGCTCCGCAACGGCCTGCCTCCCTCCGAGGGCCTTGGCTCTGGGGACTTCACCGTCGAAATGGAGACGGGAACCGGCAAGACCTATGTCTATCTCCGTACCATTTTTGAGCTGAACAAGCGGTTTGGTTTCACCAAGTTCGTAATCGTGGTGCCGTCGGTCGCAATCAAGGAAGGCGTCTATAAGACACTCCAGATCACCGAGGAGCATTTCAAGGGCCTCTATTCCGGCCAGCCCTTCGACTATTTCCTGTATGACTCCGCCAAGCTCGGTCAGGTGCGCAACTTCGCCACCAGCCCGACCATCCAGATCATGGTCGTGAGTGTCGGCGCGATCAATAAGAAGGACGTGAACAATCTCTACAAGGACAGTGAGAAGACCGGCGGCGAAGCGCCCATCGACCTGATCCGTGCGACCCGCCCCGTCATCATCGTGGACGAGCCGCAGAGCGTGGATGGCGGGCTTGAGGGCCGCGGCAAGGAGGCTCTCGACGCCATGAATCCACTTTGCACCCTGCGCTATTCGGCGACCCATGTTGACAAGCACAACATGGTTTACCGGCTCGACGCCGTGGACGCCTATGATCGGAAGCTGGTGAAGCAGATCGAGGTAGCGTCGCTCGAGGTCGAAGGCGGGCACAACAAGGCGTATCTGCGCTTCCTATCCGCCAGCAACAGGCGGGGCGCGATCACCGCCCGCGTGGAGATCGACCTACAGGAGGGCAGGCACGTTCGGCGCCGGGAAAAGATCGTGCAGGACGGCGACGACCTCGAAGACCTGACCGGGCGCGCCATCTACAAGGATTGCCGGATCGGCGAAATCCGAGTGGCTGGCGACGACTCTCTTCTCGAAGTGAAGACGGCCGACTCGGAGACCTTCCTGTCAGTGGGACAGGCAAGCGGTGACGTGGACGCAGATGCCGTCAAGCGGCAGATGATTCGCCGCACAATTCATGAGCATATCGAAAAGGAAAAGCGCCTTGCCCCGCTCGGCATCAAGGTGTTGAGCCTGTTTTTCATCGACGCCGTGGAACACTACCGCTCCTACGACGCTGGCGGGAATCCGGTGAGGGGGAAATACGCGACGATCTTTGAAGAAGAGTATCGCCGTGCAGCCAAGCACCCTGAATTCAGCAGCCTGTTCAAGGAAGTGGATGTGAACTCCGATGCCGTGGAGGTTCACGACGGCTATTTCTCCATCGACAAGAACAAGCGATGGATCGACACTGCCGAGAACAACCAGACCAATCGGGATAATGCGGAGCGCGCCTACAGCCTCATCATGCGGGAGAAGGAAAGGCTCTTGAGCTTTGACACGAAGCTCAAATTCATCTTCTCCCATTCGGCCCTGCGCGAGGGCTGGGACAATCCCAATGTCTTTCAGATCTGCGCGTTGCGCGAGATCGGTACAGAGCGCGAACGCCGCCAGACGATCGGCCGGGGACTGCGTCTCTGCGTGAACCAGAAGGGCGAACGGTTGCGCGGCTTCGACGTGAACACGCTCACGGTAATTGCCACCGAGAGCTACGAGGCGTTTGCCGAGAACCTGCAAAAGGAAATCGAACAGGATACGGGCATCCGCTTTGGCATCGTCGAAAAGCACCAGTTCGCGGCCATCCCCGTCCAGAACGCAGATGGCCTCACCGCCATGCTCGGATTCGAGGAATCGGCTGCGATCTATGATTGGTTGGGAGAAGAAGGGTTCATCGATGACAAAGGCAAGGTGCAGGACACGCTGCGCACGGCCTTGAAAGACGGCACGCTGGCCCCGCCGGAGAAACACGCCGCGCATATGCCACAGGTCAAGGAAGTCCTGCGCAAGATTGCTGGTCGTCTTGAAATCAGGAACGCCAATGAGCGCCGGCCGGTGAAGGTACGCAAGGAGATTCTACACAGTGCCGAATTTCAGGCCCTGTGGGACCGGATCAAGCATAAGACGACCTACCGCGTCCACTTCGACAACACGAAGCTCATCAAGGATTGCGCCAAGTCCATTGCGGATGGACCGCCGATCGCAAAGACGCGGTTGACGATCCGCAAAGCCGACTTGGCCATCGGTCAGGGCGGCGTGCTGGCGACGGAGACATCCAGCTCCGGCCCTGTGACGATTGACGAAGGCGATATTGTCCTGCCCGATGTGCTGACCGATCTCCAGGATCGCACCCAACTCACTCGGCGCAGCCTTGTGACCATCCTGATCGAGAGCGGGCGGCTGGCGGATTTCAAGCGCAATCCGCAGGCTTTCATTGAGCTGGTGGCAGAGGTCATCAATCGCACAAAACGCCTCGCGCTTGTTGACGGCATCAAATATCAGCGCATCGGCGACGAGCATTTCTACGCCCAGGAGCTGTTCGAGCAGGGGGAGCTGATCGGCTACCTCAAGAACATGCTCCAAAGCGCGAAGAGATCGGTTTTCGAACACGTCATCTACTCCAGTGGTGTGGAGCGTACCTTTGCGGAGAAGCTCGAAAAGAACGACGCGGTGAAGGTTTACGCCAAACTCCCCGCTTGGTTCAAAGTCCCAACACCTCTCGGAAACTACAATCCCGATTGGGCTGTGCTGCTGCAGATCGACGGACAGGAGCGTCTGTATTTCGTTGTCGAAACGAAGGGCAGTCTCTTTACCGACGACCTCCGCAATCAGGAGGCCGCCAAGATCGCCTGCGGTGAGGCACATTTCGACGCGCTTGCCGTTGATAAGAATCCTGCCCGCTACGTGCATGCTACCAAGCTCGACGATGTGCTAGCTACGCTATGCTTAGACTGAACGGGCTTGTGGGCATTTACTCCATGACCAGTGACGCACTCTCGGTCGGCAGGCTGCGGGCCTGATCTCTTTGGAGCTTATCGGCCATCGAGCGCGCCGAGGAAGGTGGCGTGGTCGTCGCTGTCGAGGCTGCATTACTGGCGTGGACCCTGGTAACATTACGGTGAGCGCAGGTAACACGACGGTTGTCGGCGTGGCGAACGGCATCGGTGACTTCGCCGTTCTCCTGGGTTCGCTGAACGTGACGGGTGGTCATGTGATGATCAACGGCACCGGCTTCTCCGAGGGCCCGACTATGTGGGGGAACACGACGGTCAGCGGCACAGGTAGCCTAACGTTTGTCGGCGCGGCAAGGACGCTGGTTGTTGTCGACACCGGTACCGTGATTGTCACCGGTGCGTCGAGCGCCAACGGCTACGGTGCGGCTGAGGGAGCGCGACGATGGCCGACGCCGGTACCATGAATGTCACCGCTGATTTTGCGATATCTGGCGGGACGTTTTCACTGGAACCGCTCCATCGGGCGTGGTTCCGGTGCCAACGAGCCCTTAGATGCCCCGTTCGCCTTCGGCTGGGTTGCCCGACCTCCTGCTGCGTTCCGATACCAGAAAATGCCCGAATTCCCGCGTTATCTGTGCGGGATGTGAACTGAATCATCGATAGTGTCGAGCGGATGCTAATCGGAGAGGCGCAGTTGTTCTTTCATGATCCTGCAATCAAGAAAGGTTGGAGATCGTGGGATGACTTGGCGCGATCATGATATCCGCTTGCGCCGCCTCGAAGCGGAAGCAATTCATATAATCCGTGAAGCGGTTGCCGAGTTCTGCAACCCGGTCATGTTGTATTCGATCGGCAAGGACTCCAGTGTTATGCTGCAGTTGGCGTTGAAGGCGTTTGCGCCGGCGAAGCTTCCATTCCCGCTGCTCCATATCGATACCGGATGGAAGTTTCGCGAGATGATCGCCTTCCGTGACCAATTGGCCGCGCGCTCCGGGTCAGAGTTGTTGGTGTATATCAACACCGAGGGGCTTGCCCGTGGTATCTCGCCTGTCGTGTCCGGCTCCGCGTTGCATACTTATGTGATGAAGACGGAAAGCCTGCGTCAGGCGCTCGAAAAGTGGCAATTCGATGCCGCTTTCGGTGGTGCCCGCCGCGACGAGGAAAAGAGCCGCGCCAAGGAGCGCATCTTCTCACTGCGGTCGGGCGCCCACGGTTGGGATCCGCGCAACCAGCGGCCGGAGTTCAGGGCTCTGTTCAACACGCGCCTGAGGCCGGGGGAGACGATGCGCGTGTTTCCTCTTTCCAACTGGACCGAACTGGACGTGTGG
>JGI24705J35276_12237491_pt1 | contig 11388 bp, 9 predicted proteins | sample TergutNt197P4_FD_35276 | JGI IMG/M metagenome (IMG submission 35276)
ACATTGCAGTTCGGATTTTTCTGCAGCGCGACCGCCATCGCCTTGATGATGAAGTCATTCACCGAAAGCTTGTAGAGCGGCTTCTTCTCTTTGTCTTTTGGCGCCGCGGCGTTGGCCTCCTCGCGGGCAGTCAGAAGCTTGCCGATATCGCAATCGATCGTGAGATAGAAATGCGGAACGCTCTGTATCGATGCAGTGAGGCGCTGGGCGATGGTACGGCGCATGCCGTCATGCGGGATGATGTCGTAGGAGCCTGGCTCAAACAACGCCAGGACCTGCTTGTCCGACATCGTCGGCGCAATCGCGGGCGTGGGAGCCTCGGGTGCCTTCAGGCCCTTGCCTGACTTGACCTGTTCCTTGGCCTGCTCCACATCGCGGGCGATGATGCGACCGTGCGGGCCGGTGCCCACTATCCTCGCGATTTCGATGCCGGCGTCTTTCGCCAGCCGCCTTGCGAGCGGCGATGAAAACACACGACCATGACCGTTGCCCCGCGCGGCTGGGCCAACCGCTGATGGGGCGGCGGCCGACGGAGCCGGTTTTGGCGCAGTTGGTGCCTGAACTGCCGCGGCCGCTGCCTTCTCAGGCGCCTTTTGCTGCGCAGCCGACGGTCCCGGCTTGGCCGCGCCCGTGCTGGCCACCGCGATGTCTTCGCCCTCGCCAGCAAGCACCGCAATCACATCGTTGACAGCGACATCCTGGGTGCCTTCCGGCACCAGGATCTTGGCGATCGTACCTTCGTCGATGGCCTCGACCTCCATGGTCGCCTTATCGGTCTCGATCTCGGCGATGACGTCGCCGGACTTGACCTTGTCGCCCTCTTTCTTCAGCCACTTGGCGAGGTTGCCTTTCTCCATCGTTGGCGAGAGAGCTGGCATCAGGATGTTGATGGGCATGCTGACCTCACGGAAAAGTTTTCAAATGTCGCGGCTTGCAACAGGAGCGCAAATTGCCAGCACCGCTGCCGGCATGAAATCGAAATGGAAGTCTTGAATCGAAGTGGAAGACTTGGCTCGCCACGTTTCAGTGCCCCTTGCGCGACCGCGGCGTGGTGGTACCGATATCAGTCGGACGCTTGATCTCGGCGTTGAACATTTCGAGGATACGACTCAACGCTTCCTCCTCGGTATATTCGCTCTCACGCGCATAGGCGCGCGCGGCGTGGCGAGCGAGATCGACGAGCAACAAGCCCCACATATCGGGCTCGTCGAATGCGCGCTGAAACGCCAGTGAGAGGCCGCCATCCAGCACAAACACGCGCAGGATCTCGATCGCGTCCTCGCGAGCCGCGACATCAGGTGGTAGTGGCTGCTCCTTGGGACCTGCCATGAGTCACCGGTAGCAAACGGCTTTGGCGGCCTCGATCACCTCGGCTGCCGAGGGCAGCGCAAGTTTCTCCAGGTTCGCAGCATAGGGCATCGGCACGTCTTTACCGGAAACGCGCGTAACCGGCGCATCGAGATAGTCGAAGGCGTGCTCCATGATCTGCGCCACGATTTCCGCGCCGACACCACTCTGTGCCCAGCCCTCCTCCACCGTCACGGCCCGGCCGGTCTTCTTGACTGAGTTGACGATCGTCTCGGTGTCCATCGGCCGTAGTGTCCGAAGGTCGATCACCTCGGCTTCGATGCCATCCTTGGCGAGTTCGTCAGCGGCCTTCAGCGCATAGGTCATGCCATTCGACCAGGAAATGATGGTGACATGGTCTCCGGAACGCGCGATGCGCGCCTTGCCGATCGGGATCACGTAGTCGTCGAGCTTGGGCACCTGGCCAGGATGGCCGTAGAGCACCTCATTTTCGAGAAAGATCACCGGATTGGGATCGCGGATTGCTGCCTTCAGCAGCCCCTTGGCATCGGCAGCGGAATACGGCGCGATCACCTTCAGGCCCGGGATATGCGAATACCAGGCGGAGTAGTCCTGGCTGTGTTGAGCAGCGACGCGAGCGGCTGCGCCATTCGGTCCGCGGAACACGATCGAACAGCCCATCTGGCCACCCGACATATAGAGCGTCTTGGCCGCGGAATTGATGATCTGGTCTATCGCCTGCATGGCGAAGTTGAAGGTCATGAACTCGACGATCGGCTTCAGTCCCGCCATCGCCGCGCCGACTCCAATGCCGGCGAAACCGTGCTCGGTGATCGGCGTGTCGATCACCCGCCTGGCGCCGAACTCCTGCAGCAAACCTTGCGTGACTTTGTAGGCTCCCTGATATTCCGCGACCTCCTCGCCCATAATGAAGACATCGGCGTCGCGGCGCATCTCCTCAGCCATCGCGTCGCGCAGCGCTTCACGGATGGTTTGAGTGACCATCTCGGTGCCGGCAGGCACCTCGGGATCAGGCGCAGCCACAACCTGCGGCGCTGAAGGTGCGGCTCTCGCCTGCGCGGGCGGCGCGGATTCTGCGGCTTTCTCCTGGCGGGCCGGCGCGCTCGCCTTCGCAAGATCAGCCGCGCTTTCGCCGTCGGTCAAAATCGTCGCGATTGGCGTATTCACGGCAACGTCGGCAGTGCCTTCCGGGATCAGGATCTTGCCGAGCGTACCCTCATCGGTTGCCTCGACCTCCATGGTCGCCTTGTCGGTCTCGATCTCAGCGATCACATCGCCAGACTTGATCGGTTCGCCTTCCTTCTTCAGCCATTTGGCGAGGTTGCCCTTTTCCATCGTAGGCGACAGCGCGGGCATCAGCACTTGAATTGGCATATCGACTCCAAAAGAAAGCTTGCGCATTGGAGCAAAGCTGCGTCGGCAAGCCAACTTGTCTTTGCTTAGACTTCTTTCGACATCATTTTATCCGAAAACCGGAGGTCACTTTTCGGAAACGATGCCTGTTTGTTTCGTCGCAGGTTCTTATCGGAAAACCGTGGGACACTTTTCCGGAACCTGCCTAGCGGTAAACGTCGGTATAGAGTTCGGCAGCATCGGGCTCGGGATCGGTTTGCGCGAAATCCGCCGCTGCGTTGACGATGTCGCGAACCTCGGCATCGATAGCCTTCAAGTCCTGCTCGCTCACCTTGGCCGCCAGCAGACGATTGCGCACTTGCTCAATCGGATCCTGGCCGTGGCGGACTTTCTCGACCTCCTCGCGCGTCCTATACTTGGCCGGGTCCGACATCGAATGACCGCGGTAGCGGTAGGTCTGCATCTCCAGGATGAAGGGGCCCTTGCCGGCGCGGCACCAGGCTACAGCCTCTTCGCCCGCCGCTTTCACGGCGCGGACATCCATCCCGTCGACCTGTTGTCCGGGGATGTTGAATGAAGCGCCACGCTTGGAAAAGTCCTGCTGGGCAGATGCACGCGAAACCGAGGTCCCCATCGCGTAGCGGTTGTTCTCGATCACGTAGACCACCGGCAGCTTCCACAGCTCCGCCATGTTGAAGCTCTCATAGACCTGGCCCTGGTTCGCAGCGCCATCGCCGAAATAGGTAATGCTGACGTGATCATTTCCGCGGTAGTGGTTGGCGAAAGCCAGTCCCGTGCCGAGCGAGGCCTGCGCACCGACGATACCGTGGCCGCCGTAAAACTTCTTCTCCACGCTGAACATGTGCATGGAGCCACCCTTGCCTTTGGAATAGCCCCCGCGACGACCCGTCAGTTCGGCCATGACGCCCTTGGCGTCCATCCCGCAAGCGAGCATATGGCCGTGATCACGGTAACCAGTGATGACCTGATCGCCATCCTTCAGCACCATCTGCATACCGACCACCACGGCTTCCTGGCCGATATAAAGGTGGCAGAATCCGCCGATCGCGCCCATGCCATAAAGCTGGCCGGCCTTCTCCTCAAACCGTCGGATCAGCAGCATGTCACGAAGCGCTGCGAACTCCTGCTCCTTGGTGAATTCCGGAGGAGAGCCGCCGTCGGTTTTATCCTGAGCAGCTTCTTTCGCGGCAGCTTTCTTGGGTGCGACCATGGGATTCCCAGTCAGAAAAAATTAGAGCTTTCTCTAACTCAACTCAGACACACGCGAAAGCGGTAGAGCGCTTGATACTTCGTTATTCGTTATGCCGCACCGCAAAGGCGAAGGAAATTTTCAAGAATCTTTGATGCCGATTGGGCAACATTAGATCAGGGAACATGATCGCGTCCAGGGATTCCGCGCGGCAAAGCTTGCGATTTTCGGCCAACTAATTCGAATTGAGTATCCGGACCACGTCATGCGGGTTGGCATAGTCAAGCTGGTACCGAGCCCGCTCGTCCAGCATGTCAGGGTCTAATTTCTGCGAGCGCAGCAGTGATACCCGGTGCTCGCCTTCGGTGCGCTCGTGTTTCAACCGAACGAGTTCGCTGGTAAGCGAGACGATTTCCTGATCGAGTTCCTGCTGGGCATTCAGGCCGTATCTGCCAGTGTAAGCATTGATGCCGAAATAGCCGATGATGGCCGCTGCCATCATATAGAGGGCAAGGCCGGTCAGGACCGACTTGAGGCGCGCACGTGTGACCATGCCGGCGAAGATCGGACAGGTCGGTTAACGCAGTGCTAACGCCAGCGCCCCTGCCCGATCTTTCCGGACATATCACCCGTTATGCTTCGCCACGAACAACGCGAAGGTGTCAATGTATTGCTGCAGCACAGTCCTCAGTGAGTCCTTGACCAGGTTACCTTCAGCATCGAAGGCGTCGCCGACGGCGTTCAGGTAGATCTCCGGCTGCTGCATGATCGCACCGGAAATGCCGGGCAGGATGTTCTGCAGGTGCTTCGCCGCGCTGACGCCCCCCAACGGGCCAGGTGAGTTTGAGACGATGCCGACCGGCTTGCCGTTGAACGAACTCTTGCCGTAGGGGCGCGAACCGACGTCAATGGCATTCTTCAGTACACCCGGGATCGAGCGGTTGTATTCAGGCGTCACGAACAGCACGCCATTCGACTTCTGCAGCTTCTCACGGAAGGCAAGCCAGTCGGCCGGCGGCGCGGCATCGAGATCCTGGTTGAAGAACGAGATGCCCGCCGGCGTGATCACCTCCAATTGCAGTGAGGGTGGAGCCAGCTTGGCGAAGGCATGAGCGATCTTGAGCGAAAAGCTCTCTTTCCGCAGGCTGCCGGCGATCGTGACGATATGATGGACCATGTTTGGCTATTTTCCCCTGATTCAAGCGCGATAGCGATTGCGAGTTAATCAAGCTCCCGCAGAGGGCGCAAGGCAACGCGATTTGGAAACGCCGCGCATGCAAATGATACCGACCGGCCCTAAACGATCAGGCCGCCAAACGGCGGCCTGATCAGCCAAAGCGAAGCCGCAGGGATCAGATCGTCGGATTCCAGGCCGAGGGGATCAGGCGAAATCCGGTGCCATCCTTCTCGACATGACCGACCGAGGGGAAGGTGAAGTGGAAGCCGACCAGCGTCGCCTTCTCGGCCGCCGCCATGTCGTAGAATTTGCGGCGGGTCTGCTGCGCGAGATCGGGATCCCAGTCATACATCACGTGCCAGTCGGGGTTGCGCAGGAAAAACTCCGGAATGTTGGTGACGTCGGACTGGATCAGGATCGTCGAATTGCCCGATGCTACCGCAAATGACGTGTGGCCCGGGGTATGTCCGGGCGTCGCGATCGAAGTGATGCCGGGAGCAACCTCCCTGCCCCAGTCGTACTTCGTGACCTTGGATTCAAGGCCGGCGAAGATCTTCTTCACGTTGGCGAAGTAGTTCTTCTTCAGCTCGTTGGACTGCGCCTTGGCGGCGTTCTCATCGCTGGTCCAGAACTCCCAATCCGTCGCCGGCACCTTGATCTCGGCATTCGGGTAGGCAATCGAACCATCGGCGGCACGGATGCCGTTGATGTGATCGGGATGCAGGTGCGAAATCACGACGATATCGATGCTCTTGGGGTCTACTCCTGCGGCCGCAAGGTTTTGCAGCGTGCGCCCGACCGCGCCCTTGGTTGGTTCGAGATTGGCGATCCCATTACCAGTGTCGATCAGGATCAGCTTGCTGCCGGTGTTGATCAGTTGCGGATTGAATGGAATCGTGACCATGCCCTTCGGCATATAGGCGGCTGCCGCCGCTCCCAGCGCCTCTTGCTTCGGCACGTTGGTGACGAACTGGTCGGGCATCGGGAAAGTGCGCGCCCCGTCATTGATCGATGTACACTCATAGGCGCCGACCTTGTAGCGATAGAAGCCCGGCGCCTGGGTTCCGGTTTGTGGCTCTGCGGCTTGAGCGGCTGTAGTTCCCAGCCGCGATATGGCGGCCGCGCCGATCGTGGCAGCGCCCGCCAGCAGACAGCGGCGATCCAGTTCAATCATGGGAGTCCCCTTCTAAAGCCTGGGCGCCCCCCTTCTCAGTTTACGGTTTTTCCGCACTCAAATCGCGCGGGAATGTTCTCCCGCCCCGCTCTGAACGCAAGCCCTCTTTAGGTAGGTCCGCGATCACCCTTTCTTGTTCGGGCAAATGAGGAATTTCTCGCCCGTCGCCCGTTTGGCACAAGCTGCGAGATTGGCGGGATCGAGCGCGCCTTGCAGCGAGACCACCTTGGTGTAGTGGCTCGCGAAAGTCGTCTTCAATTCATCCGCCACACGCTGGCGGAGTCTTGCGGCATCCGCCGGACCAATCTTCTGCAGGAACGGAAACAGCAGCCAGCCGCCGACGCCCCAGGCCATGCCGAAGCTGCGGACCAGCTCGATCGGGCCGGGGTCGAGGCTGCCATAGACATAAACCTGCTTGTGCACGTTGGAGCCGTAACGGCTGTACTCCTTTGCCGTTCTGGTGGCTGCCGCTTCCATACCGGTAAGGATTTGCCCCGCAAGCCTGCCGCCGCCGATTGCGTCAAAGGCAATCGTTGCGCCGGTTTCGGCAAGCGCATCTGTCAGATCGCTCATGAACGACGGCGACTTGGAATTGACGACATACTTTGCGCCGAGCTTTCGCAAGGTATCCACTTGCGGCTGACTGCGCACAATGTTGACCAGCGGAATGCCGTCCTTCAGGCAGATCCTGTTCAACATCTGCCCGAGATTGGAGGCAGCCGCGGTATGCACCAGCGCCTTATGGCCCTCGCGGCGCATGGTCTCGGTCATGCCGAGCGCGGTGAGCGGATTGACGAACCAGGAGGCGCCTTCCGCCGGCGTGGTGCCGGGTGGAAGCGGCAGGCAATCCCGCGCCTTCAGGGTGCGATACTGCGTATACATCGCCCCGCCGATCATCGCGACCGTTTTGCCCATCAGCGCCTTTGCGACATCCGACGCTCCCGTCCTGATCACGACGCCGGCGCCCTCATTGCCGACCGGCATGGATTGATCAATCCGGCTCGCCATGGCCCGCATTGCGGCCTCGGGCACCTTGGCCGTGATAACGGGCGACTCCTTGGAGCCTGAGACATTTGCCGAGCTGAGGTCGGCAGCACCAATCAAAAGCCCGAGATCCGACGGGTTGATCGGCGTCGCCTCGACGCGCACAACCACTTCGTCCTCGGCTGGCTCGGGTGTTGGCACATCGACCAACGAGAGCTCAAGCTCGCCGGTGTTCTTGATCAGCGAGCGCAGTTGCAGTCCGGTCTTGCCATTGTCCATGTTGATCCTCCCTGATCCCCTGTGCATTTAGCCCGTGACAGTCTCAGATAACAACACGCGCTGAGAAATCTCCGACAGTCTCTCTTCCACCTCGATAGAGGCAGCGCCCGCAGAGCGAAGGCTGTGGCAAATCGTGGTCAGAGACCGCCCGAAATTATTGTTAGGTTGGTCTCTGAGCAGCATCAGCCATTAGGGTTGTCACCGTAACATCTCGCGCGTTCGCGGAGATAATCACGCCAAGTGGAGGAATCGTATTCTCCCTTTGGTGACCTTCCCTGTTATTGTGCCAGCTCGGTCAGCGACATATCTTGAAACGCAAGTCCCCATTCAAGAATAAAGGAACGGCGAACCGGCGGGACTGGGTCCTTGGCACTCACAACTACGTCGATCCGGTACGTTCCTGGCGTATTTGTGATTGCAGCTGTATCAATTTTTGCGTTGAGAAATTCCAGTCTGGGAGATTGCGGCAAATCTGCTCGACGCATAAGAAGGTTTGCTCGTTTGGACGTACCTGCCGGAATATCAAATCTCGTTAAGTTGTCCTGATCATCACTCCATTTGCACAGAGCCGCTTCATCTAACAAGATTGTTTCTTGTCCGGCATCTATCTTCGCAACCTTGGTAACAACAACCTCACAGCCCTCCAAACGACACTCGGTAGCCGACTGAACTGAAATCTGCGCCCATTTGGACAAACCGTAGGCGGCAATGGTTTGTTGTCCCAAAGATATCTGCCGCTCGTGTATGCCGTTGCCTTCGAGAAAAACCTTGATTTTTGGCTTTAACCGCTCCTCCAAATCCAAGCGCTTGGCATATTCTTCCCGCCAGACTCTATAGGTCGCGTAGCAATAGGCAACGACAGTTACAGCAATGAAGATGATACTTGGACTCCAATCCCACCAGAAGGCACCTAAAGCCCAGGCAAGAAAGCTCAGCCAACCCGCGAGTGCTGCAATCCAATGACGGTGTATCAATCCGATAAAAGACCAGATGGAGCGCATGGTGAAGATGACAATCGTAAAGGATATACCGAACTGCCTAGTCTAGCTTAGCAAATGAGTTGGAACAAACGTTGTGTAGTGCAAGGCAGATCGAGGCTGCCGTAGGCTGGAGAGCTTACATGAAGTCTTCGTCTTAGGAAACCACAGAAAACTAATAAAACGACAGGGCTTCTTCACCAGGCTTGACCCGGTGATCTCAGTGCGAACGAAGCTCGTCACTCAGCGAAGTGACGAGCTTCGCTCGCACTGAGCTCATCACCATTGCCGGGTCAAGCCCGGCAATGACGAGTGAGAGGCGTGTAGCGATAATTTTCTGATAACGCCTTAAGCCAGCGCCTTCAACGCCGCCCTGCCCGCATACAGAGCCTCGCTGCCGAGCTGCTGCTCGATACGCAGCAGTTGATTGTACTTGGCAGTGCGGTCGGCCCGCGCGAGCGACCCGGTCTTGATCTGCCCGCAATTGGTGGCAACAGCGAGATCGGCGATGGTCGAGTCCTCGGTCTCGCCGGACCGATGCGACATCACGCAGGTGTAGCCGGCCTTGTGGGCCATCTCGACGGCGGCAAGCGTTTCGGTCAGCGTCCCGATCTGGTTGACCTTGATCAGGATGGAGTTCGCGCGACCAGCCTTGATGCCTTCGGAAAGGCGCGTCACGTTGGTGACGAAAAGATCGTCGCCGACCAGCTGGCACTTCTTGCCGATGAGATCAGTGAGCTCCTTCCAGCCGTCCATGTCGTCTTCCGACATGCCGTCCTCGACTGTGACGATCGGGTACCGCGCGACGAGATCGGCGAGATATTTCGCCTGCTCGGAACGCGTGCGGGTCTTGCCCTCCCCGCCATAGACGTAGTTGCCGTCCTTGAAGAATTCGGTGGCGGCGCAGTCCAACCCGAGCATGACGTCGTCGCCTGCCTTGTAGCCGGCCTTGCCGATCGCGTTCATGATGAAGTCGAGTGCCGCGTCCGCAGTCGGCAGGTTCGGGGCGAAGCCGCCCTCATCGCCAACATTGGTGTTGTGGCCGGCCCTCTTCAGCTCTGAGCGCAGCGTGTGGAAGATTTCCGAGCCGCAGCGCAACGCCTCAGCGAACGAGTCGGCACCGACCGGCAGGATCATGAACTCCTGAAAGTCGATCGGATTGTCCGCGTGCATGCCGCCATTGATGATGTTCATCATCGGGACCGGCAACAGCCGCGCCGAGGTGCCACCGACATAGCGATACAGCGGGATGTCCAGCGATTGGGCAGCGGCTTTGGCGCAGGCGAGCGACACGCCGAGGATCGCGTTGGCGCCCAACCGGCTCTTGTTGGGCGTACCGTCGAGCTCGATCATGGTCTGATCGATCAGGACCTGATGCTCGGCATCCATGCCACTCAAGGCTTCAAATATTTCGTCGTTGACGGCGCCAACCGCCTTCTGGACTCCCTTGCCGAGATAGCGGGCACTGTCGCCGTCGCGCAGTTCTACCGCCTCATGGGCGCCCGTGGAGGCACCGGAGGGCACCGCGGCCCGCCCCAATGAGCCGTCTTCCAGCACGACGTCGACTTCGACGGTGGGATTGCCGCGGCTATCAAGAATTTCGCGGCCTATGATGTCGACAATGGCGGTCATGATGTTGCGCTTCCGTTCGTTGAATCTGGTCGGTCCGAGGGGCGTCTTACACGGAGCGCAAGCAAATGTGAACGCTTCGGCTCGCGCCGTCCACTCGCCAGGCAGGCCCACGGGCCAGAACCTCAATCTGAGGCGGTCGGGTTAACGCAATGAATCGCCGGCAGTTTCCAGCTCGCCCCCCCAGCGGACATAAACCATCTTCTCACGGCGCTACGCGCCCGAAGTTTTGCGAAAGACATCGCCCCTTGTCAAAGAGGGCGCATCAGGGAAGCCAGCCTCCTGGCTGGCGCCCTCGATCCGTGCGCCGGCGGAATTGAGCATTCCGTGGGGGTATGGACTGACAGCCAGTGCGATCGCCTGGATCGTCGAACGATTCTTCCGCCTCATCCTGCCGCCACACGACACCACCGCCTCTGGCGCGGTCTATTTTACGTGTCCGACTTTCGCCACGATCCGATGCAAAAAAACCCCGCCCGTAGGTCAGCGGGCGGGGTTGCGAGTCGGTACCTTCCCCATAAAGGTGCCAACCGGAACAACAGACTAAGTCAGAGCCTCGGATGCATGAGAGTCAGAGGCCATGGCGTTTCTTCTAGGTGCTGCCGCGCGGCAACGTAACGGGAAGGAAGCGAAGCCGCGCCGGTTGCATGTCAACGCATGCAACCGCACGCATCGTACCTGGCGCAGACCAACTGACAAGATCACAACAAAAATGTTTTTTTATTACAAGCCGGTAAATTACTACCAATAACCGTACATTCAGTACTAAAGGTAGCATTGCTGCGCAGGCAACATCACGATTTGGCACAGATTTAAACCGAAAGAACCAAGCGACCGGCATCGCCGCCGCCCGCCATACAGCCGGGCCGAGGCGATCCTATGCTTGAAGCCTGCGGCTGCAACAAGAATCAGAAAAAATGAGGCCCAATAACACCCACATAGTCCGGCACGGGATTGGTGCGACGGGTGTCCACTCGTGGCTGTGATGGGCAAGTCGGCGCTTCCAGCGTTTTCAACTTGGACAAGACAGTTTCGTCAATTTCGAGGGCCACGTCCGTCGTGCCACGGCCAACATAGACCTGCTTCAGCGCATCTCTGGTGGCGTCGTCCAGATAGCCGTTTGCTTCTCCGCGATAGCAGCCAAGCCGGCGAAGTTCGGCTTGCGAACGTCGGATCACGCCGCGCCTGAGCTATGGCTGATTTTAGGTGATGGGGCCGATCAGGCGGCGCGGCTTTCAGTGGTCTGAGTGACCTCGATGCCATCTGCGAATCTGAC
>JGI24705J35276_12237490_pt1 | contig 11343 bp, 8 predicted proteins | sample TergutNt197P4_FD_35276 | JGI IMG/M metagenome (IMG submission 35276)
AAACCGCCTCATCCGAGTCGGACTCTCCGCCCGCCGTAACCGACCAGGAAGCGCCCGACGAACAGCCCGAAACCCTGCCATTGGAAACCTCCCAGGATGAACCGGACTCAGCCCGAAAAGAGGACGGCCCGTCTGTCCTCTTCGCGCTGTTTGCCATCATTGCCGGTATCGTGATCGCTCTCATCTACAACGCCGCCAGGGATGATTCGCCTACGGCAACTGAAGCGTCAGAGACCTTGGAGATCGCGCAAGCGGAATCCACGCCGCCAGTATCCGAAACCGCGACATCCCCATCGGCCAAAACGACCGTAGGGGCCGAAGACAAAGCCAAAACAGAATCCGAAACGTCGCAAGCCGCACTCAGAATGGCTCCTGACGAACTCGCAAAACTGAAGTCGCTCGAAAACGAAGCCTCAAGCAACCGCAAGACTGCCGGGGAATATTTTCGGCGCGGCGACTACGAAAACGCGCTGATACACTATCAAAAAGCCCAGAGCAACTTTGAACAATTACTCCCGTATTACAAACAATCTTCTGGAAACGAACATGACAATACAATTCCGACCCGGAAGAATCTCGCCGCGGTATATAACGCCATCGGCGATGTCTGTCGTAACCAGAAAAACTACACCGAAGCCCTGAATTGGCTCAACAAGGCTCTGGAAATCCGCGAAAACATACAGGGCAAAAACCATCCGGAAACGGCGGAAACCTATAACAGCATCGCCTTGGTATACGACAGCCAAGAGCAATATGCAAAAGCGCTGAAATGGTATCAAAAAGATTTGGCGATCAGTGAAAAAACGCTTGGCAGCGCGCATCCTGATACTGCCAGGATTTACAACAATATGGGCATGGCTTACTTCCATCAGGGCGACCGTGCCAACGCGCTGGAGTTGTTCAAAAAAGCATTGGCAATCCAGGAAAAGAAACCGGTCGACCAAAACCCCAACGTTGCCATGACCTACAACAACATTGCCGAAGTCTATCGGGCTCAGGGCGACTATGTGCTCGCGCTGCCGCAATACCTCAAGGCTTACCGGATTCTGCTGAACACATTCGGTGAAAGACATTCGACGACCATGGCCGTCAGGCTCAACTTGGCGCGCGCCTATGATAAATTAGACAATGCCATGCCATTTGGCGAATGGCTCGAAGAGTCGCTTCAATAAATAAATGAGCGGAACGCGCCGTAGGATTTGCATTCTGTCAATAGGAAAGTTCATGAGACTACTCCCAGTTTATCCCCTTATTGCCACCCTCTTTGTCCTGACAAGCTGCGCCACCACCGCCCCAGACGGAGAGACGGAAGCCGTACAACAACAAGAAATCTCTCCGCTGGTGAAAAACAAGCAGAGGACAGCGAAAGAGTGCGATGACATTGCCATTCAGCGTATCAGGCATGCCAAATACGACCAGGCGACGGGATGGTACTTGGAAGCCTTGTCGATCCGTGAAAAGAAATTGGGCGCGTATCACCCTGAAACCGTCGCTACTTACGATAGCCTCGCCTGGGTCAGTCTCAGCAAGGGCGACTACGAGAAAGCAGTGGAGTGGTATCAAAAAGCACTCTCGATCCGGGAACACTCTTCTTCCAGAAAAGGCTTATATGACAGACTTATAACCTCTGAAAATATCGCCAAGGTTTATCACCGTTGGGGCAAGTGGAACAAAGCGCTGGAGTGGTACAAGAAAACCGTGGAACTCCGGAAATTGTCACAGGGCAAGGAGCATCCCAATACCATTGCGGATTATCATCGCATCGCCGCGATATACCATAGCCAAAACGATTTCAGGAACGCGCTGGTTTGGTACCAAAAAGAGTTGGCAATACAGGAAAAAAGGTTGGGCAAAAATCATCCCACCGTCGCGGGAATTTATGGCGATATTGCCAACGTGTATTTCGGTCGGGGAAATTATGAGCAGGCGCTCTCCGAAAATCTCATCGCTTACAAAATTCTCGTAAAAAAATCGGGAACCCCGCACCGGGAATCCGGAAAGGTCAAAACCAATATGAAAGAAATCTACAGATACACTGCCCGCGCAAAACCGTTCGACGACTGGTTATCCGAGAACATGCACTGACCCAATAAAAAAGGGAACCATCCTGTCATGGAGGGATGTTTGTCGCAAGCATGCAATAATGCCAAAAGAGAATTTCAATGCCATACTCTTTCGCTTGTTGCCACGAAATTTTATCTGCGATATATTCAAGAAAATAGGCTCTTGTAAAAATTTCAAGGGGCGGCCATGGGACTCATCGATATTAATGTTCCCGATACGGTTGAACCAAGCAGCGCGACGGTTTCAGAAATTCTCGTCAGCCGGGGCGAATGGGTTCACCCTGGCGATGACGTCATGACGCTGACAATCGGAGACAAAACAATCACTGTGCCATCTCCGCGCGCGGGCATCATCATGGAAGTCCTGGTATCGCGGGGCGATTCGGTTCCAAAAAAGAGTGCGCTGATTCACCTGAAAGACATCACTGGTCAAAGACCTGATTTTTTTAATGCCTGGAGAGTTTTTTCTCAAGTAAATGTAAATGTGGCCTTGATCGGGAAAATTTTTGGCAATAAGGTCAAAGAAAATATCGAAATATCAAAAACAGAGGATGGAAAATGGACAAACGCATGCCCCATCCGGATGAGCTATGTACTGAACAGGACAGGCTTCCCGATTCAACCCGATAATAAATACGGGACAGTGACCGCCAGGGATGGGAAGTGGTATATGTATCGCGTCAGTGACATGCTGCTTCATTTGAAGGATGTCTTTGGCTCCCCCGACATAGAAGTCAACCGTGTTCCTGTCCACGACGATTTCAAGGATATGAAGGGCATTCTCGTTGTCACGGGAGACGGGCCGAACGCGAAAGGCCATATAACCTTATGGAATGGCTTAACGTGTGCTGATATATGCCACTTTGCAGGGGATGACAACGGAGCCTTCTCACCACGCAAAGCTGCGCTGTGGATATTGCCTTAAGTGCGCAACTTGGAGGCATGATTGCTTTCCAGGAATCAAACGTGACTCAATTCCTCCCGAATCACGCGGCGTAAGGTCGCCTCCATTTCCTCTCCTCGCATGGCGTCACGAAGAGCCTGATTAATAAGAGTCTGATAACCACGCTCCCCGGCCTTTGCCTTGAAAAAAGCAATCACTGAAGCATCAAGCATGATGGAAACGCGCTGTTTACCGAGCTTTTCCCGAACGGCAGCAGCCCATTGTTCCCGGCTAACGTCCTGCATGTGAACGCGGTACTTTGCACGGGCGAAATCTTCCGGCATCAGTTCCGGCGCGTCGTCATCGGCCAAGATACTCGTAGAACTGGTCTGTTTCATGATGTGTTGCCTTACGCATGGAGATGATACGGATTTCATCCGCAGATTCCACATGGACAACGAGCACAACAAGAAAATCAAGCAACCCGACACCAATCATTCGCTGCTCGCCGTAATTTTCCCGTGTATCCTCAAACGTCATGAGGGGGCCGTCAAAAACCTTGTGTGCGTCTGCAAAATCCAGCCCGTGCTTTTTCAGATTCTGTTGCCGCTTGGGTTCGTGCCATGTGAACTTCATGATCTAAATAATATATATTATCGTATGTATTGCAAGAAGAATTTTAACCGATAACCACAACGCCACAAAAGACCAAAGTCCCCGCGCCACGCGAGCTTTGCCGCTCTGCTATCCTTACGCCCTTCCCGCAAAGCAACATCCAAGGCAGCAATGGCAAGCACACAACAGTACGACGAATCCTCCTTCCGCGTCCTCAAGGGGCTGGAGCCGGTGCGCGAACGCCCCGGCATGTACACTCGAACCGACAGCCCCGCGCACATCATCCAGGAAGTCATCGACAACTCCGCCGATGAGGCGTTGGCCGGTTTTGCGAAAGAGATTCACGTCATCCTGCACCTGGACGGTTCCGTAAGCGTCTCGGACAACGGGCGCGGCATCCCCGTGGGGCTGCATCCCGAAGAGGGTGTTCCCGTCGTCGTGCTCGCCTTCACCCGGCTGCACGCCGGGGGCAAATTCGACAAACGTTCTGGCAATTCGGCCTACGCCTTTTCCGGCGGGCTGCACGGCGTCGGTGTTTCCGTGACCAACGCGCTCTCCACCCGGCTGGAAGTTGAAATTCGCCGGGAAGGTAAACTGTGGCGCGCCGAGTTCGCCAACGGAGGGGAAACCGTCAGCGAACTACGCCCCATCGATACCTGTGGCCGACAAACCGGGACCCGCGTGCGGGTTTGGCCGGATGCCAAGTATTTCGAGTCGTCCAAGGTTCCGATTGCCGAACTCGAACGCTTGCTGCGCAGCAAAGCCGTGCTGCTCCCCGGCGTTTCCGTGCGGCTCGATGTTGAGCAGGCCGATGGCAGCCGCCAGAGCAAAAGCTGGAGCTATCCCGGTGGCATCCCTGCTTACCTGTCGGAATTGGCGGGCGGGCAGGAACCCGTCGCCCCGATCTTCGCCGGTGAAAAATACGCCACCGAAAACGATTCCGCCTTCGCCCCCGGCGAAGGCGCGGCTTGGGCGCTGGCCTGGTACGAACAATCCGTCCCCGGCGAGTCCTACGTCAATCTCATTCCCACCGTCTCCGGCGGCACGCATGAATCCGGCTTGCGCGCGGGGCTTTTCGAGGCGCTCAAATCTTTCATCGACCATCACGCCCTGCTGCCGCGCGGGGTCAAGCTGCAACAGGAAGACGTTTGCGCAAAGATGGGGTTCGTCCTTTCCGCCCGTCTCCTCGACCCCCAATTCCAGGGGCAGGTCAAAGAAAAACTCAACTCCCGCGAAGCCGTGCGGCTCGTCTCCGCGCAGGTGCGCGACCCCTTTGAAATCTGGCTCAACAACCACGTCGAAGCCGGACGCGCCATTGCCGAACTCGCCATCCGGCAGGCACTGGCGCGGCAAAGAAGCGCCCAGAAAGTCGAAAAGAAAAAATCCTCCGGCGTTGCCGTGCTTCCCGGCAAGCTTTCCGACTGCGAATCCAGCGACATCAGCGAAAACGAACTTTTCCTCGTCGAAGGCGATTCCGCCGGTGGTTCCGCCAAAATGGCGCGCGACAAGGAAACCCAGGCCATCCTGCCGCTACGCGGAAAAGTCCAGAACGCCTGGGAAATCGACGCGGACAGGCTTCTCGCCAACGCCGAAATTCACGACATCGCCGTCGCCCTCGGCGTCGACGCCCACGGCCCGAACGATGCCCCCGACCTCTCCGGCCTGCGCTACGGGAAAGTCGTCATCATGTCCGATGCCGATGTGGACGGCGCGCACATCCAGACCCTGCTGCTCACCCTCTTCTTCCGCCATTTTCCCCGCCTCATCGACGCCGGTCACATCTACGTCGCGCAACCTCCCCTCTACCGCGTCGACGTGCCCGCCCAGGGCAAGAAGCGCCCTGCCCGCCGCCTCTACGCCCTCGACGAAGGCGAGCTCACCGCCATCCGCGACCGGCTCATGAAAGAAGGCGTCCGCCCAGAGAGCATCGAAGTAGGCCGGTTCAAGGGGCTTGGCGAAATGAACCCCGAGCAACTGCGCGAAACTACGATGGACCCCGCCACCCGGCGCGTGCTTCCCGTGCGCGTGCGCGATGACGCTCTCGCCGAGACGCGCCGAAAATTCAACCTACTGATGGGCAAAGGCGAAGCCGCCGGACGGCGGGCGTGGATGGAAGCGAAGGGGGATACGGTAGAGGCGGATGTTTGAGCGCAAGTGTACGAGATAACCAATCCGGTGGGCGAAGGCCCAACCTCGTGCGGCGGCTTGCGCAGAAAGACTGGGTGTAGGTTCGCGGCTTGTTCGATCTGTTCCCCTGAGCTTCATCTCGCCCCCCTTCTCTCTGCCAACTAGGTTGATGGCGCTGCAAGAGAGGAAGAGTCTAGCAATCGCTTCGGCCATAACCGACCGTCTTCTTTCCACTGCCCAAGCCCCAGAAACCTATCCGGGCCGTATAGCCGGACGCAATCTTCAGAGATTTTTTGCAGACGAAGCGGCTGGCCTTGCAAAATCAGCCGTGCGGCGGCGCTTTCGAGTTCGAGTTTCGGGAAGCCTTTCAGCAGCGCGTCGACCGGAGCCAACAGGGTATCGCGTTGCGCCGGGGCGGTGGACTCGATCATATCGAGGGTGAGGCTGCCCGATAAATCGAAATCTCCGATGCGGGTACGCCGCAGGGTATCGAGATGCGCGCCGCAGCCCAGAGCCGCGCCGATGTCCATCGCCAGGCTGCGGATGTAAGTCCCTTTACTACATGCGACCCGGAGGGTGAAGCGGTCTTTTTGAAACGCGAGCAGCGAGAGTTCGGTGATCGTCACGCGCCGAGGGGCACGTTCGAGTTCGATTCCGGCGCGGGCGTATTCATAAAGAGGCTTGCCGTCGCGTTTGAGCGCCGAATACATCGGCGGCGTTTGTTCGATTTCGCCGGTGAAGCGCGTCAGTACCGCGCGCAGTTGGGTCTCAATGACGGCGACGGGCTGAACGGACAGCACCGTGCCTTCGGCGTCCCCCGTGTCGGTCTGGATGCCGAGTTTGACTCCTGCTTCATAGACTTTGTCGGCGTTGAGCAACATTTGCGAAAACTTGGTCGCTTCACCAAAGGTGAGCGGCAGCAAGCCGCTTGCCATTGGGTCTAGGGTTCCGGTGTGGCCGGCCTTGCGCGCGGCAAAGAGCCTTCGCGCGGTTTGCAGCGCCGCGTTGGAGGTAATTCCGGCAGGTTTGTCGAGCAGCAGCACACCGTCGACGGCGCGGCGAAGGGTTGGTGCGGCAGGCATTGGGGGAAATCAGTGATCAGCGCGCGGATTTTCGTCCGTGGCCTGAGCGCGGGCGGTGTCTTCGCGCACGGTCTGGTCGATCAACTGCGACAGGCGAGAGCCTTCTTCCACGGAGCGGTCGTAGTGGAAGTGCAGTTCGGGCAAGGTGTGGATGCGGATTCTCTTGCCGAGTTCACGGCGCAGGAAACCGCTCGCGTGCCGCAGTCCTTCGAGGATTCCCGGAACGCTGTCGACGCCGCCCATCGCGGTGAAGAATACTTTTGCGTGGGCGTAATCGGGGGTGAGTTCGACATCGGTCAACGAGACGAAACTCACCCTGGGGTCTTTGACCTCCTGCCGAATCAGTTCGGCCAGTTCGCGGTGGATTTGCCCGGCTACGCGCTGGCCGCGCGAGAACTCTTTCGGCATCGTTCAGAGCGTCCTCGCCACTTCGCGGATCTCAAACACTTCGAGCTGGTCGCCCGACTGGATGTCGTTGTAGCCACGGAGTTGGAGGCCGCATTCATATCCGGCCTTGACTTCCTTGGCGTCGTCCTTGAAGCGTTTGAGCGATTCGAGTTCGCCCGCCCAGATGACAGTGTGGTTGCGTAGCAGCCTGATGGAAGAGCCCCGTCGTATCGCCCCTTCGAGTACGTAGCAGCCTGCCACCGAACCCACTTTGGAGATGGCGAAAACCTGACGGATTTCGACCATGCCGATGACTTCCTCGCGTTTTTCCGGGGAAAGCATGCCGGAAAGGGCCGCTTTCACTTCGTCGACGGCATCGTAGATGATGTCGTAGTAGCGGATGTCGACGCCGAAGTTTTCGGCAAGTTTTCGCGCGCTGCTGTCGGCACGGGTGTTGAAGCCGATGATGACCGCGCCCGAGGCTTGCGCAAGGTTGACGTCGGACTCGGTGATCGCGCCCACTCCGGCGTGGATGACTTGTACGCGCACTTCATCGGTGGAGAGTTTTTGCAGGGATTGCGACAGGGCTTCCTGCGAGCCTTGTACGTCGGCCTTGATGATGAGGGTCAGGCTTCTGGTCTCGCCTTCGCCGATTTGCTCGAACATGTTTTCGAGTTTGGCGGCCTGTTGCCTGGCAAGTTTGACGTCGCGGAACTTGCCCTGACGGAAAAGGGCGATTTCGCGCGCTTTCTTTTCGTCGGCAAGCACGATGGCTTCGTCGCCCGCCGCCGGGACGTCCGAGAGGCCGAGGATTTCGACCGGGATGGCGGGGCCGGCTTCGTCGATATTTTTGCCGCTCTCATCGAGCATGGCGCGAATGCGGCCAAAGGTGGCTCCGGCAAGGATGACATCTCCACGGCGCAGCGTTCCGGACTGGATGAGGAGCGAGGCGACCGGGCCGCGCCCCTTGTCCAGCCTCGCTTCGACGATCAGCCCCTTGGCCGGGGAGTCGACCGGAGCCTTGAGTTCGAGCACGTCGGCCTGGAGCAGGACGGATTCGAGCAACTCGTCGACCCCCGCGCCGCTCTTGGCGGAGACCGCCGCGAAGAGGATGTCGCCGCCGTATTCTTCCGGCACGATTTCTTCGGCAATGAGTTCCTGTTTGACTTTTTCGATGTTGGCCGCCGGTTTGTCGATCTTGGTAATGGCGACGACGACGGGAACCCCTGCAGCCTTGGCGTGGTGGATGGCCTCGCGCGTCTGAGGCATTACACCGTCATCGGCAGCGACAACGAGAATGACAATATCGGTGGCTTGCGCGCCGCGCGCACGCATGGCGGTAAACGCTTCGTGACCGGGGGTATCAAGGAAGGTAATCATACCGCGCGGGGTTTCCACATGGTATGCGCCGATGTGCTGGGTGATGCCGCCCGTCTCCCCCGCCGCCACCTTGGAGCGGCGAATGAAGTCCAGCAGCGAGGTTTTGCCGTGGTCGACGTGACCCATGACCGTGACGACCGGCGCGCGCGGAAGGATTGCGTAGTCTTTGTGCTCGTCATGCTCGGCCAGGAAGGCGTCGGGGTCGTCGAGCTTGGCAGCCAGCGCCTTGTGCCCCAGGTCTTCGACGACGATCATCGCCGTTTCCTGGTCGAGGATTTGATTGATCGTCACCATCATGCCCATTTTCATCAGGGACTTGATGACCTCGGCAGCCTTGACGGCCATTTTGTGGGCAAGGTCGGCTACGGTGATGGTCTCCGGCACATGCACTTCGCGCACGATGGGCTCGCTCGGTGCCTGGAAAGCGGCGCGTTCTTCAGCATGGCTGCCGCCATGACGTCCACCGTGCCGCCCGCCTCCCTTGGCTCCGCGCCAAGCATTGCCGGTCGCTGCGCTCCCGGCATCGCCACGGGTTTTGATGTTGCCACGGCGTTTGTTGCTGCTTTCGCTGTCGCGGGTGTTGGCACCCGCGACAGCATCACGGGCGGGTTTTTCGCGGGCAGGTTTGCTCTCGCCGCTCTTGGCCGGGCGGTGCAGCGTACCCGAAGTGCTTTTCTTGGCCGAGGCCGGTTTAGTTGCGGCGGGCGCAGCAGGGGCGGCCTTGGGTTGTTGCGCGGCGCGCAGGCGGGCTTCTTCTTCCTGTCGGCGGATTTCAGCGGCGGTCTTGGCGGCGGCTTCACGTTCCTGGCGGGCGCGCAGATCGGCCTGTTGCCGTTCGCGCAACTCACGCGAGCGGCGCGATTCCTGTTCGCGTGCGGCGAGTTCTTCTTCGCTCAGGATGCGGGTAATGGCGGGTTCGCCCGGTGGCGGCTCGCTTCGTTTCTGGCGGCTGGCGGGTTTGCCTGGAGCCACCGATTTGTCTTCCCGTACAGCTTTTTTGGGGGTTCCGGCAGATGCCCGCGCTTTTTTCGGCGCGGGCTTTTCGGCAGCGGGCGCGGGGGGGTCAGCGGGAACCGATGCGGTTTCGGTTTCGGTTTCGGTTTCAGTTTCCGTTTTGGTTTCGGACTCGGTCTCGGAAACCGGAGCCAAAACCGTTTCGGGAGGCGGCAGGTGAGAGAGCTGGACGCCTGCAGCGGATTCCGATTCCGGCGTGGGCGCAGGAGCAATTTGAGGCTCGGCGGGTTCGAGTTTCGGCGTGGCAGCGGGGATTGCTTCAGGTGCAGCAGCCTCAGCCACTTCGTCACGCTTGACGAAGACGCGCTTCTTGCGGACTTCCACTTGTACCGTGCGGGCGCGGCCCGTCGAGTCGGTAGAGCGAATTTCGGAAGTCTGCTTACGGGTCAGGGTGATCTTGCCTTTTTTGGCGCTGCCGTGCGACTCGCGCAGGTATTCGAGCAGACGCGATTTGTCCTGCTCGGTGAGCAAATCCTGTTCGTCGGACTTGTCGACTCCGGCGCGCTTGAGTTGCTCCAGCAACGCCGCTGTCGGCATTTTCAGTTCGCCTGCGAACTGGGTGACGCTTATTCCTTCCATATCTGCATCCCTATCTTCATTCCTGCTCGAACCAGTGCGCGCGCGCAGCCGAGATCAGTGCGCCGGCGCGTTCCGTGGCAATGCCGGTCAGTTCGACCAGTTCATCGGCAGCGAGATCGGCCAGGTCGTCGCGGGTCCGGATGCCGTGGACAGCGAGCTTGCCCGCCAGTGCCTTGTCCATGCCGTCCAGGGCGAGCAGGTCATCGGCAATGCCTTCGATCTGTTCTTCGGTGACGATGGCTTCGGTCAGCAGCACATCGCGCGCGCGGTTGCGCAGTTCATTGACGGTGGCTTCGTCGAAATCCTCGATTTCGAGCATCTCGGCCAAGGGCACGTAGGCAATTTCTTCGAGCGAGGAAAAACCTTCTTCGATCAGGATGTTGGCAACGTCTTCGTCAACATCGAGCTTGTCCATGAAAAGCGCCCGCAGTTCGCCGCGTTCCTGCTCGGTACGAGCGGCGGATTCCTGTTCGCTCATCAGGTTGATCGTCCAGCCGGTCAGTTCAGAGGCGAGCTTGACGTTCTGGCCGTTGCGCCCGATGGCGATGGCCAGGTTGGCCTCATCGACTACCACGTCCATCGCGTGCGCTTCTTCATCGACGACGATGGAGACGGCTTCGGCGGGCTGGAGGGCTGCAATGACAAACTGCGCCGGATCGGACGACCAGACGATGATGTCGATCTGCTCGCTGCTGATTTCGTCGCGCACCGCCGTGACCCGCGAACCGCGCAAGCCGACGCAGGTTCCCACCGGGTCGATGCGCTGGTCGTTTGCCTTGACGGCAATCTTGGCGCGCAGGCCGGGGTCGCGGGCGCAAGCCTTTATTTCAAGCAGACCGTCCTCGATTTCGGGTACTTCCAGTTCAAAAAGTTTCATCAGGAATTCGGGTACGGTGCGCGACAGGATCAGTTGCGGGCCGCGTACGCCACGGTCGATCTTGAGCAGGTAAGCCTTGACCCGGTCGCCGGAGCGCAGGTTTTCGCGCGGGATTTGCTGGTCGCGCGGTAGCACCGCCTCCATGCGACCCACTTCGATGATCGCGTTGCCGCGTTCGACGCGCTTGATCGTGCCGGAGACGAGGAATTCCTCGCGCTCCAGAAAATCGTTCAACACCTGTTCGCGTTCGGCATCGCGGATTCTTTGCAGGATCACCTGTTTGGCGGCTTGCGCGCCGATGCGCCCGAAGTCGATGGGTTCGAGCGGTTCTTCGAT
>JGI24705J35276_12237488_pt1 | contig 11340 bp, 9 predicted proteins | sample TergutNt197P4_FD_35276 | JGI IMG/M metagenome (IMG submission 35276)
GTCTATCCTGGCGAGGGGCCAAAAATCAAGGCTGAGATCAAGGCCAAGGTCGATAAGATCACCAGCATTAAACATACTGAAGAGCCTTCGATGCTGATTGGCGTTTTTGACAGCATTAACCCGGACAGTAAAATCGTGGTGGGGTATTACAACTCTATGTCTTCTTCTCGTGCCCAACTGTATTCCTATATTCGGCTGGACAGAGTGGCTTTTGTACAGTCGATCCCTTCTGTGGCAATGGTTGTTGACGATAAGAATGCCAGAGGAGGGATTAGAGTTGATAAAACCCTCTATAAAAAATACGTAGAAGAACTATTAGATGTAGCCCGCCGCCTTCGTTTGCGCGGTGAGAACGAAATCCCGGATGAATCTGGAGTATGTATTGAAGAGGGGTTTATTGCCTCGCCGCTTGATTTCCGCAGCGAACGCATCGCCATTGGCTTCCGTTTTCCTGAATTTCCGGATGTGACGTTTGCGGTAGAAACGGTGAGCACAGACCGTCCCAGCAAAGAGGATTCTTTAGAGGCGATGCTCGAAGGAGGACGCGAAGGAGCCGCAGAGATGGGATTGAGTGCGTTATACAGCCGCATCAAATTTCTGCGCAAGGCAGACCGCGCTATCGGGAAATGGGAGGGCGCTGAGGCGTTGGCGCGGGTGCCGGGTAAAGATGGAAGCCCTGAAACGCATGATTTCACCTTCAAGACACCGGGAGCAGCCAAGGATATGTTGCGCCCCTATGTCAGGATCGACCTCTATACCGGTGTGAAGGTAAATACTCGGGGAGCAGTTCCGCCCAGCCTCACCGACGAAGAAGCCGTTGCAATGTGGGACAAGCTGACCTCGACGATTCGGGTGAGGCCGATGAAGGAAACCCCGCCGGGCGGCAAGGGCAAGCCGGAATCTTCGCCCCCCGCCCCAAAGCCTGGAGCCTAGGCCCCGCAGGCGTTCCCGCACAGGCTCGCCACCGGCGAGGCATGTCCTAAAACCGGTCTGTGGCACTGCGTGGAAGACGGCGGGGAGCTGACGCTCATCGAAGGGCAGAGCATGCCCAATGCGCGCTTCTACAAACCGGCCACGGGCTGGCTCAACCGGATCAAAGGTATCAAACAGGTGTTCTCCCACCAGGGGCCGGGGCATTGGGAATGGGTAGGAGATGTGCCGGGGACGGACGGGAAGAAAGGGTGAGGCTGCTGAGTGGGAAATAACGGGAGGGTTCAGGGGGGCTGATGAAAATGTGGAAGGTGACGAAGAAGGCTTTCTGGCACATCGCGTTTCTTGCCGCCGTGCTGGCTGGCTGCGCCGGGACGACCGAATATGTCAAGAGCTGGCAAGCCGACTTCTCAAATTCCCGTTTTGATGGTGCCTAGTTGTCAGTTCAATTCAGGTACGCAATGCCTTAAGCGCCACCTCCGGCGAAGCCAGCACGATTTTGAGCAAAGCTGCGGCAGGTCCGGTCGGGTTGCGGCGGTGTTGCTCCCAGTTTTGCAGCGTTTTTACGCTGACGCGCATCAGATGCGCAAATTCGCTTTGCGAAAGCCCCATGCGTTCGCGTATCGCTCCAGCATCTGGTGCATCCACCTTGAAACGGCGCGAGACGGGTGCTTCCCCGCGTGAGATTGCCTTGGCCTCTTTCAGGCTTTGCAGCAGATCGCCGAACAGTTCTTGATCCATAGTCATGCTCTATGAATACAATGTTCCGTATTTTATTCGCCATTGGCGGATAAACAGGGTTGAATTTGAGTGTTTCGGTTCTGTCCGAAGAAAATCCCGTCATTGAGGGTGCAATAATGCCGTCCCCATCGAATCGAGACCCGCGTGATCTGATCCAGGAATTGGAGAAAGATGCGACGCAGTTCAGTTTTTTCCAGGCCGTGCGCCTGCTGGCACTGACTGCCCGCCAATACGGCGGCAGACGACAGTCGCATCTTCCTTCCGATTTGCGTTTCCGCACTGCGGCAACATTCAGCTTTCCAGCCAGCGAGATGACCCGTTACCAGCCTGCTCTCTCGGAAGCGCCTGACGCGGAGCAAACGCGCGACGAAATGACCGTGAATTTCCTGGGACTGGTCGGCCCAAACGCAACGCTGCCTCAGCCCTACACAGAACTGGTCATCAAACGCCGCCAGTCCTTTCGGGATACGGGGCTGCACGGCTTTCTCGATATCTTCAGCCACCGTGCCATCGCCCTTTTTTACAGCGCCTGGCGCAAATACCGCTATTGGCTGGACGTTGAAGATGGTGAACCAGACAGACTGACCCGCAATCTGTTGGATTTATCGGGTGTTGGTGTTCAAAGCCTGCGCGAAAAACTGGGTTCTGGAAACACCAATCGAGTTGCCGAGACCTTCTTTGCCTTCTATGCCGGTTTGTTATCGCAAAAACCCATTTCAACACAGGCGATGAGTACCGTGATCCGGGGCTTTTTCGGCGTGCCTACCAGGATTGAGCAGTTCGTCGGCCAGTGGATCAAGATTCCCCCGGAAGAGCAATCCCGGATCGGCGGGAATGCGCGCGAAGGGGTATCCGCGTTTTGCGGGCGGCGTATCTGGGATCGGCAAACGAAAATTCAAATCCACCTGGGGCCGATGCGCCGTGCCAAGTACGAGGGGCTCCTGCCCGGTGAGCCGGGTGCGCAGGCGCTGGAGACCTTGGTGCGGTACATGGTCGGACACGGGCTGGCGTGCGACGTGCAGCTCATTCTCGATAGGCGTGATGTTCCTGTACCGCGCCTCAAAGCGGGCCAGCGGCCACCGCTAGGCGGCAACGCATGGCTCTTCACTCGGCCAGTCGACCATGACCTGGAAGGAAAGCGGTACCGGCTTCTTAAATGAAGCATTCCTGAATCGTTTCATCAATTTTTCAATTCATCACCAGACTCATTATTATGAATGCATTACAAGCCCTTTTTCTTCGCCTGACGCCTGTTGCCCGCCGAGCCTTCGAAGAATCCATCAGCCGCGCGCAGGCACGTACCCATCATGAAATCGAAGTTGAGCATGTGCTGCTGTCGCTGCTCGATCAGACCAATAACGCCTTCATGGCAGCATTGCGGGCAACAAGCGCGGACATTTCCCAGTTGGAGGCCGATCTCAACGCGGCGCTGGACAGTTTCCGCTCCGGCAGCACGCGCAACCCGGAGCTGTCGGTCTGGATACCTAGATGGCTGGAAAAAGGCTGGCTGATTGCCAGCGCCGAAAATAGGGAGGCGGACATTTCCAGTGTCGATCTGCTGCTGGCGATCCTGACCGACGACGGCTTGCGCGGTGCGTTACGGACATCCGCTGCTGTGCTTCTTCAACTCGACGCAGGAAGGTTCGCTGAAGCCTACGCCGCGATCCGTGCACGCGACGGGGAGGGAGGAACCGGCGGCAAACCTTCCAGCGTCACTGAACCACCTGGGATCGAACCCCAGAATCCGGCAACGCTCTCTGCCAAACGTGGTACGCCTGGATTGGACAAATACACGATTGACCTCACCGCACAGGCACGCGCAGGCAAGATGGATCCCGTGCTTGAGCGGGAGGCCGAAATCCGCCAGATGACGGACATCCTGCTGCGTCGCCGCCAGAACAACGTAATCCTCACCGGCGAGCCGGGCGTCGGCAAGACGGCGGTGGTGGAGGGTTTGGCCCAGAAGATCGTTGCGGGCGAAGTGCCTCCTGCGCTTGCCAAGGTAGCGCTACGCACGCTCGACCTCGGTCTGTTACAGGCCGGTGCCTCTGTTAAGGGTGAGTTTGAAAACCGACTCCGACAAGTCATCGATGAAGTCAAGGGGAGCCTGACGCCGATCATCCTGTTCATCGACGAAGCGCACACCATGATCGGCGCAGGTGGCGGGGCGGGAGGGAGCGACGCGGCCAACCTGCTCAAACCCGCGCTGGCGCGGGGCGAACTGCGCACCATCGCCGCGACGACCTGGTCAGAGTATAAAAAATATTTTGAGAAGGACGCTGCGCTGGCGCGACGCTTCCAGGTGATCAAGGTTGATGAGCCAACCCCTGAGTCTGCGGTGCAGATGACGCGCGGCGTTGCCCTGGCGCTGGCCAGGCACCATCAGGTCGATATTCTCGACGAAGCCGTGGTGTCCGCCGTCAATCTTTCCAGCCGTTACATCTCAGGGCGGCAGTTGCCGGACAAGGCGATCTCCGTGCTCGATACGGCGTGCGCCCGTATCGCGCTTTCCCGTGTGGGCCGTCCGGGGCCGGTAGAAGACGTGGAAGTCATCATCGGAAACATCGACCGCGAATTGGCCGCACTCGGGTGCGAGGAAGGCCATGAGGCACGCATCAAGGAACTGAAGGAGAAAAGAACCCATCTGGAAACGGATCTCTCCCGCCTGAAGGCCGCGTGGGACGAACAGTCAAAACTTGTCGAAGAAATCGTCGCAATCAAGGCAGCGCCAGAGGCTAAGGCAAAGCCAGGCAAGTCCAGGAAACCGAGTCCGCTTCAGGAGAAGCGCAATGCGCTGCGCGCCCTGCAAAAGAAGCTGTCGCTGGCCTACGAATGTGTCGACACGAACATCATCTCCGATGTCATCAGTGGTTGGACGGGCATCCCGCTTGGCCGGATGGTGAGCGACGAACTGCAACAGGTGCGCGATCTTGGTCGGCTGCTCGCCGAGCGCGTCATCGGGCAGGATCACGCGCTCGCCCAGATTGCCGAGCGGGTGCGTATTGCCAAGGCGAATCTGGACGACCCCGGCAAACCAAAAGGCGTGTTTTTGCTGACTGGCCCCTCGGGCGTTGGCAAGACCGAAACGGCGCTGGCACTGGCCGAGGCGCTGTATGGCGGTGAGCGCAACCTCATCAACATCAACATGAGCGAATACCAGGAGGCGCATACCGTCAGTGGTCTCAAGGGTTCTCCTCCCGGCTACGTTGGTTACGGCGAAGGCGGCGTGCTTACCGAAGCGGTAAGAAGGAAACCGTATTCAGTCGTGCTGCTCGACGAAGTGGAAAAGGCGCATCCGGACGTGCTCGAACTCTTCTATCAGGTGTTCGATAAGGGCAGGCTGGAAGACGCCGAGGGCAACGAAATCGACTTCAAGAACACGGTCATCATTTTGACCTCCAACGTCGGCAGTGACCTCATCACGCGCGCCGTTCAATACGGTGTTACCGTGCAGCAGGGAGCAGAAGAAGCGGGAGAAGAGGATAAAGACAAACCCGTTGAAACCCGCGATCCGACGCCGGAAGATCTGGTTGAGATCATGCGTCCAACCCTGCAAAAGACGTTCAAGCCCGCCTTTCTGGGGCGGCTTACGATTGTGCCGTTCTTCCCGATTAGCGAGGAAGTGTTGAGGAAGATCGTCATTCTGAAACTCGGCAGGATCAAGCGCCGCATCGAAGAGAATCACCGGGCCGAAGTAGATTTTTCCGATGAACTGGTCGATTTCATCGCTGTGCGCTGCAACGACGTCGACAGCGGTGCCCGCGATGTCGATGCACTGCTGACGCATACACTGCTGGCGAAGATTTCCGAAGCGCTGCTCGACCGGCTGACGGGTGGCAGAAAGCTCAAGCGTATCGGCGTGACGGTCAAATGCGGCGATCTGAAGGTCAAGGTAAGCTAGCGGTATGCACTGGTATCTCATCCACACAAAACCACGCCAAGAAAAAAAGGCGCTTCTCAACCTCGAACGGCAGGGCTATACCTGCTATTTGCCCATGATTCGCATCGAAAAACTGCTCTGGTGCAAGCTGGTCGTTGTAAATGAGGCGTTGTTTTCGCGCTATCTTTTCATCCGCATGGGGCTGGATGGCAAAGACAAGAGCTGGTCGCCCATCCGCTCGACGGTCGGCGTGAGTCGGCTGGTGCGCTTCGGCGAGCGCCCCGCTCAAGTTGACGACCGTCTGGTTGAGGAACTGAAATCCCGTGAAGAGTCGTTGCTCTCAGAGCCTGCCCGCTTGTTCAATCCGGGCGATACCGTTCGCATCGCGGAAGGCCCTTTCTCAGGGTTCGATGCGATTTACCACATGTCAGACGGCGCGCAACGCGCACATGTACTGATTGATATGTTGAGTAAGTCGGTATCCCTGCAACTTGACTCTGGAAGCCTGCGCAAAGCCGAGTGAACTGCGCGTTTTGGCGTGAGATGTGGAACGGCTGCCGTTTCAGGAAACAAAATACAATATTTGAGTATTCTTTTGGCGTATAAAACAGGTATACTGTTTGCATGAAAAAATGTTTCAGACTCTACCGTGCCGTTATGGAAACCTTTCCATAACGGCGCTTAGGTTAAGTCTGTTTTTATGTAAATCTTTTGTCATATAAATACTCTGAAGCCCGACCGCGCCTGAAAGCAGCAGTCGGGACACTTTCCATAAAAATCACAGAGATGTGAGGAAATCCATGACTCCCTTGGGCGGTCGGTATCGTGCTTGCTTTATTTCTGGCTGCTTCAAACGGGCCAGCGCCCGCTCCTTCATCGCCAAGTCAGCTTCCACATATTGATGAGTGGTCACAGGACTCTCATGCCCGAGCCATAATGCGATCTCAACCGGATCAATGCCGGATTGCAATAAACACATCGCGGTTGAGTGGCGGATGATGTGCGGGGAGATTCGCATCTCTTTTAACTCTGGGTACCGATTTGCCGCAGCATCGACGGCAAGTTTCAGGCGCAGAACCACGTTAACCCGCGTCATTGCTTGCCCGTCGCGCCGTGGCAGGAGCGGCGTATCGGCATGAAGCTGCGGGTTGTGTTTCAGCCATTGGCGGACTGCTGTGGCCGTACTCTTCCATAATGGCAATGACCGCTGCTTGCGCCCCTTTCCGCGAAGCCGGATGTGGTTGCTCGGCCCGAGTTCGACATCGGAGACCCGTACACCGATGATTTCCGAAACGCGTGCGCCGGTGTTAAACAACAAGGAGAACATGAGCCGGTCACGCTGCCCCACCCAGGTGTCAGTCGGAACATCCATGATGGCCAGCATCTGCTTGTGTGGTACGAAACCCAGCATCGGCCTGTCGAAACGCTTCATTGGCACAGTGCGCGCCTGCTCAATGGTGGCAAGGTTGATCAAGTCGCGCCTGGCGGCAAACTTCAGGAAGGAACGGATGGCTGCAAGTCTGCTGTTGCGGGTTCTGACGCAGTTTTTGCGCTCAAGCTCCAGATAATCCAAGAACCCGGCGAGAAACTCGGCGTTCAAATCAGTGAGCTTGAAGTGGTGATATTGGATTGCCTTCGTTTTCTCGGCATAGTTGAGCATCATCACGAACGTGTCACGGTAGGCCGCTATGGTCTGGGGGCTGAGTGCCCGCTGGTTGAGCGCATACGAACCGAAGAACTCTTGCACTAAATCAGCGAAACTGGGTGCCGGTTTCTGGCTCATGTCAGTTCCCCCGTAGTAACGAAGGACTCAAACCTTGCGCTAATCAAATCCATCAGTTCAGGAACACCAGAGAGGTACCAATAGGTGCTGGAAATCTTGCCGTGACCAAGATAGGTACATAACCAATAGACCCCTTGGTCAATCAACTGCCCCTCCTCACGCCATCGCTGCAACCGCCGGACGGCGAAAGTGTGCCGAAGGTCATGGATGCGTGGTATCGGGTGGTCGCCACGGCTTTGCCAACCCATAAACGTTCGTAACTGATGAAAGGCATGACTGACTGCGCTTGCTGAAAGGCAAAAACCATCGTCCGCCATAAAGAAGGCGGCACTTTTGCCAGAGTGGAAATAACACTCGCGTGACTGACGGTACAGGGCCAGCGCATCCACCGTACTGGGATGCAATGGCAGGCAACGGGACTTTTTGAACTTGGTTTCGCGTATAGTGATCGTCCCGGCATCAAGGTCGACATCGCTCACCGTCAGGTTCAATGCTTCAGACAAACGCAGGCCTGCCGCAGCAATCAAGCCAAACAGCGTACGGTAGGTAAACGGGCGGAGTCCGTTTCTCGGTTCAAGGCGCTTGGTTGCCTCAAGAAGTTCAACGATTTCCTGGTCGGTATAAATATGTGGCACCGGACGCCGCCTTTCACGACCGAGAACGCCAGGTTCAGGGATGTAGGAATCTGGCTGGAATTGCCGATAGTACGAGGTAAAAGGACGTATTTTCATCAGCCGCCCAGCAGCAGTGACTTCAGAGGTACGTCTCACATGCTCGCAGGCCCAGCCTAGAACCAATTCCTGCGTCAGTGGGCCGCAGTGATTGCGCTCATCGGCATAGCGTGCAAAGCGCAACAAATTCTTTCCCTGTTCGATCAACTCAAACCCCAGGGATCGGCGCTCATCAAGGTAGCGGCCTACAGCGGCCTTCATGGAGTTTAGCTTGTTCATGTCGGACTCCCCGGCCAGGGCATCGCTACTGCGGCAAGCCTCGTAAGATCAACTTTGGCGTAGATCATTGAGGTATTGAGAGACCGATGTCTTAAGACATCGGCAACCTCCTTCAGCGTTCCACCCGCGTTCAGGAGCCTGCATGCAAAGGTATGTCGCAGAATGTGCGGCCTGATGCAAGGCAAGCCTGCCCGTTGGCAGGCTCCCGCGATGACTCTGATGACCGCCATGCGGGTGACCGGCTTATCCACTGGCGCGTGGAGCCGGACAAATACCCGGCGATTATTGGTTTGGGGCCGTTCCAACCTGATGTATTCGGCGATGGCCGTACCCGTTACATGAGGTAAGGGCAGGACATCTGTTCGGCGCGACTTGGCCTTGTTAATACGCACTGTGCCTGCTGCCCAGTCAATATCGTCAAGCGCCAAGGAAGTAATCTCACTGCTGCGAAGCCCAAGATCAACTGCGCATCTGATAATCGCGTAGCCGCGATGACGCGAAGGCGTGCCGGGAGGGAAGGCATCAAGCAAACGCTGTAGATCATCAGATGATAGTGTCTTGGGCAGTACCGCCAGACGCCAGCATGCAGGCGACATCACGATGGGTGTGAGATGCTCGACGCTCTCACCTTGGAATGCCCGGAAACGCAAATAGCTGCGGACGGCTTTGACGACGCTTTGGATGGTGGCAATGCTCAGCCGTGATTGCGCTTGGTGGAGGAACCGCCTGAGTTGATTCGGCGAGGGCAAGGCTGTCCCTGTCATCAATAAGAGTGGGCGCACGAAGTGAATCTTCCAGCGCCGTGTGCCGTAAGCCAAACCCTTTGCGTGTTCCAGATAGTGATCGAACAGTTGAAGATGCTCGTCGACTTGGCTGAGTGATCCGGCATCGAGCCGAACACCCGTTTTGACGACAACGGCAATCAAGTGATTCAAGGCTGCGCGAAGGTCTCGCAACTTGCGAATAACTGGATAGCCACATCTGCATTGTGGAAGATGCCGATAGAGAAAGCGATCAACCTGGCGGACGAGGCCGGAAAGTTCAAACTGCTGGGATGCCGCCCAAAGCGTGAAATGGGAGAGGCTGCTGAGGTGCTTTCGCATACCGGCCGGGGCATACCCTTGTTCGCACAAGCAATCCAGATACGGCTGCGCAAATTGACTCAAGGAACTGGCACGAAGCCGTTTTGCGGCCGAAGGCGCTGCAAACTTAAAGACATCCATTTTCTCTTCTCCTGTACAGGCCAGACAGCGGGATGCTGCCAAGACAGGAGAAGCAATTTATTATGTTAAGTCAATACGCTGTCCATTCACTTGAATCGAAGCTGAGGAAAGCAGATTGATGTGGGCATACGATTTGAATTTACATAAAAACAGGCTTAACCTAAGCGCCGAGTTCTGCGCTACTTGCCCGAAGGGGCAGACTGGTCCTGCGCGTTTTCGGCAGTGCTGTACGGTTGTGGGGACTTGGAGCGATGTAGTTGACGCATTTGAGCGTAGCCATAGGGAATACTGGACAGAGGTTTTTGACGCCATCACCGACAAGCGGCTTATCGGGCCGCTTGCTCCGGGTTCGCAGATGACAGATTTGGTTCGCCAAGGTCTCTAAGTCACGAACTCGATCCCCCGCGCCTGGTCGATGCCCTGAGATATTTTGACCGCCGCTTCCAGCTCCGTACAGCCCTGCTGACGCATGATCTGGGCGCGCTCGGCTTTTTCTTCCGGCTCGGTCTGCGCCAGCGCGAGCGCCAAGCTCGGCGGTACCGCCCGGAACAGCACCTCCATCGACTTCGACAAAATCACCCCCTCCGAATACTTCCCCGACTCTTTCCGGGTAGATAGCATCAGCGCCTTCTGTGCGGGGGAGAGTTCCCTGAAACGCGCGATCTTTTCCACCTCATCGGGCGGCATGGAAAGGCAAATCCACCACTCGATCATGTTCAACATCGCCTCTGCCGATTTGGGGAAATCGTCGAGGTTTTGGGTGGCCAGCCAGAACCACGCGCCGAGCTTTCTCCACATTTTCGTGATTTTCACGGCAAACGGGGAGAGCAGAGGGTTTTTGAGGATGATGTGCCCTTCGTCAGTGGCCGACACGATGGGGCGACCCTTCATCTGGTCGCGCTCTGCGATGTTGTTGATCGTGTTGAGGAGCGAGACGTAGGCAATGGAGAGCTGCGCGTTGTAGCCCTCGCGGGCAAACGTGGCGAGATCCACGATGGTGATGTCGGCCTCCGGCCAGGGTGTGCCGGGGCGGTCGAACATTTCGCCGTCCGCGCCTTGGCAGAAGATGCCCATCGCCTCGGCCATCTCCAACAGGCGGTTGCGGCGCGCTTCCGGCAAGGATGTGTCACGCGCAGCGTCCCGCATCGCTCCGCACACATCGCGCGTGAGTACGCCTCGTTTCTCGTTGTGCGCGCTTTGTGCGGCAGCCATGATGCACTGTCGGATCAACCCCCGGTCGGCGCGCGTGAGCCGCGCTTCCTCTTTTTCCTCTCCGCCGGTAATCATCAACCGCGCGGTAATCTCCAGTTCCCCCAACACGTCGCGCTGCTCGTCGGCGTTGTCCCCTTCATCGTCTCCCACGTCTGTGGTTTGCGGGGCGTTGATCAGGCGCAGCGCGTCGGCAAAGGGTGCCAGGCTGATCCCGGAACCGGGGGCGAGCCTGACGCGGTGGACTGTGAGGCCGAGGCTCGCCGCGTATTCTCCGAAGAGCCCAAAACTGTTGCCCGCCTCAATCACGTAGAGCCTGGGGCGGTAGATTGCGATGAGTTGCATGAGCATGCCAATCAACGTGGCGGATTTGCCGGAACCTGTCGGGCCAAAGATAAACAGGTGTGCGTTCATCTGCCGGTCAAGGCGATTCAGGGGGTCGAACGTCACCACCCCGCCCCCCCGGTTGAAGAACGAGATGCCGGGATGTCCCGTACCCGTTGACCGGCCCCAGACCGGGGACAAGTTGGTCGTGTGCTGCGCAAACATCAGTTGCGTGTACCACTGCCGTTTGTCGGCGGCAGGGTCATAGACACAGGGGAGCCAGCGCAGGTAGGAATTCAG
>JGI24705J35276_12237489_pt1 | contig 11340 bp, 5 predicted proteins | sample TergutNt197P4_FD_35276 | JGI IMG/M metagenome (IMG submission 35276)
GAACGGGCGCGATGGCGGCGCGAGACGCCCGTGCGTGGCCTCGTCTTTGAGCCGCCGCGTGTCAAAGAAGGAGAGCCCGAACCGCAGGACGTGGTGCAGCTGCATCTTGAGCATCGCCTCGTCAAACGCCTGCTGTCGCGTTTCGTCAGTCAGGGTTTCCGCGCCAATGTTGGCCGCATCACCGCGATCGTCAGTTCCGGCGCGCAGCCGCGCGTCGTGCTGCTGGGGCGCCTGTCGCTTTTTGGCCCGGGCGCACGCCGGCTCCACGAGGAAATCATCCCCATCACCGCGGCATGGCGCGACACGCGCCGGGCGGAAAACCCACTCACACCTTTTACGGAAGCCGGAACTGGAGCCGCGACAACGATCGAGCAGCTCGACACTGCCTTGCGCGATGGTGTAGCTCCCGGCGAGGGCGTGCAAAATCGTCTGGCGCCGATGGTCGAACGCGACATAGCCGATCTGCGTTCGCATCTCGAAGCCCGCGCTGACGCCTCCGAGAAGACAGCGATTGCTGAACTCGCCAAGAATGGCCGCCGCGAGGCGGAAGCAATGGCGGAGTTGCTGCAACGCCAGATCGACAAGGTCCGTGAGGCCATGCGTAGCAAGCAGGCGCCCGAGGCGCCCGAGCAATTGACGTTGTTCGGGCCGAGTGAGGAAGAAATCCGCAAGCAGCACGAGCGCGAGATGCGTCAATTCGAGGCTGACCGGCGCTCGTGGGACAGCAAGTTGCTGAATCTCCAAAAAGAACTGGAGAGCGAGCCGGAAAAAGTACGCCGCGGCTACGAGGTGCAGGCCCGTCGGCTGGAGCCCGTCGGCCTCGTCTATCTCTGGCCCGCAACGAATTGAGCACAGGCATGACCTATCACGCGCGTCAGGATGAAACGGCGGAATGGCTGAACTATCTGCAGCCCGAGGGGCTGGTGGTGGGCGCGAACGTGCTGCGCGAGAGAGGCGTCACGCCGATCCGCCAGACGACGTCAGACACGGAGGCGGCGGCCCTCGCATTGCGTCTCGATCCCGAGGCGTCCCAGAACGATGATCGTCTGTTTGAACTGCACGATGCCTGGACGCTGTTCGAGGACGTTCTCGGCTGGCCGGCAAAGCTTGTTGCCGGCAGCCCCGGCGGACCGGCGGTTGATCCCGCGCTCAGCGTCACGGTGCCGGAGCACGAGACGCTGCTCACGCCTGATCTCGCGCTGTTGTGGAATGGCGAGGCGGCCGATGGCTTGCCGGCACAGGCCCTCGTCATGCTGCATCCGAATCTCGATGCTGACGGTCGCAACCAGTTCACGTCAGGCGAATGGGAAGCAACGCCGCACCAGCGGCTGGAGCGCGAGACCAATGTCAGCGTCGGCATCCTCATCGCGCGCAACACCTTGCGGCTGATCTATGCGCCGCGCGGTGAGACCGCAGGCTGGCTCTCCTGGCCGCTTGCAGCTCTCGGTCGCGTCGAGGGACGGCCGATGCTGGCGGGATTGAAACTGTGCCTTGGCCGCAATGCGTTCTTCACAGGAGCCCCAGAAACGAGGCTGCGCACGCTGCTCGCCGCCTCGCGCGAGGCGCAGAACGCCGTCTCTGAAAAGCTCTCAGGGCAGGTGCTCGGCGCGCTCTATGAGCTCTTGCGCGGGCTGCACCGTGCCGCGCCTGCGGAGATCGAGGCGATCGCCGAAAACGATCCGCATCATCTCTATGAGGGCCTGCTCGCCTGCCTGATGCGGCTTGTCTTCCTGCTCTATGCCGAGGATCGCGATCTGCTGCCGTCGTCATCCGATCCGCAACTCAAACAGCTCTGGGAGAACGGCTACTCGATCAAGACACTTTACGCGCGCCTATTGGTTGATGATGCCCTGAACCCCGACACGATGGATGAGCGCCGCGGCGGCTGGGGCCAGTTGCTCGCTGTCTTCAGGCTCATCCATCACGGCTATCAGGACTGGGTCACCGGGCGCGGCGGCAAATTGTTCGATCCCGAAAACTTTTCGTTCCTTGAAGGCCGTGCCACAGGCACAAAACTCGATGAAGCAAAAGTGCTTCCCGTCTCTGACGGCACCATCCTGCGCATCCTGCACGGGCTGATGACTATCGAGGGCCGCAGCCTCGCAGGTGAAAAAATCCGCGAGCGGCTGTCCTATCGCACGCTCGATGTTGAATCGATCGGTTCGGTCTACGAGACCGTGATGGGTTTCACCACCCGTCGCGCCACAGAGCACATGATCGCGCTGCGCGATGAGAAGAAGCTGCCGAATTTTGTCGGCCTTGACGCGCTGCTCGCGCAAAAGCCGAACGACCGGCAGAAATGGCTGAAGGAGTGCGGCATCAAACTCTCGGCCAAACAGGCGAAAGCGGTGAAGGAGGCGAAGGCTGTCGACGCCTTGATCGAGGCGTTCGGCTCGCTGGTGGACGAGCGTGCCTCGCCCAAGGCAGCTCCGATAGGCAAGGGCAGCCCCTACCTGCAGCCGACAGAGGAACGGCGCCGTTCCGGCTCGCACTACACGCCGCGCTCATTGACCGAGCCGATCGTGCGCCATGCTCTGGAGCCCGCCTTTGCGCGGCTCGGCGACAAGGCTTCGCCGGAGGCCGTGCTGTCGCTGCGGGTGCTTGATCCCGCCTGCGGCTCCGGCGCATTTTTGGTCGAAGCCTGCCGACAGATAGGCACGCGGCTGGAGCAGGCCTGGAACATGTACGGGGCCGAGAAGCCGCGCATCCCGCCGGATGAAGACGAAGCCCTGCATGCCAGACGTCTCGTCGCCCAAAAATGTCTCTATGGTGTTGACCGCAATCCCATGTCGGTCGATCTCGCGCGGCTGTCGCTATGGCTCGCCACGCTGGCCCGCGATCATGAGTTCACCTTCCTCGATCACGCCTTGAAATCAGGCGACAGCCTCGTCGGGCTGACGCGCGCCGAGATCAAGGCCGTGCATTGGGACCCGTCGAAGCCGGGCCTGCCGTTGTTCCGGGAGACGATCGAGGACGCGGTCAATCGCGCGCTCGAAGGACGCGAGGCGATCCGCAACGCCAGCGATGACGTTCGCATGGATGCGCAGGCGGCGCGCTACTTGCGTGTCCAGGATGCAAGCGAGGTGGCGCGCGTCGTCGGCGATGCCGTGATCGTGGCGTTCTTCGCCAAGGACAAGCCGCGGGACCGGGAGACGGAGCGACAAAAGGTGGAAAGCTGGATCACATCCGGTTCGCCGCAATGGGACCAGCTCTCAGCCAAAGCCGCCGCCTTCCGTGCCGAACACGGCTGGCGGCCGTTTCATTGGGAGATCGAATTTCCCGAAGTATTTGCGCGCGGCAATCCTGGATTCGATGCGGTCGTCGGCAATCCACCTTTTGCCGGAAAGAACACGATTTCGGCAGGGTCCGGACCGGACTATCTGCTATGGTTGCAGGCGCTGCACGAAGGTGCGCACGGCAATGCCGATCTCGTCGGGCATTTCTTTCGTCGAGTATTCGACCTGCTTCGGAATGGTGGCGCATTTGGATTGATTGCCACCAACACGATTGGGCAGGGCGACACACGCGCAACAGGGCTTGCACCGATTTTGGCCGGGGGTGGCCACATCTTTCGAGCGACAAAACGCTATCGGTGGCCGAATGAAGGTGCGGCGGTTGTTGTTTCGATCGTGCACGTTCAACGCGGGGGAACGCCGATTACGCCCGTTCTAGATGGACGGCGGGTCGATCGCATTTCGGCCTATCTTGCTGCAGGAAGTTTGGATGACGCGCCTTCAACGTTGGCCCAGAATGTTGATAAATCATACCAGGGCTCCATTCTGTTGGGAAAGGGTTTCACATTCGACGATGCCGGAGCAACTAATGGGGAAGCGGAGCCGCTCGCTGAGATGAATCGGCTGATTAAGGCAAATGCCTCCAATGCCGAACGGATCAAACCGTACATTGGCGGCGATGAAGTGAATAGCTCCCCGACGCATGCCCACCACCGATATGCCATCGACTTCGAAGATTTTCCGTTGCGACGAGATCCGGCGAAGCTTCATCCGTGGCAATCACTCAAGGAAGAAGCCCAACGCGAGATGTTGCGGTCGGGAGTAGTGTCTGCTGACTATCCTCATGAAGTAGCTGAAGATTGGCCGGATCTGCTTAAGATTGTGCAGCGCCTTGTCAAACCGGACAGAGACAAAAACCCTCGTAAGGCTCGAAGGGAACGTTGGTGGCGTCATGGTGATCGACAGCCCGGACTCTACGCAGCAATCTCGAACGTCGGACGAGTAATTGTAAACTCAAGCAAAGCGTCGCCACACCACGCGCTAACGTTTCTGCCCGCCAAGTTTATATTCTCTCAAAATTTGAATGTATTTGCGCTTGTTAGATGGTCACATCTCTGCGTCATGCAGTCGAGGGTACATGAATTGTGGGCTCGCTCCTTTTCTTCCACGCTTGAAGACAGGCTCGCATACGCATTGTCCGATTGTTTCGAAACCTTTCCCTTCCCATCCAGCTACGAGGTCGACCCGACCCTGGAAGGTGCCGGCCAGACCTATCATGATCACCGCGCCGCGCTGATGGTCGCTCACGACGAGGGCATGACCAAGACCTACAACCGCTTCCACAACTCCGATGAGAGCAGCGAAGCGATCCGGCGCCTGCGCGAATTGCACGACGAGATGGATCGCGCCGTGCTCCGCGCCTATGGCTGGGACGACCTCGCCGCCGAACTGCGTCCGGAGTTTCTTACCGAGGAAACCGAGAACGACCACACCTATCAAGGCCGCTATTTCTGGCCAGCCGAAGCCCGCGACCGCGTCCTAGCCCGCCTGCTGGCTCTCAACGCCGAGCGCCACGCCGAAGAAGCCGCCGAAGGCCGCGCTCCCGCCACGCGCGCGAAAGCCGACAATGAGGAAGAGGCCGACGACGCCCAACCGCGGCTGGATTTGTAGGGCGTCAATAAGCGAAGCGCATTGCGCCGCACCGCCTCGATCGGCGCAATGCGCTTCGCTTACTGGCGCCCTACGCCCGTCATTCTGGGCTGGCGCCTTTTCTCAGCATCAATGGTCGCGTATGGTTGCCGTCATGCCCAACTATCGCCGCGCCTTTGTGCCCGGCGGATGCTGGTTCTTTACCGTCAATCTGTTGGACCGGCGCCGCCGCCTTCTGACTGATCATATCGACGCATTGCGGGAAGCGATGCGGCGCACGCAAAGGCGTCACCCTTTTACAATCGACGCCATGGTTGTGTTGCCCGACCACATTCACACCGTCTGGACGCTGCCGGAGGGTGAGGCTGACTTTTCGTTGCGTTGGCGTCTGATCAAGATCGAATTCGCCAAGGCAGTGCCGAAGACCGAGGCGCGGAGCAATGTCCGCGTGGCACGCGGCGAACGCGCCATCTGGCAGCGCCGGTTTTGGGAGCACCTGATCCGCGACGACGAGGATTTCCGTCGTCACGTTGAGTATTGCTACATCAACCCGGTCAAGCACGGCCTGGTTGGCCGCGTGTACGATTGGCCGTATTCGTCGTTTCATCGGGATGTTCGTGCTGGCGCGTTCCCGCTTGATTGGGCTGGCGATTCGGCGGTGGAGGGAAATTTCGGCGAGCGTGCGTGATCGGCGCAGTGCGCTATCGCTTACTGGCGCCCTACGACGGTCATGCGCCATTCGGCCGGGGTGCTAAACGTGGGTCAAGGTTTGGGGATGGGGGATAATGAATACAGTGCTTCCCGCGCAGCCGAGCGCTGCGCAGATGGACAGGCTCGCAGGTCTGCCCAAGCCCGCAACGCCTGTTGCCGTCCGCGAGCGCCTGCTTGATCTCTTGCGCCGCGACCTCGTCGGCCCACATCCCGATGACGATCCTGATCTCGCGCGCGAAGTGTTGAGAGGTGTTGCGCCGTCAACATGGTACCTCACCGGGTTTCTCGGTCCGCGCCGCCCGACCGGAGCCGAGGGCCGCCTCGCGGCGATCACGGGCTCGGACGATGCTGCAGAAGAAGCAGCTGAAGCGCAAATCGGTGCGTTGCAAAGCAACGAGAGCTTTCCCGAGGTTGCGCCGGGTCGCGGCGATGCGCCGGATGATGGAAATTCGGAAGCCCCACCCGCACGTTCGTTCGAAGCCTCCTCGCTCGGCCTGACCGTGCTGCTGCCGCGCGACGCGCGGCAATTGCAGGCGCGGGTGACGTGGGGTGACTACGTCAGTGAGCTCCGGCGTGACGGCGACTTACTCGACGACAACAGTGAGATCGCTGAAGAGCGCCGCGAAGCCACGAAGTCAACGCCGAGAAATGCGTTCGACTGGCGGCGCATTCCGCGCGAGGAGCAACTCACGCTTGATCTCCGTCCCGGCGAGAAGCAGACTTTCCCAGTGCCCGGAAGCGCTGCGCCGATGGCTCCCGGTGGCGGGCTCGAGCTTGTCGTTTCCTCGCGTCGGATCGACACCGCGGACATCGACGGCGTCAAGCGCGAACTGCTGGCGGTGTCGGTGTTTTTGGTCAACGCCCGGCCGGCCGGCAAGGTGTTTCCCCGCGACATCACGTTCTGCTTTCAGGCGCGGTTGCAACTCGACTTCGCCGCAGGCTTCGCGCACCGCGATGACCGTGCCGCCTACGGCGCTGATGATTCCGATGAACGGATCGCCGACCTGCATTATCGAGACGTCTATTCCTATGCCGTCGGCCACAACACGTCTGGTGACTGGGCCGCTCCCGACGCGGAACGCCGCGTGACAACCGTCTTCACCAACCCGCTGCCGCAGCAGGAAGTCGAAAAGCTCGGTGCGGATATCGGCGATGCTGGCGTCGAGCGCGGAATGAAGGCACTCGCCGACGCCGCCGAGGATACCGCTGAGCTCGAGACTGCCTTGGGCGACCTGCCGCGCGCCTATGCGGAATGGGCGGAGAAGCAGGCGGGTCTCCTCGCTGAGATCGATGGCGTACGACGCCGCGAGATCGCGAACAAGTGCCTCGCTGATATCGAAGTCGCCCGCAAGCGCATCGAATCCGGCTTGGCACGGCTCAAGTCTGACGCGATGAGCCGCGAGGCCTTCGGCATCATGAATCGCGTGATGGAGCGCGCCAACCGCCAGCGTAGCGCCGCGATCAACCGGACGCCGGCGAATCAGCAGAACGCACCGACCTGGCGCCTGTTCCAGCTTGCCTTCATCCTGCTCAATCTCGATGGCCTCGTTGATCCCGTGCACCCGGATCGGCCGATCGTCGATCTCCTGTTTTTCCCGACCGGCGGTGGCAAGACCGAAGCCTATCTCGGGTTGGCCGCCTTCGCGATCGCGCGGCGCCGACTCAACAATCCCGGGCTCGAAGGTGCGGGCCTGTCGGTGGTGATGCGCTATACGCTGCGCCTCCTCACGCTCGACCAGCTGCAGCGCGCGGCGGGGCTTGTCTGCGCACTTGAACTGGAGCGCAAGGAACGAAAGCGTCTTGGTGACTGGGAGATCGAGATCGGACTTTGGGTCGGGGGGAAGGCAACTCCGAACAATCTCGGCAACTCGAAGAACAAGAAAAAGAACACGGCCGTCTTCTGGCTCGAACAATACAAGAAGAAGAAAGGGCCGCACCGGCGCCTCTGAAGAATTGTCCCTGGTGTGGAAGCGAGCTCAAGAAGGACGCTTTCTCGTTTTATCCGACGGCGGCAAATCCGCAGCGGCTCGATATACGCTGCTACGAAGTCGATTGCGCCTTCTCCGGCGATGCCCGGCTGCCGATCGTAGTGGTGGACGAGGAGATCTACCGGCGGCTGCCGGCCTTCATGATCGCGACGATCGACAAATTTGCCAACGTGCCCTGGGAAGGGCGGGCTGGTGCGTTCTTCGGTCATGTCGAGCGAAGCGATGCGACCGGCTTCTATGGCGCCGCGAAGCCGGGCGTCGGCACGCGGATCGGAGCCGAATTGCGTCCCATCGATCTCATCATCCAGGACGAGTTGCATCTGATCTCGGGTCCGCTTGGCACGATCGCCGGTCTCTATGAAAGCGCTTTCGATTTGCTGGCCTCGCGCAAGATCAACGGGCAATTGCGCGGGCCGAAGATCGTTGCCTCGACCGCAACTGTGCGCAGAGCCGAGACCCAGATCCGCAACCTGTTGGCCGGCAGCAGACCGCGATCTTCCCGCCGCCCGGCATCAGCCGCAAAGACTCGTTCTTTGCCAGGGCTGATACAGCGACCCCGTCGCGGCTCTATCTCGGCGTCGCCTCACCGGGGCGCGGGCCGAAGCTGGTCTTCTTGCGCACGCTGCAGACCTTGCTGTCCGGAGCCAAGGCACTGTCGAGCGGCAAGGAAAACGACCCCGCCGATCCCTATCTGACGGCGCTCTGCTATTTCAACGCGCTACGCGAGCTTGGTGGCGCGCGGCGCATTGTCGATGATGAGGTGCGCGCGCATCTGACGAGCTATGGCCGCAGCCGCGTTCGCCACCAGCCCGAGGGTGAACCGTTCGCCAATCGCAATTTGCGCGAAATCCAGGAGCTGACCTCGCGCTACTCCACTGATCAGGTATCCGAGGCACGCACGCAGCTGGGCCTGCCCGTCAGCGAGAAAAACGCAGTCGACGTGGCGATGGCCACCAATATGATCTCTGTTGGTCTAGATATCGGCCGTCTCGGCTTGATGATTGTTCAGGGCCAGCCGAAAACCGCTGCCGAATATATTCAGGCAACCTCGCGTGTCGGGCGCGAAGGGCAGAAGCCCGGCCTCGTGGTGACCCTGCTCAATATTCACAAGCCGCGCGACCGCACACATTATGAGCAGTTCCGCTCGTTCCATCAGAGCTTCTATCGCGCGGTGGAGGCAACGAGTGTCACGCCCTTTGCGCCACGAGCGCTTGATCGTGCGCTTGCGGCAACGCTGGTTGCAGCGTTGCGCCATGTCGAGCCGAACCTCACGCCAAACAATGCCGCGAACGACGTGGCCGATCATGAAGATGTGTATCAGCGAGTCAGGAGAGCGCTTGAAGCGAAGATGCAGTCGGCCGGCCAGGACGACGAAACAGTGCAGCGCTGTCTCGCGCGTCTGGACGAACTGAAGGATGCCTGGAAGCGGATCGCGGACAACCAGACCAGGAATGGCGGCGAGTTCGGCTATGCCAACAAGGAGGCCGTCGCGCGGCTGCTTCAGGGCCCGTTCGAGCAGCAGCCGAACATGGACCCGGAACGCCAATGGTTTATCGCAGGTCGCTCGATGCGCGACACGGAGCCTGTTTCGCAGCTGAAGCTCTGCAATCCCGACGGCAGCCCTATTTCGTGACGGAGCAGCAATGGACACCATCACCCAGAACTTCAGCCAGCTCCTGTTGACCTATGGGCCTGGCGCCATGCTGGACCTGCCGGAACACGCCGTTGTCGTCGCCGGTCTTCAGGACTGGGACTACAGGGGATCGAACTGGAAGCCGGTCGAGGAGGAGCGCCTTGTCGCACTGCTCAAGGAACAACTCGGCGATAAACTGAGTCCGGACTTTGCGGGCTTGCGTCACCCGCCGGAATACAACGAGGACCGTCGATACGAAACCAATGCGCCAGGGGTCGCTGTGCGCCTGTTTCCATGCTGGTTCCTGGTTGATGAAGCGGTTGCCGATGTTTCGGGGGCACCGGGGGCGACAACAGAGAAACGCAGGCGGATGGTCGAGTTCTCCGAACTCGTCATGAAGAATGGAAAGCTGTCTTATACCGGAGGCGGCACCAAGGCGGACGTGAACCCCATCCGCTTCGTCGCAGCCTGCACCAAGGGGCGTCTGCAGGATATCGACTGGCGTTATCTGACCCACCGCGGCAAGGATCCCTCCTGTCGCAAGCCGCTGTATTGGGTCGAGCGCGGCGTGAGCTCAGATCCATCGGACATTTCCGTGCGTTGCACCTGCGGCGCCTCGGTCAGCATGGTCGACCTCTATAAACCAAAGTATCTGGGCACGTGTCAGTGTCACAGTCCATGGCTGACCCCTCGTCGTGTAGCTGACGAGGAATGCACCGATGATCTTCGCCTGTTGCCGAGGTCGGCGACAAATACCTACTTTGCCCAGACCGTACCGGTCATCTCGCTGACCAAGTCAAACGACAAGCTTCGCCAGATCATCGCAGAGAACAAGACGATGATCGAAAGCATCCGTGCCTTGGAGAATTTTCTCGTTGTTCTGAGAGCGATTCCGCAAATGAAGGAGGCCTTTAAGGAATTTTCGGACGACGAAATTCTGCAGGCGTTGGGCAGTGATGGCGACCCGGCGGGTAACCCGAATGAACATCCAAAGATCGCTGAATTCGACATGATGACGAGCGGCGCGCCTATCATCGGCAGCGACAGTGCCGGATCATTCTTCTACGCCGAGACTTTGCCGTTCGATTCACTCGGGCTCAAGCAGCCCTGGAAATCATTACTCAAGAATGTGGTGAGGGTGCATCGTCTGCGCGAAGTGATATGCCTGTACGGATTCACACGTCTCGAGCCGCCGCCGTCAGCTGCCGAAAGTGAGCTCGATGACATTCAACTCGCGGTTGATGGCGCGGGTCTCGCCAGAAATGTCGAGTGGTTGCCTGCCATCGAGCAATTCGGTGAGGGCATCTTCCTCCACGTTGCGCCCGAATTCCTGAAACCGTGGCTTGATAGCAAGGAGATGGTCGAGAAGGCGGCGTTGTTGCGCGCACGCGAGCGGCGCGACGCGGAGCGCTACAATCGGGAGCCGAAGCACCACGGCGCCGCCTATTGGGCGCTTCATTCACTGTCCCATGCCTTCATGGCGGAGCTCGCGCTTGAATGCGGCTATCCGCTCTCGTCGCTGAAGGAACGAGTGTACTCCAGTGGCCATGCGCAAAGGGATCGCTTCGGAATCCTGATATATACCTCGACCTCGGGAGGGCAGGGGACGCTCGGCGGTTTGAGCAATATGGCAGAGCGTTCAGGCGAGTTGCTCGCGCGTGCGACAAAGCGCCTTGAGCTTTGCTCCAATGATCCCATCTGCGCCGAGCACAGCGACGGTAGCGAAGAGTACCCATTGCAGGGCGCCGCCTGTCACGCCTGCCTGCTGGTCCCCGAGACCTCCTGCGAAGCTAGAAACACGCGCCTCGACCGAGGGCTGCTGACCAAAACGGTTCTGGACGGCGGATTTCCGTTGTTGAGGTGAGGCTTGCCAGGTTGGTCGCGGGGCTTGCTGACATGCTCCGACATCCAGGCATGGGACAAGCCGTTCTAACTTCGAGTTGCATGAACCGCGGGCGGATCTGTGGAAAAGCCCGGCGTCACATGACTGTCATCCAATCTACATAAAGGGTGTAACGTCCCCTCTTAGAGAGGCGGCATGGGGCGCAAATGACCGCATTTCAGCGCCTCACCACCAGATGGAGAAAACTTGTGAATTTCATCAAGACTGTCGTGGCTGCTGGGA
>JGI24705J35276_12237486_pt1 | contig 11328 bp, 10 predicted proteins | sample TergutNt197P4_FD_35276 | JGI IMG/M metagenome (IMG submission 35276)
ATGCCCAGGTGGCGGAATTGGTAGACGCGCTGGCTTCAGGTGCCAGTGGCTTCACGGCCGTGAAGGTTCGAGTCCTTTCCTGGGCACCAAATAGTTCGTTCGCCGCCATTCGAATTGCCAAATGCTGATGGGGCTTCGTCCTTCACCCCCCTTGAATCGGGCGACGACGGTGCTCGACTAGCAGCAGGCGAAACTCCCCGGCCTAATGATTGCTCAGCGCCTCCCCGTGGCGCTTCGCGCGGAGGCATCTGCGCAACCGCACTGTTATACCGGCGGCGATGCGAGCGTCGCCGCTCGCATCGCATTGAAAATGGGATTCGGGGATGCCAAAGGCTCGCCACAAGTCCTGAATCAATTTGACGTTGTAGCGTCGACCAAATTGATAATGTAGTTCATCGAACCGCTAGCGGCCCCGCCGACCACATCCGATGGAGAAGCGCTGCCTGCCATCCCAATGGGCGTGCTCAAAACGGACAGCAAGTTTCGGTTTAGTCGCTTTACCGTCTCGTCGGCAATTACACTTGCCATCCTGGTAGCGTTGCGCACCGACAGCGAGCCACCCTGTATGCGCTGCAGGGTTGCTCGGCCAACCCCGACCTCGCCCGAAGCCGCGATAATTCTGTCCATACCTCCCGATTCCCGCTTCACGTCATCCATGAGTTCAGAAATCACCTTCGCCCGCTCGCCTCGAGACATTGTCTTCAAGGTCTCCTCGGTAAAGCCCTTGGCGGCGGCCCGCTGTTTAAGAAGGGTCCCTAGACTCTTCGCCCCACTAGGCAAGCTGGCGATCCCGGAAGCGATGTTAAGCGCATCAACAATCAGTGCCGTGACCTGGTAGACCTGGTTACTGTCGAGGGCTTGAAGCTGCGACCCCTCCGGATCGCCTGCAATTATGCCAAGGCGAAAAAGGCTGTTTGCGCATTCGAGGCCGGAGGTGATCATGCCGGTCCAAGAGGCTACCAACACAAACGTCGACGTGCCGCCACTGGGTACTTCCGCCGCGGCTGACCCAATGACGCCGGCCGCCGCCACCACAGTCAATCCACACGTCAGGCCTGCTCCGAGCAGTTCGGAGCCAAGCTTGCTTTTGTTCTCGACAACTTTAGGATTCGCCACATTCGGCGGACTCTGTCCGGCCTTCGCCCAGCGCTCCGTGTCTGCATTCGTCGTGGAATCCTCGACTTCAAGCTCTTCAATAACGATCGCGACGCGGCTGTAGTTGATTGAGGGCACGTCTCCATCGTAGAGTATCTTGGAAAGCGGGCCGCCAGCTCCGTAGCAGCCTTGATAGCCCACCACGCAGCCCGCGAATTCGGGCATGGACTGAATTTCTCTCACAAGACGGTTAAGCAGGGCCGGGTCCGCCATTTACTCTACTCCTAACACTAATACTTACTTCAAATTGCATTAATGTATGACAGCGTCAAGGTTGCGAACCGCGAACCGCGAACCGCGAACCGCGATCCACGCTACGAGCTAATTGCGTTCCGCAGAAGTCGGAATAGCTATCCAGAAATTTTTACAACTACAAAGAGAATTGCGAGGACGATAAGCGTCAACCAGAGAGGGAACGAATAGTCATTGGCGAGAGAGGACAGCGCATCAGGCGAGGGGTTCGGAAGGTTTGGGCTGGAGGCCCGGCGCGCCGTCCTGCTTGATGGTGCCGGCCGCAACGCCGACGATTTGCGCGGCGAAGAATGCAGCAGCGAGAATGATAGTCCGTTTCAACTTGACGGCCCTTCGTGCTGATCCGCCAAGTGATAGAGGCCTCTCTTCTCATCCCATCGCAGTTTGTCGCGATGCGCATCGAGCCATGTGCGAAGCTCGGCTTGCACAGGCGAACCGGCCAGCCAACGTTGTTCGAAGAAGTTTCCCTCTTTCAGCGATCGCGGAATGGGCAGAACATGGGCCATGGCCCAGACGGCGGACGCCCGGCAGTATCCAACGCCGCGAGGCATGAACGGCTGCGGCGAGAGATGGTCGAGGATGATGTCGGCGGCACTGATGTCGCCGCAGAGCAGGCGGCCAGCGGCAGCAACCGAAATCCATAGAGGGTCTTTTACTTCAGCCCATAACCACAAAAGTCCCGCCATATATTCGCGATAGGCTGTGAAGAAATCCGAGCCTTCAGGCGGGTTGAAGCGATGAGACCTTCTGAACTGAAGTCCGGCCAAACAGTCGAGGATACGCAAACGCTCCCGTCCAAGCGGGTTGAGCCGCCCTCTGATGATATCCGTGTACAAGTCATCGGCCGCCTCTTGGGCGGCTTCGATCGCTTTGCGTTTCGGCAGAAGTGGCTGGCCGGTCGCTATTGCAATAAAAAAAATGGCTGCAGGAAAGCTGAGTATCAATATGACAATGAAGATCAGCGCATCGCCATCCATAGTCGAGGTTCCTGGTTGAGAGCTCGTAGCGTGGGTCGCTTTGTTCAAATCTGCGCGTTAAGCTCCTTCGGTGCGGTGTGCGGCAACGATGAGCGAGGCGGTTGGCTGGCCCTCGCCTCCGGCTTCGGAGGTTCTTCCTGCCCTGAGGGCTGTGCCGAGCTGACCGTTGGAGCTTTCGTCCGGCAGGCCTCGTCGATGGTCGGTTCGGCCGAGACCTTTGCAAGCTGGAATTTCGAGCAAAGGCTGTCGTATCCGGGCGTCATCACGGCACCGGAAATGGTGATGCCGTCGGATGCAATCCGACCATGAAGGTCGACGGTGATGTAGCCTGCTGGCTGCCTGATCCATGTTGCGCCTTTGATCTCGACCTGCCTGCGGGCCACGATGCGCCCCGAGACCGTGAAGCATCCTTCCGGTACTTTGATATTGTCGCGCAGGGCATAGAAGTGAAACACACCTGAGAAGTCCCGCCCGGTCTGGCGGTCGATCGTCAGGGTCAGCCCGGTATGACCTTGCGAGCAGACATAGCTTCCCTGCCAATTTCCGGTGAGCGCGGGCGATTTCTCCTGAGCCCGAACCGGAGCCGCCGCGGCCAGGATCGCAACGATCAAGGCTGCGACGGAATTTGCGATCAAGCGCATGCCGCTCCGTCGCGCGCCGAGCGGCCTCTCCCCATCTTGCGTAGCTTGTGGCCGTGCCGCCACCAAATCAAAACCAACCATGTCACGCTCACCCAGAAAGGCATTGTCATGTCTGGTCGGCGCCCGCTGATCAAGGGCTATTTTCGGGACGTTCATTGTCCGACAATTGCGTCGGACAAAAAAAGCCCGGCGGTGGAGCCGGGCTGAAGTCTACGGGTCTTAGAGAAGGTTACGCGAGGATCAGTATCGCGCGACCCCAGGGCCGTCGAACTTGTAGTTCAGGCGAACCATGGCCATGTCCACAGATTGCCGGGTGTGCATAGTGCAACAATAATCCGCGCCATCCGTGTAATTGAAATTGATATCACGGCCGAACAGGAAGATGTGGTCATACTTGACCTTATTCATCACAATTCACAATTCATTCTCTCGCGGTCGAGTTTGTAGGGGTCATGATGTTGCTGCCAACATCGTGACGTTAAACTGCCGGCCGCCGTGCGGACGGCGGCCGGCAAAGCGTACCTTGCAGATGTGGGGGCGCTGCTTCAAGATACGTCGGAGCTTGTAGAAGCCTGGATAGGCACCGGACAAGCCCCTCAGACTCCAAAATAATTGGAGGTCTGCAATCCATCATCGGTTCGTGTTCAAAAGTCGGCGGAAGTATTGTCGGTTTCTTGTTATACGCATGACACGTCATGAGTTTGGCATCGGTTTCCGCAAGTCCATCTCTCCACCGTGGCACCGCGGGTTGCGCTTCTCGTTGTTGTTTGGTGGAGCACCGAGCCCGCCAACGGCAAACCAGGCTTCGAGCCATGATGTGGATCGGAGCGCGCCGATGGCGGAGACGATGCCAGTTTATGATGGTTTCAGGCGCTGTGCCCGCCGGGTTTCTCTGGAGATGTGGCTACACCATTTCAAGACGTTTTGAACCTCCATCAACTTTGTAACCCACTTAGCGGCTTCCGCGTCTGATCGATTTGAGACAGACTGAGAGACATCACGACCGCTGCGTAGGGAGGCACTGGATGGAGCCGACCGGTCCTGCCGAGGAATTCAGAAAGATTTATGAACAGAATGACTGGGGATACGCCTCCGGGGTTGGCGCACTTCCACTCAACACCATCCAATACATGGAATTGGTGCGCACGTTCATTGTCCGCAACCGGCTCAGCAGCGTAGTCGATTTCGGATGCGGCGACTGGCAGTTCTCGCGCTTCATCGACTGGTCCGGAGTGCACTACATTGGCGTTGATCTGGTCGAAGCGGTGATCGAGCACAATCGCTCTCGCTTCGCGCGCCCCGGCATTGAATTCCGCACCATTGAAACGGTGGCCCAGGTTCCTGAGGCGGACCTGCTGCTGTGCAAGGATGTCTTCCAACATCTCTCGAACCGGACTGTGCGTGAATGTCTCGCCGCGTTCAAACCGAAGTTCAGTTATCTGCTGATCACCAACGATGAATGGCCAACGGAGTTGAACCGCGACATCGCAGATGGCGGCTGGCGACCGATTCGTATCGATCAGCCTCCCTTCTCGGAGATCGCACCCGTGATCCTGTCCTGGACCCTCACCTGGGGCGGCTGGAAGCCCACCACAAAATCGGTATCTCTTGTAATCGGTGAGCGCCGGAGACAGGGCTAAGGTGCGGCGGTCGGCGGATTAGCTTGTAGCGTGGGCGGAGCGGAGCGATACCCACGGCTTGGTTTCCGCGAGTTCGTCCTTCACTGTGGCACCGTGGGTTGCGCCTCGCGTCGTCAATCGGTCGAGCACCGTGACTGTGAACGGCGAACCCACGCTACGAGCTCTGGTCTTAGAAAAGTTTACGAGAGCATCAGGTCCCGAAAGCCGCAAGGACGCTACTTAATTCCGGCGACCATAGTCGATCAATTCCATCGACGTCTTCGTGCGAAGGGTTCCGCCCATCCGCCCTTCGTTCGTCACCTTGACCCAATGGCTGACCGTGGGAGCGTACCACATCCGTTGAATGAGCTGTACCTTCCTTGTCGAGTCATTTCTGTCTTGACTATTGTAGGCGGTCTCGATCTGGAAGGTGTCGAATGTGCCCGCCTTGGTGGTAATGGTTTCCTGCCCCACTACCTTCCCGATTGCCGAGTGCAGCCAACTTGCGCCCGCCGAAGTCGTTCCGGTGCCCGAGATGGACCACGTTTTACCTACGGTCAACGGCTCCTTGATGCCCTGACCATTATTCGGTGTGTAGCGCCAAGTCCCGTTATTTGTCAGATTCCATGTTCGGTCATAGGTAAAGTAGTTATCAGGTCTCCCTGGCATTGTTACACGGATGCTAATTTCGCTTTCGGTAACTTCAGTGACGATCTGCGTGAATGCAGGCATGATTTGGCCGGTAATTTCGTCCCGACTCACATAGGTCCAACGATCGCCCATCTGTGGCGTTTCGATAGTTGTTAGGGGGGCCGCAGGCGTCTCTGCAAGCGCCGGCATTGCCATCGTTGCTGCGACCACCACGGCAGCACTTAATCGTTTATGCATCCCATTTCTCCGTTCTCAACCTTACTCATCACAATTCATTCTCTCGCGGCCTACTTTGGAAGAGCCGTGATGTTGCCGCCAACATCGTGACGTCAAACTGCCGGCCGCTGTGCGATCAGCGGCCGGCAAAGCACATCTTGCAGATGTGGAGTCACCACGCTTCAACAGACGCCGGAACTTGTAGAGATTTGGATAGGCGCCGGACAAGCCTCTCAGCCTCCAAATTGATTGGAGGTCCGCAGCCCATCATCGGTTCGTGTCCAAGAATTCGGCGGAGGTGTGTCATTGCGGTTGTCGATTTCTTGTTAAACGCGTGACACGTCATGAGTTTGGTATATCGCCGGGCCGCTGCCATATTGCGCCAAGTGTCCGTCGAGCAGCTCGCAGCGATGCCCACGGCCCGGTTTCCGCAGGTTCATCACTCACCGTGGCCGCCACTTCTTCAAGCCGCCATCCAACACACGCACGCCGTGGCCGTGTTCCACGACGCGCAGGCCTTTATTGCCGAATATGACCATCCCTATGCCGTCGCGATCCGCGGGGACCGGATCATCGCGGTGGGCGCGCTCGGATCAGTGGAGCGGATTGCCGGCCCGACGGCGCGCAAGGTCCCTCGCAGGTTAATGTGGCAGGCGGCGAAGCCGATTCACATGTGATGTTTGTGGATATCCGTAAACTGGGGATGATTTACGACTGCTTGTAATTCACTGCGCGCAGGCTCATCGCACTGGTCTCTACAGGTAGACGCGAAAGTGAAACGATTCGCAGCACAGCTACCCGCGCCGTCACGAACCCGCGATGAGCCGTTCTATGATCGGCGTAAATTGTTCAGGCACTTGTCCCAACAGCGTTCCAGCATACACCCTGAGCCATCGCCGAATGCTTTTCTCGGGAATCCCTGATTCACCGCAATACCTGTTCAAATAGTATTCGCCGAGTTCCTGACCAGTAAAGCACCACGCTACATACGAGCAAGCGGCATCCGCCGCCGGATCGCCCCTGCTGACCTGGAGTAGATCGATAACCGTGTACTTCGCGCCGTCAAAAAAAACGTTGCCCGCATGAAAATCGCAGTGACATAACGCCTGGCCATCCGGCAGACCGCCGAGAATCCCCAAGAGGTCTTTCTTGAGATCAGCGGCAAGCCTGTCGTTATTCACCAAGTCGTCGTGAAAACGCTGTTTGAGAGCCGGCATCCACCCAACCTTGTCATACTTTTGCAGGCGGCACTGGAGATTCACAAGAACATCCAGGATGTCTTTACATCGCGCTGGATCGCGGCGCGCTGGGTCGCGAAACTCCTCCGACATCACTTCGCCTTTTACCCGGTCCATGCGCAAACCATATCGCTTGTCTACGAGCAGTACCTCGTAAATTCTCGGCCCGGGGAAATTCACAAGCTCCAAATTCGCCATGATGTACGCTTCGCTGAAGACGTTCCTCTTTGGATAACCTTCGCGATACAGTTTTACCGCGTGCTCTCCCTTCGCATACACCGTGGCTTGCGCCCCTTTCCCCACTATCTCCCCAAACATTGCCTCAAAATCGCAACTCATGTTCCGCACTCCTCTGCCGCAAATTTGGCAGCATTGTACTCCTGACGTCCAGCATGGGAAGGATGATGCAGCAAGCTCGTAGCGTGGGTTGAGCGGAAGCGATAACTCACGGCTTGGTTTCCGCAGGTTCATCTTTCACTGTGGCACCGTGGGTTGCGCCTCGCGTCGTCAACCGGTGGAGCCCCGTGACTGTGAACGGCGAACCCACGCTACGAGCTGTGCGTGAATGCTTGGCCGCGTTCAAACCGAAATTCAGTTATCTGCTGATCACCAACGATGAATGGCCAACGGAGTTGAACCGCGACATCGCAGACGGCGGCTGGCGACCGATTCGTATCGATCAGCCTCCCTTCTCGGAGATTGCACCCGTGATCCTGTCCTGGACCGTCACCTGGGGCGGCTGAGGCCCACCACAAAATCGCTATCTCTTGTGATCGGTGAGCGCTGGAGACAGGGCTAGCATGCGGCGGTCGGCGGATTAGCCACAGCAGCTCGTAGTATGGGTGAGGCGGTGCGATACCACCGCTTTGGTTTCCGCAAGTTCGTCTCTCACTGCGGCACCGTGGGTTTCGCCTCTCGTCGTCAATTGGTGGAGCACTGTACCTGTGAACGGCGAACCCACGCTACGAGCTGAAGTCGCCGACGTGGTGTCGCAGTATCACTCCCCGCAGTCATGAAACTGGAAATGGCGACGTTCGGGTGGCATCGGTAAAACCGAATATTTTGCTATGGCCATCTTGTCGGTGAAGCTTGCCATGCCCATCTCCTGGGTGACAACGAGGAGCAGCGGATAGAGGGCTTCCGGGTGCCAGAACGCCTGCCCGATACTCCCATGCCTGCCTTTGAGGAAGGCGGAGCCTCCCAAGGGAAGTTTGTGGTCGCGTCAAAGCAGGATTGTGGCACCAGCCAGGCCGACGAGTCCTTAACTTGAGTGAGGTCAAGAAAGTTCTGCGTTAGGATGGTTTCGAGATCAAACTTCGCGAGATTGTCTCCGGTATCAAAGAAAGTTGCGCCATGCAGCGGTTTTGACTAACGGGGCTTAATGGTTGTAAAGAACGAATCACGAATACTTGGCGGGCAGAGTGGGGGCACAACATGGACGGCCGACTTGTAGTGCTAAAGCGCTTCGTTGAGGCGCTGGGCCAGGATGGCGACATAAGCAGTCTGGACGGTAGAACGCGGTTCCAAAAGGCTGTCTATTTGGGCCAGCTTTGTGGAATTGATCTCGGGTACAGGTATGGATGGTACTTGAAAGGGCCCTATTCGACCGAACTCACCCGTGACTACTATGCTATGGCTCAAGCCACAGCCGCCGGCCAAACCCCGCCCGCCAACCAGCAGTTGAAGCCTGAACTGTTGCAGAAGTTAGCGAAGATGAAGCCGCTATTCTGCGAGCCAGCCAATATCGGGCTCAGCCAAACACAGTGGCTTGAGTTGCTGGCGTCATGGCACTTCTTGCGTTGGGTCAACCGGTACGATGAGTGCAAAGCGCGTAAAGTGATGGAGCAGGAGAAACCTGTTTTGGCACCCTACGTCCAGAGGGCGGAGCGTGTGCTGAAGGCCTCCCAATTGATGTGAGCGGTTGAGCTGGCATGGGGGACGCCTTTCACGACGCCCGCGTTACTGACGCTGTCCACGGGACTTTTGGAATCAGCCAACTTGAGGCTGACATCATTTCCACGCCGGTATTCCAGCGGCTCCACAACGTGCGTCAGCTCGGTCTCGCACATCTCGTTTATCCTGGCGCTGACTACTCTCGTTTCGCACACTCTCTTGGCGCGTGTCACATAGCCGGTAAGATGCTTCGAGCAATCGACCAGAATTGCAAGAGGCATACATGGAGTGAACGTGACATTCAGCTTTATCGGTTGGCCGGCTTACTACACGACATTGGCCATTACCCGTTCTCGCACGCTACCGAGCACGAGGTGCTCAACCACTACAAGGCGAAGGCCTACCTTACTGAGGAGGCACAGCCTGCCAGCTCGGTAACGTCAGATATAGAGGGCGGTGGCTCAAGTGAGCCGACGACGTCTCAGCCCCAACTGTCGTCTAATTCTCCGCCCCCAGCGTATCATCATGAGCCTCTCGGACGTGCTATTTTAAGCCAAGATCGCTCGCTTACGCGAGTCCTTGAGAAGCACGGCTTCTCCGGCAGCGAAATCAAATCCGTGCTACTCGGAGAAATTCCCGGAGGGCTTACGACATTAGTAAGCTCCGACCTCGACTGCGACCGTCTTGACTACTTGATGCGTACCGCTCATTGCGCGGGCCTCCCGTACGGCAAGGTGGACATTGAATACATCGTCTCGCAGACGTGCCTCGATTCTGAAGGCCGTCTCTGCATAACGAAAAAAGCGCTCCGGGCCGCCGATCACCTGTTGATTTCTCGCTATTACGATTACACGCAGGTTGTCTTTCATAAGACGGTGGTAGGCCTTGAACTTGTTCTGCGAGACGCGATTAAGCGACTGCTTAATCAAGGCCTGTTGGACTTCTCAGGGGCAGCCATCGCCAACATGATTGAGGATGGTTCCTTCGCAAACTTGGATGATCAGTTCTTGATCGGCCGCATGAGGTCAGCTCTGGGTCAAATCGCTGAAGGCGACCCCCTGCGGGTGAAGATACCTGCGATCTTAAATCGCCATCCTCCGAAGCTCGTTGCGTCCTCTGAGGCGGTCGGTGAGGCGACAAAAAACCGGCTCGCGTTGCACCTCACCCTGAAACAACAGCTCGAAGACAAAATGCAAGCTGCGACCAACAAGTTTGAGCTGGACCCAGCGCTTTGGTACCTATGGGATCGCTATCTCGGCCTCAGCAAAATAGGGTCGAAAGTGCCACTTAGCGATGTCTCAAACGGTTCCTTTGAGGAAGAATCGGCGCAAGCTGTGAGGGTGCTCACGTCTAACCCCAACGCAGATCCATCGAGTAGCAAGCCACTGATCGAACATGAGTTTGCGCTCATGAATCAACTATCACAAAGCAACTTGTACGTGATCCGCCTGTATCTGCACCTGCCACCCGAGCGCGAACAGCTCCGGTCACAGATTATGAAATACTTCCGAGACGAGTTGCCGCACTTCCCATTCTCGCCCTGAATTGCGCGTCAGCCGGAATTCATTGAACGCCAGCTCAAGGAGGCTACCTCAACGGTAGGAAGTTCGCCGCTGTTCTGGTCCCAGTTGACGGCGTTGGGCTCGTTCTTGTCGCGCGCCTGCCATTCCTTTCGGGTGGCAATGTTGGCGAGTTTGAGGATGCACGCCAGAAGGCTCTTTCGTATTGCTGCAGAAAGGCTCCTACTCTGGGGTGACGAGCAAACGCCCCTACGCAAAACTGATCCCATGCTTCCTCAGCGGGATCGTGCGGTAGCGTTTGCCGGTGGCGGCGAAGATGGCGTTGAGCACTGAGGGGGCGGCAACGCAGATGGTCGGCTCGCCCACGCCGCCCCAGAAGCCGCCGGAGGGCATGATGATCGATTCGACCTTCGGCATCGCTGCAAGCCGCATCGAGTCATAATCGCTGAAGTTCGACTGCTCGACGCGGCCGTCCTTGATGGTGATCTCGCCGTACATCATGGCTGACAGCCCGTACACGAACGAGCCTTCGATCTGCCGCTCGATCTGCGCCGGATTGACGACGTGGCCGGGATCGGTGGCCGCGATGATGCGGTGGATTTTGAGCTTGCCGTCGGCTGAGATTGAGATTTCCGAGCAGGCTGCCACGTAGCTGCCATAGCCCATGTGCTGGGCGATGCCGCGGAACACACCCGGTGGTGGTTGCTTGCTCCAGCCGACGGGCTCGGCAACGGCGTTGAGCACCGCAAGGTGCCTGGGGTGCTTCGACATCAGCTTGCGCCGGAATTCGAGCGGATCGGCTCCCGCGGCATGCGCGAGTTCGTCCATGAAGCATTCGAGATAGATGGCGTTCTGGTTGATGTTGACGCCGCGCCAGAAGGCGGGCCGCACATGCGGGTTGCGCATTGCATGATCGACCAGGAGGTTCGGGACCGAGTAGCCGATCATTGATTCGCCGCTTGGCGCGAGACCCTGGAAGGCGACCGGGTCCTTGCCGTTCTGCAGGTGGGACGGCATGAGTCCGGCCAGGATCGACTGGCCCGAAATACGGATGTGCAGCGCATCCAGATTGCCGCCGGCATCGAAGCCGCCGGTGAGCTTGCACTGCGTGATCGGATGATACGCGCCGCACTGCATGTCCTCTTCGCGCGACCAGATCAGCTTGA
>JGI24705J35276_12237487_pt1 | contig 11328 bp, 8 predicted proteins | sample TergutNt197P4_FD_35276 | JGI IMG/M metagenome (IMG submission 35276)
CAAGAGTTATACCGACGATAGCGTCGGTATAAACGTCGGTATAAACGTCGGTATAAACGTCGGTATAAATGAAATACAAACAAAGATAATAGCGCTAATTAGGGAAAATCCCTCGATAACTATCCCTGTACTTGCTGAAAAAGTGGGTATTGCAAATCGTAATGTAGAGCGGAATTTGAAATTCTTAAAAGACAATGGTATTATTGAGCGTGAGGGCGCAAAAAGAAGAGGCAAATGGATTGTGAAAAAAGCGTAACAACTTACATTCAGCAGTTTGACCAAAAACGGGCAAAAATGAATTATCGCTCGATAAATATCCAAAAAATAAGAAAAATATCGTGTAAATAACTAAAAATTTGCAAAAAACTGTAATATAAACAATTCAACTTATTTTTTTCCCGAACTGCTGAATGTGAGTAACAACAGATGTTTGAAACTGACTTTTTTATTGCGACATTTCCATTTGCTGATGGTTTTACATTGCCAAATGGCAATGTAAATGGCAACGTAAATGGCAACGTAAATGGCAACGTAAATGGCAACGTAAATGGCAACGTAAATGGCAACGTAAATGGCAACGTAAATAGTGCTGAAGCGAAGAATCAAATTTTGATGTGTGTCATGTAAAACCCTGATTATTCGTTAGATACGATTGCGGAAAAAACTGGGTATTCAAAGCGAATGGTATCGCGTCAAATGAAATTACTTCAAAAAACGGGAACTATAAAGCGTGTGGGTTCACCAAAGATAGTACATTGGGAAGTAATACAACAGGTAGACCCTGATAATTAGTCTCCTTCAGTTGTTTGAGTGATAAACCTCAACAATATGGAACACGTTAATTGTGTAGCCAGTGGCGATATAATTTCAGAATGTAAGTTAGCTGAACAGGTAAAAGATTATCAAACGTCTTTTCTGCTAATCTTCTGCTAATCAAACGAAGATATAGCTCAGATATTTGAAGCGAATAAAGGCTTTTCTTTGAAGTTGAATTTGGTTATGACAAGAATTATACCGATGATAGCGTCGGCATAAACGTCGGTATAAATGAAATACAAGTAAAGATATAGAAGTCATGGAAAATCCATGATAAATAGAGTTTTCTGAAAAAGTATGCGCCACATAGGGCATCTGTAATAAACATGTCATTGAACAGCAGTAACCAATTCAACTGGTAGTCGTGCCGGTTTCGGTCATTTTTGAATTTGTTTTGTAAATTTTTTGCGTAAGAGGCCCATTATAAATGTCTTCAGCTAAGAAACGCAACAACGTATTAAGCTCTTTTTTATTGTCGGGGACAATTATCTTATTGTCTTTAATATTTATTATTATTCCAAGATCTTTTCCAATCTTTTGTATTTCGATAGGTGTATGCGGCATGTCTAAAATACTGCTGTTGATGAATATGATACGTTTTCTATTCCGTGAGCCTTCGACATTTTTAATAAAAGTTTCTTTGTTAGAAATGTGTAGTATCGTCATATTTGCAAACTTTTCTATATCTTCTTTTGTTGCTTCTCGATAGTATTGTGCTAAAGAAAATATCCGATTGGTAACGAAAGGTCTGACAAAAATAAATTTTCCATTTATATAAACAGCGGTTATGCTCTCTTTTATTGTTAATCCCTTATTGCCAACATATTCAAAAACATTGTTGTTCAAAACTAACCATCTTTTTCCTGTAACGATATATTGAATAGGTTCGAATTGTTGGAAAACAATTTTAACGCTTTCTACATCATTTTCTTTTGTAATTTCACCAATAAATAGTGCTTTTATCTCATCGGCAGTCATAACAAAATCTATAACCGCCGGCGTATTTCTCAATGCCCTGATAATATCGGCGTGAATCCTAAAATCATCTATCTTAAAGATTTCATCATCATTATCTGGTATCGCATACGCGCCATTAGAACAATTATATTCAATTTCAGTTTTATTCATTATAAATTCAGTAAATAATTGCGAGAAGAGTTTCCGTATGTCGTTGAGTGTTTCTTGTTCGATTGGTATTCTTCTTATTTCGGTATTTTTTCCTTTAAGCAAGGCAAAAAGTGTTGCCGTTTCAAACATAGCTTGTCTGCTTAGTCAATATAAAAATACGGAAATATATGTTTTGCAGTTTTAATTTCTGTGTGGTTTTTCAGTTCTTTTTTTGTTGCTAATAGATAACCGTGCCCGCCGCCCTCAATATCGATTTCATATAGCTTCGGTCTACAAACAAGAAGCAGTAGCGAAACAAAGTTATGATTACTTATCGTCAGATATCCCACCATTACCACATATATTAACAACCCGATATAGTTATTTGACAGCCCTACTACATAGTTATTAACAATACTTCCAATTATTGGCATCATCTGCAAAACAAAGTCAAATATTTTTCCATCGCTTGGCTTAAAACTTTTAAGTTCAATAGGTTCTATGGGTATGTGTTTCTTTATGTTTCTAAGAAAAAATACATAATACCAGATTATTAAAAGTGAATTTATCACAGTAACTAATGCCGCTGATGATGAAAGTGTTTTATTAATGGCAACATTGCACACAGTCCAAAGCAGGAAAAATGGCGAAAACATAGACATATTATATAATAGTTTTTGAAGTTTGCCAAGCATATAAAAACACCTAAAAGCTACTCATCGCGGAACTATGACCACTGGAACGACCGGAATGTTCCTGCCTGTCGAATGACATTACAAACTTCACCCTCATAGTATGCAATTACTAACGACATCTGACTTATAAGTTGCCTCTTAAATAACTGTTATCACAGTCTTTAATAATTCAATATATTTTTGCAAATATCATTTAAACATTTTTCTCTATCGTCCATTATATCGCTTTCCCAAATTCGAACAACCGTCCAACCCATCACGGTTAGTTGATGGTTAACCTCTATATCCCGTTGAATATTGCGACGGATTTTATTTGCCCAGAATTCGGAATATCCTGCCAGCTCTTCATCCAAATTTTTCAGTCCTCGTAATGCCCAATTGTGTCCGTGCCAGTAATCGCCATCGCAGAACACCGCAACCTTCGCCTTCGTGAACACAATATCCGGTTTGCCAGGCAAGGACTTTACATTAACACGATATCGTAACCCTCTTGACCAAAGTGCATGACGTAGCGTCATTTCTGGGAGGGTATTTTTGGATTTAATAGCTGACATTATCTTATGAGTTATCTCAGGTGTTCGTGTCATTATATCACTTCCAATAACAATAGTTACCCATTACAAAACAAGCTTGTACACCAATGGCTGCAAGTGCATCTGTTATATGTTTTTTATCACCATCTGTGAGATCTTGATTTGCGGCAAGACGCAAACAAATCGACGGAGTTTTATTGTTAACCGTTAGACCCGGTTGACGTGCGATGAGTTCTAGTGATTTTCGTAATGCGGTTTCCCATTTTAAAACTGTTCCACTGCTTACAACAAAAATACAACCATCATTGGAACGTGACACTGACACGAATGCATCTTTGCCTGAACACTTTTGAATAATATCTGACTGAACGTTGTAAACCTGCTGAATTGTGTCAGTTGGTGAAGTGGTATCCAGTACTTTTTTTGTCAATTCTTTTGTATATGCATTCAATACACTATCTTTGATGTATGTTCGTATACGCTCTTTTGTCATATATTGGTTGAGAATACCGCCGACTTCGGGGTCTTCAACTAGTTCATCCATAAACCGTCCGCTATTGTTGCGACTACAGGAGGCATATCCAAAAGCATCGGCTTTCTCAAATATGGCCCTTCTGATTTTCGTTTTTTGCTCAGGTGTGAGCATTTTGGTCATCTAGAATCCCTCTGGAAAAGTCAGTTTAGTCTCGTCATCGGAATCACCTAAATCAGCGACATCCTCAAGCCATACGTTGACAAAGCGCTCCATTTTCGCATTCGAAAATGACACAAATCCTTCTTGAAGATAAACAACTTCGTTTTTTGCTCCCTTAACTTTTCCCTCGTTGTTCATTTCTATCATATCTGCCATTCTGCGGATATCGGAAACAAAATCTAAAACTATAACCTTCGCTTTACTTTCGGACAAGCGTAATCCACGTCCCAATTGTTGTACAAATATCCGACGAGAGTGTGTTGCCCTTAAGAAAACAAGCATGTTTATATCAGGGATATCAATGCCTTCATTCATTATATCAACTGTACTAATGGCAATATACTTTCCTGCAACAAAGGCGAGTAGTCGCCTCCTTCGTTCCGCTTTATCAACACGTGATAAAGCGGCACAGGGGATACCCGTTGCTGATAACATATCCGCAAAGCGGTTGCTGTGTTCTATAGATGGCGAAAATATGGCGATGCGAGGATTGGGGATGTCTTGGACTACTCGCTGAACTTCTGAAATCACCGCTTCATCTCGTTGTGGTAGAAACAGTCTTTTGTTAAGGTCACGAATAGTGAGGTTCTGCTTACTAATACTCTCCATATTATCCCAATCCACATTATCACATAGGATCCGGTAGTCTACCTTAGCGAGATAACCCATTGCCATGCCATCCACAAGAGAAACTTTCTCAATTGAGTCTCCAAACACTGTTGAAAGTTTCTGACCATCACCTCTCCACGGTGTAGCTGTCATACCTATAAGGAATTTAGGCTTTAAATACTCTAAACAAGTCCGAAAGCCATGAGCGAGCGCATGATGGGCTTCGTCTACTATAATAACATCAAACTGGTCAGACTCAATGCCTAGTAAATAACCATATAGACTTTGATACAGCCCAAACGATATCCCCTCGGTGCTACGTGGCGGCAAACCGTCGAAAAACACTGAAGTTGGTACTTCTTTCTTGATTTGTGACCAAAAGTCCTGCTCGAGTTGTAACGCCAAATCGGTCATATGACATAGGACGAGAATTCTACGGCAACCACGTACCCAAAGTTCTCTTGCTATTGTCGCGGCAATGACTGTTTTTCCAAGTCCAGTGGCAACGATATAAAACGCACGTTTCTCGCCGTTCTCGTAAGTCGTCAACACTTTTTTGACAATTTTATCTTGATATGGCCGTAATCTTCTGAACCCCGAGTGGTCGTCAGGCATTTGTTCGATTAGACCTTTTATAAAGGCACCGTTCCATAATTTAAGGTTGTAACCGTTTTTTTCAAGTTCTTGTTGCCTTTGTCGTGCGGTTTTTGTGAACTCACCGTTTGTTGCTACCGCCGCAATGTTTGCGCCGTAAAACGTCAACGCAGTGATTGCTTCGTTTAACGCTTGAGGACCTATATAGCGATCACCAGACACTGCTTTTGCCTGAACTACCCAAGACTTTATCCGAGCGGACTCTGATTTGGTCGCATGTATGTCGCAGCCTTTATCGCCTGCACCACCAATAACGGTTATGTTGCTCCATCCTGAATGTGCCATAAGGCGTGCTACCGCGCGCTCAAGTCCCTTCCAATTATACCCGTTTGATATGTCATCAGTATAAAAATTCACGAGTTTAGCTCCTTCATCAAGAAGTCTACACTTAACGATGCGCGTACAAGTTCGTTTTTTTGAACACGTGGACTATAGCCCGATATAATCCGAAGAGCATCTTTTAGGAAAGACAGCGTGTAGTCTTTTGACTCTTCACGTGCACGTTTCGTGGCCATCTCGTCTTGTAAACGTATAGTCATGTAGTGAGTTTGCAGAACTTTTCCATCAAATATGTCTTCTGGGAATTTTTCCACCAACCGATACAGTGTTTTAGGAGGCACAAAGTAAATTGCGTCATATCCGTTGGCGGTTCTATTTTGAAATGCAGTGAGTAAAGTAGGCTTAGATTGGATAAGATTTATGACGGTTTCCTCAACTTCGCCTGTAGATTCATGAACGCAGTTCACAACTTCGGTAGCACGTCCCTTAAGAGCGGCGGCTAGTTTTTCACGGAGTAATTCAAATGCACTACTTGCCCTGTCTTGAAGTGATTGTCTATCGATTTTTTCGTCCTGCATCGTTGTCTTGACCAATGTTGCAAACACAGAAACAAAGTCTGGTAAACTGTCACGTGCTTTGAGTTTCTCTGACAAGTATTGCAACAGAAGTATTTTCGGTGTTATCTGATACTGGACAAGTAGTGGATGAGCCGGATTATACACGAAAGTGCAGTCTATACCATCTGACGAGAAAAAGCACGGCTTATTTTCCCCATTATACAGAATGTCACCTTTGTTTAATTCATAAGCTCGAACATTTAATGACCCAGTATTGCCAAATTTATAATTACGTCCGCTTAACTGACTAACCGATGTTGAACGTTGAATTAATTCATCCAGTTTCGTTGTTTCAGGCACTGCCGCAAATGGCGGCGTTGCTGACGGAACGTTGGTTATAACTGGAGAAATAGGGGCGATTGGTGTGGTTACCACCGATTTACTCCCATTTGCTGTATTCAAATATGCACTAATATCGTCAGATGGCATGTCACCAGTATTTACTACGGTTGACCTCATGCCGTCTGTACTTTGTTTTTGATCTTCTTCTTGTGCTGCTTTCCACCAAAGTGTGTCATCGATATAATCGCGGGCACCTTTTCTAAAATGTTCGGCGTATCCCTTTGAAATATTGTTTGGAGCAAATAGGCACTTTGTTCCCTTGTCGATTCTGCGGAAAGCATTAACAAGTAATCCCAATGGAGAGATATTTTGTTCTAAGAATCCACGCTCTTTTCTAGATCTCGGCAGAAAAGGTCCTACCCCGCAGATGGCTTCCATAGTTTGTGCCCATGAGTTATCTGACCTATCAAAATCGTTTTTCTGATATGTTGGCAACAAGTAGTTAACGTGTAATTCACCAACGATGCGCCCACCAACTGATGTACCCAACTCAAGCGGATACTGTAGTTCTTTTTGTCCGGTTAGGGGGTTCTCGTATTGAAATAAGGATTTATCAGAAACAATAATTTTTCGTCCGTTTCGGATAAAATCAATGCCGAAGTCATTTGGATCGGCATAACGTTGAATACCTAGCCACCCAGTTAGACGTTTGCCTCGCTCAACTATGTGAGATGGTAAAGCGTGACCTTTTTGTTGCGCGATATAGTGCAGTTCAGCTTCATCTCCAGTTAAGTAACAATTTCGATTTAGATCGAAAAGGGCATCACCAAGATCACGATCAATAGTCACACGAGCAGGCACATTCTGGTCGTTATAACGCACATATCGAGACTCAGACCATACACAGTGATTGTGGGGGCGAAGTTGCTTTGATTTCACATATATTGTGATTTCTCTTGTGTTCAATAACGGTGAGTAAATAGTTTCAAGACGCTGGCGTATTTCGTTTTCCTTATTAGGCAATTCAGTAAGTATGCCTTGGCGAAGTTGAGATATTTTTATTTTTGTACCTGATTCGTTTGGATTATTCTTTGGTTTACGGATAATGGGCGCATCAAACCGCTTTGCATCAATTAACTTTTGAAAGTTTATCTCAATACCGAGCCATTCAGTATCACCCTGCCTAGTAGACAAAATAGTTGTCAATTCACCAAGTCGAGCAGTGGCGATGTTGAATCCCATACCAAAAAGGCCGAGATTACCAATCGGGTCATTGTTGGAGTATCCAGCACGAACAGCATTTTGTAATTGTTCTAAAGACATTCCGCGAGCGTTATCTATTACCTCTATTGTCCGTTCGTTCGCCGCTACTGACTCAGAAGTCCATGAAACAATGATTTTTTGTTCATTTTCACCCGAAGAAATACCTTCATCAGAGTTGAAGGCATCAATAGCATTATCTATTAGCTCGGCAATACACTGCCAAGTCTGAAAGGGTATCTCTCCTAAGATACGCAATATTCTAGGGGTCGGGGTGATATCGAGAGTGTTATTAATCATCTGTTTGTACCTCTTTTATGATATCTAAATAGTCTAATAGCGCTTTTGCAACAGTATATGCAAGTATCGGTGGCACAGCGTTTCCAATTTGGGAAATGCTTGCGGTCTTTGCGTGTGTAAACACGAAGTCATCGGGAAACGTTTGTATTCTTGCACACTCGCGAACGGTTAATCGCCGATCTAAAGAATAATGGAACTGCACCCGAGATTTCGGATTTGCACGAATAGTGTAAGCAGGGCGGTTTTGTTTATTGCATTCATCACCTTGACCATTACCTTTCTTTGCTCGTGTCGCTCCAAAATATTGATCCTGATTAGGTACGCTGTCATCAATGACCTCCATCAAGTCACCAATAGCCCACTCAATGCTTCTATGTTTATTTTCGAATTCAGCATTGGGTTTAATTGGCTGACCGTATCGTTTTTGAATGTCATTTCTAACACAGATGATAAATAATCGTGTTCGTCTTTGTGGAACACCATAATCTGGCGCGAACATCTTCCATACTTCAACGTTATACCCGGAGTCAGCAAAATCGCTTTTAATTGTATCTAATACAGCACCATTGTTCATACGCTCAAGGTTAATGACATTTTCTCCGAGGGCGATTATAGGTTGATGTTTTTTCATATATGTGCTGAGTGTTTTGTATAGCCGTCCACGTTCTGTTTTAATACCACCTAATGGGCCGCAAGAAGAGAATTCCTGACATGGAAATCCACCGATTAATACCTGTGCCTTTGGAACAGATTTGACATCTATTGCTGATAAATCCATAACGGATGCATGTCCTGCACCGAAATAACTATTATATGTTTCAATACAACGCAGCTCCGAATCATAAGCCGCTTTTATATTGAACGGTAATCTTGAGTAATCTACGTTACGATATCTAAAATCGCCTCGAAAACCCAAATCCAAACCGCCACATCCGCAAAAATACGAAACCACTGAATATTCTCTGCTCGTTTTGTTCGTTGCCATACTGGACCCCTCCTCTTTTTCCTATATTTGCTGATATTGGTCAAGTGCATTTAACATAATTTCTGACATGCCTTTAATGGTGAAATTTAGTGTCGTGAAAGTCTGGATGCATGTATCTGTATTCACTTTTTGCCTCTCGCCACTTTACCATAGTTGTTCTGCTCTGCATAAGTTTTTCTAAAGATTTCCGCATTTTCATGTCCCTGTCTATCAATAGTGCTCATGGTTCTTTATTGCTTACTCCCATAACGACACCTTATTTCTAAGAGTAGGTCTCAAAATATTTAAAGTATTATATCGATAGTCTTCTTTAAGATTAAACTAAATAATCGTACATTATGGAACACATGCTTATTGCCTATTAAAGCATCTGACAGTCGAAATGATACGTATCAAATGGCTCTATGTTGACTTCAACAAAGCCATAAACATTACAACCCCCGTGAAAAATCATCTGCTACAAACCCTGCAAGTACTTATTCTTTGGTGTGTTGTCACGAACGTTTTGGGCTTTTTCAAATTCTTGGTTCCATTCGATTGTTGTTTCGGCCAATTGGTTCCAGCAATGTTGACAGATGGGTACTTTTTCTTGGTTAATCTGTAGATATACCGCGATATCTTTGTTGTTGCATTCTGGATTGGGGGTTTTTGCATTGTTCCATTAAACTCGCATCCAATCGTTTGATGTTTCTGCTTTTTTAAAACTGAAAACACGTTTTTGCAGATGAGGTCTCTAATGTGAGCAGTCAAAATTCGAACTCAGAAGCGACAAAAAACAGGCTTCATGTATTAGGTATTGATGCTGAAATAGATCCTGCGGTGGGTAAGAAGTTGAAGCGGGGGATTTATTCTGCGGATCGTATTCATAGTTTGGTTATGGGTTTTCCGGGTTGTGGTAAAACAAGGTTTTTACTCTCAATGATAAAGCAACATATTGATCATGATGAGGGGTTTATGGTTATAGACTCGCACAGCGACCTCACTAACCTTGTTTTAACCCATATTCCACCTGAACAGTGGGATCGGGTTATTTACATTAATCCTTGGTCAGCTTTCCAAGACCAATATGACAACCGAGTCGTCCAAATCAACTTTTTAGAGTATTCTGATCCTCGTGAGCGTGATGTGGTTGCCCGTATGTTCATGGACACCTTAGAGAAGATCTATGAACGCTGGTGGGGCCCCAGATTAGACATGATTCTACTAAACGCCCTCTACCTGCTCATGGAGAAAGAACATGCAAAGTTACCTGATTTGTATAGGATTTTGTCGGATGAAGAGTTTCGTGAGATGCTCACGGCTAAGTGTCGGGATGGTAATGTGAGGGTTTTTTGGGAGAAGCAATACGATAAAATGCCCAAAGACGCTTCCATGGCCGTCTTAACCAAGTTGTATCGTATTGTGCAGGAGCGGGTTTTGGTTCCTGTTTTTATGGCTGAAAAAAGCTGCTTTGACTTTCGAGTTGCGATGGATGAGCGGAAAATTATTATTGTGGATTTGCCTGAGGGCGTAATTACGTCGGATATGGCGAATTTTTTGGGTAGTCTCATACTGTCAGCAACATACAATGCGGGTATGTCGCGTGAGGATACTCCTGAAGCGGATCGGGTCCCCTTCTTCGTATACGTGGATGAAGCTTACAGGTACACTACTCAGAGTATCCCCGAAACCCTCCAGTCACTGCGGAAGTTTAAGGTTTTCATGACCCTGGCAAGCCAGTACCTTACGCAGTATCGTAAAGATATTCAGGATGCTATTACGCAGACCTGTGAAACCATCATCAGTTTTCGCGTAGGAAAAGACACCGCCCGTGTGCTCGAAAAATTTTATCCCGAAACATACGGCTATCAAACCCTCATGAACCTACCCAGACACCTATTCTTTGTCTCAACTCCGTTTTGTGGCAATCGTGAATATCAGGTGTTAGAGACCCTTGACTATAAAGTTGGTTCTAGTAAGCCTGAAGAGGTAATCTTGCACAGCCTAAAAACATATGGACAACCGGTAGACGTTGATGAGTTAATGGGGCAAGTTAAGAACAAATCTTTGCAAAGAGAATTTCTCGACTGGCCGGTAACTCCTGCTGAGTGGACCATACTTTTAGCCGTTCGGTTGTTTGGGGGTTGTGTGGATGAAGAAACCCTGCGAAATCATCTACTGTATGATCCGTCTAAGCCTAAGGCGTATGCTCTTTCGGAGGTGGGGTTTGCTAATGCTCTTAAAAACCTCTCCTTTGATAGCGTTAAACGAGAAGCTTGGCTATCCTTTAAGGAAGAAATCATTCGTCAGTTACGCGAAGAAGCCTACGCGTATGGTAGAAAAGAGTTGAAGGCTAAAGAGGTGCGTACTCGGGTTTGGAGACTGGATTTAACTGATAAGAAAGCTAAACGTCTCTTAGATACCATGTTTCGTGGTGAGAAGGCTGGGGGTGTTAAGCATATTCAAACCATTATGGCCCAACGCAAAGTGTACTGGTTAAACGGTTGGATTGTGCGAG
>JGI24705J35276_12237485_pt1 | contig 11322 bp, 8 predicted proteins | sample TergutNt197P4_FD_35276 | JGI IMG/M metagenome (IMG submission 35276)
GCGAACCGGGAATAGGCAAACCCACGGCATTGCAAACGCTCGCACAAGGCTTCAGGGAAATTGCGCCACAAGTCGATGCAGCCCAGGCCCTCATGAAGAAAAACGAGCGTCGGCGCATCCGCCGGGACGTTTTCCGGGCAAAACCAGGCGAATTCGAGCGTCAACGCGCGTGGACGCGCATCGCTCGCAGGAAGGGTCAGAAACTGTTTCATTGGCTCATGCTTCCGAGTCGTTCTGCAAAGTCTCCTGCCGATGCGGTTCGGCCAAGTACTCGCGTGTGCGCATCTCGATCAGGCGGCTCACGGTGCGGGTGAATTCGCTGGCATGCAGTCCTTCGACATAGAGCGCGTATGCCGGAGCTGCCGCGCTGGCAACGAGTTTGACGCGGAAATCGTAGAGCACATCGATGAGCCAGGTAAGCCGCCGCGCTTCCGATGCCTCGCCCTTTTGCATGACCGGGATATTCGAGAGCAGCACGGTGTGATAGGCGCGGGCAATTTCCAGATAGTCGTTCTGTGAGCGCGCCGTGCGGCAAAGCACATCGAAATCGAACCAGATCACGTCATCGGCACGACCACGCACAGGCAAACGGCGCTCCAGCACTTCTATTTCTCCGGCCTGCGGAACGAGTCCCGTCAGGCGCCGAAAATCCTCAACGAGGCGCGCGTCGGCTTCGGCATCGGCGGGAACGAGCCAGGATTCGATCTCTTCCAGCGCCCGCAGCCGGTAATCGTGGCCGTTATCGACTTCGAGCACATCGAACCGCGCCTTGATCATCTTGATCGCGGGCAGGAAATTGACCCGCATCAGCCCGTCCGGGTACAGCCCGTCAGGCGGATAGTTGGAGGTCATCACGAAGATCACCCCGCGCTCGAACAGGGCTTCCAACAGGCGGCCCAGGATCATCGCGTCGGCAATGTCCGAGACGTGAAATTCGTCGAAACACAGAAGCCGCGTCTGGGCGGCGATGCGGTCGGCGACCTTTTGCAGCGGATCGGGTACATTCAAACGGCGCAAATCGTTCTGCACTTCCTGCATGAAGGCGTGGAAATGTACACGGCGCTTTCTCCGGTAGGGCAGCGTATCGAAGAAACAATCCATCAGAAAACTCTTGCCGCGCCCTACTCCGCCCCAGAGGTAGACGCTCCTCGGCGCGTCCGGATGGATGAGCATCTTGCGCAGCTTTGTGCGGCGGGCGGCCTTGAAAGCCAGCAATTCTCCGTAGAGTTTTTGCAGGCGCGTCACCGCCGCGCGTTGCGCCGGGTCTGCCGTATAGCCTCGGGCGAGAAGTTGCGATTCATAGGCCTCGAGCACACCGTGCTCGGAAGCCTTCAAAATTCTGTGAGGAGACACTGTTTACGCCCTATGCCCGTCCCCGTGCGCGGGGTCCTTGTGATGTGCCTGGTCGGCCAGCGCATCGGTATCGACACGGAAGAAAATCGAATCGCCGACAGCGGTCAATTCATCGTCCGCACGAATCTCGGTAATCACCCGCGTCTTGCGCCCGACCTCGCCCTCGACCCACGCGGAAAGATGGAGCGGAACCCCCATCGGCGTCGGCTTCAGGTATCGGACGCCCAATTGCCCCGTGACGCAGTTGATACTGGGCAGGCTGCCCGGTTCGCGGCCATCGGCGCGATAGTGATGCGCCATGACCGTCCAGTTGGAATGGCAATCCACCAGCATCGCCAGAAAACCGCCATACACCAGCCCCGGCCAACTCGTATATTTCTGGTCTGGGTTAACCGTGGCGATGACGCGCTTGCCGTCTTCGGACCAATAACTCTTGATCTGGATACCTTTGGGGTTGGCGGGGCCGCAACCGTAACAGATGCCGTTCGGCCCACAGACATCCTGCAAAGCGTTGGCCATGTTCTTCTCCTTCCGGCTGGAAAAAATCGGATATTTTGGTTTGTGGAATATTGAATTATCCAACGTTCCGCAAGGAAACACACGATGGGCACGCCTGATCCGGTAGCCGGAACAGCCCCCTGCCCTCATTCCACAATTTCGACCGGCGTCCCCGCCCTGATCAACTCGAAAAGTTCAATCACGTCACGATTGCGCATGCGGATGCAGCCGTGGGAACGAGGCTCGCCCATCGGTTGATCTTCTCCAGTTCCGTGGATGTAGATGTAGCGCCGCATGCTGTCGACCTGTCCGCCGCGATTGAAGCCGGGTTCTTCACCGCAAAGCCACAGGATGCGCGAAAGTATCCAGTCGCGCCCAGGGTTGACCGCCGCGAGTTCAGGCGTCCAGATTTCTCCGGTCGGCCTGCGACCGCGAAAAACCGTGCCGAGCGGCGCATCAGCCCCGATCCGCGCCCGGATGCGATGGCGACCGCGCGGCGTGCATCCGCTGCCGTCGCGCTCTCCCACGCCGTTTCTGGCTGTGGAGACGGGATAGCGGCGGATGAACGCGCCATCCGCATTGAAAAGTTCGAGTTCCTGGTGGGCAATGTCGATTCGGATACGCATGGTTTTCGCTCAAGCCAGCAGTGTGCGAGTACGCCGCGCGGCAAAAAAGGAAGAAAGCAGTTCGCCGCATTCTTCAGCCAGCATGCCGCCCACGATTTCGGCATGGTGGTTCAAGCGGGGTTCGGCATAGAGGTCGAGCACACTGCCCGCCGCGCCGGTCTTGGGATCGCGCGCGCCGAAAACGACGCGGGCGATGCGGGCATGGAATATGCCCCCGGTACACATCACGCACGGCTCCAGGGTCACGAACAATTCGCAGTCCGGCAGACGGTAATTGCCGAGGCGCTTTGCCGCTTCGCGCAACGCGATGATTTCAGCGTGCGCCGTGGGGTCATGCGAAGTGATGGGCCGGTTATAGCCGCGCCCAACGATCTCGCCGCCGCGCACCACGACCGCCCCCACAGGCACTTCGCCCGCCGCGCCCGCTTCCCGCGCAAGCGCAAGGGCTTCGCGCATGAAACGTTCGTCGCTTGTTATTCCGGTATCGAGACTCACGCCCGCATTCATGCCTGTGTTCATTCTTTCGGCAATACCGCGCTACCGCAGGGAAAAACGCACACCGTTACCCTCGCGCCCGTTTTCTTTGGACTCTTCACTGGTCGGGGCTCGCCGGAACAAGCGCTCTGGCGGAACGCCCCCCTGGTCGGTCAACCAGCGTTGCACGGCGGTTTCGCGCCGACTGGCGAACGAGTCGGCATCTTCCTGCTTGACGTCGATGCTCTCCAGCAGCATTTTTTCCATTTCTTCAACCGGCAAGCTCTTTGTCAGGCCGATGAAATTGCGCGGTTTCTTGATCGTTGCCTGTTTGTACACCGCCGCGAGCAGTTCGGCGTATTCCTCGCTCTCCGGGTCGACGTCCATCGGGCCGCTTTTGCCCGTGGTTCTGCGTTTCTCGGCGACGACCATGCTACGCAGTTTGTCGCGCCGGATGCCTTCGGTGTCGCGCTGGATATTGGCCAAGCCGGTGATGTCGAGTTTCAGGGACGGACGATCTGCCAGCGATTTTGCAAGCTCGCGCAGTTTCTCTTCCTGTGCCGCGCCAATCTGGAAACTGCCGGGGTCGAAATCGAGATGGGAGAGTTCTTCCCGCCCGAACAGCGCGAAAGGCGCGGTTATCGCCTTGCCGATGAGATTGACAATGGCTCGCACGACCAAACCGAAGAAGCTGAACTGCGGATCGTCAAGTGTGCCGCCAACCGGAAGATTGATGTCGATTTCGCCGCGCGAATTCTTCAATAGCGATACCGCCAGCCGAACCGGCAAATTGGTCGCGTCCTGGCTCTCGATGGCATCACCGAAGGTCAACTGATCGAGGAATATATGGTTTTCAGCCGAAAGTTTGCGGTCTTCGATCCGGTAATTGAGGTTGGCCGAGAGCTTTCCACGGGCGATGCCATAACCGACATAGCGCCCGGAATAACTCGAAAGCCCAGGCAAGTCGAAATCCTTGACCTCGGCTTCGATATTCAGCCGCTGATCTTGGCGGAACGGGTTGAATTCACCCTTGATCGTCACCGGAGCCTCGCGCCCAATTCTGGCTTGCAGGTCAAGGCTTGCCATCGTGTCCTGCTCAGAGGACAGGCCGGTGAGTTCGCCGGAAAGGCTTCCCAGGAAAACGTTGTAATTCGGGCGGATGAAGCGGTCTGAAAAGGCGATGTTGCTGTTCCTGACGGCGATGCGGCCCACTTTTATGGGCGGCGGCGGCGCGGTTGGCGCGTTTTCCACCCCGTCCACGTTCTTCGCGTTTTCCGCCTCGTCCCCGGCTTCCTGCGCCGCATCTTCCGGAGATCGCTGAATTTCGCGCAGGTTGAGTTTTCCCTGTTCATTGAGGATCAGACGGGAAGCCAGCCCATCAACGGCAATCTCACCAATGGCAAGCGCGAAAGGCTCCAGTTCAAGCTTGGCCTGACGCACCGCGAATTCGTTGCAGCGCAGGAAATCCTGGTTACTGGACTCATCAAAAGAACTGAAATTCCTGATCGCGAGACTGCCCGCGAGGGAGCCTCGCAGGTTTTCGCGATGCTGGCGCAACGACAGCCGCCCTTTGCTAGACAGCCGCCCCGACCTGATGCCGAGTTGCGCGTGTGGCGCGATATATGGCTGCATGGAGGGCAACGCAAACTCTTGCAGATCGAGTTCGAGGTCGGTTCGGAAGGGTTCAGGCACAAAAGAGCCTTTCAGCGCGAGACGGCCTTCCTTGCCGATGCGTCCGCGCAGGGCAAGGTTGGCAGGCGCAGCCCCCTTTGCCGTCGTCAGGCCACCCAACTGCAACTCAATACCATCCGCCGTCATCACTGCCGGCTGCCCGCCGGTAGCGCGATCCTCGATGCGGAGCGATGAGTTCGAGAGTGCAGCCTTGTCCAGGGAGACTGTCCAAGGGGGAGCATTTTTATCCGGTTTGCCTGCCAGGACCATGAAGTCGAAACGGCCATCGGCAAAGCGGGTTGCGGCCAGTTCCACGCCTTGCGCGTTGATTTCCCCAATCCGCGCCTGATGCGCATCAGGCTGGATCGTCGCATCGGCAAGGGAGAGATTCCCAAGTTTGAGCAGTTCGCCCTTGCGTCCGGACAACCCGAACACGAATCCGGAGAGATCGAGCCGTTCGATTCCGGCCTCAAGCTGCCACTCGCCCCCGGCGGCATCCTCATTCTTTTTCCGCGACGCAACCCGGTAGCGGAAAACCCCATCGGCATTTCCCCGGCGAATTTCGCCGCCAGACAGGAATGCGCTGTAATACCGCCCGTAAAGCGCGGGCTGCAAGCCCTTTACCGTCAGTGTGCCGTCGTATTCGAAAGGCTGTAGCCGCAAACGATCCTGGTGGCTGAACCTTTCACCCGAGGCGCTCGTGTAATCGAGGCGGACTTCTGCGGGGATTTGCTTTCTGGACGTCAAATCGCGCAAATCGAGGCTGATGCCTTCCAGCCGGGTATTGAACCCGCCCGCCACGGCGTAATCGTTGTAGCGTATCAGCCCATCGCGGATGCGCGCCGAGGAGAGCTCGAAATCCAACGGAGCCTCCGCGCGGGTAGAGGCCGGTGCCTTTGCCGTACCAGAGGAACGACTTTGCGGCGGCGAGCTTGCGAGCAACAGGCTCTCTACGTTGAAACTGCCATCGAGGGCGCGGACGAGATCGAATTCGGGTTGCTGCAAGCGCAACTTGCTGAAATAGTAGCGCCCGGAGAGCGGCTGAATATCCGCCAGTTCGACTTCCAGTTCGGCAACCGACAGCACCGACCTGCCGGAGCGATCCTGAATCATCAAGCGGTTGACCTGCGCCCAGCCCAAAATGGACACCTGCGCCGCTTCATCCGCGCGCTGGCTGAACTTCACACGCATGTCGAGATCGAGTACACCCGAAGGGAGCCTGAAAGACAGCTCGAAAGGCAGATAGGCGAGCCAGGGCGGCAGTTCAAAATCCTTGAGCTTCAGTTGTTCAAGCTCTCCCTGAAAACCATCCGGGCGCAGCTCCAAACGTCCCTTCGCGGCCAGAAGACGCCCGTCGAACAACATAGACAAATCCGGCTCGACGAAAACATCGACCGCGACCGGCAGCCTGGAAATAGCGGGGATACCCAGTTTCAGGCTGGATATGCGATGCGTGGCTCCGGTTACGCGGTCTTCCACCTCCACCGTTCCGTCTTCGACACGGATATTGGCGACCGAGAACGGAACGGGGCTGTCCTCCGTCTGCGGTCGTGCCGCAAGCCGGTCGAGTACGTCCGACCAGTTGTAACGCCCTTCGGCGAGCCTCACCAAGCGGACATGCGGAGCCTTGAGCGCCAGCTCTCGCACCACCGGTCCGCCATGCCAGAGCGACGCAATCTCGAAATTGACCATGAGCCGGTCAAACCCCAAGGCAGACTCAGCGGAATCGCCGCCGCTTTCCGTGCCCTCCATGATCGTCAAGCCACGGAACTCGACAGCCAGGGTCAAAGGATTGAAAACGGCGTCTTCGACCGACACCGTGCGCCCGAGCAGATCGCCAAGAAGTTGCGGCGCGTAGTGTTTCGCGGCCAATGGAACGCCGAAGAAGCTCACGCCGACATACAGGAGCAGCGCGAAAACAGCCCAAACGAGAGGGCGGACGACGCGCCGCAGCCTCGATGACAACGCCGATGCCGGAACCGAACCGGGTACCGCAGGTGAATCCATTTACAGCAGCGCCTCCATCATGAGCGCCCGGATGGCAATCTATCCAAAAAATGCTCCATGAAAAAATTGGAATCCTTCCCCATCCCGAGGAAATATTCCTCATCTTTTATTCCGTCATTCTCGTAGAGTAACGCGCATCCTGTGCGTTCGATGACACTCTCGCGCACATGATAATACGAACTACGAACGAGGTTCCGAAATGAGACATCTTAAACTGCGTTCCTTGTTGATGATGGGCTTTGGCCTGCTTCTCGGCCTGCTCGCCATCGTCGGCGGCCTGTCCATCTACTCCACCAACACCATGTCGTCCAGCCTCCAGGACATTGCGGAACGGCGAGTGCCGAACCTCATCAATTTCGGCGCGCTTGAGACGGAGATATACATCATCCGCAGCTTGGCGATGGCCGTCTTCAGAGAAGATACAGCCTCTCCCCAAGCGGCAAAAGCCCTCAACGATGTCATTGAGGGCCGCAAGAAAACCTGGGCAGACCTCGACGAAACAATGGCGAAGATCGAAGCCGTCCCCCGGGCAACCCCGGCAACCGTAGATCTGCACACCAAGCTGCTTGCTGCTGTGGGCGAATATCGCAAGGCCAATGCCCCGCTGGACAATTTCTACCCAAGGATAGCTGCAGCCGCGGCTTCCGGGGATCCCGCCCAATTCGCGCGTTTGCACGAAGAATACAGGGAAATCTATAACGACAGCGTACTTTCCGCCTCAACGAAGATGCGAGAAACACTGGACGAATGTGTGCAAAAGCAGGTGGCTCTCGCTGATAGCTCTATCCAGGAAGACATCTCCCTGTCCAATACATACGCCACGCTTATTACCATACTGGTGGTTGGCGGAATACTGGGCGGCATCTTCGTCGGTTTTGGCATCCTGCGCGCCGTATTTCTCCAGATTGGCGGCGAACCAAGCTACATCCAGTCGATCATGCAGCGTGTCAGCGACGCCGATCTCAGCGTCAAGGTCGATTTGCGCCCCGGCGACAATGAGAGCGCGCTGTACGCCATTTCCACAACCATCGACAAACTGCGAGGCATCGTCGACATCATCAGTTCCAGCGCCAATGACATCGCTGCCGCCAGTGAAGAACTGAGCGTCACCAGCGAGAAGATCGCCGCCTCCAGCGAAAGCCAGTCCCAGGCCGCCACTTCGATGGCTGCCTCTGTCGAACAGATGACCGTTTCCATCAACCATGTCTCCGACTCGGCCAATGACGCCAACAAAATGGCGCAACAATCCGGCGATGCTGCGCACGACGGCGCGGAAACCATCCGATCCGTGGTCGATGACATCAACCGCGTGGCGCGCGACATTGGCGGCGCAGCGAAAAGCGTGGAAGAACTCGGGGAACAGTCGCGCGAAATCGCTTCAGTGGTCAACATCATCAAGGAAGTGGCCGACCAGACCAATCTCCTCGCGCTCAACGCAGCCATCGAAGCGGCGCGCGCAGGCGAACAGGGCAGAGGTTTCGCCGTGGTTGCCGACGAAGTGCGCAAGCTTGCCGAGCGCACCTCCACCTCCACCGAGGACATCGCCCGCATCGTGGGCCTGATCAGTAACGGAACCTCGCATGCCGTTCAGACCATGCGGCAACAGAGCGAAGGCGTGAAATCCACCGTCGACCTGTCCGAACGCGCGGGCGTCACCGTTGAAAAAATTCAGGACGCCTCAAGCTCGGTACTCAACGCCGTGTCGGAAATTTCGCTCGCGCTCTCCGAACAGAGTTCAGCCAGCACCGAGATTGCCAAAAGCGTCGAACACATCGCCACCATGAGCGAAGACAACACCGCCGCCGTGCGCGAAGTTGCCCAAGCGACACAAGCCCTTTCCAGCCGCGCCGCGCAACTCCAGGAAACGGTCAACCGCTTCAGGCTATAGAGCCTTCTAACTACAGAGGAGAAAACATCGCCGTTGCCGCCAGCATCCGCTGGCGGCTCTCCGGCGTCTCCAGGCTGATGCGCCCGAGCGCCCCCGTGCGGTAATCCGTAAGAAAAACGTTTGCCGCTTTTTCCAGGTCGAGCCCCCCGCCCTTGCGTATGCAGCCACGTCGGCGGGCGATGTGTTCCAGCAGCCCTTCCCCATCCTGCCCCGCCGCTTCGATCCGGTAACGAGCCTCGATCAATGCCGGATAACGCGCCAGCAGAATCGTTCCAAGATTCACCGCCACCTCCTCGTCGATGACCGCGTTGCGACCAATCGCGTGGCTGGCGGCCAGCATGAAGCCATCCGCGTCGTGCTCGATCTTCGGCCACATCAGGCCCGGCGTATCCGTCAGCGTCATCCCCGGCCCCAGATCGAGTGTCTGCTGGCTTTTCGTCACTGCCGGCTCATCGCCGACCTTCGCCACGCGGCGCTTGAGGAGCGCGTTCATCAGCGTGGATTTCCCCACGTTCGGAATCCCCGCCAGGATCATCCGCAAGGGTTTTTCCGCCCCGCTACGGTGCGGCGCGAGTTGCCGGGCCAGTGCCGGGATACGCCCCACATCCGACGAAGACTTTGCTGAAACAGCCACGGCCAGCACGTCGGGCTGGGCGTTGTAATACGCCATCCACTCGCGGGTCGCCTCCGGATCGGCAAGGTCGGCCTTGTTGAGCAATTTCAGGCAAGGACGATTCCTGAAACGCCGCAACTCCTCGATCATCGGATTGCCGCTCGCCCCAGGCAGACGCGCGTCCGTCACCTCGATGACCACGTCCACTGCCGCCAACGCCTTGGCAAACGCGCGGCGCGCAGAATTCATATGACCCGGAAACCATTGGACGGCAGGCATGGGGAAGAAGAAAAGTGAAATGGATGGGTATTATCCCATTCCGAGGGGGAAGCTCACCACCCCGGCTCTTTGCACCATCCCACCCAAGAGAGGAATGGGGAACTCTCTTCCCACAAACCATCAAACGCAGGTATGCAGCATTCACAAATCATGATAAACAAGCGCACTCACCGCGCATTTTAAGAAGGTTCGACCATGCCCGCTCTCAATGACCCTTTTGCCCTGCAAGACTCACAGCTCCTGCGCCACCAGCCTTTCGTCAACGGACTGTGGATTGACGGAGACGGCCCGGCGCTGGCAGTAGACAATCCTGCCACGGGCGCATGCCTGGGCGAAGTCGGCACACTCTCCACCGCTTCGGTCAATGCCGCCATCGACGCGGCGCAAGCCGCGTTTCCGGGCTGGAAAGCCATGACGGCGCGGGAACGCGCGGCGCGGATGGAACGCTGGCACGATCTCATCCTGGAGCATACCGACGACCTCGCCCGCATCATGACCCTCGAACAGGGCAAACCGCTGATCGAGGCGCGCGGGGAAATTCTCTATGGCGCATCGTTTGCCAAGTGGTTCGCGGAAGAAGGCCGCCGCGCAGTCGGCGAGATCATCCCACCGCCGCAACGCAACCGACGGCTGCTCGTCATGCGCGAGCCTGTTGGCGTGTGCGCGGCCATCACCCCGTGGAATTTCCCCAGCGCCATGATCGTGCGCAAAACTGCGCCCGCGCTCGCCGCCGGATGCCCCATTATTCTCAAACCGGCGGAATCCACCCCTTTCTCCGCGCTGGCGCTGGCCGAACTCGCGCAACGCGCGGGCATCCCTCCCGGCGTTTTCAACGTCGTCCTCGGCAATCCGCCGGACATCGGCAAAGCCTTTGCCGCCCACCCGGCCATCAGAAAACTTTCTTTCACCGGCTCCACGCGCACGGGCCGCGTCCTGCTGGCGCAAGCGGCGGAACAGATACAGAAAGTGACCCTGGAACTGGGCGGAAACGCCCCTTTCATCGTCTTTGAGGACGCCGATTTCGACGCTGCCGTCAATGGAGCCGTCGCCGCAAAATTCCGAAACGCCGGGCAAGTGTGCATCGCCGTCAACCGCATCCTCGTGCATGAAACCCTTTATGCCCGCTTCACCGAATGCTTTGCCGCCCGCGCGGCGGCGCTGAAAGTCGGCAACGGGCTAGACCCGGACACCGACATCGGCCCGCTTATCAACGCCGCAGCCGTCGAGCGCATCACCGCGCTGCTCGCCGAAGCAAAAGCCGACGGCGCAAAAATCCATACCGGCGGACAAGCGCACAAACTCGGCGGGCTCTACTTTGAGCCGACCGTCGTCACCCAGGCAAAACCGCAATCCCGCCTCTGGCGGGAAGAAATCTTCGGCCCTGTCGTCACCATTCTCCCCTTCCGCGACGAAGCCGAAGCCCTGCGGCTTGCCAACGCCACCGAATACGGGCTGGCCTCCTACTTCTACAGCCGCGACCTGGGCAAGCTCTTCCGCGTCGCCGAAGGGCTGCAATTCGGCATGGTGGGCGTCAACACCCCCGTCATCTCCGGCGAATGCGCGCCATTCGGCGGCGTCAAGGCATCCGGCTTTGGCCGCGAAGGATCGAGCCACGGCATCGACGATTACCTGGAATTCAAGACCGTGTGGATAGGGGGCATCTGAACCGCTAGAATAGTGTGTTTTCCAGATATAACACTGTTTTCAGAGGTTCAACTTATGGCTGGTCATTCCAAATGGGCCAATATCCAGCACCGCAAAGGCCGTCAGGACGCCAAACGGGGCAAGATTTTCACCAAGCTGATCAAGGAGATCACCGTCGCCGCCAAGATGGGCGGCGGCGACCTCAGCGCCAACCCGCGCCTGCGGCTGGCCATCGACAAGGCCAGGGGCGAATCCGTCCCCAAAGACAC
>JGI24705J35276_12237484_pt1 | contig 11316 bp, 10 predicted proteins | sample TergutNt197P4_FD_35276 | JGI IMG/M metagenome (IMG submission 35276)
CGATCTGATAGCCGTGAGCCAGCATGTGCGGCATGCCTTGGGCACGGCAATATTCCACGTCGTAGTGCACGGGATGGTTGTCGCCGCTGGCCAGTTGGAAGGCGGCAAACAGGGCATCCGTCATGGTGCGCGAGGGCAAGAGGAATTTCTCCCCCAACTCGAAATCCTCGAAATAGCGTTGCTGCGGGTACATCCGATGTGGGAGCATGATTCTTTCTCCGTTCCTGAGGGGCGATTGACTGCTTGCGCAAGGCGCTTTGCGGATCAGTTTTCGGACATGTTGGCCGCCTTTGCCACTTTGCTCCATTTGGCCAGTTCGTCGTTCAGAAATGTTGCCAGCGCGCCAGGTTCAGGGTTCTTTTCCAGCACCAGCCCCATGTCGTAGGCCTGCTTTTGCAGGGACGGCTCCTGCAAAGCCTGCTTGAGCGTGGCGTTGAGTTTGACGACAATTGGCTCCGGCGTCCTGGCCGGGGTGAACACGGCATTCCAAGTGTAGGCTTCGTACCCGGGCACCACTTCGGCCACGGCGGGAGTGTCTGGTGTTTGCGGCAAACGCCGGGCCATGGTGGTGGCGAGCAAGCGGACGGTTCCGGCCTTGACCTGCGCCAGGCCGGTTGGCGCGCTATCCATCATGAAATTGACGTGCCCGCCGATGACATCCAGCATCGCCGGGGCGCTGCCCCGGTATGGCACATGCACCGTTTTGGCGCCGGTCATGTAGTTGAGCAGTTCGGCGCCCAGGTTCGGTGCGCTGCCGACGCCAGCCGAGCCATAGTTGACCTTGCCGGGGTGGGCCTTCATGTAGTTTATGAACTCCGTGAGGTTTTGCGCCGGAAAATTCTTGTTGACCACGAGCACGAGCGGCGCCTTGGCGGCCATGCCGACGGGGGAAAAATCTTCCACGGTTTTGTAGGGCATCCTGGTGTGGATGCTTGGGTTGACCGCGTGGGCGACCGTGGTCAGCAAAATCGTGTAGCCATCGGGCTGTGCGCGGGCGGCGATCTCCGTTCCGACCAAGGTACCCGCGCCCGTGCGGTTTTCCACGATGATCGGCTGTCCCAGTTTTGCGCTCCAGGGCTGGACCAGGGCGCGAGCAAAAGTATCGGTAGGTCCACCCGCGGCATACGGCACAATCAACGTGACCGGGCGCTGTGGGTAGGACGGCTCCATCGCTTGCGCGGCCGGCGATGGCAGAGCCAGCGCACCGGCGGCAACGAGGCAAAAGAATCGGCGTGTGGTCATGGCATGTCTCCTGACTTGCAAAACGAATTCAAAATGATAGACAGCCGGTTGCCCGGCATCCAGTCGAATGTTTTTTTCCGCTTTTAGAAACTTTCTAAGAGCTTGTTGATACACGTGCCGCAGAGTGGCGTTGCCATGAGATACGAACTGACCGACTTGAAGGTGTTTCTTGCTATTGCCGCTGCCAGAAGCTTGAGCGGCGGCGCGGCGAACGTGCACCTGACCGCGCCTTCCGCGAGCTATCGCCTCAAGAATCTGGAACAGGCTTTTGGCGCCGCCTTGTTCGAGCGAACATCCAGGGGCATGCAATTGACTCCGGCGGGACTGACCGTCAAGCGCCATGCTGAAACCATTTTGGGCAATGTCGATCGCTTGGGCGCCGAAATGCAGCGCCATACCGATAGCGTCGTCAGTTGCATCCGCGTATTTGCCAACAGCAGCACCCTGAACGGCCTGGCGCCCGCGCTCAGCCGCTTTCTTGCCGCCTACCCCAACGTGAATGTGGAACTGGAAGAACATCTGAGCGCCAGCGTCGTGAAAGCCATCCAGGACGGCGTGGCCGACATCGGCCTGGCTGCTGGCGACATTGATTTTGGCGGAATGGCCACCATCGCCTACGCCCGCGATGAACTGGTCTTTGCTGCACCTGTCGGCCATCCGCTGACCGAGTACTCCATCGTCCCGCTCGATATGGCTCTGGCCTGCTGTTTGGTGGGCATAGGGAAAAAATCCAGCAGTTTCGTCTTTCTCGAAGCCATGGCTCGCCAACTGGGGGTTGTTCCCCGGGTGCGGGTACATGCGCCTTCGTTTGCCGACGCGCTTGCCTGCGTTGCGCAAGGAGTCGGCATTTCGCTGGTGCCGCGCTCCATCGCCGCCGCGTACATTGCCAGCGGCCGAGTGCAGCAGGTGCGCGTGGATGTGCCGTGGGCCCGGCGCGAACAGCGCATCATAATCAAGTCGCTGGAAAGCTTGCTGCCGCACGAAAGAACCTTTGTGGACTATGTTGTCAAAACCAACGCCCTTACCGCTCAAGCGATGGCGGCAACGCCTGCGGGCGTGACGCGATGAGAAAACCTTGAACACGGGTTCCAAAATCTCGACTGGCTTTTGCCGCGATTCCGTTTCTATAATTTTTGCAGACCCTGGATGCCGTTGCACGGGGCGTTCTTGAAACGGAAACTTGTCGAGATCCTCATGGCAACTGCCTTGTCCAGCGCTTCCATCCTCCCGCTACAGGGCATTACCGTATTGGCGCTGGAACATGCCGTGGCGGCTCCTTTTGCCAGCCGCCAGTTGGCCGACTTGGGCGCGCGCGTTATCAAAATCGAGCGACCTGGCGCAGGTGATTTTGCGCGCGGCTATGACAGTACTGTCATGGGTCAATCTTCCTTCTTTGTCTGGGCCAACCGTGGCAAGGAAAGCTTGGCGCTGGATATCAAGCAACCTGAAAGCCTGTCCGTGCTGCACAGGCTTTTGGAACGCTGCGATGTGCTCATCCAAAACCTTGCACCCGGAGCCTCCGCCCGCATGGGATTGAACTTTGACAGCCTGCACTCCCGCTATCCCCGGCTCATTGTTTGCGATGTCTCCGGCTACGGGGACGGCGGTCCCTGCAGTGACAAAAAGGCTTATGACCTGTTGATCCAGGCGGCATCGGGCCTGATATCTGTCACCGGCACGCTCGAAGCCCCCGCGCGCACGGGTATTTCCATCGCTGACATTGCCGCCGGCATGTATGCCTATTCGGGCATTCTGTCGGCGTTGCTGCAACGAGGCCATACCGGTCAGGGAATGCGGGTGGAAGTCACCATGCTGGAGGCGCTGACCGAATGGATGTCATACCCGCTGAATTTCAGCCACTACGGCGGCGTGTCTCCGCCGCGCAGCGGGTTGACCCATCCGACGATTGCCCCCTACGGCCAATACCGGGCGGGCGATGGCAAAAGCGTGATCTTCGGGCTGCAAAACGACCGGGAGTGGGCCGATTTTTGCCGTGCCGTGCTCCAGCGCGCGGATCTGGTGCATGACTCGCGCTTTGCCCGCAATGTGCTGCGGGTGCAAAACCGCGCCGAACTGGACCAGATCATCGACCAATCCTTTGCTTCGCTCAGCCGCGAGCAGGTGCTGCAACGGCTGGATGAAGGCTGCATTGCCAACGCGCCATTGGCCGAGCCGCAGGACGTTTGGGACCATCCCCAGTTTCAGGCCCGCCAGCGTTGGCGTCAGGTGGCGACGCCCAAGGGGGCCATTCAGGCACTGCTGCCGCCAGCCACACTGAGTGGCAGCGAAGCTGCCATGGGCGCTGTGCCGGCGCTGGGCCAACATACCGAGGCGATTTTGGAAGAGTTGGGTTTTACAGTTGCGCCGCTGACCAGCGCCCAGAAGACAAACACGTAATGTTGCGTTGCGCCAATAGCGGCGCGCAATGGAGTCGATGGATTCGCGCTCAAGGCAAATGTGGGGTGGCATTGCAGCACGGCTACGAACCGAAGCCGCGCCGTTGCCGGCTCTCGTAGGCGGCAATTTCTTTTTCGTGGCGCAGGGTCAGTTCGATTTCATCGATTCCGGCCAGCAGGCATTCCTTGCGGAAGGGATCGACATCGAAGCGTTCGACGCTGCCATCGGGCAAGCGCAGCGTCTGGCCGGCCAAGTCGATCTCCAGTTCCGTACGTGGCGATGCCTTTAGTTGCGCGCGCAGGCGCGCTGTCTTGGCCGCTGCCAGCACGATGGGCAAGGCTCCATTTTTGAAGGAATTCTCGAAAAAAATGTCGCCGAACGACGGCGCAATCCAAGCGCGCAGGCCCGCGCCGATGAGCGCCCAGACGGCGCCTTCGCGCGATGAGCCGCAGCCAAAATTCTCGCCGGCCACCACAATTGCGGCGCCGCGGTAGGCCGGAAGGTTCAGCGGGAATTCCGGGTCTTTTTCGCGCAAGTCGTGAAACAGATAATGCTCGTAGCCCGCCGAGCGCGGGTTGCGCAAAAAGCGCGCCGGCACGATTTGATCGGTATCGATGTTGGCAATGTCGAGCGGCACCGCCGTCGAGCGCAAATGGGTAAAGGGTTGCATTTCAGAGCGCCAGCTTCCTGACGTCAGTGAGCCGGCCCGTGATCGCCGCAGCCGCAGCCATCGCGGGACTGACCAGGTGCGTGCGCGCGCCTTTGCCTTGCCGGCCTTCAAAGTTGCGGTTGGATGTGGAGGCGCAGCGCTGGCCGGGGCCGAGCAGGTCACCGTTCATGCCGACGCACATGGAACAGCCGGGATCGCGCCAATCCATGCCGGCTTCGCGGAAGACGCGGTCCAGCCCCTCTGCTTCGGCTTGACGTTTGACGAGGCCGGATCCAGGCACGACCAGCGACGTGATGACCGCTTTGTGTCCGCGCACGATTTCTGCGGCGATGCGCAAATCCTCGATCCGGCTGTTGGTGCATGAGCCGATGAATACCTGATCGATGGCCAAGCCTTCGATTTTTTGCCCGGGCTGCAGGGCCATGTAGCGCAATGCCTTTTCCATGCTGGCGCGGCGCGCGGGAGCGGCCTCTTGGGCAGGATCGGGCACAGTGCCGGTGATGGGGATGCCGTGTTCCGGACTGGAACCCCAAGTGACCATCGGTTCGATCACGTCGCCATCGAGAACAACTTCGCGGTCAAACACCGCATCGGCATCGGAGGGCAGCGCGCGCCAGCGCGCCAAGGCGAGGTTCCAGTCTGCGCCTTGGGGCGCAAACGGGCGGTTGGCCAGGTATTCGCAGGTCGTGTCGTCCGGTGCAATCAGGCCGCTGCGCGCTCCCGCCTCGATCGTCATGTTGCAGATGGTCATGCGCGCCTCCATCGACAGCGCCCTGATCGCGCTGCCCGCATATTCGATCACGTGGCCGCTGCCGCCAAAGGCGCCGATGCGCGCGATGAGCGCGAGTATCAGGTCTTTGGAGTAAACGCCCGGCCCCAACCGGCCCGTGACTTCGACGCGCAGTGTCCTGGACTTTGCCTGCCACAGAGTCTGCGTGGCCAAGACGTGCGCGACTTCAGAAGCGCCGATGCCGAAGGCCAGCGCGCCGAATGCGCCGTGCGTGGACGTGTGTGAATCGCCGCATACCAGCGTGACGCCGGGCTGCGTAATGCCTTGCTCCGGCCCGACCACATGCGCGATGCCCTGACGCGGGTCGGTGGGGCCAAAGAAGATGATGCCCGTGCGGCTGGCGTTGGCCGTCAATGTCTCGATCTTTTCGCGCAGATCTGGGTCGGCGATCACCTGCCGGTTGCGCGTGGGCATGTAGTGGTCTGGCGTGGCGAAGGTCAGGTCTGGTCGCCGCACGGCGCGGCCTGCATCGCGCAGCGCCGTGAAGGCGTGAAAGCTTCCGTCGTGCGCCAAGTGCCGATCGATGTACAGGAGCGTTCGCCCGCCCGGACCGGTCGCGGCGACGTGGGCGTTCCATATCTTGTCGTAGAGCGTCGCGGTCATCTCTAACCTACATGGGCAAGTGACCGATGGAGTTGGCGTACTTTTTCATGGCTTCCTCGCCCAGATAGTCGCGTTCCCAGGCGCGCACCTGGTCGAAGCCGGCGAAGGTGTGCAGATCGCCAAGCGGGTGTTTTTTGAAGGATTCCATGAAGTGGGTCTCGGCCACGGGGCCGTCTTGCTTCATTTCCCGCGCGAGGTCGTGCATGGCGGCCAGTGCGCAGCGCAGCATGGCATTTGGCGAGATGCAGACGGCAATGCCCATCTGGCGCATCTCTTGCAGGGTAAAGCGCGGCGAGACGCCGGTCATGTTGTAGAAAATCGGTCCCCGCACTTCCCGGCAGATGCGTTCCACTTCTTCACGCGTCGTTGGCCCCTCGATAAAAGCCAGGTCGGCGCCGGCGGCGAGGAAGGCGTTGGCGCGGTCGATTGCTTCGTCAAGCGAGCCGCCGGAAGCGCCACGCGCATCAGTGCGCGCGATCAGCACGAAATCCGGGTCCAGCGCATTGCGGGTATCGACGGCGGCGCGAATCTTGCCGAGCGCCTCTTCGCGCGAGATCACCTGTCGCCCGGCGACATGGCCGCAGCGCTTGGGGCTGATCTGGTCTTCGATGTGCAAGCCCGCAACGCCGGCGGCAATGTACTCGCGCACGGTACGGATCACGTTGACCGCATTGCCAAAGCCCGTGTCCGCATCGGCGATCAGCGGGACATCAACGGCGCAGGCGATATAGTGCGCGTTGGTCACCATTTCGCTCATGGTGGTCAGCCCGACGTCGGGCAGGCCAGTGAGCGACAGCGAGGCGCCGTACCCGGTCATGTAGATTGCGTCGAAGCCGGCATGGGCGAGCACCTTGGCGCTCACGGCGTTGTAGCAGCCCGGCACGTAAAGCGTGGGGCCTTCGGCGATCAACGCGCGCAGGCGCGTCGAGGCGCGTTGCTGGATATTCATTCTGCCTGCACTCCCGCGTCCTTCAATACCTTGGTCCACAGCTTTTGTTCTTTTTCCAGGAAGGCGCGAAACTCGTCCGGGGTGTTTCCTGCCGGATCAGCCCCCAGTTTTTGGAGACTTTCGCGCACGCCGGGCATTTGCAGCGCCTTGATTGCTGCCTGGTACAACTTCGGCGCCACATCTTTGGGCGTGCCCGATCGCACCAGTAATCCGTACCAGGTGTCGGAGGCATAGCCCGGTACCGTCTCACCCACGGTCGGAATATCGGGATTGCTTTGCGGCCGCTTGCTGCTGGTTACCGCGATAGCCCTCAACTTGCCGGCCTTGATCAGGGGTTGCAGCGGCAGCAGGCCATCGACGGCCATCTGCACTTCGCCAGACAGCACGGCCTGGCGCGCCTGCGTACTGCCTTTGTAGGGCACGTGCACGATGTTCACGTTTGCCATGGTTTTGAGCAGTTCCATGTTCAGGTGCGTGGCCGAACCCACTCCAGCGGACCCGTAGTTCAGTTTGCCTGGATTGGCCTTGGCATACGCAAGCAGTTCCTTCAGGTTGGTTGCCGGCACGGAGGGGTTCACCACGATGACCTGATGCGTGTACGCCAATACCGTAATGGGATCGAAATCCTTCAACGGATCGTAGGTAGGAGCCGCATGCAGCGCGGGATTGATCACGTGCGAAGGGCTCACGGCCAGCAACGTGTAGCCGTCCGCGGGCATGTTCAGCGCCGCGGTAGTCCCCAGCAAGCCGCCGGCACCCGAATAGTTCTCGACCACCAGCGGCTTGCCCAGTTCCCTGGACATGCCGTCGCTCACGATGCGGGCCAGTGTGTCGCCCGTGCCGCCAGCCGCCAGCGGCACAATGACCTTGAGGGGCCGGGATGGATAGGTCTGCGCCAGCAGCGCGGACTGAGCGGAGAGCAACAACAGGCCCGCCAGCAATGACATGAAGGTTTTCAAGGTTATCTCCTTTGGTTCTTTTCCTGTTCCAAGTCTAATGCTACCCATGAAAAACATTGTTGGGCATGGGGGGCGTGAAAGCCCGTTGCAGAATCATTCGACAGCCTTGACCACGCCCTTGATGATCAGGGACTTCACCTGATCATCGGAATACCCGCATTCACGCAGGATTTGCCTGGAATCCTGCCCGATGGCAGGTTTGCCAGGCCAGCGGATGCGGCTCGGCGCGTTGCGGAACCGGGGCACGACCGATTGCATGCGCACTTTGCCAAGTTTCGGGTCCGGCAGTTCCACCAAAGTGCCTCTGGCCTGGACGTGGGGATCTTCGAACAGTTGGGCAACGTCGTAAACCGGGCCGGCCACGACGCCGGCTTTTTCGAATGCTTGCAACACTTCTTTCTGGTTCCGCTGCAATATCCATTCGGCAATGGCGCCATCGCATTCTTCGACCCGCTTGATGCGCTGGGGATTGGTCGCGAGATCAGGGTCTTCCGCCAAATCGGCTCTCCCGATGGCGTGAAAGGCTCGCTTGGCGGCTGAGTTTGCCGCAGCCGACAAGACGACCCATCGATCATCCCGCGTGCGATAGGCGTTTCTGGGCGAGGTCCAGGTTGAACGGTTGCCATGTCGGGTACTGATGAGTCCTTTTTGGTCGTAATCGATGACCATGGGACCCAGCATGGAAAGCAGGGGTTCGTACAGGCTGATTTCGATTTCATCTCCCTGCCCGCCATTGCGAGCGCGGTTGACCAGTGCCGCGAGTACTGCGAACGACCCGGTCAGGGCCGCGACGCTGTCTGCCAGAGCGAAGGCAGGCAGTGTGGGGGGGCTGCCGGCTTCCCCCGTTGTGTGGGCAAAACCACTGAATGCCTCGGCCAGCGTTCCCATGCCCGGCCTGTTGCGGTAGGGGCCGGTCTGGCCATATCCGCTGATATGCAGCATCACCAGACCGGGATTGCCGGCAGACAGGCTTTCGTAATCCAGACCCCAACTGGCCAGTTTGCCCGGACGAAAATTCTCGACAAGCACGTCGGCGTTTTTTACCAGCCGACGGACAATCTCCACGCCTTCCGGAATTCGGAGGTCCGCGGCCAATACGGTTTTCCCGCGGTTGTAGACTCGCCACCAAAGACCTTCCCCGTCCTTGAAATTGCCGAATTTTCTGCCCTCATCTCCCGCAGGAGGCTCGATCTTGATGACTTCGGCGCCGAGATCCGCCAGAAAGGCCGAACTCAAGGGCCCGGCGATCAGCATGCCGACCTCGATGACGCGGATGCCGGCCAGTGGCCCGCCAGCCGGTGCCTGTTTGGCTGATCCAGTGTTTCCTTCTTGCATGTCGTTCACCTTTGTTCAGCCCGCCAGCAGTTTGCGCGCGATGATGTGACGTTGGATCTCGCTGGTGCCGCCGCCGATTTGCGAATGGCGCAAATACCGGTAGAAGAGAGTCAGCGGCAATTCCAGAGCCTCACCCATGGCTCCATGGATCTGGATCGCATGATCCAGGGCGCGCGCCCCCCAATCGGTGGCGCAGAGTTTGATCAGACCGGCTTCGGTGCGCACGTCATCGCCCCGATCAGCCCGCGCGGCCGCCTCGTAAGTCATTGATCGCAACGCGTGCAGGTCGATGTACATATCCACCAGTTTCCATTGGATCGCCTGGCGTTCGGCAATCGGTTTGCCGAAAGTAACCCGCTGCTTGGCCCACTCGATCGACATGTCCAATGCCCGCTGCATCTTGCCCAATGCCATGGGACCTCGAAACATCCGGTCATGGATCGTCAGCCATTTCTGTCCCAGGGTGAAACCTTTGCCGATCTCGCCGAGCACATGCTCTGCCTGCACGCGGACATTGTCGAAATGAACAACATATTGGGCGGACTTTGACCCCAGCCAAGTCTTGATGCCTGGCTCTTCGATGGTCAGGCCGGGCGCATGGCGGTCGACCAGGAACATCGTGATGCCGCCGCGCTGGCGTTTTTCGGGATCGGTCACAGCTTGAACCATGATGACGTCCGATTCGGCGGCCATGGAAATCCACATTTTTGTGCCGTTGATTACCCAATCGTTCCCGTCGCGGACGGCGCGTGTCTGCATCATCCCGCCGGGGTCCGAGCCTGCATTGGGTTCGGTCTGCCCGAATGCCGTTGTCTTCTCGCCTTCGATGACGGGCTTGAGGTACTTCTCGATCTGGGAGCCACGGCACTCGTACAGAATGTTCGGTACCTCCGAGAAGGGGAAAGGAACTGCCGTGTACATGAACTCTTCCAGAATTACCACCTTGGCCAGCAGCGACAACCCTGCTCCACCGTATTCCTCTGGGACGAGCAGGTACCAGAAGCCGGTCTCCCGCGCGACGCCGATCAGTCGGTTAACGACCTTCTCCGGAAAAACGGCGCGCAAGTTGAGGACTCCTTTGACGCCGTAAGAATGATTCGGGCTGGGCAGATACTCCCGTTCCAGGGGGAGCAATTCCTCGCGGACGATGCGTCGCGCCAGGTCGCGATAGGTTTGGACGTCCGAAGGCAAGGAAAAGGCGGTTTTCCCGGAAGAGTCGGGAGTATGGGAATTGGATTTCATGTTTGAGATTTCCTGCATGGGTTTTGGGTTGCTCTCGAATCTCAGGGCGCGTTGAACTGGACCGCGTCACTCGTGGCGACGCTGCAAAAGCGGGCGATGCTGCCCATTGAATTGGCGTGTTCTTCGGCCGAGTGAGCGGCGCAGCAATCTTCCAGCACCACGACTTCATAGTCACGATCATGCGCGTCGCGCACGGTTGCCTGTACAACCGCTTGGGTCGATACGCCACAACAATAAATGCGGCCGATGTTCAGCGTCTTCAACTGTACCTCCAGGTTGGTCTGGTAGAAGGGGCTTACACGGTGCTTCACAACTTGCACGTCGTCCGCTTGCGGCATGAGCTGGGGATGGATGTCGGTACCCCATGAGCCGAGCTTGAAAAGCCCTGCTTTGGGCGCACCGCCGAATACTGGCGAGCCCGGCGGGCACTCCTTGTAGTCCGGAGAAAAACCGACGCGAACGTATCCGACGCGCACACCAGCCGCGCGCGCCTTGGCGATGGCCCTTGCCGTGCGAGCCAGAACGCCACGTTTCAGCATTTGCGCCATCAATGGTGACTTCGCCGAAGGGCCATCGGCGTTGACAAGATCGTTCTGCATGTCGAGAATCAAGAGAATGTGCTGCTTCATGGTGTGGGTTCCTCTGTCCGCTTGGTTCACTTCGCCGAATCTTCAGCCAGGTTCAAACGTTTGATCATGTCGCCGTAATCGGTCAAACTGGCCTGGAAGCGTTGGGCAAACAGGTCCGGAGACTCACCACCGGGATCGGCGCCAAAAAATTTCAACTTGTCCAGCACATCAGGATCGGTTAGAACGGTCCTGACGTCCTGGTAAATGGCGTTGACGGTGGAAGGCTGCATGCGGGCTGGGCCGAAAAGGCCGTACCAACTGTTCGACGTCAGGTTGATACCCTGCTCCAGGAAAGTCGGCACTTGCGGCACAAGACTGCTGCGATGTGTCGAGGCCACGCCCAGTATCTTGACCTTGCCGTCCTGCAAAAAGGGTAACGCCGAGGTGACACTGGCAAAGCCCGTATCGACTACTCCCCCGATCAAATCGGTCATCCACTGCGGCGAACCCTTGTAGTAGATGTGCCGCATGTTGAAATGCTCGCTTTCCTTCAGGCGCTC
>JGI24705J35276_12237482_pt1 | contig 11314 bp, 10 predicted proteins | sample TergutNt197P4_FD_35276 | JGI IMG/M metagenome (IMG submission 35276)
GCAATTTCGGCGCGCAGCGCATCGGGGGTCGGCTGCGTGCGCGCCGTGACCATGCCCAACGCCCCGGCGTTGGAAACGGCGGCGGCCAGCCCGGCCAGGCCCACCCATTGCATCCCGCCCTCGACAATGGGGTAGCGGATGCCAAGCAGTTCGGTAATGCGGGTTTTCATGTGAAGCTGTCCTGCTCGTTTCGGTGCGACCGGATCCGTTCATTGCCGAGTCCATGACAGCCGAGCCTTTTGGAGAAGTGCGCGTTCCTGAATAAAGGCAATCTGCGCACAGATAGAGCCAACCGACACAGCAACAGCACCCAACAGGAATGTTCAACGCGCTTTCACGGCCCATGGATTGGAGTAGAGCGTTTGGCGCTCACCAACCCCATCTTCTTGGCGATGATCGACAGCATGACTTCATCAGCGCCGCCACCAATGGAGCCAAGGCGTGAGTCACGCCAAGCGCACGAGGCTGGATTATTCCAAGTGTAGCCCATGCCACCGTAGAACTGCACACACCAGTCCGCCACCTCGCGTGCCAGTCGGCCCGCCTTGAGCTTGGCCATGGAGGCCAGTCGCGTAACTTCCTGTCCGTTCATGTACTCGTGCGCAGCCATGTAGATCAAACCGCGCAGAGCCTCGATTTCGGTCTGCAACTCGGCCAGCTTGAACTGGATATATTGATTGTCCAACAGGGGCTGGCCATAGGCGATGCGCTGACGCAGATAGTCGGCTACCTGCACGATCAAACGCTCGCAACCCAAGCGGCGCGCAGCAGCAGCTAGACGTTCTTCCTGGAACTGTTCCATCTGGTAGATGAACCCCATGCCTTCGTCACCAATGCGGTTGCGCTGTGGCACGCGTACGCTATCGAAGAATATCTGCGCCGTGTCTGAGGCGTGGTTGCCGATTTTGCGGATTTTCGTCATCTCAATGCCTTGGCGTAGTCGGCCGTTTTCGCGCAGCGGGACAATGATCAAGGACTTGTTGCGATGTGCTTGACCATCGGAGGTATTGGCCAGCAGGCAAATCCAATCGGCTTGTGTCGCGTTGGTGATCCACATCTTGGAGCCATCAATAACGTAGTCGCCGCCGTCTTTGCGGGCGCGCGTCTTGATGGATGCCACATCCGAACCAGCGCCAACTTCCGATACTCCCAGACTGACTACTACGTCGCCCGCAATGGCTGGCGTCAGGTACTCGTGGCATAACTCATCACTGCCATGATGCGCTAATGCTGGCGTGGCCATGTCGGTTTGCACGATAATACCCATGCTGGTGCCTTGCGAACGCACGCAACCCAACGCTTCAGCAGCTGCCATGCTGTACGAAAAATCCAAACCTGAGCCGCCCCATTTGATTGGTTTATTGATGCCTAAAAATCCTGCATTGCCCAATTTTTTGAAAAGCTCATGCGCTGGAAACACACCTGCTTCTTCCCATTCATCGGAGTACGGGTCGATCTCGGTGGTAACGAAATGTTCAATGGATTCCATTAAACGTCGATGTTCTTCAAAATAAATCATATTAATGCTCTCGATCAAATAATTTTATAATTTCGAAAATACAAGAACCCGGCATTCATGAAGTTTTTAATATAATATGTGTTTTTCAGGAATATTACTAAAACCAACTATCAATGCACTGGTCGAATTTACAGCCCATTGGTTCTGCATGTGGTGAATATGTAAAAAACAAGTTTTTAACATTTGCTGGTTTCTCAATGATAAGGCATATTGAAACGGAAGTCAGAGCATAAACATGCCGCCATTGACATCAATAACGGCGCCATTGATGAAACTGGCGCGTTCACTGGCCAGAAATTCGATCGCTGCGGCGACTTCATCGGCTTCACCAATGCGCCCGATAGGCACACGCTTGGCGTAATCCGCCGCCACGGCTGCACCAGTAGTAGCCCCCAATGCAGTAGCTATTCGGCCCGGTGCCACTGCGTTGGCTGTAATGCCATAGGGACCGAGTTCAGTGGCAATGTGGCGAGTCAGACCCAACAGACCGGCCTTGGATGCCATGTAGGCTGGACCTACCGGCCCAAGGGCGCGAGTACGTCCGCCTGACGACGATACGTTCACAATGCGCCCCCAGCCAGCCGCTTTCATTGGTCTTAGCGCCACCTGACACAAACGCATGACTGAGGTCAGATTCACGTTCAGAATGTGATTCCATTCGGGTAACGTCATGTCCATGATATTGAGTGCGATACCGTTGTACTTTGGGGCGATACCGGCGTTGTTGACCAGAATATCAGGAGCGCGGCCAAAGCGTCGAACACACGCATCTATAGCCTTTTCAGCAGCATCGTTTGCAGCCAAGTCAGCGGCGAAGATGTCCGCGTGTGCGCAATCCAGCGAGGCTTGAGACATTTCGAGTGCTTCGCTATCTATGTCGCATAGCAACACATGTGCGCCAGATCGAGTCAGGCCCTTGGCGGTTGCCAAACCGATACCACGTGCTGCGCCTGTCACAAGTGCTATGCGAGGAGTGATGTTTGTATTCATGAGGTGCCTTTAATTTTGTTAGCTTCCAATCGCTCGATCAAGGCTTTTTCTGCAAAATAAGTACGTCGCGCCCAATCGGCGTAATCCTTAGGGCCCAAGTAAAGATCTAGTTGATCAAGACGGCGTAGCGTAGCCAGATTTTCAGGCTCAGCCGAAGTGCGATGGAATGCTTCGGTCAAGATTTGCACGACTGCCGAATCCATGCCTGCAGGCCCGACCAATCCATAGGGAACCTCCAAGACAATATTGGCGCCAACTTCTCGCAACGTTGGTACATCCGGGAAGTGTGCGCTGCGGTCTGCGGTCCAGATAGCGAGCAAGCGTACCGCACCGCTTTCTACGAGGGGGGCGATGCTCATACTGGGCGTGCCCACATCCAAGTGCCCCCCCAGCAGATCCTGCACTTGGTCGCCATCTCCCTTGTAAGGAATATGGTTAACCTCAATTTTTTCCAAGGCCGCGATTTGCACTGCGCCCAAGTGTGTGGATGAATTCAATCCAGCATTGCCCATGCTGAGTTTTCCAGGATTGGCGAGCGCATAATTCATTAAATCTCGCCATGTTTTCCAAGGGCTATCGCTGCGTACGGCAACAACGTATGTGTATCCTGAGAGACGGCTAATGTATGTGAAATCCTTGAGGGGGTCGTACTGCATTTTTTGCAGCAATGGCAATCGCAGGCTGGTTGGCACTAGGACTGAAATGGTGTAGCCGTCAGGCATCGCATTGCGAGCCAGCGCGGTCAGTGCGACAGCACCGGAAGCTCCGGTGCGGTTTTCCACAATCATGGGTTGCCCCAAGTGTTTCTCGCACAGTTGTGCAAACTTGCGCAGGTGAACATCAGTACCGCCGCCGGGCGGGAACGGTACGATCAACTTGACAGGGTACTCCGGAAAGCGTGCAGCGCGAGCGACAGGCAGGACAAGCAGGCCGGTCGCTGCCAGAACATATCGACGGGAAATCACATTTGTCTCCTTATGATTTGGGTAATGAAATGTGTCAGCACATAAAGGCTCCGCCATTCACGTCGATGCAAGCGCCCGTAATGAAGCCCGCGTCGTGTGATGCGAGAAACGCCACCACTGCACCGATTTCTTCCGGCGCGCCGCCTCGGCCCAAGGCGGTACGCGCCTGAATGAGCGCCAGAAGCTCGGGGCTGATGGTGCCAGTCAGGGCCGTCTCGACAAGACCAGGCGCCACAGAGTTGCAAGTGACCCCATATGGCGCGTAGTCGCAAGCGATAGATCGGGTCAGGCCCAAAATCGCTGCCTTGGAGGTCATATAGGCTGGGCCTGCCGCATTCGCAATGGAGCGACCGGCGCGCGACGAGATGTTGACGATGCGTCCCCATTTCTGCTCACGCATGAAGGGCACCAGACACGCCGCCAAGCGCATTGGGGCCGCGACGTTGATCTCCATCACCAGCCGCCACTCCTCGGCGCTCACTTGTTCCAGGCTGGCCGCCTTGCCTGCGTGCTTGGGTGAAATGGCGGCGTTGTTTATCAAAATGGAGGCTGGCTCCCAACGCTCGCAGATGACCGCGTCCAGCGCTACCGGGCTGGCGGGATCGGCAATGTCCATGCAGATCGCCATGGTCCGATCATCGTCCAATCTAGCCATCGCGTCCGAGAGGGATTTTTCGTTGCGATCGACCAGAGCCACGCGGTGGCCTGCCTGCAACAGCTTGGTTGTGATACCGAGTCCGATTCCGCCGGCCGCACCGGTGACAACGGCAGTGCGAGGCCTGTCCATGGCGGGCATGTTCTTTCGCATTACGGTGAACTCCCCAGCGTTCATTCCAAATGGCGCGCATGCCGGGAAACAATGCCCGGCTTTTCGAGCCAGCCCATCTGCTTGGCAATGACTTCGAGCATGACCTCGTTGGCCCCGCCGCCAATGGCGACGATACGCAGGTCACGCAATATCCGGGTGATACGGTTTTCCCACATGTAACCCTGCCCGCCGAAGAATTGAGCGCAGGCCGAGGGGATTTCCAGCGCCAGCTTGCCCGCCAGGTACTTGGCCATCGAGGCCAGCTTGACCACTTCGCCACCGTTGACGATGGCCTCGCCGGCCCGGTAACACAGGGCGCGCAGCGCTTCAAGCTGGGTCTGCATTTCGGCCAGGCGATGATGGATCGCCGGGTTTTCTATCAAAGGCCGACCAAAGGCGCGCCGCTCGCGCAGGTAATCCGCCGTCAACTCCACCGTGTCACATAAGGCCGACAAGCTGCGCAGGCAGGCCCACATCCGCTCATGCTGGAACTGCTCCATCTGGTAGATGAAGCCCATGCCCTCTTCGCCGATCAGGTGGTTGCGCGGTACGCGTACGCCGTCGAAAAACACCGGCGCGGTGTCAGAGCAATGCATGCCCAGCTTGTGCAGCGGCTTGCCGATCGTGATGCCTGGCGTGTTCATCGGTACCACGATGAGCGACTTATTGCGGTAGGGCGCGCGCTCCTCGCCAGTGTTGACCAGAAGACTGATCCAGCGCGCGTGGGTGGAGTTCGTGATCCACATCTTGGCGCCATCGATGACGTAGTCGTCGCCGTCCTTGCGCGCCCGCGTCGCGATGGCCGAGACGTCCGACCCAGCGCCCGTTTCGCTGACTCCGATGCTGGCTACCGCTTCGCCGCGAATGGCCGGCTCCAAGAATTCTTCGCGCAGGGCGTCGCTGCCGTGCGCCGTCAACGCCGGAATGGCCGACAGATGCGCGCCAATGGCAAACGGGATGCTGGCGCAGTGGGCATGGCCCAGCTCTTCAGCCGCCACCATCACATAGGAGAAGTCCAGTTCCAAGCCGCCGAAGCGCGCCGGTTTGTTGATTCCCAGCAGGCCCAGTTCGCCGGCGCGCCGGAACAGTTGTGGCAGTGGCGCCTCGCCTTGTGCTTCCCAAGCGTCAGTGTGGGGATCAAGTTCCTGCTGGACGAACTTGCGGATACCGCTACGCATGCTTTCATGCTCGGCAGTGAAAAGATAACTCATAGGTCATCGTCTCCAAAAAGATTGTCTATCAATTGGCGAGGCCGACGTTTTTCAGCAAGGTGTGCTCCTCTTCAAAGGCCTTGTGGGCGTAGGCGGCATATTCCTCGGGCGTGCGGTGCCACACGGTCTGTTGAATGCTGTTGAGTAGCTCAAGGTGACTCGGATCGTTGAGCGCCTTGGCAAAAGCTTTGCTCAAGGTCTGCACGATCTCATTGGGCATTCCTTTGGGGCCGACGAGGCCATAAGGGCTTTCCATCACCAGATCGATACCAAGTTCGCGGGCGGTGGGCACACCGGGCAGTGCAGGGCTGCGCTCGGGGGACCACAGCATGAGGATGCGCGCTTTGTCTCCGAGGCTCGTCAGGGTGCTGATGGCATCCGCATTGAGCACGACCTCGCCAGCCAACAATGCCTTGGCCGTTTCAGCGCCTCCCTTGTAGGGGATATGGTTGAACTTCAGACCTGTCTGGCGCTCCAGTTCTGCCATGCCCAAATGCTGCGAACTGCCGACACCGACAGATGCATAGGTGATGACACCAGGATTCTTGTGTGCAAAATCCGCGACGTCCTGCCATGTTTTGAAATTTGAGTCAGCGCGCACGCCAATACCGAGCATATAACCCGAAAGCCCCGCCACGTAGGTGAAGTCGCGCAGTGGATCCCAAGATGTTTGCTGCATGTACGGCATGCGGAAAATAGTGATCGGCGCATGAGCTAACGTGTAGCCGTCCGGTGCCATCCGGATGATCCCCGACGCAGCCAAAGTGCCACTTGCACCTGAGTGGTTTTCAACGATGAGGGGTTGACCGAGTTCCTTGCTCACCAGTTGAGCCAGTACGCGTATTTCTCGATCCGTGCTGCCACCGGCCGGGTATGCCACACGGATGGTGATCGGGTGATCCGGGAAAGTGGATTGGGCAAAGCTGTTGACGGCAATACATGCCAACAAGCACATCAGCAATCTGAAAAAAAAGTGCATGGTTGTCTCCAATTCAGTCAGTTGTTGGAAAAAATCAGGGCATCGAGGGCCGTTGCTCCTTGGGCTTGCGCCAATAATGGGTTGATCTCGATATCGGTGACCATGTAGGACATCGACAAAGCTGCATGTGACACTGCTGCGATGGCTCGGCACACTGCGTCCAGGTCCGCCGCAGCAACGCCTCGGTAACCTGTCAGCAGGCGATAACCGCGTAGTTCACGCAACATGTCGTGTGCAATGCGTACATCGACCGGCAGCAGCCGATGACTGACATCACGGAAGATCTCAGTGAACACCCCGCCCAAGCCTACCGTCATGGCGAGGCCAAACACCGGGTCGCGCGTCACGCCCACGATCATTTCGCATACGCCGCTGACCATGCGCTGAACCAGCACACCGCGCAACTGCGCATTGGGAATACGTTGTCTGGCGTTGTCCAGCACTTCCCGGCTGGCTTGGCGCACGGCTGCGTCGTCCATGAGGCGCAGCCGCACACCATCGATTTCGGTCTTGTGGGCGATGTCGGGGCTCAAGATTTTGACGGCGACCGGATAGCCCATTTGATTGGCATGGCGCGCCGCCTGTTCTGGCGTATCCGCGGGCCGTTCCTCACACACCGGGACACCGTACTTGGACAGCAGGCGTTTGGCTTCATATTCGTCAAGCCGGCTCGGAATCACAGCGCGGTCGGCGCATGGTTTCTGGCGCAGTTGCGCCCAATGGGCGCGACTGTCCGCTTCGTCGAACCACGGCAGATACACAGCCATGGCAGCGACGGTGCGAGCAGCATCGGTGAACACCGGGATGCCGGCGGTTTGCAGGCGCTCGCGCGAGCGGGCTTCGCCGGTATCGATGGCGATGAACAGGCGTCCTGACGAGCGTGAGGCATTGATCAGTTCGTCGGCGATCCGGTCGAGCAAGTAGCCCGTGCCATACACCAGCACGGTGTCCACTTCGTCATGGCGCGCGAGCGCCTCGAACACCTTGCCGGCAATGCCTTCGCGGTTGTACAGGTTGCCGGTTAGGTCGATGGGGTTGGCCACCATGCCCAACTCTGGCGCGGTCTCGCGCAGGTGCTGCTGCAAGTGCCGCGGCAAGGTTGGCACGGCCAATCCTTGGGAGACGAGTAGATCGGTCAGCAATCCGCCCATTGCGCCCGAAATCGAGGCCACGGCGATGCGCCGCCCGCCGCCCTGATCACGGAAACTCGCCAAGTAGGCCAAGTCGACTAGCTGCACCGGGTCCTTGGCCTGCATGACGCCCAACTGGCGCAAGGCTGCCCGATTGATCGCCTGATTGCCCGCAAGCGCAGCCGTATGCGACATTGCGGCGGCCGATCCCTGTTCGGTTTCCCCTGATTTGACCAAGATCAGCGGCTTGCCGGCCTCGCGCATGCGCTGGGCGGCGTCCATGAACCGGTGTCCATCGCGCAAGCCTTCGACGTAGCCGATGACGGCATGAGTGTCCTCGTCGTCCACCAGATAGTCGAGGTATTGCGCGAACTCCAGGCCGGCTTCGTTGCCCGTGTTAATGAATTGGTTGAAGCGTACACCGCGCTGGCAGCCGGCAGCGTAGATGACCACGCTCATGTTGCCGCTCTGTGTCAGCAAGGCGGTATGGCCAGGTTCGCCGGGCGGGTAGTCCTTGAGTAGTGTGGCAAAGGCCGTGATGGCGCGCGTATTCAAGTTGGCCAGGCCCATGCAGTTAGGGCCGCAAATTGCCATACCCGTCTCGCGCGCGAAAGCTTCGAGTTCGCGCTGCCGCGCTGCACCGATTTCATCGGCTTCGGCATAACCGGAGGCATAGATAATGGCCGCCTGCACACCCTTGGCATGGCAGCGTTGTAAGGTGGCCAGCACCGTTTCCGCGCCGATCGCCAGCACTGCCACGTCGGGCACTCGCGGCAGCGATTCGATATCCGGATAGCAGAGCAATCCATGCATCTTTTGGTACTTCGGGTTGATCGGGTAGACCTCACCGGCAAAGCCGAAATCGACCAAGTGATCAATGGCAATACCTCCCAGGCGCTTGGGATCCGCAGAAGCGCCGATGAAAGCAATGGAGCGCGGATCCAGCAAGCGCTGCATCGCCGTTGCGCTAGGGGCATGAAGCGGAAGTGGCAGACTTTCTGGTTTATCCACGGGGCTTTTCCAAGTCGGTCTTGTTGTGTGCAATCACGTGAGACATGCCTTTGTCCCGGATTTCGGCGAATTCCGACGATGCATGCGTGACTTGGTGGGTGTCAAAATGGGCTAGCACCGAGTTGCGGAATCCTTGGATGTCGTAGGTACGGTTAAGGGACTTTTTCAATGCCCTCATTGCAAACGGCGGAGCCTGTGCAATGCGCTCGGCCATGGCCATGGTGGTTGCATCCAAGTCTCTTGGGGCAACTACTCGATTGACCATGCCCACGCGGTAGGCTTCGGCGGCCGTGATGCGCTCACCCGTAAAGAGAAACTCCTTCGCATGACGCAACCCCATTACCCAAGGCTGAAACAGCACTTCCGTGGCTGCCAGCCCCATGGAAAACATGACTGAATCCCAGAACCAGGCATCGTCCGCCGCCACGATGAGATCAGCCATGTTGGCCAGCATGAACCCGCCTGCCACACAAGCGCCTTGTACTTGGGCAACTACAGGCTTGGGGCAATCCCAGATGTTCAGGCAGTAATCGAGGTAATGAAACTTTTCATAGCGCCAGCGCTCTTGGGCCGTGAAATCCGAGCGCTTTTCCTGTGCTTCTTTCAGGTCGTGGCCGGCGGAAAAATGTTTACCTTTCCCGGCCAGCACGATGACGCGCACGGAGCCGTCGCTCGCCGCGCTGGCGATCGCATCGTCCAGCGTTATCAGCATGCGGCGCGTTTGCGCATTGGCGGCATCACTACGGTTAAGCCAGATGCGACGCACCGCGCCGCAGTTCTCGATGATCAAGGAATCGTCCTGCATGTTGCCTCCTTCAGATGGCAGCGCCCGACTGGACCGGTTGATGTGGCACATGGTACAACCAAGCGGTTCATCAATCAAACAATAAATTGATAAAATATTCATCATATGAACAAAGAAGTCAAAAAAGTCGAAGGCGCTCGCAGTGTCTACCGCGCGCTGGAGTTGCTGGACCTGATCGCTCGCCACCATGAGGACGGCATCGGGTTGTCCGTGCTGGTCGCTGAGACCGGACTGGATCGGGCAACGGTCTATCGGCTGGTAAGCACACTGAAGCAGGAGCACTTGGTGGAGCGTGATCCGGATTCACGCTGCTATCGCTTGGGCATGGAAGCAATGCAGATCGGGTTGGCGACCATGAGCAGAGCCCCCATCCTGGACGGCTGTGTCCCAGCTATGAGGGCCATCGCAAATGAAAGCGAAGACACGGTTTTTTTGGTGGTGCGCAACGGTGACTATGCTCACTGCCTGCATCTGGAGCAGGGAAGCTTTCTCATACGCACAGTGGTTCAGCACGTAGGCGGCTTGCGGTTGCTTGGGCTTGGCACGGCAGGGCAGGCGTTGTTGGCCACTTTGCCTGACAAGGAAATCGAGGGCATCTACCGCCGTCATCAGGACGAGTACACGGAGCGTGGCTTTTCATCTGACAGACTATGGAAAACGATGGCCCAGATACGAAGCAATGGGTATACACGGACCGTTGACATCATCACGCCCGGTGTTCATGGCATCGGCGTTGCCTTCGAAGTCGGCTATGGCGGCTACGCTGGGGTCAGTGTGGTTGCCATCAGTGAGCGCATGTCGCCTGCGCGCCAAGTCAGACTGGTGGAACTGATTCGCGCGCAGTTGCACAAGGGAGGATTCATGCCAGCAACAGCCAACGTGTCCACGTCTTCGGTATAAAGTTGTGCGCCATATGAACACGGAGATTCAAACCGTTCAAGCGGTCGCACGGGCCATACGCTTGTTGAAATGGGTTGCACTCGCTCACGAAGATGGCCAGAAAGTGCGCGCGCTGACTGCAATGTCGGGCATGAATCGAACGACCGTGATACGCCTGCTAACCTGCCTGGCACAGACTGGCTATGTGCAGCGTTGCGATGAAACAGGCATGTATCGGCCCGGCATCAAGGTGATGCAGCTAGGATTGGTTGCCATGACCCGAGCGCCGCTCGTCGAGCGCTTTCGCCCCATGATGAAATCGATCGCACGTATCGCTGAAGACACTGTGTTTCTGGTGGTGCGCAATGGTGACTACGCGCATTGCCTGCATCTGGAGGAAGGATCGTTTCCTGTGCGGGTATTCTTGGCGCTCATTGGCAGTTTTCGCCTCATGGGCGAAGGAACAGGCGGCCAAGCTCTTCTAGCCACGTTGCCCGACGTTGAACTGCACGAGCTTTGTCAGCGCCATGCCGCTGACTATGCTCGGAAAGGTTTTTCTGCGGACCAGTTGCAGCGAATGGTGCAACACACCCGCAGGGCGGGCTATGCCACCGGAATCAGCTTGGGAGTTCGGGGGGCGAATGCGGTCGGCGTGTCATTCGAGGTCATGCCCGGGCACTATGCGGCCTTGAGTGTGGCGGCTATTGCTTCGCGTATGGATGAAAAACGGCGCGCCGAGATCGCGTTGATTGTGAAAAACATCTTACTCAAAGAAGGATTCACACCGTTATGTTATGGCCGATGTGGATCCTCTGTACAAGACGAAGCTGGTCCAGCATCCCGTTAAGGGCTACGTTCATCAGGCGGGGTTGTTTTTTACAGCCACACTCGTTCGAGTTTGGCCCTGACGATGTGTTGTGCAGCTTCGTAGTAAGCGTCTGGGCATCCCACCTTGAATAAGCGGATGTCGTAGGCAAAGATCGTGTCCACTTAGGAAATAGGTGGACACGATGGCAA
>JGI24705J35276_12237481_pt1 | contig 11312 bp, 8 predicted proteins | sample TergutNt197P4_FD_35276 | JGI IMG/M metagenome (IMG submission 35276)
AGCGGCAAGCTGAAACAAATAATGAAGCTGATAGACGACGGCAGTTATTTCACAATAAACCGCGCAAGACAGTACGGCAAGACAACGACCCTCAGCATGATCGAAGAGACGCTTCCGGAAGAATACACCGCCATTTCGATAAGCTTCGAAGGGCTTGGCGACGAAAGCTTTGCCTCGCCAGAAGCTTTCTGTCAGGAGTTCATTGGATTGGTGCTGGGCGCCTTGGAGTTTTCGGAAGTTTCCGATGAATATAGAATGGGATGGGTTGACGAGCATGCAACAACATTTAGTAAACTGAGCAGCCACATCACGAAAATGTGCAAAGGCAAGAAGCTTGTGCTGATGATAGACGAGGTGGACAAGATGAGCAACAACCGTGTTTTCCTGCACTTGCTGGGAGTCCTGCGCGACAAGTTCTTGCTCCGAAGGAAAGGCAAAGACTTTACGTTCCACAGCGTGATACTTGCCGGAGTCTACGACATCAAGAACATCAAGCTGAAAATGATCAGCGAAGGCTCGTATGAGCCTTCGCCTACGGAAAACAAGCTGTACAACTCTCCTTGGAACATAGCCGTCAGCTTCAAGGTGGACATGTCGTTTGGCCCGGCTGAGATAGCCACCATGCTCTCGCAGTACGAAGCCGACCATGGCACAGGCATGGACATACCGGCCATATCTGATGAGATCCACAGTTACACGGGCGGGTACCCGTTCTTGGTGTCAAGGATATGCCAGTGCATAGACGAGGAACTCGGGCAGGACTGGACGCCAGGCGGCGTAAGGGGCGCGGTAGCGGTCATGCTTACTGAAGAAAACACGCTGTTCGTCGACATGTTCAAGAACCTTGAAAACAACAAAGGACTGTACGACTTCATGTACGGAATACTGATAAATGGCGACGTTAGCGATTTTGTTATAGACAACCCACTGGTAGAGTTTGGCGCCATGTTCGGGTTTTTAAAAAATGCCAATGGCAAAACAGCCGTGGCCAATAAAATTTTTGAAATAAGGATGGTCAATTATTTCATATCAAAAGAACCAAGCAAACGAGTCAAAGGCGTCCTGCAGCACGACGTTGTTAGTGGTGGCAGGTTCGACATGGAGCTGTGCCTGCGCAAGTTCGCCTCGCACTACGCCGAGCTGTTCAGCGAGCGCGACTACGAGTTCCTGGAAAGCCACGGCCGCCTGCTGTTCCTCTCGTACCTGAAACCGCTCATCAACGGGCAGGGCTTCTACCACATAGAAAGCCAGTTCACAGACCTGCGGCGCATGGACATAGTGGTGGACTTCGGGCAGGACCAGTTCATCATCGAGCTCAAGCTGTGGCGCGGCGAGTCCAAGCACGAAGAAGCTTATGAGCAGCTCCTCGGCTACATGGACAGCAAGAAAGCCTCTGCCGGCTACCTGCTGACCTTCGACTTCCGAAAAGGCGAAAGCAAGTCCCCTCGCGCCGAGTGGGTGGATTTTAGCGACAGGCGGATATTCGACGTTGTAGTGTGAGAGTTGCGCCACAACGTCTGAGGATCATTCAACCCAGTATCTCGTTCACCGCTTGCATGTACTGTTTCACGACGGTCTTCCTGTCAAACTCTTTTATCATTTTTTGCCGCCCCAGTTCGCCCATTTTTGCCCGTTCTTCTGCGCTAAGTTTCAAGAACTTCTCTATAGCTACGATCAGGCTTTCTGCGTTTTTCGGCTCGCACAAAAACCCGGTGACCCCGTCTTCGACGGCTTCCTTGCACCCGTGGACGTTCGTGGTGATGAGCGGCAGTTCCATCGCTGCGCCCTCAAGCAGCACGTTTGACATCCCCTCATGATAGGATGGCAATACCACGCAGTTTGATTTTGACATTTCAACCCGAGTGTCGTCAGAAACTCCTATGTATTTAATTGTACCGTTTTCAGCTAACCTGTCAATTATTTCTATGTAAGCTTCTTCATCGTAAAAACCAAGAACACTAAAATCGCAGTCACAGTTCTGTTCAGCATAGTATACGGCAGCTTCTATATATTCCTCTATCCCCTTTTCCTTTTGTATCCGCCCTATGAATATGAAGCTGGTAGTGCTGCCTGTGGTGTCCCCATCGGGAAAAAACTGGCTCTTGTCATATTTCTCAAGGTTGACGCCGGAGCCTTTTGTCAAAACTCGCTTTATTTCTTTTCTGTCAAGAAACTCCTTGAAATGCTGCAAATCCCCTTCGTTCTGGAAAAACACGCACCTCGATTTCGACAAGGCAACTCTGTACAGTTTGCCGATCAGTTTTGCTGACAGGTTGTTCCCGCTGAGCCCGGACCCCAGCCCCGTCACCAGATTGATGTATTGTATGCCCAGCACCTTTGCTACCAGGCTTGCGTAAATGTTCGGCTTTATCGTCTGCGTTACAACTAGGCTTGGCATGGTTTTTTTGATCAGTTTGTAGTAGGCTACTATCAGCTTCAGCTCATTTGCCGGGTTCTTTCCCCTCCTCTGCAGCTCTATCCTGTGGTATACCGCCCCCAGTTCTTCCAGCAGCTCGACTTTTGACCCGTATGGTACGCTGAAATGAACCTCAAAATTGCTATTTATCAGTTCTTCCATGAATTCTTTCCTGAAATTGTACAGCCCTACGTCGTTTACCCCTATTATCAGCACTTTTTTTTGCATTCTACACAACCTTGTAATAGCCCTTGTACCATTTCACGAATTCCCTTATGCCCTGCTCCACAGTGGTTTGCGGCGCAAAACCGACGTCGCGGGAAATATCCGATATGTCGGCGTAGGTTGCAGGGACGTCACCGGGCTGCATCGGCATGTACTCCCTTGCTGCTTTGCGCCCAAGCTCCTTTTCAATGAGACCTACGAAGTATTCCAGCTCAACCGGGTTGTTGTTCCCTATGTTGTAGACATTAAAATATTTGTCTGCTGATTTTGCTATTTCAGCCGGGGGTTTTTCTAGCAGCGCAACAACGCCCGCTACAATGTCGTCGATATATGTGAAATCCCTCATCATCTTGCCGTGGTTGAACAGTTTGACAGGCTCGTTTTTCAGTATTGCTTCTGTAAAAGTGAACGCTGCCATGTCCGGCCTGCCCCATGGCCCGTACACGGTGAAAAACCTCAGCCCGGTTGACGGTATCTTGAACAAATGGCTGTACGCGTGAGCCATCAGCTCGTTTGACTTTTTTGTGGCCGCATACAGGCTTATCGGGCTGTCTACCCTGTCGCCAGTCGAAAACGGCAGTTTTGTGTTGCCCCCGTAGACTGAGCTGGACGAGGCAAATATCAGATGTTTTATTGTGTCGGTATTTTGCCTACACGCTTCAAGTATATTCAGGAAGCCGACTATGTTTGAGTCTATGTACGCCCTGGGGTTTTCCAGACTGTACCTCACGCCCGCCTGCGCCGCAAGATGCACTGCGTATTCCGGCAGCCCTGCGTCAAAAGCAAAATCCACCTTGCTTCTGTCCTCCAAGTCCCCTTTGATGAATTTGAACCTCCCGTGCTTTTTGAGCTCTTCCAGCCGGGCTTCCTTGAGCGTTACTTCGTAGTAATCGCTTAGGTTGTCAAACCCTGTGACGTCGTTGCCTTCGATAAGGAGCCTTTTCGCAAGGTGAAACCCGATGAACCCCGCCGCTCCTGTTATTAAGATGCGCATATTCTATATGTCCCTTCTCGTTTTATAACGCCCAGTACATGAACCCGCTTTTCTGCATGTTTGTGCGGTTAAAGCGATTCTTCACGTCTAGGAAAATCTTTGATTTGCCGCGATACATATTGCTTATTTCATCCATAGTCATCGAACTGAAAGCATCATGCGGAACTGCATATATTACAGCGTCGTATTTTGCTTCAGGGATGGCATCTATCGGTATAATGCCATACTCAAGCGCCATAGCGTCAGAATCAGCTACCGGGTCGTATATGTCCACGTTCACCCCGTATTCCAAAAGCTTGCTGTAGATGTCCACGACTTTCGTGTTCCGGATGTCCGGGACATTTTCCTTAAATGTAAACCCCAGAATTAAAGCATTCGTGTTTTTTACTTTTTTGTCTTGATGAATAAGCATCTTGACCGCATTTTCAGCTACGTATTTCCCCATCTCGTCATTTATCCTGCGCCCGGACATTATAACTTCGGGACGGTGCCCAATTGATTCAGCTTTGTAAGCTAGGTAATATGGGTCAACTCCTATGCAATGCCCGCCGACAAGCCCCGGCGTAAAATTCAGGAAGTTCCATTTCGTGCCAGCCGCTTCAAGCACTTCTTTTGTTGAAATGCCCAGCTTGTTGAAAATGAGCGAAAGCTCGTTGACAAAAGCGATGTTTATGTCCCTTTGCGCGTTTTCAATCACCTTGGCCGCTTCTGCCACTCTTATTGAGCTTGCTTTGTATACCCCAGCTCTCACCACTGCAGTGTAGATTTCAGCTATACCAACCAGAGCCTCGTTGTCGCACCCCGATACGACTTTTGTAATGTTCTCAAAAGCATGGACCTTGTCGCCCGGGTTTATTCGTTCAGGCGAATAGCCAATTTTGAAATCCTCGCCGCATTTCAAGCCTGATCCTTTTTCTAGCATCGGCAGGCAAAACTCTTCTGTAAGCCCAGGGTACACCGTAGATTCATATACGACGTAATCCCCTTTATTAAGCAATCCGGCGACTGACCTAGTGGCTGCTTTCAACGGTTCAAGGTTTGGAGTCTTGTCTTTGTTTATTGGGGTAGGAACCGCAACAATATAAAAATTGCAACTGCGAATGTCACTTATGTCACTCGTGAACTTTATACTTGAAGCAGCGAGCTTCTCGTTGCCGATTTCCGCTGTCACGTCGATTCCGGCTTTGTATTGCTCTATCTTGTGTGCGCTGATGTCAAACCCGGTTACTTCAAATTGTTTTGAAAAAGCATGTGCAAGGGGAAGCCCCACGTAACCGAGCCCAATAACCGCTATTTTCACCTGATTTCTCGTAGTCATTGTTCAACCCTCCAGCGTTGTATTTTACGTCCCTACACCAAAATAGGCAAACCCTGCCGCTTCAATGTCTTGCCTTTTGTAAATATTCCTCAGATCAAATATTCGTCTCCCATTCGTCAGGGATTTGATTTTTTCAAAATCCAAATTTCTGAACAAATTCCATTCTGTCAGAATAACAATGCCGTCGCATCCTTTAATCGCGTCGTATTCGTTTTCAAACCATGTGACGCTCCGCTCGAATTCCGCGAACCGCCACAGGCCCTCTTTCTTGCCTTGCGGGTCGTAAATATGGAGGATTGCGCCTGCTTTGGCAAGTTTGGGCAATATTGTCAGTGAAGACGCTTCCCTCAAGTCGTCAGTATTCGGCTTGAAAGTGACCCCCAAAACAGCCAGCCTCTTGCCTTCAAGCGTTCCCATCCCTGCGGCTATTTTATCTACCATCCTCAGCTTGTGCGTTTCGTTCGACTTAATAACAGCACTTACAATGTCAGTTGCCACGCCATTGTCCTCTGCAAGCTTGGCGAAACCCTTAGTGTCCTTTGGGAAGCAGCTCCCTCCAAACCCTGGGCCCGGATTCAAAAACTTGGGTGATATCCGCCCGTCTTTGCCCATCGCTTTCGCCACTTGCTGGACATCGGCGCCAACCACGTCGCAAATATCCGCAACCTCGTTGATAAAGGCAACCTTTGTTGCCAGATAGGCGTTTGTGGCGTATTTTATCATCTCGGCAGTTTCGATGTTTGTCTCGACAAAAGGAACCTCATTTAAGTAGAGCACCCTGTATATGTCCTTCATGATGTTCAGTGCTTTCGCGTTTTCATAGCCAATAACCACCCTGTCCGGATGGAGGAAATCGTTTACTGCAGAACCCTCTCTTAGAAATTCAGGGTTTGACACGATATCAAAACCGCAATCCGCTCCTCTGTTGTTTAAAACTGTTTTTATCAGTTCTTTCACTTTTGCGCCCGTCCCGACGGGGACTGTGGATTTGTTGACAATGACCTTATACTCGTTGACGTGCTTTGCTATTTCCTCGGCTGCGCCAAGCACGTGCCGCAAATCCGCGCTGCCGTCTTCAAATGACGGCGTACCGACTGCGATGAAAACTACGTCGTTGAGGTAAACCGCTTCTTCAATGCTTGTGGTGAAACCCAGCCTGCCGCTGGCATGGTTTTTCGTGACGATCTCATCCAGCAGCGGTTCAAATATCGGTATCGCCCCATTTCTCAAACTGTCAATTTTCTCGGCGTCGATATCGGCGCATTTGACTGTATGGCCAAAATCCGCAAGCAGCGCCCCTGTGACAAGCCCGACATACCCTGTTCCGATTACAGCAATATTTGCCATATTACACTTCCCTCTCCTTGTAAATATCCGTATAGAAATTTTCATACCATGCTGCGGCAGACTTGACGTCAAACCCAGCCTCTACGAATTCTTCGTATGTCTCCCTTCTATTATAGTCAATATTATTGTAATAATCGACTATCTTTTCCGCCCACAAGGAAGCCCCTTGATCGATGCTGATAAAATCCACCAAGTCGCCGGCAACAACTGCCTCTCTCGTTATTTTATCCGACAGCAGCGTCCTAAGCCCTGCAGCCTGCGCTTCTAGTGCGACCCCAGGCAAGCCCTCGTATCGCGACGGCAAGACAAATATATCTATAGCCGACAGTATTTTGTCAATGTCGTCTCTGACTCCAAGCATCATCACGTCCTCGTCCATGCCCAGTTCCTTGATCCTTGATCTGATGGCGTCTTTAAGTTCGCCATCGCCAACAAGCAGCAGTTTCGCGCTTGGGATTGTTCTTCTCGCTTCGCTAAACGCGTCCAGCAAAAAGAAATGGTTTTTCTGGTAATGAAATCTTGCCACATTGCCTATTACGAAGCAACTTTTAATTCCCAATTCATCCCGAATAGAGTTTCTATAATTTATATTGTAACTGAATTTACTTGCATCAATGGCATTTGGAATAACTGAATAACCCTTCCCAAAAATGAACTTCCCCGCCAAATCTGAAACAGCCAGCCTGTTTGTGGACAGCCTGACGATCGACCTTCTGTTTAGAGCAACAAACAATCTCCTTAATAAGCTGCTTTCGTAAGAGTTTCTTGCGTGTACTATCCTGGTTGCTGTCCAATTATTTCTAGCTGCAACCAATATCGGAGCAGCGCTGTTGGTGGTGTGAATGTGAACAATATCATAGGGGTTCTCATTGAAAAAGCGGTCCCATGCTTTGAAATAACTGAATCCGTTGAAAAACCTGAACCTAGGGATGCCTTTGTGCAGCAGTCCGCCCTTGCTCAGTATTTCGTCGTCGTAAGCGCATTTTTCATTAGTATGGACGGCAAAATCGAACTGTATCAGGGACTTGTCAATCCCCCTGTATATGTCCATTGTCCTTGTCTCTGCCCCGCCTTTGTTCAGTTTGCCGAAAACGTGGAGGATTCTAATGGGTGGCATGCTGAGCCTCGTTATTATTTATTTCTATGTAAACAGCATTATTATGAGACATATTGATATTTACCAAATATTTTTTTTATAACTCCTCTGATTCCATTTTTTTCGTAAATGTGTCTCGCGTTTGTAAATTTTTGCACTATAAAAATCCCACATATTTGCAATGGCGATATCCCCATTTTATTTACTGAATCGGAGAGCTTTATTCCTTTTTTATGAGCAATATCTAAGTACTTTATAATTGCCGCTCGCCGTGCCTCCTCATCGCAAAACATTATCCTACCAAGTATGTAGTTGGTAAACCCTTCGAAATTATCAACAAATAATCTACTTCCGGATTTTGTCAAACCATCTTCGATATATTCGCATTTATATATTATCTCATTAAACCATCTCAATTTGTATCCATCATGTGCGATTTTGTCCCAAACAACACCTTCGCTAAGAAAATTCTCTCCTTCAAACTCCGGGAAAGGGTATCTTTTTAGAATATCCGTCCTATATATTTCAGCTTTGTCCCCTTGCAAGTGATATTTTGTTCTTTGCAGGTTTGTTGCGTCTATATAGTTTTCGTATTGCACCTCTATAGGGTATTCTCCTACTATGTTTTCCGAGTTGATGTATCCCCTTAGACCGGATACCCCAGCGAAAGATTTGTCGTTTTTAATTGTTTTTATCCATTCGTGTATTCGCTCAACTGCGTTAGCTGTAATAAAATCGTCAGAGTCCACAATAAAAAACCATTCATATCTAGCTATTTTGACAGCATCATTTATTGCTCGGTGTTTCCCCCCATTTTCCCTTTTCCGATAAATTATTTCAAATAATTTATTGCTCTCCACCCATTTTTTCACAAGCTCTCCTGTATCGTCATATGAACCATCATCGATAATAACCCACTCGAAATCTTTCTTCGTTTGTTCGCATAGGCTATCATATAGCTTGGGGAGTATATATGCCCTGTTGTATGAAGGCGTCATTATGGTTATCATTTTGATTCCTTTCTGCTTGATTCCTTGATTTTAGCGATAACTCCATTTATGCCGGCTACTTTATATATGTATTTAGCATTTTTTATTTTGCTATCCAATCTGATTCCTAACTTTGGACCAAAAATTTTTACATATCGTTCTAGTCTTTTTTTTGCTTTATGTTGTTCATCTGTCTGCCATGAAGCGCAAAAATGATGTATAGTAAACGTATTCGCGGTTATCCTAAGTTTACCGGAAGAATAATCTTTAGGACAAAAATACTCGGTTGGGTATAATTCGAATCCTTTTATTGTCTGCTTGTTGTTATTCTTTATTAATCCATAATTGCTCATTATTTCTGTTATAATTTTTACGTTTGTAGTGAGATCTAAATTTCCGTCTTCGGTAATAAATTTTCTACAGTCATAATATCCCAAGAATTCTTTGATTAGTTTGAAGTTCTGTTCGCATCCAATTATGCCTGTTGAAACGAACTCTGGCAACTCAAACCCGCTAAATGCATGATTATTTAAAAAATCATCGAGCGGCTTTATTACTTCAACATCGGTATCCATATAGATACCGCCATGGTTGTATATCACATATAATCTAGCAACATCGGATACAAATGCCCATTTTTTTGACATATATGCTTCTTTTGTATATGCATTGTAGTTAATATCAAAATTACTTTCGTTCCATTCTTTTATTTCATAGTCAGGGCAGTACTTTTTCCAGCTCTCAATGCACTTAACCGCCAGCGCTGGAAGCGGGTTGCCGCCGAACCAACAATAATGTATTATTTTGGGTATCATTTTTTGTACCTGCCATTACTAATAAGTTTTTTAATGATTTTTTCTTCAATCAAACATAATCCTAGGTTTAGTCCTTCTATTCTTTATATCCAAAAATGCTATGAGCAATTTGTATAATCTTACGTTTACTTTCAGAACTGACAATGCTATTTTCTCTTTGGAATTATAATTATCCGCCTTCATTAGCAAGCTATAATTGCTACGAAATGCTAGCAACATTTTTTTGTATTCAGGTATCTGTCCGTATTCTTTGCTTAATAGCATTGATTGCAGCACACTTATTTTTGCCATTAAAAGCTTTTCTTTGCAGATATCAACTAAGCTTGGAAATTCTTTCTCAACAACACATAAAACATGTTTATATGCTTCAATCAAATCTAAAATGTTCGGATTATATTTGTCACATTTGGTAATACTACTTCTCCGTTGCCTATAATAATATTTTGGCGTAGCGTTGTTAATTATTGTTGTTGCTCTTGAAAACACATCAGCAATAATAAAAATATCTTCACAGCGTTTGTTTATTGGGAACCTTACATCACTAAATATGTGTTTTTTATATAATTTGCAACAAGCACTTGAATCAGGTATATTATGCAGTAAATAATTTTTTATTGCCTGCTCAGGGCTAAATTTTGATATTTTTCTATTTGAATCTTTTTTAATAATTGTATTTGTATATACAATAAAGTAGCTACATGAAGAAATGTCAGCATTGTGATCAATGAGATTCTTATACAATAATTCAATCGTATCGATATCCATCCAATCATCACCATCCATGAATGCTAAATACTCTCCTCTTGAAATTTCAACTCCCGCGTTTCTTGCATCTGATAAACCGCCGTTTTCTTTGTGTATCACTTTGATGCGACAGTCCATTTCCGCGTATTCATCGCATATTGTGCCACAACAATCTGGCGAGCCGTCATCTATAAGTATTATCTCAAGATTAGTGAATGTCTGTGAAATAGCACTGTTAACGCATTGACGAATATATTGTTCAACTTTATAAACTGGTATAATTATGCTTATTAATGGTTGTTTCTCTGTCATTTTATTTCACTATAGACCTTTAATCTAATCCTCATTGCTTCAGTGCATAAGTCTGCTCTACTCAAACATAATTTTGCGTTTGAGAATTTCTTTTTTCCTTGCTTCAGCACGATTGAGCATTTCGTATATCTTCACGTTTACTTTAATTGAAGTCAGCATTATTTTACCCTTAAGATTAAAGCTTTCGCACTTCAAATATTGCCAATAATTTTTTCTGTATGTTGACAGCATTTTTTTAAAATTAGCTGTATCCCGATAATTTTTGTTTGAAATCATTGATCGTAATACCGCTAATTTTGCTATCAATAATTTAGTTTTGACAATGCTGCTCAGGGCTGGATATTTGTCTTCAACTGTTCTTAATACTTGCTCCCATGCATCTATTAATTCAACTTTAGTTTGACCATACTCAGTGTGAATTGTGCTTCCTATGCGCTGCCTATAATAATATTTTGAGTCTGTATTAATCACAATAACCTTTGCTAAATAAAAAACATCGATGATAACAAGCAAATCTTCATAATACTTCCCAGTTGGATATCTTGTATAATCAAAAATATTTTTTCTATATAATTTGGCGCAAGCTGATACTACGCATTTTTCTCCCTTAAAACATTCAAAAACCGCTTGCTCGCTTTCAAATACCTGCACTTCAAGATTTTTGCACTTCGGTATGATTTCATTCTTATAAACATCAAATATCCCACAAGTGGATATATCAGCATCATGGCTAATAAGATTTCTATATAAAAACTCTATCATATCATAGGCGACCCAATCGTCGCTGTCAATATAAGTTATAAATTCGCCATTAGCGATTTCTATGCCCGCATTCCTTGCGTCTGACAACCCTCCATTTTCTTTATGCACGACAATAATGCGGTGGTCTCCTCTAGCATATTCATCACATATTTTACCACAATCGTCGGGTGATCCGTCGTCAACAAGAATTATTTCAAGATTTTTATATGTTTGAGCAATGATACTGTCAATACACTGGCGAAGATATGGTTCCACCTTATATATTGGCACGACCACACTTATTAGCGGCTGTAT
>JGI24705J35276_12237480_pt1 | contig 11307 bp, 13 predicted proteins | sample TergutNt197P4_FD_35276 | JGI IMG/M metagenome (IMG submission 35276)
GTGGCGATGATCAGGCGCTTGATGCGGTTCTTGCAGTGGATCGGCCAGAGCGGCACCAGCGCGGTGATCGCCGCGCAGTTCGGGTTGGCAATGATGCCCTTATGGTCGCGGATGCGGTTCGCGTTGATCTCCGGGATCACCAGCGGCACGTTCGGGTCCATGCGGAAGGCCGAGGAATTGTCGACCACGACGGCGCCCGCCTTGACCGCGATCGGCGCGAACTTCCTGGAGATGCCGCCGCCCGCAGAGAACAGCGCGATGTCGACGCCCTCGAAGGAGCGCTCGGTGAGTTCCTCGATCACGATCTTCTCGCCGCGGAAGGAGACGGTCTTGCCGGCCGATCGGGCGCTCGCCAGCGCCTTCAGCCTGCTGACACGGAAACCGCGCTTGTCCATGGTGGCGATGAATTCGGCGCCCACCGCACCGGTGACGCCGACAATCGCGACGACGGGATCGTTACTCATTTTCTTCTCCATTTTCGAAAACAAAAAAGCCCCGGACCATTCAAGGCACGGGGCTTCGGATTGAGATGATGCGTCTGTGACTACGCGCGCACGCCTCCCGAGCCCCGGCAGGGCTTGGTTGTTTTCGTCGTGCGTTTCGCCGAAGTCATCATGGTGAGGACTTATGCGGGAGAGTTTTGCCGCCGTCAACGGGCGAATGAGGTTGAATCCGTAAGCCGGCTGACGCAATAAGCCCCTCATGAGCCTTTCCAATACGAGCCTTGCCAATACGAGCCCTGCCAATCATTTCGAACTGCTCGCCACCGATGGCGCGGCGCGCACTGGCCGTCTCTCCACGCCCCACGGGGTGGTGCGGACGCCTGCCTTCATGCCGGTCGGCACCGCCGGCGCCATGAAGGGCATGCATTGGCGCGAGGTGCGCGATGCCGGCGCCGATATCGTGCTCGGCAACACCTACCATCTGATGCTGCGGCCGGGTGCCGAGCGGATTGCCGCGCTTGGAGGGCTGCAGAAATTCACCGGCTGGAATGGGCCGATGCTGACTGATTCCGGCGGCTTCCAGGTGATGTCGCTGTCGGAGTTGCGCAAGGTCAGCGAGAACGCAGTGACCTTCCGCTCGCATATCGACGGTGCCAAGGTGGAACTATCGCCCGAACGCTCGATCGAGGTGCAGCGCTTCCTTGGCTCCGACATTGCCATGCAGATGGACGAATGCGTGCGGCTGCCCGCCGAGCGTGACGACATCGAGCGTGCCATGCGCTTGTCGCTGCGCTGGGCGGAGCGTTCCAAGCGCGCGTTCGAGAGCGCACCACCGGGCTATCTGCTGTTTGGTATCGTCCAGGGCGGTGATGTTCCGCAGCTTCGCCACATGAGCGCGCAGGGCCTCGTCGAGATCGGCTTTCATGGCTATGCGATCGGCGGCCTCGCGGTCGGCGAACCGCAGGCGGTGATGCTGTCGATGATCGAGGAGACGGCTCCCGCATTGCCGGCCGACCGGCCGCGCTATCTGATGGGTGTGGGCACGCCCGAGGACATTCTGGAAGCCGTCAGGCGCGGCATCGATATGTTCGACTGCGTGATGCCAACGCGCAACGGCCGGCATGGTCTCGCATTCACCCGCTTCGGCCCGGTCAACTTGCGCAACGCCCGCCATGCCGACGATCCGCGGCCGCTGGACGAAGACAGCACATGGCCTTCGACACGCAACTATGCGCGCGCCTATCTTCACCATCTCGTCAAGTCAGGCGAGACGCTCGGCGCAATGCTGTTGTCGGAGATCAATGTCGCGTACTACCAGCACCTGATGCAAAGCATCAGGGACGCCATCGCACAGGGGCGTTTTGAGGAATTCTATCAGCGCACGCGCGCCGACTGGGCAAGGGGCGACATCGCCCTGCGCTGACCTAGTTGCAGGTAAATCGCTTGACCGAATGCCTGGTCACAAAGCCGTAGCCACAGGTATCGCAGGTCCAGAGATAGCTGATCTCCTGGTCCAAAACATACGCTGAGGCCTCGGCCGCGACCATGGAGTCGGCGCACACAGGACAGTTCGGCATTTCACTGCCTCGCGGAACGCGGCGCTCTGCAACGGTCGACAGGGCATCAGCGGCAGCTGTCATCTCGGGACCTCCGTTGGCATCGATGTTAGAGTATGATTCGGAAAAACTATGTTTTCCTCGTGACAAACGCCAAGCGTTTGCGCGAAGTTCATGCCGAAAAATCAGCCCAGGTGCGTTAATTTTTTCCTAAAACTCCCGCGCCTTGGAATGAACTCTAACACTAACAGATTCACTTGACGAGGCCGTGACGCAAATGTGTAGTTTTCGCGTGATTGGAACTTTCAAGACAGGCATGCTGTCGCTACTTGCCCGCTGACTGGAACAATATCACGATCTGTGCGCGCATCTGCGCAAATTGCAACCACAAGGAGTTTTTTCATGGATGCACCGTCAGCCACGGGCGCAGAGCGCCTACCGGGCCGCGGAAGGGTGTATGATTCAATCGTCGAGGCCTTTGGCGACACGCCGATCGTGCGCCTGCGCAGGCTGCCGGAAATGCATGGGGCGAATGCGACCATTCTCGCCAAGCTCGAATATTTCAATCCGGCCGCGAGCGTGAAGGACCGTATCGGGGCCGCCATGATTATCGCGATGGAGAAGGCAGGTCTCATCAACCCGGATACTGTGTTGATCGAGCCGACTTCAGGCAACACCGGCATCGCGCTAGCCTTTGTCGCCGCCTCGCGTGGTTATCGGTTGAAGCTGGTGATGCCGGAATCCATGTCGATCGAGCGGCGCAAGATGCTGGCATTTCTCGGTGCCGAACTGGTGCTGACACCGGCGGCGCAGGGCATGAAGGGCGCAATCGCCACCGCCGAGGAGTTGCTGCGCACGACGCCCAATTCGGTCATGCCGCAGCAGTTCAAGAACCTCGCCAATCCGGAAGTTCATCGTCGCACAACCGCGGAGGAAATCTGGAACGACACAAACGGCCAGATCGATTTCTTCGTGGCAGGGGTCGGCACGGGTGGCACCATCACCGGGGTTGGCCAGGTCCTGAAACCGCGTAAACCAAGTCTGCGCGTGGTGGCGGTGGAGCCGGAGGAGAGCGCGGTCTTGTCAGGCGGGCAGCATTCCCCACATAAGATCCAGGGCCTCGGCGCCGGGTTCGTCCCAGATATTCTTGATCGTTCCGTGATCGACGAGGTCGTGAAGATCAGTTCGACGACTGCGATCGAGACATCGCGTGCGCTGGCGCGTCACGAGGGCATACCAGGCGGCATCTCCTCAGGCGCAGCGATCGCGGCTGCGCTGCAAATCGGGAAGCGCCCGGATGCGGCCGGCAAGACCATCCTGGCCATAGTGCCGTCCTTCTCGGAGCGCTATCTTTCGACCGCTTTGTTTGAAGGGATCTAGCGTTTCTGACGCCTGATTGGCTCCTGTCAGGCTCCCTCGCTGCGCACGGGCCGAAGTTGCGGCAAGTGCGCAACGGGGAGTGACGAATGAACTTGTTGGAGCCTGGTGTTCAAATGAAAATTTAACGTTCAAAGGAATTTGATATGGCGGATCAACCGAGGCGGCCACGCACGCTGAGCGATGCCAGAACGGAAGCCGAAGCGGCGTTCAAGAAGGTGACGACCAAGGTCGCTCAATCGCCGCAAAAGACGAATGCAATTCCCGGCGTGAAGGAGCAGGTCACGTTGCGGATCGACCAGGACGTGCTGGAATATTTCAGAGAGGGCGGTCCTGGCTGGCAGGACCGCATCAACGATGCCCTGCGCAGGGCAGCAGGGAAATAGCGGGCGCGATCTCTGCAATGTCTCTTCAGACTATCGCAAGAACTGTCTGAATTGTCGAAGGGAATAGAAAAACAGGACCGCTCCGATCAGAAGCAGGGCCGCGATCTGTGGCCAGACGACGGCAAGTCCCGCACCACGAAACAGTACGGCCTGCGCAAGAATGACGAAGTGGGTGTTGGGTGCGGCCAGCATGATGTTCTGGATGATCTCCGGCATGCTCTCCCGTGGCGTCGTGGCTCCCGACAACATTTGAAGTGGCAGCAGCACGAGCATCAGTAGCAGACCGAACTGCGGCATGCTGCCGACGGTGGCAAGGAAGATGCCCATGCTGGTTGTAGCAAAGAGATAGAGCGCAGTTCCAAACAGGAACAGCGTGATCGAGCCGCCGATCTGCACTGACAGCAATCCCTGAATGATAAAGACCAGTGAAAAGGTGGAAGCCAGGAGGACGACCAGCCCCATCGACCAGATCTTGCTCGCCATGATCTCGAACGGCGTGACCGGCATGACCAATAGATGCTCGATGGTGCCATGCTCACGCTCCCGGATGAGAGCTGCTCCCGCCAGGATGATGGACAGCATCGTGACCGAGGTAATGAGGTTGTTGATGGCGCCGAACCAGGTCTTGTTGAGCTCGGGGTTGAATCGCGCCCGCAGCGCCAAGTCGATCGGGAGAGGGGCTGCGGAGCGATAGCCGGCCAGAAACTCGTTCACCTCGCTGGTCACGATGGTCTGGATGTAGCCGGCCCCCGTGAAGGCCTGTGACATCCTGGTCGCAGAGCTGGATAGCTGGCGATCTCCGAGCGAGGAGGTCGCGCTGGAAGTTGGGTGGAATGTTGAGCGCGAAGGTGTCGATACCCGCGTCCATGCGGGGGATTACTTCGGATTGCGAAATCAGGCGCGGTACGGTGAAAAAGGGCGGAGTGAAGGCGGTGATGATGCGCGAAGACGCTGGCGAGTTGTCCTCATCGACAATCGCGAGCGCGGCCCTGTTCAAGGTCTCCGAAACGAAGGAAGCCTTCGCGGGGATGACGAATTGAGGTGCGGCATCCAGCACGAGGCGCACTTCCGAACCGATTGCGACGCGGCCGGCTTGCGCTGTCGGCAGGAAGAAAGTCATGTAAACGTCGCCGAGATCGACGAGATTAAGCACGCGTCCGCCGGCGGCAACGACTTCTCCGGGCTGCGCCACGCGGAACTGCACGCGCCCGTCGCGTGGAGATGTGAGTGAGCTGTCATTGATGTCGGCCTTGATGCTCTCGATGGCAGCTTTCGCCGCATCGACCGCCGCCTTGGCGTCGACCACCTGGGCCTGACTGGAACTGATCGCGGCTTCGGCCGCGGCACGCTGAGCCTCTGCGGCCGCCACTGCGGCCCTCGCACCATCGGCGGCTGCCCGGTCATCGTCGAGCGTCTGCTGGGGCACGGAGTTGGTTTGAATCAGCCGCTCTGATCGCTGGAGCTTTCGCTGTGCCGCGTCCAGTTCCGCATTGCGCTGCGCGATCACCGCGACGGCAGATTTCTTTTCGGCCTCACGCTGCGTTACGAGGCTCTTGGCGGTATCGACACCAATGATCGCGCGGCGCGACAACCTGTGCCATCAACCCGAACAGTCGCTTGGGCTCATCGAAGCTATTCACTGCTCGCGGCGAAAAATCGGTCTGGCTGGCCTCAAATTCAAGAGATTGCCAAACAAGATCAGTCCGGCGCCGAGTACTGTCCAGATGCCCAGTTGCTCTGAGTACAGGAACCAGCCTGCGGTAGCGGTCAGGGGAACCCGCAGGAAGTCCATCGGCACGACGATGGTGGCATCCGCATAGCGCAGTGCGCTCGCCAGGCAATAGTGTGAAAAAGTACCGCAGGTGGCGATCACGACGACCCAACCCAACGTGTGAGCCGACGGCCAGGTCCAGACATAAAGCGCGGGAAAGAACCCCACGACGGACTGCACCAGCAGCATCCAGAACATGATCGATAGCACGTTGTCGGTGCGGGTCAGTGATTTCACCAGCACCATGGAGACGCCAAAGCCCACGGCCGCGCCAAGTGCAATCAACTGACCCAGATTGATCTCGCCGGCCGCGGGCCGCACGATCATGATGACACCGACGATGCCGAGTACGATTGCAACGACCTTCCATGGCGTCATGTGCTCGGACAGAAAGCTCGCAGCGAGGATCGCTGTCCAGATCGGCATTGTGAATTCGATCGCCACCACCTGGCCGATCGGAATCAACGACAGTGCAAGGAACCAGCCAAGCTGTCCGGTGTAGTGGATCAGGTTGCGCAGGATGTGCTGGGGCAGACGAGACGTGCGCAATGAGGCAAAGCCGCCAGCGCGCCGGATCATCGGATAAAGCAAGGGGAGGCCGATCAGTGTACGCATTTCCATGAGCTGGAACACGTTGAGATCATGCATGGCCTCGCGCCCAGCGACCGTCATGATCAGCATCAGGGATAGCCAGCCGGCCATCCACAGCGCCGCTGTTGTCTTGGACTGGGTTTTGCTCATTGGGCGCAGGCGGGAAGGGTTTTGAGTGAGGGAGGGCCGGTATCGACGACATCGACGCGGTTTGCAACGGCCATTTCAGCGGCTCCCCGCCGGGCCGTCCTCGCGATCCCGCCCCGGAAAAGGGCTGCTGCCTCGCCCCTTTTTGCGTTATGCATTATTTTGCCACATTGACGTGGCTGATGCCGCCAAGCCCGACCTCTGCGACAGCGCACCTTCTGTATGGCGTGTCGGGCCATGAGTGTATTTACGAGTAATCAGTGTTCCGCCATGAGCCTGATGTATCAGTTGTTGTTGCAGCGTTCCGGTCTGAGTGCAAAGGCCGCCGCAAAGCTGCATAAGGTCACGATCGGGCAAGTCAAGGATTGGACGAGGTTCAACGCACGCGTTCCAATTGCCGCACTCAACACGCTTGATCTGTATTGCCGTGGGATCGACGCGGCAGGAATCGACGCGACAGGAAATTTTGGCGCCACAAACAAAAAGAGCCGCGGCCGGGGGCCCTTTGGCCAGCCCTGATGCCGGGGAGGACGACCAAGCGAAGCGAGGCCAGGCCAGATCAGCCTCAAGGCGCAAGGCCAGTGAGATCAAGGCTAACGCGACAGCGAGATATTGGCGCCACGGAACTGACTGTCAGCGCGCATCACCACCGACTGCCGGTTGCCGCTGGTCCTCAGGGAAATATCGGCGTTGAAGCCACCTCCGCTCGCGACCACCTGGAAGCTGCTGCCACCGCCACGGCCGCGCAGCGAGCCCGAAACATTGCGGCTCGCCTCGCTCCAGGTGCCGACGATTGCGTTGCCCTCGGCCTCGACATTGGCGGCGAGATTGAATTTGTAGGCCTCGCTTGCGCAGGTCAGTGTCATGCGCATGGTCGGTCCCGATACGGCGTAGTTGGCGCGACAGCGAATGCGCTCTGTGGAGCCGTCGTCAAGCGCCACGGTGCCGCCGCCGCGCCAGGAACCGGCCAAGTGCGCGAATGGGCCCTGCTGCGCCTGACTTTCAGAATGTACTGTCGAAGCTGCAATCAAAACGGCGGCTGCCAGCAGCCGCCGTTTGATAGTGCGAGCTTTCGTCGACTTATCGACGGGCCGCTTCCCATCGCCCGCTGCAAGGTATCCCTGCGGATGCTCCATTCCACTTGCCCGATCCGGCGTTGCCGCTAAGTTGCCCATTGGCATATGCACCATTGATCGAAACGCGCACCAAACCCTGGTGACCGATCGTACCTGAAACATTCGCGCCAGGCGCGGAAATCTTTCCGTCCGCAACCGTGAGCGTGGAACTCATTGTCGGCCCACAGCTCCCGCTCTTCGTCACAATAGTGACCTCCCAATTGCCATCATAGGGGTTTGCGGCGAAGGCGGAAGAGGTCAAGGAGCCGACAATCATCGAAGCGGCACAAATCAACACAACACGGTTAAAGGACATGGTCTCCGTCACAAGAAGGGGAAAGATGCTGATGCGTATTCCCGCGAAATGTGACGCAAATTTGCTCATCAATCGAAGGTAGTATTTGTCCGGTTTGGGACAATTTTTTGTTCATGATCCGGGTTCCATCTTCGGAGCGCAGCCAGGGGAAGCCAGCAGGTCATGTAGTCGGCGACACCGGCCTGCGGTTTTTTGTAGCCTTCGTAGGTGATTACGACGGCGTGGTAACAAGTTCTCAACCGTCTTGGCTTATCAGTAAGTCCGTCGCGGATATGTATTGCGTACCGCGACACACAGACGACGGTGATCCATTTCCAAGCTGATCACGAACCAAGCCGTCCTCACCTCAAGTCTCCGGGCATAGCCTCCAGGCCCAAGCATTGGTTCTTGGGCATTCCTGAACATCGTCTGGATTTCTTCGATCGCCTTCTACTGGCGCTGGCGTCGTGAATGTTGCTATACCATGCCCCGGCTAGGCGATTAGAGCCTTTGCGGGGCGTGAGAATCCCATCGGTCAGGCGGCAGCTCTCCAATGCGCCGTCAAAAGCACTCTCGATCAATATTGATCGATGACGTATGCGCGTGTTGTGTGGGGGCAAGAGCCCGAAAGCGCAAGCGGCATTGCTAACCGAGGCTTCTCAACTCCCCGATTGCAAAATGGGAGGTAACTTGTACGCATTCTTCAGATTACTCGGCGCGGTGGCAGCGTGTAGCTTGCTGGTCAGCACCGCGTTCGGTCAGACCCAGGGTCGCTCAAACGTCCCAATCCGTCAGGGCTCGGGCGAGCGAGCGGTTTTGTATGAACAGGACTCGTCCGATCCCAAGGGGCTCCAGCAATTTGTCGGCGTTGTAGTTTGGCGGATTGAGCCGGTGAGTGCGTCCGGCAGCCATCCGTCTGATATCGCTGTACGCGCCGACATCGAGATTCCTGATCGCAAGCTCAAGGTGACGACGCTGTTCCAACGCAACACCGATTCACAACTGCCGGCGAGCCACACTGTGGATTTGACTTTCAGCTTGCCGCCGGATTTCCAGGGTGGCGGCGTCAGCAGCGTGCCGGGTGTCATGATGAAGTCGGACGAGCAGTTGCGCGGCATACCCCTCGACGGGGGTGCCATCAAGGTAACCGACGGCTACTTCCTGGTCGCGCTCTCAAACTTCGATCCGGGGCGTTCGCGTAATCTTCAGCTCTTGAAGGAGCGCCCATGGTTTGACATCGTGCTCGTCTATGCCAACCAGCGTCGCGCCATCATCACGATCAAAAAGGGCGCTTCAGGGGAGCATGCGTTCGACCGCGCGTTCGCGGCGTGGGGAGAGTGAGGCTCGCGCGTTCCCTGTGTGTCAGGCGCCGGCGAAAAGCTCTGCCGGCGCCCTGCAGTCCGCAGCTTCCGCCTCAGAGGCTGTCGCCGAAATCTGACGGGATTTCGCCGCCAGGTTCTGCTGCCAGTCGGACACGGGCTTCAGGCGTCCGTAGAAGAAACGCAGGACCTCCGGCTCCCCGACAAACTCAAGGCCGCCGATCAGGCGGCGATTGTCGAACGGCCACTGGATATTGCGCGACACACAGACGACGGTGATCCATTTCCAAGCTGATCACGAACCAAGCCGTCCTCGCCTCATCTCAAGTCTCTTTGGTGGGCATACCCTCCAGGCTCAAGCATTGGTGGCTCAAGCTTTGGTTCTTGGGCATTCCTGAACATCGTCTGGATTCCCTCGATCGCCTTCTGCTGGCGCCGACGTCGTGAATGTTGCTATACCATGCTCCGGCTAGGCGATTAGAGCCTTTGCGGGGCGTGAGAATCCCATCGGTCAGGCGGCTCTCCAATGCGTCGTCAAAGCACTCTCGATCAGTATTGATCGATGACGTTTGTGCGTTGTGTGGGGCAAGAGCCCGAAAGCGCAAGCGGCTTTGCTAACCGAGGCTTCTCAACTCCCCGATTGCAGAATGGGAGGTAGCTTGTACGCATTCTTCAGATTACTCGGCGCGGTGGCAGCGTGTGGCTTGTTGGTCAGCACCGCGTTCGGTCGCTCAAACATCCCAATCGATCAGGGTTCGGGCGAGCGAGCGGTTTTGTATGAGGATGATGTCAATAATCCGCAGGAGCAAAAGCAATTTGTGGGCTCGGTGGCTTGTCGGTTTGAGCAAACCAAGGGGGCTGACGGCCGCGCGTCCGATATTGCCATGCATGTCGACGTCGAGATTCCTGATCGAAAGCTCAAGATGACGTTATCGCTTCGAGCCAGCATCGGTCCATCGGGGCCAACGCCCGGCATGGAGCTGGCTTTCAGCCTGCCACCGGATTTCCCAGGCGGCGGTATCGACGCCGTGCCGGCTATTCTGATGACGTCGAGCGAGCAGGAGCCCGGTACGCCTCTTGCCGGCCTTGTCGTCAAGGCGACCGACGGCTCATTCCGGCTCGACTTCTCGAACCTTGATGCCGAAGGCCGCGCGCGCAATGCCAAGCTTGCGCATGGGGAGGATCTATTTCACATTCCGCTTATCTATGCCAACGGGCACCATGCCTTCATCGTGATTGATGGAAGTCATACCTCTTCGTGCGAGCGTGCGGCAAAGGAAGCATCTATCGCAAGCCAAGAAAGTCTGCATCCCAAGGACCAATCAAGGTTCACTCCGGGAGATCAAGCTTCAGAACGCCAGTCCGGCGGTTCGGCAAGCAAGACCTCGGACGAGTCGCAGGAACAGTCTCGCCATCCTCCCAAGGACCCGTCAAGATTCACCCCAGGAGATCAGGCCTCAATCGAACGAGCAGCTTTGTATGAAGAGGACCCGTCCGATCCCAAGGGACTCCAGGCAATTGTTGGTTCGGTGGTTTGGCGGGCTGAGCGGATCAATGGAGCCGATAAGGCGTCTGACATCGCTGTACGCGCCGACATCGAGATTCCTGATCGTAAGCTCAAGATGACGATGCTGTTCCAACGCAACACCGATCCAAAACTGCCGGCGAGCCACACCATGGAATTGACCTTCAGCTTGCCGCCGGATTTCTGGGGCGGCGACGTCAGTAAGGTGGTGGGTGTCATGATGAAGTCGGACGAGCATTCGCGCGGCATGAACCTTGTAGGCGACGTCGTTAAGGTCACCGATGGCGACTTTCTGGTCGCGTTCTCAAACACCGACGAGAAGCGTTCGCATAACCTTCGGTACCTGAAGGAGCGCTCCTGGTTCGACATCTCGGTCATCTGCGCCAACCAGCGTCGTGCCATCATCACGATCGAAAAGGGCGCTTCAGGCGAGCGCGCGTTCGACCGCGCGTTCGCGGCGTGGGGAGAGTGAGGCTCGCGCGCTCCCCGCGTGTCAGGCGCCGGCGAAAAGCTCTGCCGGCGCCCTGCGGTCCGCAGCTTCCGCCTCAGAGACTGTCGCCGAAATCCTGCCGGAATTTCGCCGCCAGCTTCTGCTGCCAGTCGGACACCGGTTTCAGGCGTCCGTAGAAGAAACGCAGGACCTCCGGCTCCTCGACGAACTCAAGGCCGCCGATCAGGTGGCGATTGTCGAACAGCCACTGGATGCGGTCGATCGCATATTTGAGCTGCGACAGCGTGAAGACGCGCCGCGGCACGGCAAGGCGCAGCAGCTCCATGTTGGC
>JGI24705J35276_12237479_pt1 | contig 11306 bp, 5 predicted proteins | sample TergutNt197P4_FD_35276 | JGI IMG/M metagenome (IMG submission 35276)
TGCATTTTTAAAAAAAATTGTACATTTGCACTCATGTATATAAACTAATAATTCTAACTTAAACCAATCTTATGAAAAAAATCAATTTTTTGATTGCAGTTTTATGTACGGTTTTCTCTGTTAGCTTGTTTGCTCAACCTGTTCAGGTGAGGGGCGTTGTTGTAGACGCCGGAGACAACTCTCCTTTACCCGGAGTCAGTGTAAAAGTAGCTAACAGTCAAACCATAACTACTACTGATGTAAATGGCGAATACGTCATTACAGCCAACCGAGGCGAGACCCTCGAATTTTCCTGCATTGGGATGACGACCCAAAATATTGTTGTCAGTGGGCCTGTTCTTAATGTTGCCCTTCGGGAAGATGCAACCAAACTCGAAGAACTTATTGTGGTCGCTTACGGTGTCGTCAGATCAGAAGCAAAAACGGGCTCCATCGCTACTGTTTCGGGAGCCACCCTGGCAGAAGTTCCGGTAACTTCCGTAGATAAAATGCTGGCTGGTAAAATGGCCGGCGTGCAAATTACATCGGATTCGGGACAACCCGGAGCTAACTCCAACATACGTATCAGGGGCATTTCCTCGATCAACGCAAGCAATGAACCTTTGTGGGTTATTGACGGGATTCCTGTAATTCAAGGAGATTTGGCCTATTTCACCAACACAGGTAATGCTCTTTCGGCCTACAATCCAAGCGATATTGAGTCCATTACCGTTTTAAAGGACGCGGCTGCCGCTTCTGTGTATGGCTCCCGTGCTGCCAACGGAGTGATTTTGGTAACCACAAAAAGAGGTAAAGAAGGGAAATCCCAATTTTCGGCCCGCGCCAAATACGGGGTCTCCACAATGGCTAATGACAATAACTTCAGGATGATGAATGGCTCTGAACTCTTGGGGTATCAAAGGCAGGCCATCATCAATGCCGGCAGGGACCCCGACGATCCTTCCAATGTTTCGAGGTACCGGCCCATGTCGTTATTAGACAAGCCGCAAACCGACTGGTTAGGCATTCTTTCGAGAAAGGGTGTTATGCAGGAATTTGAAATCAATTCCATGGGGGGCAACAATAAAGGTTCTTACTACAGTTCCTTGTCTTACCACCGCAACGAAGGGGTCTATTACGGAGTCGATTTTAACAAAGTTACCGCACGGGTAAATACAGACTACAAACTCACCAACACCATCACAACAGGTGCCCGCATCAACTTGACGTATCAAGAGTCCAACGACGTGGCCATGCAGAGTTTGTATTATGCCAATCCTATGTTCGGGGGAATTATTATTCTTCCCTGGACGCCGGTGTACGACCCGGACGGAGAGGGATTTAATTTCAATATTTCAGAGAACGCAAATACCAATCCCAAGGCTATTGCTACCCACGATAAGCAATACGACAAGCACTACCGCTTATTAGGGAGTAGTTATATAGAATGGAAGCCCACAAGATATTTAACCTTTAAAACCAACAATGCTGTTGAAGCCACCTTTGGGGACGGAAACCGGTATTGGTCTCCCGAAGGCAATTATGGTCAGGAAGATGACAACGGCCCATACGGTACGCAGCAATTTTCGACCAACACATGGACTCAGCTTACCACCTCTAATACCATCACGTATAACGATGTGTTTAATAGCCATTCTATCAGAGTTTTGGCTGGACAGGAGGCCATGAGGAGAACGTACAGCGAATATTTTATTTGGGTACCAACCGTTGACCCCCTGATGCCTATTGTCAATACCTGCCCGCCGGAGGATACCGAGGTCGAATACGACTATAACGCCAGAACCTTAATGTCGTTTTTTGGTATTTTGGATTACAATTTTGCCGGCAAGTATTACCTGCAGGCTTCGGTACGTGAGGACGGAAGCTCGCTCTTTGGCGAAAAAAATAAATGGGGCCTTTTCTGGTCGGTCGGCGGATCCTGGAACGTTTCGAGCGAAGGATTTATGAAAGATCAGCGCATTGTGGACCTTTTAAAATTACGGGTCAGCTATGGTGTGAACGGGAATAACGGTATTAGTCCGTACAGAGCCTACGGCGTCTACGCAACGACTGCGTACAACGGAGCAACAGGCATGAGACCCAGCAGGCCTGCCAACGAAAATTTGTCGTGGGAGCGCAACCTTACGTGGAACGTGGGATTAGACTTTGCCTTTTTACGGAGATTCAATGCAAGTTTTGACCTCTATTCTCGTGATACGCAGGATATGTTGTTGGATAAACAGGTTCCCCAGACTTCGGGATTTTCTTCCAACTTTTTAAACATCGGAAAGATTAACAATAAAGGCCTCGAATTTAAATTAGATGCGGATATTATTCAATCCAAAGATATTAACTGGTCCGTTGGGTTCAATCTCGCCTTTAACAAATCAAAGATCATTGATTTAGCCGGTTCTGAATTTATTTCCTATTCGTCGGATGCCAGGTTGAGGCACGTGGTGGGCAAGGATTTCTTTACCTTCTACCTGTATGACTATTACGGCGTAAACCCTGTGAATGGAGAACCCTTGTGGCGTACCAAGGATGGGGAACTTACCAATAATTTCAATTTGGCCGATCGCATCTATGCGGGGAGCCCCGAGCCTAAATACATCGGAGGATTTAACACTTCTGTTGATTGGAAAGGATTAAATCTGAGTGCATTTTTTGAGTTTAAAGGAGGTAATAAAATATTTATCGGAGAAAAAAGGTACTTAGAAAGCGACGGCAACCAAAACATGAATCAGACAGTCAGGATGCTGAACTACTGGAAAAAACCGGGCGATACGGCAGTAAACCCCATACCAGTATGGGGCACCACTTCAAATGCCTACAACAACAGCAGTACCAGGTATTTACAAAAGGGTGATTATTTAAGAATAAAAGACATTACCCTCTCGTACAACCTTCCCAAAAAAGTATTGGATAAAGTGAAGGTGTCCAACCTTAAACTCTACGTCAGCGGGCTGAATATTTTTACCTTCCATAAAGTCGACTGGTGGGATCCCGAGAGAGGGGTTGACGGTATGGGATTTGGTATTTACCCCATGACTAAGTCATTTATCGGTGGAATCGAATTATCTTTCTAAAAATTAATAGATATGAAAAAGAATATTACCATATTAGCATGTACTATACTCCTCTTTGGCTGCAAAGATTTTTTGATCGAAGAGCCTAAAACAGTACAAAGCGACGTGTTGACCATGTCGGAATATACAGGATTAAACAAAGCCGTTGCCGGAGCCTACAGTCCGTTGTACAGTGGAAACTGGTACGGAAGCGCTTACGTGTTAGACGCCGAGATGCGTTCCGGAAATGGAAAAAGACCTGCCGAGTCGGACTATACATCGGGGCGCTTTATTGTACCCTATTCGCTCGATTACAACGCTTCGAGCACTCCCGCCTTGTGGAGTACTGCTTACTACGTGATCTCATGCGCTAACAATGTGATTGATAATTTAGAGGGAAAAACCTCTACCACCGTCGACCAGCAGGATTTAGACAATCTGCATGCAGAATGTCTCTTTTTAAGAGCTTTAGGTCATTTTGATTTAGTAAGACTGTACGCTTTGCCTTATACATACCAGCCTGACGGCCCCGGCATTCCCTATATTTTTCATTCAGAGTCCGACGCCAAACCCGCTCGGAATACGGTTAAAGAGGTCTTTGATTATATAGTGGCCGACCTTAAAGAAGCCGAAAATTTGATGGATCCCGGATACGTTAGATCAGCCGTTTCCGACCCCGCGTCCACCTGTACCCGTCCGGCCATCCAAGCATTGTTGAGCAGGGCTTACCTCTACATGGGCCAATGGCAAAATGCTGCCGACTACGCTACCAAAGTGATCACCAACTCCAAATTCAAGATGTGGAATCCTGACCAGTGTCTTACGGTATGGGGGCAGGATGTTCCCTCTTCCGGTGAGGTCATTTTTGAAATCTACGGGGCAAGATCCAACTCGTACGACCCCTTTTGGGAGGGTGTTTCCTATATGACCGATCCTACCGGCTATGCCGACTGTGCAGCCAGCAACGATTTGGTTTTTCTCTACAACGACGATGATGTGCGCAGTAACCTCTTCCGGGGTGTGGACGATGTGGATAACCTCTTTTGGACGACCAAATACCGCGGAAAAGGAAGAGCGGCTCCCGATGTTACTAATTTAGTCGTACTTCGCCTTTCGGAGATGTACCTCAACCGCGCCGAAGCTTTGGTCAATGGGGCCAACGTGGCCGGAGCAACCGCAGTTTCTGATTTGAACGTTATTACATCTAACAGAAATGCAACTGCGTATTTGGCCGTCACTCCCGATGACGTCTTTATCGAGCGGCGCAAAGAGTTGGCATGGGAAGGTCATTTATGGTTTGATCTTGCGCGCTGTAAGAAATCTATGGTACGAACAGACTTTACCGGAACCAATACCGTGAATAAAGATATTCCTTTTCCCGATTACCGTTGGGCCATGCCTATTGCCTCAAGGGAGTTGGACGCCAATGAGAATTTAGTACAAAATACAGGTTATTAATAATATATGATTATGAAAATAAGTACAAAAATATGTAGTCTCTTTGCTGTGGCAGGGTTGATCTTCTCCTCCTGCAGCAAAATGAACGAACCGCCAACCTTTGACGACAAAGACGCCTGTGTGGCTTTTGACGTAAGCTCTCTCTCTTTTGACGAGAATGCCGGAACGGTAACGATTCCCGTAACGATGCGTACCCTGCATGGTTTTACCACTTCTGTTTCATATAGAGTTGTAGACGGTTCGGCAAAATCAGGCGAGAATTTTAATGTTTTGGGTTCCAGCCTTAATTTTACGCCGTCTGACCCGATTCAAAACATTCAGGTACAGATTATCGACCAGCCGGGCCTCTTTACCGGCGACCTCTCTTTCTCTATCGAACTCGATAACGCGGGCGCTGTAGCTTTGGGGGCAGAGAAAAAGATCACGGTTACCATCAACGATTTAGACCACCCTTTAACGCCTATCTTGGGTACTTGGTCTGCATCCGGTGAGAGTTATTACGATGGTCCGACTGATTGGACCGTAACCTTGACTAAAGATGCAAGCGATATCTCCAAAGTATGGATATCTAATTTTATAGCTTACGGTTCAAGCTCCTCTACTCCGATTTTTGGGATTGTGGATGAAGATATGACGGAAATTCGTATTCCTGTAAATCAGGTTATTATGATAGATAGCCGGTTTAAAATAATCCGTCTTGAAGGTTCTTATGGCCCGGATGGCGAAGAGTATATTCCAGATAACGGCTTTGTTACCGTCACTATTTCAGCCGATCGGCGTTTCATGTTGATACTTGACGAAGTTTACTCCTGCGCCTATTTCGATGAGGCAGCAACTGATTATGCCGGAGATTTCAATGCCTTTGCGGCAGAGATCGAATTAATAAAAGATTAGGTACTCATTATTTAAAGAAGGGCATATTTTATGCCCTTCTTTTTTTAAGCATATCCTCATGAAAAAAATATTAGCAAGTTTTCTATTTTTGTTCACTTGTTTATGGGTTTTTGCCCAGGAGTGTACCACCATGTGGCCCTATCTCTATTCCGATTTTACAGAAGGAAAAGTCTATTTTAAATCGGGAAAAAGCGAAACAAGATTTTTGAATATACACGTCTACGCAAACAAACTTCATTTTATTGATGGAGAGAATATTTGTGAGTTAATAGCTACAGACAATATCAGTAAAGTAGAAATTGCCAAAGATGCCTTCGTACCATTAGACGGATCCTTTTATCAACTACTTGCCCAAGGGAATCCGGGGATTTATTTTGTTCTGCTTATTTCCGGAGATTTTAAGTCGCTCTACAACGATGCGGGGGCCTACGGTTCTTCGTCCAATAGCGCCTCGACCCAAAAGCTTTCTTCCATAGAATTGGGGAGGTTCGATGGAAATATGAACCACATGAACCTCAAAAACAACAAAGACGCCGGAAAGGATGTGCCGCTGCTCAAAAAATATTTCTTTATCTCCGGCATGGAACTCATACCGGCAAGGGCTAAAGAGGTCGAAAAAAGCCTTACAGACGCCGCCAAAAAGAAAGAGTTTAATGCCTTTGTAAAGGCCAACAAAATAAACTGGAAAAAGCCTGAGGATTTGGCTAAGGTGCTAACCTTACTGTAATCCTACCACACAACAACAGGAGGAGCCAACGGAATAAAGGTTTTGGGATCAAAGGATTTGGTTTGCGCTTCGGCTTCCGCGTTGGGACTTCGGACATAATCTGTTCCTACAAATTTTTCTAAGGAGTATCCTTCGCCCGAAATGGTTAATATCCGCTTTACAATCTGCTCCCTGCAGGCGGCGCTAAAGTATTTCATGTTGTTGATCATGCAGTTGGTTTCTTCTGACCTGAAAGCGCCGTACCTGTAGAGGGCGGCTCCTTCAAATATACCCACACGGTTGTATCCCGGCAGACCCAATAATTGAGCCCAAAGGATCTTTTGCGAATCGGTCGTAAAGTCAACATTCAAATACATACCCCGGTCCTGAGACGATCGGTAGCTCGATACCTCGGAGGCGGGGATTTGCGTATTGTTGTTCACGTACTCGTCGGCCAATCGTCCAAAGCCGTGTCCACCACCTTCGTGCAGTACCACGTTGGCGTATCCGTAGGTGCTCGACCGTCGGCTGACGGGGCAAATAGCGACCGATCTCCCACCGGGCCACATCCAGCAGGTGCCGGCATAGCGATCCTGATTCACCATCATAAAAATAACAGTGTTGTTGAGGCCATAGTCGGTCATTTCTGGTACAAAACGGGCATATTCAAAGGCTTTGTCGGTATTGGTAGACATGTGGGTGCCCGAGTCGTCAAAGGTGGTGCCAAAAGCTGTTTGCCGGTAGATACCCTGATCTAGTTGGGTGGCGCCGCTTTCGATGGAATGGGCAAAAACAATATAGACGGTAAAATAATCACGGTAAGATTTATAAGGTTCGATGCTAAAGAGCGCTTCGATCCCTTCGGTTGCATTTTGCTCAAACAGCCCACCTGCATTACACTCCTGCTTTATGTATCCGTCCCCTGTAAAGATCAAGATCACCGGTTGCGGATGGGTAGCGCGCATATACGGAAGCACAGTTCCGTCTGCATATACCGTTCTGTTACAGGTGGTAAAAGAGTAGGTGTCCGATTCGGTAACGCCTCCGTCCCCATCGTCGGCCACTATTTTGTAGTAATACAACATGGAGGGGGTAAATTCGCTGTTAAGATAGACAAGGGAGTCGGCGTACGGACCGTATTCGGCAAAGCCAAAACCATCGGTCGAGATGTAGAGAGAATAGGCAATCGAGTCTCCGTCAGGATCGGAACAACGCCAGGCAAAGCGAGGAAAAGTAGAGACATCTGTGTCGCCGTCCAACGGATAAAGCAATTCGGGTTTGTTGGGTGGTTTGTTGTAGCGTGCATCTCCTTTTTGATTCAGGATCAACGAGAGTTGGCTGTCAAAATAGGTAAAATCAATACTCCCCGATCGCTCTCTTTTGGCCTCGTTGACCGATGCCGCGATGCGCACCACAGCATTACCTTGACCTGCCTCGGGCGTCACCGTTGCCCAGTCTGGAATATTCTGCACCCGCCATACCGCATCGGTATTGATCGATAACAAAACGGCCGCTCCGTCGTTTTCTAACGCCAAAGCGGTTTTGTCTACCTTAAAATCGACTGTGGATTGAGTGATTTGGAGGGTAGCGCTCACATTACTACCCTGTTCCGTACCTACAAAAAGAATCTCGACCGTTCGGGGGTATTTGGTATTGGGAACTCCGCTTATTTCGAGTTGGGCTTCTCCCTGTCCCGATGCGGGGCGAATCGTCAACCATTCGGGTAATGAGGTTGAAATTTTCCAGGACGTATTGCTTTTAATGGATAATGTAGAAACGGATCCTCTGGGATCCAGTGAGATACTTTGTGTAGAGAACTCCAGTTTTGGCGGGGGTGTTTTGGAACAGCTAAGCGCAAATAAACAAATAGTTAGCGTAAAAATAAATTTTGTAACCTTCATATCATATATTTCTCTGACAAAAGTAGTTAAAAATTTGCTAACTTGCCACTGTTAATCAATGAAAATATTACGCGATGAAAAAACTGGCCTCACTCTTAACATTATTTATTATCTGTTCTTTACAGTTGATTGGAGAAGAATACCTCCTCGATGTAGCGCGCCTGATCACCGACCGGGAAGTGGAAATTGTTTGCTCCACAAAGCCGGCCAATGCACAGGAAGTTTACGACCATTTTACGGTCACGGTTCTGGGAGAAAAAGTCGACTACACCTATCTCTCTTATTTTGATTTTGGCCCTTATGCCAAGGCTCCCGTTATCAATATTCGTTTGGTCAAACCGTTGAACGTAGGAACGTTGAGAGGTAAAACCGGTGTGGCAAGAACGCCGGGCGAAGATACGCAAGCTCTTTTAGGTCCGGCTGCGGCTGCAACATTGCGGGTCAAAACGGATAATCGAGAAATTACTGCCGAATGGGTGCCTTTTTACGACTATCGGAACATCGGTTCCAAATCAAAGATCAGCGTGACCGGTACCGCTGCTTTGCAAGAGCACGTGGTGGATTATGCCGCCGGTGGCATAAACCGCATGACGGGCAGGGCCGAAATGATTACCCAAAATAGCGTAGATTATGGCTTAACCGTCATGGTGGTAGGCCCTGATCAATCGGTTTACGAGGCGCCGCAGTGGCGCGAACTGTTTAATCCGGATGACTACAAGACCCGCCGCGTGATAGAGGGAAGCATAGAGAAGCCTATTATCGTAGCCACTGCCGACGACGTCATGCGGCAAGAGGGTGTTGGAAGCATGGATCGACCTAAAAGCGATTTTTTCTATTTGGGGGAAGCCTTTGCCCGCCTCTTTTGGAAAGTAGGGGTGGATGGGTCTCCTGAGGGGGCTACTTTGGGGTGCAGAAGAATCCCCCGCAGTGTTTATAACGACCTCGACGACTATCGCTACGACAAACATATAGTAGCCGCCTATCAAAAAGCTAAGGAAAATAACAAATATCCGGGCACCAAAATGATGCAAAGTGTAGAAGACTATTTTGTCTACGGTACCCTGATTTTCTACGAATTTATTCCGGAGACGGCAGACGGGCAGTGGAGCCAAGCGGGTGGGCCAGTCAATACCCGTGAAGAACTTAAGCGTTATGACCCTGAGCTGTACAGGCCTTTATGCGGGATCTTTGGAGAGTGGGAGTACTTTTCGAGCGAGAACAGCGACGGTTTTGACCGGGGGCGGGATGGCGTCCGTCTTTCCATGCCCTGGTTCTGGCATTCGCAGGCGGATAATTTTGACGTTACCGCCTTTCCATATCCTGATCTGGAGGTGGAGCACGTGTGGGTCATTGCCGAAAACCAGATCGAAATAAAATTCAACCGCGAAGTCAAAGATATGACCAACCTCTACCATGCCGGTAACTGGAGGGTAGAGCAGAGCGTCGACAAGGGCAAAACGTGGCGCGACGTTACCGGCGTTACGATGGCAGGCGGTTATTTGTGGCGTGCCATAACGCTCCAAATAAACACTTCCGGGGAGAATGCCTCTAACGTCGGGAGCTTTACGCTGGGCCATTTTGGCAGATCTTTCAGGGGTTTTACGCAGGAAGATATCATCGAGCGCAATCAGGCTGCTGGTGGGTGGATAGATAATAACGAACAGGTAAGTTCCACCGCCCTTAGGTTTGGTCAGTACGTAGGAGTAGAAGAGGCTGTAAGTCAATTCGGTGCCCGTCTCAATGGTCTTTTTCGGGTACGTTATACGGGCAACACGCCGGTGTGTGACTGGGCAGGACATCAACTTCCCGCAGACAAGCCGCACGAAGCGGAGTTCAAACCCTGGGTGGGCAATGTTTACCGTTCTCCCCTTACCGGCGTCTATATTTATGGGGACACGGACGTTCCCCAAAAGGTGCTGATCCTTTCCGGCATGTATTACGATTTGGGATTTACCAACAACCTTCATAAGGTTTATGCCGAATGGCCCAGCGGGATTCCCTATTCACAGGCCGAATCGCCGACCTGCTCCATCTTTGATCGCCCGGGCCAGCGGATCGCCGACTATTCGGTACGGCAGGGCGGAGGGATGTTGGTGGTAGCTGAAGGGCAGCATCCCAATCAGCAGCCCGAACGCAGAGGGCAACAGGCCGGTAACTACCACAGCGGACTCTATGTGGAGGGTTGGGGTGGCAATATTTTTCAAGATCAGGCCAACAATATTACCCGCGATTACAGCATGACCAGATACAAAAATGAATTTCTCCTCTATCACGAAGGGGGGCACGGCATCGACAGCTATACCGGAGCCAACAGCTACGCTCCCTGGGTTTTTACCAACATTACCGATGCCCATAACGCGGCTACCGACGAAGCAAACGAGCGTCGGTATTACGACGAAAATAACATTGGCGCTTACTTGTCGAGCAGGGGCGAATATGTTTCTACCGTAGCTACTTACTGGCACGGTTGTTCCCGCGAATCTAAAGACGGCACAAATGATGGCACCTGGACGCCCGTGAGCAACCGATGGACATTTTACCGCTACGACCCCTGGGGTTTTGAAGCTTTCAAGCGGCTCTTTTGGTCCGGAGACTTGGGCTTATGGTATGAGAACAGGGTAGGCGATCCTTTGTACAGGGTATTGCCAGGTGATTGGAACTATTTGCAGTTTGACGAAGAACTGAATCAATACCTGACCCTCAAATCGGGAGTGTACGGAATGGGCGAAACCCTCAAAATCGACAGCGAGGATGCCCTGATTGCCTGGGGATGTACCGTATTCGAAACCCTCCGCGACGACCCCTATACCGGCTATCACAACCACGATCTTAACTGGGTATCCTGGTCTACTCCCATGATTTACGACATTACCACCAAAAAGTCAACCAACCCGCAATTTCCCCGCAACAATATGGGTTTCTTGGGGGGCGTCCTCTACTATCCCGACGCCTCAGAGCCGGTGAGCCTCCTTAACCCCTTCCTCCGCCCCGGCGGCGTCAAAAAACCAGTCCGAACGCTACAGGATGAGGCGTTGTTAACTCCTCTTTCCGGCACCATATCTCGGGTAACCTTCAAGACCCCCGTCCTGCCTGTCTTCCGCTTTACCAATGCTTCTCTTATTACCGTAGATAACGCCCAAACTACCTTTGCCGTTAAGGTCAATGGGAAAGGTATCGGTTTCCGTTATTATACGCACGACTCCCATACCGTAACCCTTTATTTGAACTGGCCGTTGGAAGCAGGCGACCTGCTCGAAATTACTGTTTTGAACACAAATCAAAATATCTCAATTAGATACTTAT
>JGI24705J35276_12237478_pt1 | contig 11302 bp, 5 predicted proteins | sample TergutNt197P4_FD_35276 | JGI IMG/M metagenome (IMG submission 35276)
GAAAGCGAAAGCGTAGGCGTAGGCGTGGGCGAAGCGGAAAACGCCCAGGCGGCAGAAGACGTAATTACAGACATCCTGCCCCTTGTCGATCCCAAAAAACAAGAAGCCTTTAAGGCGCTTGAGGAATTGTGGGATTCGGAAAGCCGCAGTGCAGAGGAAAAAAAAAGCGTCGAAAAGAAAGAAAAAAGAGAAGACTCAGAACATACTGAGAAGCTGGAATATAGCGAAAAGATAGAACAAGTCGAAGCCTACCCCCTGGCGCCCGTTCAAACTCAAATAGCGCAGCATGGCGGAAAAGAAGGCTTGGCATTTGTGATTACAGACAAAGAAGGCGACCTGGCAGACAAAGAAGGCACAACAGCAGATGGCATCGCAGAGGGCGCCAAAGAAAAGGTAGGCGTAAAGAAAGTCCTGCTGGTCATATTGGTGATCGTGCTCTTATTGGAAATGGCAGCGCTCGGGCTGAAGTACCTCGCTCCAAACAGCATTGGCGCTGCTTTTGTCAACCGCTATTTGAAATTTGCGGTTACGTGGGTTGACGATTTGTTCCGAAAGGAACCGCCCCCCGAGATTGACGACTTTGACAAAGACCAGGGCGCACAAGGGCAAGACACGGAGGACATCACGGACGCAGACAACGGTGAGCCGGCAAATGCGGCGAAGCTGCCCGAAGCAGACAAGGCGGCGCTGGTTGCCGGGCAACTGGGCAGCAACAGGAACATTGTGACGGTAGAAGCGAAGGATGAACTCAAATACAACGCTGCAAACACGTACAGCGACGCAGACATCGGCAGTTCAAAACCTATAGAAGACAACGTCTGGCGGACATTTGAAGGCAATGATGTATTATACGACCAGTCGGTTGTCGCTTCACTAATAAGCTTCAATTCCAAGTGGATCGACTTTGTCAACAGCGGAGACGAGTCTATTTTGGAAGTGGTAAAGAAAGGAGGTCAAGCAGAAAAGAGCATACTTGACTACAAAAGGGGCAGCGGGGTCAAAAAGACGTTCAAACTGCTGCAAATCGGCGAAATAAGGCAGAACGGCAACATTTTTTTCATATGGGCCCATGAAATGATTCAGGATACGGCAAACGGCAAGACAACTGAAAACAGTTACGACTGGATCTACCGAATGGAAGCAGTGGATGATAAAATGCTGGTGACGGGCTATTTCAGGAGCTAAAATAAAGCCATTTCAACACATCAGTCAATCAACTCAAAAAAGGAGGAATAATTTTGAAAAAAAAGAAGGGAAAGAGGGGTCTAACCGGTTTACTCATAGTATTAGTGCTGCTGCTGATGCTATTCATGGCCCTGATAAATTTCATTACCGACATTCTCTGGTTCATAGAGATGGGGTACTTGAGCGTATTTTTGAAAAAGCTCATAACGCAGCTGGAAATAGGCATACCGGCATTTTTCGTCATCGGAGCGCTGAGCTTTTTGTACTTGCAAGCGATCAAGAAAGGTTATTTCAAGAAGGTGGAATCCCACAGCGACGACAAAGCCATCGGCAAAAGGCTCAACATGTTTGCGCTGGCGCTGTCAGCCGTGTTTTCCTTGCTGGCGACGTTTTTCGCAGTTACCAGAATATGGTTCGAAGCCCTCAAGTTCAAGAACGGCACAGGCTTTGGCATTGCAGACCCGCTTTTCAACTTGGACATTTCATTCTACACGTTCAAGCTTGAGCTGATAAAACAGCTTAACAACTTGGCGATCGGAGTGATACTCGGGTTTGCGGCGATAACGGTCATATATTACATGATGTTGGTATCGTTCAGAAAGCCCCAGATGTTCGAAGAAGTTGAAGTGGAAGACGAAGAATACGACGAAGACGAAGAACGGTACAGCGGTGATTTCAAGCGCGGCAGTTCAGGCGCGGGCGGCTTTGGTGCGTTCGACCTCAATGACATCATGGACAAGCTGAACAAGTTCATGGGAGGCGGAGGGTTCGCCGGAAACGCGGGGCGCCAGAACATAAACCAGACGGCAAAGCCGCAGAAGCGGCTTGACGACGAAAACTTCCTGAACCTCCTCGGGATAGCGTCAAAGCAAATAATATTTTTTGGCGTAGTATTTTTCCTGATGGTAGGCGTGAAGTTCTTCCTCATGCAGTACGACCTGCTGTATTCGTCTACCGGCGTCGTGTACGGCGCTGGATTCACCGACGTCAACATCACGCTTTGGATGTACAGGATTTTGGTAGTGCTGTCAGTCCTTGGAGCCGTGGGCTTCGTCTGGGGGCTCGCGAAAAAGAAATTCAGGAACATCCTGATAATCCCGGTTATCGGCCTTGTTGTCGGCGGGCTTGGCCTTGGGGGCGGCTACGTGGTGCAGAATTACATCGTTTCCCCAGACGAGCTCAACAAGGAGCGCCCGTACCTGATAAGAAACATTCAGTTCACTCAAACCGCTTACAACCTGAACCATGTCGCCGAGAGGAATTTCCCTGCCAATACCGACACTCTGGACTGGCGGGACATCGAAAACAACAGCGAAACCATCTCAAACATCAGGATAAACGACTACGAACCGGTGAAGAAGTACTACAACAACGTACAGACGATAAGGCCGTATTACTTGTTTACCGACGTTTTCGTCGACAGGTACATGATAAACGATGAATACACGCAGACGTTCATTTCCGCCAGGGAGATAAACGATTCGGCGAGCTCGCCGATTCCGCAGACGTGGCTGAACAAGCACATCAAGTACACCCATGGCTACGGCATCACTCTCTCCAGGGTTGACAAGATAACGGCCAACGGCCAGCCGGACATGCTGATAAGGAACATCCCGCCGACATCGCAGGTCAATGAGATCGAGATTACAAGGCCCGAGATATACTTCGGGAGGATGACCAACGACTACATCCTGGTGAAGACGGACGAAAAAGAATTCGACTACCCGATGGACGCGGAGCACAACGCCGAAACGATCTACGACGGGACGGCAGGTATCCCGCTCAATTTCCTGAACAAGACCATGTTTTCCATACGCGAACGGAATTTGAGGATACTTGTATCGACCAATTTGACCAAAGAGTCGAAGATAGTGATAAACAGGAACATCATGAAGAGGGTGCAGACAATAATGCCAATGCTCACCTACGACCCCGCCCCCTACATGGTCACAGTCGACGGGAAGCTCTACTGGATCGTCGACGCGTACACTTACAGCAGCAACTTCCCGTATTCGGAGCCTTATGTCAAAGGCACGACAATCAACTACAACTACATCAGAAATTCTGTGAAAGTCGTCATCGATGCATACAACGGCGCAACCAACTACTACATAGTTGATCCAACCGACCCCATAGCGGCAACATACAAAAACATATACCCGGCGCTGTTTAAAGATTTTGACGAAATGGACAAGGATTTCAACTTTACACACAAAGACGCGTCGCTCAAAGCCCACATAAGGTACCCGAGCATGATGCTGAACATTCAGGCAAACGCGTTCCAGCGCTACCACATGAACGACGAAGTAATGTTCTATCAAAACGAGGACCTTTGGGACATCGCAAAAGAAATATATGAAGTAAACCAAGTTCCGATGGTGCCGAACTACTACATCATGAAGCTGCCGCGCGAAGAAAAGGCAGAGTTTGTGAACTCCATACCGTACACGCCAAGGGACAAGCTCAACATGACAGCGCTCCTTGTGGCAAGGAACGACGGCGAAAACTACGGAAAGCTGGTGCTTTTCAGGCTGCCAAAGGGTGAGATAGTGTACGGGCCGATGCAGATAGAAGCGCAGATAGACCAGCACACGGAAATTTCCAAGGAATTCTCCCTGTGGAGCCAGGCCGGATCGACTTACAGCAGGGGCAACATGTTCGTAGTCCCAATAGAAGACTCGCTGCTTTACGTCGAGCCAGTTTACCTTGAAGCGACCAACTCCAGCATACCTGAAGTCAAAAGGGTAATAGTCGCCTACGGCGACAGGATCGCTTATAGGGCAACGCTGGCAGAGGCCCTCGACGAGCTGTTCCCGATGCTTGAGGAAAAGCCGATTGACAGCACCCCGCCCGGCGGTTCAGAAAAACCTGGGACATCAGAGCCACCCGAACAAGGGATGTACACTATGTCAGAGCTGATAGGCCTTGCGTCGGATGCGTTCGACAACGCGCAGAACGCGCAGAAGAACGGCGACTGGGCGGCGTACGGCCAGTATCTTAAGCAGCTGGAAAGGTACCTTAACATGCTGAAACTAAACGAATAAACCAAAGAGGTCAAAAATGCTGGAATACGACAAAATGCTATTTACGATACCTGCGGAGAGCCATACGGAAAGCGAAGTAAGGAGCATGCTCAAGCAGCATAAGGAAGTCAAATTCGTGTCGCTGGTCGGCTTTGACATAGGCGGCCACGACACGGACGAGAAAATCCCAGTGGACCTGTTCATGAGGCACATGGGCAAGTACCTCAGAAGCGGCGTCCAGACTGACGGCTCCAGCGTAGTTTTGCCGAGAATAGCAGACCTAAACAACGCACGGGTGGACATAGTGCCGGATTTGTCGGTGAACTGGTATGTCGACTACAACTTAAGCTATGTAGAAAAGGAAACGGGGCTCCCGGTGGGAACGCTGAGAATCCCGTCTTTCCTTGTTCACAACGACACTGAAATTATTGGCTCTAGGACTATATTGAAAGATGCGATAGCGTTCTTTAAAAAAGAAATACTGAAGCTCATAAGAAAGAACTCTTACGTCTGGGAGTCCATCGGGATCAAAAGCGCAGAGGACATCGCGGAAATAATGATCACTTGCGCCACCGAGCTCGAGTTTTGGGTAAAAACACCCGACGACAAAGCCGACAGGGAACAGCTTTCGACAGCGCAGATACTCAAAGAGCAATACTGGAAAAGGACGATAGGCCCGGTCCGCACTTCGCTGGAGCGGTCGCTTACGATCTTGGACAAATACGGGCTTGAAGTGGAAATGGGCCACAAGGAAGTCGGCGGCATCAAGGCGAAGATGGGGAGTTCCGGCAATTACGACCATGTCATGGAGCAGCTAGAGATCGACTGGAAGTACTCCTCTCCGCTTCAAGCAGCTGACAATGAAAACCAAGTCAAATACGTGATAAAGGACGTTTTCAGGCATCACGGCCTTGACGTCACGTTCATGGCCAAGCCCATCGAAGGCATAGCGGGCAGCGGCGAGCACACCCACATGAGCCTCTCCGCCAAACTGAGGGACGGGAGGGTCATTAACCTATTTTCGCCGAGAGACATACGCAAAGGGTACTTGAGCCCCATAGGGTTCGGTGCTCTGATGGGCCTGTTAAAGAACTACGAGGTGATCAACCCCTTCATCAACTCGTCAACCGACGCGTTGAACAGGGCGCAGCCGGGGTACGAAGCCCCTGTCTGCATTGTAACCTCAATCGGGATCGGCGAGGATCAGCCCTCTAGGAACAGGACTGTGCTCGTCGGTCTGGTCAGGGACCTTGCCGACTCCTTTGCCACCCGGTTCGAGCTGCGTTCGCCAAACCCGAAGAGCAACACATACCTTGTGATAGCCACTTCGTACATGGCTATGCTGGACGGCATCAGGGAAGCTCTGGAAAACGAAAAATCCTCGAAGGAGCTGCTTGCCTCTCTTTCGAAAAAATACGGCGAAGAGGATTTTTACCTTGAGCGGGACAGGGAGTACTGCAGCGAGGAAAACGTCTTTGAAGCGTACACAGAAGAAGAAAGAGGCAGGCTCTTTGGCAACGCGCCCCGCACGGTGTGGGAAAACCTTGCGGCGTTTGACAAGTACCCCGACAAGCTCAAGATATTCTCGCAGGGCGGCGTCATGGACAAGCTGACCCTCGAATCCTTTAAAGACGCCACTTTGTCCCAGTGGGCCATGGAGCTCTACAGCAGGATCATCCCCAACACGATGGATTTCGTCAGGGAATGCAGAAAGCTGCACACCGATGGCGAATGCACCGATTTTGACATTGAGAATTGGGAGAAAATACAGAGGCTGAGGAGGTATCTTGGGCAAGACACGATAGTGGACAAGAGCTTGCTGACGAGGATAAAAACCGCCCTTGACGAAAACAACTATGCTCTTGCGTCGCAGCTTCAGATTGAAATGTACGAAAAAGTGAACGAGCTTAGCGATATTTATTTTTTGTCGTATAAAAAGAATTTACTTTAGAGGTGAGATTATGTTGGATATCAGGAAAATCAGAGATGACTTTGAAACGGTGAAGAAAGCCGTAGAATCAAGGCAGCAGGGCGATTTCGGCTTGGGCAAGTCACTTGAGCTCGACGAAATGCGCAGGGCAATCCTGGCAGATGTCGAACAGAAGAAAAACAGGCAAAATCTGGCGTCGAAAGAAATTCCAAAACTAAAAAAAGAAGGCAAAGACACTGCGGAAATCATGGCTGAAATGAAGCTCCTTTCGGATGAAGTAAAGGCGCTCGACGGCAAAGTGAGCGAAATTGAAAGGGAGCTGAAGATTTTGCTGCTTGGCATACCAAACACCCCCAGCCCCAGCGTCCAAGTTGGCGCAGACGATGCGGACAACGTCGTGATCAGGGAATGGGGGACGCCACGGGCGTTCGATTTTGCGCACAAGGCCCATTGGGACGTGGGGCTCGATCTGGGAATCCTGGATTTTGAAAGGGCAGCCAAGATATCAGGCACAAGGTTCACGGTATACAACGGCCTTGGGGCAAGGCTGGAGCGCTCAGTGGTCAATTTCATGCTCGACCTGCACACCGGGGAGCACGGGTACCTTGAGATACTCCCCCCCTTCATGGTCAACAGGGACGCTATGACCGGAACAGGGCAGCTCCCCAAATTTGAGGACGACATGTTCCACGTTCCGGCAAAGGATTTCTTCCTGGTCCCAACAGCCGAGGTTCCTCTCACCAACCTGCGTATGGACGAAATAATGGACGAAAAAGAGCTGCCTGTCTACTACACTGCCTACACTCCGTGCTTCAGGAAAGAAGCCGGCTCGGCAGGTAGGGACACAAGGGGGCTCATAAGGCAGCACCAGTTCAACAAAGTGGAGCTTGTAAAATTCGTCAAGCCCGAAACCTCCTACGAAGAGCTCGAAGCCCTCACCCTCAATGCAGAAGAGGTCCTGAAAAGGCTTTCCATCCCCTACAGGGTCGTGCGCCTTTCCACTGGCGACTTAGGGTTTTCGTCTGCTATGACCTACGACATCGAAGTCTGGATGCCGAGCTACGGCAAATATGTTGAAATATCCTCTTGCAGCAATTTCGAGAGCTACCAAGCCAGAAGGGCGAACATCCGCTTCAGGCCTCAGCAGGGAGGCAAGCCCGAATTCGTCCACACCCTGAACGGCAGCGGCCTGGCCGTAGGCAGGACCGTTGCGGCAATCCTGGAAAACAACCAGCAGGAGGACGGCTCCGTAGCAATCCCGGATGCCCTCGTGACTTACATGGGCACAGACAGGATCGCGAAATGCGTGTAAAAGTGAAAAAATTACCGCTTGCGATACAAAATTTCAGGGAAATCATTGAAGGTGACTACGTCTACGTTGACAAGACGCAGTACGTATATAGGCTAATAAACGACGTAAGCTATTATTTCCTGTCACGCCCAAGGAGGTTCGGCAAATCGCTCTTGCTTGATACGATCAGCGAAGCGTTCAGCGGTGACAGGGAGCTTTTCAAGGGCCTTTGGATTTACGATTCTGACTACAGCTTCGAAAAACACCCGGTGATCAGGCTCGACATGAGCAACATAGCAAACGAGACGCCTGAAATGCTCAGGAGCGCACTGGCTGCGGAACTTAACAAGCGCGCAGAAGAGGAAGGCTTTGACATCTCCGCTGAAATACCTTCGGACATTTTCAAATTCCTGATCGAGGAAATGCATGAAAAATACAACCAGACCGTAGTGGTCCTGATCGACGAGTACGACAAACCCATACTGGACCACCTCGACGACATCGAGACAGCAAAAGCCAACATAGAATTGCTGGGCGGCTTTTACGGCATATTGAAATCCATGGACCCGCACCTAAAACTTACATTCACAACGGGCATCACAAAGTTTGCCAGGGTTGAAATGGCTCCTGCGTTCAACAACTTGTCTGACATAACTTTCACAAAAAGGTACTCGGGCATCTGCGGGATAACCATGGAAGACCTCGACATATACTTTGGCATGCACATGGAAGGTTTGCGGATGCGTTACTATAGCCGCTACGAAGGCTGTCTGCAAAATGCACTCCTTGCTAGTTACGGGGGCTATTCCTGGGATGGCAAAACGCAGGTACTGAATCCGTATTCGCTGCTCAGCTTTTTCAGCGAGGCGAGGTTCGCATGCTACTGGCAAACAGGCGGCACACCGAAATACATGACGGCTCTGGCAAAGAAATGCCCTGATAAATGCATAAAACTCAAAAAATATGGAATAACTGAGCTTATTCTTGATATGGCAAGCATCAATAAAATTTCATTTGGGCTAATGCTGTTTCAGGCCGGCTATCTTGCTGTAAAAGAAGTAACGGAAACAAGAGGTACACCTTATTATCTGCTCGACGTTCCCAATTTTGAAGCCAGGGATGCACTCATTGACGGTTTGGGAATGAAAATTGAATATACGGACATGTTTGATAAAGAGCTTGATTCGAAAAAAGACGGCAGGAAGATTATTTTTCTCGATATTGACGGCGTCCTGCAACCACCATGGATGGAAACGCGGTTTGACTACGACCTGAAGGCCCTGCAAAAACAAATGGCTGAAGAAAACCAACAAGATGAGTACTTGCGCATGGACCGCTACGACATCGGTGCCGTCTATTACGACTGGGAACCAAACGCGGTAACCAATTTAAAAAAGCTGATCGACTGGACGGGGGCAGAAATTGTCGTGTCGTCAGACTGGCGGTATTCCAATAAGCTTGATTGGCTGAGGCTGCTTTTTAAAATACATGAGCTGGATGTTTTCGTAAAAGGCACAACTCCATGCAGGCATTATGATAGGAAACAGGAGATCAACACCTACCTGTCCGAGTGCAATGACATAACGAACTACGTTGTAATCGACGACATGAACTTGTCGCAGCACTTCCCTGACAATTTCGTCTATACTGCGGATACGGGCTTTTTCGCCATGCATCATATTGAGAAGGCGATTCGCATCCTTTCCCAACCCTAATTTCTGCAAGCAAAAAGGAATCTCAGTAGGATCAGAAAACCTAGAAATTCACAAAAATATGTTGAAAATGCGAACCAAATATGATAATATTGGTTTGATTTTTGTTGATCAATTCTATATAGAAGGAGAAATACTAATGAAAATGATTAAAAAGACACTGCCGCTAGTCGTGGCAGTAGCGCTGTTGCTGACACTGCTGCCCGGCATGACGCTGACGGCGCACGGGCAAGACCATGTTGCGCCCGCCGGGACTGCACCCTACACCTTCTCAATAGACATCCCCGTGACTGTGACTGAAAGGTACAACGGCGTAATGGTCTATTGCATGATCGAGGAGGGTGCCGACCAGCTGCAATGGTACAACTTTGGCGACGAACCCATGCCGATGAGGTTTGTCAGGAGCACTTCTTTGCCCTCCGGATCGACCACTTACTACGCCCGCACCCACTACGAAAGCGGCGATGTTTGGACGTGCGGCTTTATGTACATGGTGGCAGAAAACCCGGTGACTTCACTGTCGATGACTGTAGGTAGGGTGGAATTCACCTATATCGGTACAAAACCAGTCAAGATCGTCTTCGGCAATTACGAAGACGGCAACGTCATGGACGTTGTGAAAGTCGTGGATTTTGAGTCTGTCTTCGATGTGAACAACACCGAGAGATTGCCGCAGCCCGCTCCGGCAGCCGAAATAAACATAATTCGCGCACCTGGTCCTATCGGCTTTATAGCCGTAAACGACATATTCGGCGTACCAACCTCAGCCACTGCAGGGACATCGCGCACGCTCACGCCCACTGTTTTTCCAGACAACGCAACAAACCAAGACATCATCTGGGCAGTCAAGAGCGAGGGTACAACAGGCGCCACCGTTTCGGACGGCAGGCTGTACACGACGGGGGCAGGGACAGCAGTCCTGACGGCAACTATAGTCGACGGCGTGGGGACCGGCTACAATTTCACAAAAGATTTCACCATCACCGTATTGCCACCGCCTTACGCTGCTGTAAGCGACATAACCGGTGTGCCTACCACGACCCAAGCCCTCACGCAGCTTACGCTGACGGGCACGGTTTTGCCGAATTACGCGACTTACCAAGACATCATTTGGGAACTTGTCGACATAGGCACGACTGCGGCCACCCTTACAGGCGGCAACGTGCTGAACACATATGCGGCAGGGACTGTCACGGTGCAAGCCACAATCCCCAAAGGCGTGAACAATGCATTAAGTGACTTCACAAAGCTATTCACCATCACGGTGACCCCGCCCCCACCGCCTTTCGTTCCGGTGACAGGGATCATCGGTGTACCGGCAGCGGCCACTTCAGGGACACTGCTAGTCCTAGGGGGCGTGGTTCTGCCTGATGACGCGACAAGGCAGAACATACTCTGGAGCATCAAGGACGCCGGCACCACTGGTGCGTACTTGAGCGGAACGAACGGAATCCTGTTTAACTCAACGGCAGCGGGCTACGCCACTGTGACAGCCACAATAAAAGACGGCAAAGACGAAGGCGTAGACTACGTACAAGACTTTGTGATCACCGTAAACGGCGGCATACCAGCGTTTGTTCCCGTAACGGGCATAACTGGCGTACCGACTGAGGCAACGGCAGGAGTGCCACTCGCTTTGGTAGGCACTGTTGCGCCGGGTAACGCAACGAACAAGACCATCGTATGGAGCATTAAGGATGCCGGGGCCACGGGCGCGACCCTCAGCGGAAGCACGCTGAACGCCACGGCGGCAGGGTACGTCACAGTGACCGCCACTATAGCAAACGGCGCAGGGGCAGGCATTGATTTCACAACAGACTATACCATCAAGGTGGCGTCTGCGGCTATTGTTGTTGTGAGCGCAAGCCCAGCAGCTTCAGTTGAAAAACTAAACGGCAACCAAAACAGGCTGACCATCACCGTCACGGAAAAGCTTTCAGACGGGAAAACAAATACTATAACGTCAACAATCATGATCAACAACAATGCGGCTGCTACGTACAGCGTCGGCACCTACAAAGTATACGTAGACACAAAAGGCAACACCCAAATCCGCGAATGCCGAATTGTGATATAGCTCACCACTTTGGTGATCAACGCTAAAATCTACTCCATTGAATTCAAATACGAGGAATGCAAAGGCAGCTTGTTTGGCTGTTTT
>JGI24705J35276_12237477_pt1 | contig 11297 bp, 6 predicted proteins | sample TergutNt197P4_FD_35276 | JGI IMG/M metagenome (IMG submission 35276)
TGAGTTGTCTGGTGGTGAGGTTTCTGGCAACACAGCTTCATTTGGTGGTGGTGTATGCAATTATGGTAGTTTTGAGTTGTCTGGTGGTGTGATTTCGGGTAGCGCTGCTCGTTGGGGCGGTGGTATATATACCGATAGCGGCTTTGTTATGTATAATGGTACGGTTTTGGGTAATACCGCGCGCTCGGCTGGTGGTGGCGTATACAACACCGAACTGCGTAATTTTACTATGTCTGGTGGTGTGATTTCTGGTAATACGGCTAGTTGGAATGGTGGTGGTGTATACAGTGGTAATTTTACTATGTATGATGGTGTGATTTCTGATAATACAGCTGATCGTGGCGGTGGCGTGTATCTTATTAATGGTACGTTGTTTCGTGGTGAGATTTCTGGTAATAATGCGTCAAGTGGTGGTGGTGTTTGGATTGTTGAAGACTTTGGTATGTTCTCTGTTTTTGATGGAGTGGTATTTTCCAATAATTATGCCTCATTAGCATATGATATAGATCCAATACACGATGGAATATACCACGCACAAATAGGTGATAATGTGAGTTGGACGGAACCGTTCACTCAGGGCTATAACAACTATGATATCAGCTACACAAAAGGATTACCAATTCTGCCACCTGAATCTTATGTTGAGGTTCCTGTTGAGGTTATAGTTGAGGTTCCTGTTGAGGTTATAGTTGAGGTTCCTGTTGAGGTTATAGTTGAGGTTATAGTTTACCCTCCTACCCATGACCCTTCGACAACTCCATCTCCTCCAACAACCCCACCACCAACAACTCTACCAGACCCGCCAACAACGCCTCCTCCACCACCAACAACTCCATCCTCCAAATCAGAACCTACCACTACTACCAGCAATCAAAAAGATAGCAATGCCTTACTTGTCATAAGTTCAATCTTCCTAGTTCCAGCTGCTGCCTCAGCCGCTTTACTTCTATGGAGCAATCCAGGGAGTTTCAATAAAAATTTGCTACGAGAGTTTCTTCCAAAAAATCCTCTACCACAAGACGCTACAAAGAAGACGCCTACTAATAAAGACCCACAAAAGAAGTCCGCTTCAAAAGAGGAGCCGCAAATAGTTATGTCTAGTACTGTGCTAGCGAGTATGTATGGTTCTTTTTCTTTATGTAATGGTCGGGCTTTTCAGTATTTTGCACCTTTAGTGAACATAAAGCTTGATGCTTTAGAGGTGCTTTTTCAAAAGTTTAACTCAGATAATAAACTTATTTTTTTGCAGATTACTCAGGCGGGTAATGTTGTGGGTGAGGCTTTTGGTGAGGTGGTTGAGGGTTTGTCTTATGGGTCTATGGTCCGGGTTAGGTTTAATTTTCAAGATAACACCGCTGATGTTGATGATAAGGAGGAGGGTGGGTTGGTGTTGTTGAAGGCTAATGTTCAACACTGTATTAATATTACTGTTGTTTGCAATGATGTAAATGATGTTGTGCATCTTGCAAATGTGCCTCATGATCCTGTTCGTCTTTTTAATGTGTCAACAGATAAGCTTGGTATTATCTCTCTTTTCCATACTGATGAGGTTTCTACTGTATCGGGTAATCTTGTTTTTTCGGGGACGGGTAAGTTTCAAGAGTCACGGGCTAAAAATCTAGATATGTTAAAGGAGTTACTTCAACACGTCAAAACACGAGAGTAAGCCCAAACCTCTTCTCTATTTTTTATGTTATGTGCTTTAACGGAGTGGAAACATGTTGTTTGGTGAAATATTTTCTGTAAATGCTGGAAGCAAGGGCCGTAAAGGTAATATGACTGAAGTGATTCATAATTTAAATATGTATAGAGTGTTAACTGTTGTTGAGGTGGCGGTATGCCTGGGTATCTTTTGGATGTAAATTCGACGCTCATGTGTTCCCATGCAGGGCAGTTTTCTATAGTTACTTCTAATAGTCGAGTAAAAGTTGCTGGGCAACCCGTTGTTACTCAGCAGGATACTTATACAATTTCTGGTTGTCCTTTTACTTTACCAAATGGTTCGCCTCATCCTTGTGTTCTTGCAAAATGGATGGTGGTAGCTACTCGCGTTAAGATAGGGGGAAATTTTGCTGTTCTTAAGGATAGTGTAGCGCTTTGTCAAGCATCTGATCAAGTTCCTCAAGGACCACCCAACATAGTGGTAGCTCAAATGAAGGTAAAGGGGCAGTAGATATATGCATTTTAAGTATCCTTTTCAAGCTGATACTCGGGGAAGAACGGCAATAGCTAATGAAGAGGATCATATACGTCAGTTAATTGAGCAAGTTCTGTTTACTTCTATAGGGGAGCGTGTTAATCGTCCAACTTTTGGTAGTAACGTTAACCAGCTTGTTTTTGCGCCAAACAGTGATGAGCTATCTGCTACTACACAGTTACTTGTACAAGGCGCGCTACAGCAGTGGCTTGGAACACTCATAATGGTAAAATCCGTCAGTGTGCAAAGTCGTGATTCTACTCTAACAGTTACTGTACAGTACATTATACGACGTACCCAGCAACAAAGAGAAACCGCCTTCACAAGGATGCTATAACCATGACAGAAAACATGGTAAAATGCACCGCAAAAGATAGACGTAAACAAATAGATAATTCCAATTTAAACGGTATAGACTACATAGAGGTTGTTACACTAGATTCACACAGTAGTCGTCCATATCTTATCGTCTATTTTTTCAAAAATCTAAGTTCGCTTGATAAAAAATTTGATGAAAATAATGTCAGAATTGAGGGTGGAGTTAAAGTAAAAAACATCCACGCCGAATGGGTTATGCCCTATACTGACTTACTTGACATTGGATCTGACTTATCTACAATTAGTAGGCCATTACGAAATATAGATGTCGAGCAGCTTACATATGATGTTGTATCTCTTCATGATTACATAGATGCCGGATATGAACATAAAGCGTTAATCATTTATCTGTCAAGTGACGGTGACTTTTCAACCTATACTTTGCGTATAGTCAATTCATTAAGTTCAAATAATCCTCCACAAGGTTTTGATTCAATACTCTCAAGTATTGATTTTTCATTTAAAATTGATAGTCCATCTAAATTTGACTATAAACCTGCCTCTGCGGCTCCTCAAGAAATCCTACAGGAACCCCTTATAGATTATCTCTCCAAAGATTATGCAAGTTTTCGCCACTTAGCCCTTAGCCGTTTAGCTTTATTAATGCCTGATTGGAAAGAACGCAATGCTGCTGATGTAGGTATAATGATGACTGAACTGCTAGCCTATATGGGCGATTATCTAAGTTATTATCAGGACGCAGTTGCTACTGAAGCATATCTTGGTACTTCAAGAAGCAGAATTTCTGTAAAACGACATGCCCGCCTATTAGACTACTACATGCATAGTGGTTGTAATGCACGTGTCTGGGTATGCATACAGACCGACTCAGATGGTTGTAGCATTCCTAAGAAAACTAAATTTTTGACAGGTATGGGTAATGGCGATTTAGTGCTAGACGCGGCGGATCTTGAAGTAGAATTATCGCAAGGAGCCAAAGTTTTCGAGGCTATGCATGACCTTGAGCTCTATAAAAATCATAATACCATAAACTTTTACACTTGGGGGAACTCGACTTATTGTCTTCCAAAAGGATCAACCCACGCAACACTTTATGATGGTGTACTGCATGATGATGGTAGTGAGTCGCGGCTTCTTTCTCTTAAAATTGGCGATGTTTTAATTTTAGAAGAAACTCACTCTCGTGATGGAGTTGCTGAGGATAGGGACATTTCTCATCGCCATGCTGTACGTTTAACAAGTGTTAAAAAAGATTTTGATAAACTGTCTAAACCTGAGACTTGTGTGATTAACATTGAATGGAGTTCAGAGGATGCATTGCCTTTTTCGTTATGTTTGAGCAAGGCATCAGTGCCCATTGCAGTTGTTCACGGAAATGTCTTATTGGCCGATTATGGCGTGTCATTAAAGGCCGAGAAACTTGTTGACCTAGACATCAGATTGAATTTTCGTCCTCGCCTCAGCCGTGGTCCGTTAACTTTTAAGGGTCCATTTGACGCTTCCGCTTCCGCTTCTTCAGCGTTTAACTATGATTTACAAGATGTAAAAGCGGATATTTATTTAAGACAACTTAGAGCACCTCCAAAAAATGAATTCACCGAATTTAAGGAAAGCGACTGGTTACCTAGTATCTGGACATCTCAGCAGGATTTGTTTTCAAGTAACAAGTTTAAGACTGATTTTGTTGTTGAAACAGAAAGTGATGGTTCTGCTGTACTTCGGTTTGGTGATGATGTACATGGGTTAAATCCGCAAACAAGTGTCGGTGAAGTGCCTGAGCTGTTTTATGGGTTTTATCGAGTAGGTAATGGCGTTGAAGGTAATGTGGGCGCTGAGTCCATCAAAAGAGTAATTAGTCCAAATAATGTTTTCGAAAACATACTTGGTATTCGTAATCCTCTACCTGCTAAGGGTGGGGCGAATCCTGAAAGTGTGGCTATGGTTAGACAGAATGCTTCTGAATTTGCAAAAATTAATGAGCGTGCTATAACTGATGCTGATTATGCAGATATTCTTAAGCGGAAATGTGGTGAAGTTCAAAGTGCTGTTGCTAAAACTCGTTGGACAGGCAGCTGGTATACTGTCTATGTTATGGTTGACAGGTTTGGACGAAAACCTGTAGATGAGGCGTTTAAAATTAAAGTTCAAAATATCCTTAATAGGTATAGACTCAGTGGGTATGATATTGAAGTTCGTGGTCCCCAATATGTTCCTCTGACGGTTGAATTTACAGTTAATGTTTCACCTGTCTCTTTTTGTGAGGACGTTGAAAGGACGCTTCTGGGGGTTTTTAGTAACCGCATTTTGTTAAATGGTCTTAAGGGATTTTTCCATCCGGATAATTTCACTTTTGGACAACCGCTTCTTTTACGTGACCTACTTGCTGTTATAGCTAAAGTTGACGGTGTAGTTTCATTTTCAGTGACAAAATTTAGACGCGCTGACAAAAATGATGATACTGAGTTAAGTGAAGGGGTCATCCAGATTAGTCCATATGAGATTATTCAGTTGGATAATGATGCTAATTATCCTGAAAATGGTTGTATATCTTTTACTATGAAGGGAGGACGCTGATAGTATGTCACAGAATGACACGGGTTCATGTGGTTGCTATGAGAAAACAAAAAGACGAACTCCTGCAAATCTGTCAAATCCTTCAGGACTCTCAGCTTTAAAATACCGCGTTGGCACTCATAGCCAATTCAAAGCTGACATGGTAGAGCTAATTTTGCGCAAACCTGCCCTTAAAAACCTTACCACACGAGAAGATGATGATTTATGCATAGCACTTCTTGATAGTTGGGCAACTATCGCTGATGTGTTAACATTCTATCAAGAGCGTATCGCAAATGAGGGTTACCTACGTACTGCAACTGAACGACGTTCAGTGCTTGAGTTAGCTAGGACAATAGGTTATGAGCTTAAGCCAGGTGTTGCCGCTAGTGTGCCTTTAGTATTTATGGTTGAAAATTCAGATGGGTCTCCTTTGCAATCGCGTGTTGATGAAGGAACCAAAGTTATGAGTTTACCTGGACAGGATGAAAAACTGCAAATTTTTGAGACAGTGGAAACAATTGAAGCAAAAGCAGCTCTAAACGATCTCAGACCATTACAGTTTGCTCCTCAAAACATAAAACTTGGATTAACTGAACTTTATTTGAAGGGTGTAACCTCTCATTTGGTTCCTGGCGATGCTATACTGCTTGTTGGATCCGAAAGATTGGCCGATGGTATTGATAATGAATGTTGGGACTTTCGTTTTATTCACACGGTAACTGTGCATCCTGATAAAAAATTCACCCACATCACTTGGAAAGAACCCCTTGGACATAAGTATAAGGTAAATGATTTAGAACGGACAACTCATCCAGCGGAGAATCCTACAGTTTTTGCTTTTAGGCAGCGGGCATCTTTTTTTGGTTATAATGCTCCTGATTGGAAAATGATGCCTGACTCAATAAAGACTGCTTATGATGATAATGCTGAAGATAGCGAGTCTCAAAAATATACTGGTATACTCTATGATTGGCCAGGGTTCGATAAAATTTTTGACAACACTAAGATTGACAATGCTGGTGTTGATAAAAAAATTACAATACATCTTGATGCTGTATATACAAAGATTCTTCCAGAGAGCTGGATAGTTTTTGCTGGTCAACGGAAAAGAAGAGATAAACAAATTTTTTATGTGGAACTTTGTAGGGTAACTAACGTGGGGGTTGCTTCTCAATCCGATTTCACATTAAACGCTAAAACTACAAAGCTAGAATTGGATATAACTGGTGCCGATGCTGAGAAGTATCTTAGCGGTTTTATGCGACGAGATACCGTGCTTTTTTGTGTTAGTGAACCTTTAGAACTTACTGATCAACCTTTAGTGAAACCCGTGCTTGGAAATGAAATTGTACTTGATCGAAAAGTACCTGAACTTAAGAAAGGACAAAAAATATTTGTTCAAGGAAAACCAGTTGACATGGGTGATGGTGCTCCCTTAGTTAGTGAGGTTACTTTAGTTAAAGATTTACTTATTGATGAAAAAACTGGAACTACCATAATTATTTTAGAATCTGCTTTATCAACTAGTTATGATTTAGCTTCTGTTCATATATATGCTAATGTTGCTTTTGCTACTCATGGTGAAACGGTGTATGAAACACTTGGGAGTGGTAATAGTTTAGAGGTAAATCAACAGTTTTCTCTTAAAAAAACACCGTTAACTTATGTGTCTGCTGCAACACCTAGTGGAGCACGAAGTACTCTTAAAGTTTATGTTAATGATGTTCAATGGCAAGAGGTGCCCACACTTCACGATTTAGATTCCAAAGACCTTAGCTATTTTGTTCGTGTAGAAGATAACGGTGATACCTTAGTGAGTTTTGGTGATGGAATAACTGGTGCTCGACTGCCCAGTGGCGTTGAAAACATTACTGCAAGCTATCGTAGCGGCATAGGGCTTCAAGGTGCTGTTGCAGCTAACAAACTTACCTTACTTACAAAGAAACCCTTTGGAATACGTAGCGTAACCAATCCAATTGCTGCTTCAGGTGCTGCCTCACCTGAAAAAATGACAGATGCTAAAATAAATGCTCCCTCTACAGTTCTAACTTTAGGTCGTATTGTATCTTTGAAAGATTACGAGAACTTTGCTAGAAACTTTTTAGGCATAGCCAAGGCAAGTGCTAAGGCTGAATCAAAAGGAGGCGATTATATCGTGCGTTTAATAGTTGCTCCCGTAGATGCTAACCCAATTGCTGTGGCATCAATGCTTTACAAGAATCTTAAGAAGGCAATTGATAGCGTTCGTGCGTATGGACAGAAAGTACATATTGAGAGCTTTGTCCCCGTATACTTTAACGTAGAAAGCAGGTTATATGTAGATTCAGATTATCGGCCTGAAGAAGTGAAGACTAACGTTAAAGCCGCTTTAGTTAATGCTTTCTCATTTGAACAACGTTCATTTAAGCAGGCTGTTACATCAGATGAAGTTTTAGCGGTGATTCAAGCGATTCCAGGTATTATTTATGCTGATGAGGTTAAATTCATAACTACCGGAACAGCTGGTAAGGTTAAATTCATAACTACCGGAACAGTTATTGAAGTTTTTCCTTTGACAGATAATGTATTGTTAATGATTAATCCTGCTGGTATAACCTTGGGGGTTAAAGAATGAGTCGTAAAGATAAAAGTCGTATTTACAGTCTTCTTCCTTCAATATATCACCAGCAAGATTTACAACAACAAACACCTGATGGTCGTCGTCCACTGCAGGATTTAACCGCTATTATGGAAGAAACGCTAAAAATCCTTGAAAATGACATCGAAGGCTTATACGAGAACTGGTTTATTGAAACCTGCGATGAATGGGTTACCCCCTATATAGGCGATTTAATTGACGCTGATTTGTTACGTCTAGTTAAAGGAAATGCAACTATAAGTAGCAAAGCATATGTTGCAAATACAATTCATTATAGAAAAAGAAAGGGCACTGTAGCCATTCTTGAGGAAATAGCTCGAGACGTTACAGGATGGGATACACATGTTGTAGAATTTTTCCAATTTCTATCAACCACCCAAAATATTAACCATAAACGACTTGAAAATCAATGCATCCCAAACATCGTTGACCCTGAGCTAATAGGGCTTTTAGGTACCGCATTTGATCCTGTGCCTCATACTATAGATGTTAGAAACATAAAAACTGGACTTGGCTACTATAATGTTGCCAATGTGGGTCTTTTTCTATGGCGTTTAACTGCTTATCCCGTGCGGAGAGCAAGAGCTTTTTGGCATGGTGCAGGCAGATACTCTTTTAGTTCAATAGGTAAGGATATACCGCTTTTTAATCATCCAGCGACAAACAAGTCTGATGATTTTTTGTCAAAAGAAGTAGACGTGTCTGTACCCATACGAAGAGAAGCTGCAAAAAAATACTTGAGTACGTATTATGGTGAAAATAGAAGCATATTTTTGGAGTTTGAAAAAGACGGTGTCATAAAACCTGTTGCTGAGCAACAAATTGTCATCTGTGACTTAAGTGATGTTGATGATAAGGGTAATTGGAATGTACCTGCGGACTTTGGTTTATTGGATGTTTCAAATGGAAAAGTTGCAATTGATCCTGTCCTTGGGCGTATACTGTTTTTAGATAAATCTGAAACTGACTGTAAAGTTTTTGTAAGTTACTATTATGGTTTTAGTGCTGATATGGGTGGAGGTTTTTACAGAAGGGACCTCTATGAAAGCGAAATAGATGACATGGAGAAATATCTAATATCTGCTGATGCTAAGGGTTCTACAGATAAATATGCCTCTATTACTGAAGCATTAGAGCAATGGTCGCAGGGTAAAAAGGGACATGTTTTATTTGAAATAGTTGATAGTGGCATCTATAGGGAAAATATTTCAAAAATTGATATTCCCTTGGGTACAACATTGATTTTGCGTTCAGCGCAGGAACAACGGGCTACTTTGACTGCCAAGGAGAGCAACGTGCCTCATTATATTGAGGTTTCTGGTGGAAAGGGCAGTTGTCTTGTGTTTGATGGTTTACTGTTAAATCAAAACATACGCCTTAAAATCGTTAAGAATTCTGATTTAAATACACTTGTTATTCAACATTGTTCATTTGTCCCTCCCGCTGGAGTAGGTGGAAGTATAATTGTAGAGGGTAATGATTACCTCTCTGTTACTCTTAGTAAGACTATAAGTGGTAAAATATCGATGCCTAACTCTAAGGGCCAGCTTGTTCTCAAAGACACCATAGTGGATAATAATAGTTCCGACGGGTTTGCTGTGCAATGTTTTGATGCTACGCTTGAAAATTCTACTATATTTGGTAAATCTAGTTTTGATATATTGAATTTAGCTAGTAATGTAATTTTTACGGACACGGTGAGAGTTAAACGGCGACAAGAGGGATGTGTACGGTTTTCGTATGTTCCTCATCGGTTTGAACAAGGTGAATTTGCTTCAAAGGTGCCAAAGTGTTATCGTTGTCAGCCAGAAAGTGAGGGTTCACGTTTTGCGCCTCGTTTTTCATCTGAAAAATATGGGTTCCCTGGGTATGCTCAATTGCATAGATGTACTGTGAAAGAGTTGTTTGAGGGCGCGGATAATGGCTCAGAGTTAGGTGTGTTCAATCAAATTTATCAATCACATCGTATTAATAATCTACTGGCGACCTTTGCAGAGTATTTACCATTTGGGTTAGCAGTGGGAGTTATCTTAGTTACTTAGAGAGGGATATGAGTAGTGAAAGCAGACATAACTAGATCAACATATAATAAAAATAAGAAGTATACAAAAGTAAATGCGCAGCAGGGTAGAGTACAATTAGATGCTGACTGGAATGAACAGCTTGATATTCAAGAGCATTTTGATAGAACCATGTTACGTGATATTGTGGGAAAAACTGGAACGCCCCTTGAAGATTCTGGTTTTGAAATAGTTCCTGATGTAACAGCTGGTTTTACTATTGGAAAAGGGCGTTACTATGTTGACGGAATAATCTGTGAGAACAATTCCGATAATCTAAATGCGCGAAAACAAGAAGATCTTCCCTTTTCAAAATTATTTAAGGAAAACTCCATATTTCCTAAAGATGACGGTTATTATGTTGTTTATTTAGATGTTTGGCCAAGGCACATAACTTTTCTTGAAGATCCCGGTTTACTAGAAGTTGCTCTTGGACGAACTGACACAACTACTCGTACAAAAAACGTTTGGCAAGTTAAAACCCTAAAAATTGACCCTACCGATGTATCCAAAACGTTAACCAACTTTGAAAGCAAAATTCTTCGCTCCACCGGTAAATTACGGGTTAGAGTGAAACCAAAACCCGTTCAGAGTGGATATGAGCCAATTATCACATCAGGATATAGTGGTGATGAGAACAGGCTCTACCGAGTTGAGATACATTCAAGTGGAACACTTGGGACTTCTAAAGAGGGCTCTGTAGCTCCTGTTTTTAAGTGGTCAAGAGAGAATGCAATTGTTGCTGCTAAGATACTGGCTGTAACCTGTGACCCGGATAATGAAAATAAAATGAGTATAGTCATCGAAAATAGTAGAAAAGATGATTTATACACTTTTAGAGAAGATCAATGGATTGAGGTTACAGACGATTACTATGAGCTTTGGAAGATCCCTGGTCAAATTCTGAAAATTGATGATGTTGAAGACAATGCTCAAGAGAACCAAAGTATCCTACAAGTTACGGTTTCTCCTCCATATGGAACGCAGTTATTGGATTATATAGCTGACAAAGGTAACTATGTTTCGAAAAACCCCAAAGTTAGACGTTGGAATACGCCTGATGATAAATGGAGTCTGCTTGGCTATACAAAAACTCTTTCTACTATCCGACCTGACAATGACCTCAAGCGTGCCGCTGACGCAGACGGTTATATCGATTTAGAGGAAGGTATTCAATTAAAGTTTGAAGCAGGCAACTATGTGGCCGGGGATTATTGGTTAATTCCCGCTCGAACGATAACAAAAAACATAGAATGGCCAACTGTTACAACATCGTCTAATCTCATAGAGCCCGAAGCATTACCCTCCATGGTGGAACACCACTACTGCCCCTTAGCACTACTGAAATACTCTAAAATTAACGACAAATCTCAACTTCAAGTTGTATGTGATTATAGAAATTTCTTCTCAACAGCAACTGCTTTGAATTTTTATTATGTGAGTGGTGATGGTCAGAAGATAACGCCTGATAATGTCTTTATAGATGCTACTTCGCCTGGTACTCCTC
>JGI24705J35276_12237476_pt1 | contig 11290 bp, 11 predicted proteins | sample TergutNt197P4_FD_35276 | JGI IMG/M metagenome (IMG submission 35276)
CGAAGGCCGGCGGGGCGTCGAGGGACGAAGTGATAAGCGCGGTGCTCGTGGGACTCCCGGCGGCGGGTAACGCTGTCGTTCAGGTCCTTCCGGCGGCGCTGGAAGCGTATGACGAATGATCACGCCTTCTGTTCCGCACCCGCGTTCTTTCTGAACAGTTCGCGGTAATACTCGCATGTCTCCATGAGCTCGTCGTGGGGCGCGGCCGCGACCACCTTCCCTTCCTCAAGGACAACGACCCTGTCGCACCGTCTCATTATGCTGAGACGGTGCGCTATCACCAGAATCATCTTCGTTCTGCTCAGTTCCGCTATGAGATCGTTTATCATTTCCAGATTGTTCTTGTCCAGCGCGCTCGTGGCCTCGTCGAACATCATCACCCCGGAATCCTTCAGTATCACACGCGCGATCTCCAGACGCTGTTTCTGACCGCCGGATATCGTCGCCCCGCTCTCCCCTATCATCGTCTCGTAGCCGAACGGCATTGCAACGATCTCGTCATGGATGCGGGCAAGGCGGCATGCCTCTACGGCATCATCTCTCGAGGCGTCCGGGTCCGCGAGAAGCAGATTGTTCATCACCGTGTCGTTGAACATATACGGATCCTGTAACGACATCGTCAGGTTACTGCGCACATCTTCCTCTGACAGCGACGATATATCGTTACCGTTCAGAAGTATGTCGCCGCCCGTCCGGGCATAGAATCCGGAGAGCAGACCGAATATCGTCGATTTGCCGGAGCCGCTCTTTCCCACGAATCCTACCATGCCCGGACCGTCGATCTTGAAACTGACGCCGTTCAGGACGCTCTTGTCCTCCGTGTAACCGAAGGACACGTTCCTGAACTCTATCGAGTTCACCGGATCCGTTAACCTCATATCTCCGAAACGGTCCACCTCCTCCTTCGGCGCCCTTATTATGTCGTTGATACGTTTAGCGGCAAGTTCTCCGTTGACGTATGTGTCCTTGATGCGCGCCAGTCCGGCGACGAGTCCGTAGATGTCCCCCTTGTACGTGTATATTATCAGCACCGCCGCCAGTTCCGCCATCCCCTGCGGTAAAAGATAGAGACCGGCCAGAAGAAGTATCGAAAGGTCTATCCCTCCCTTCACCACATCTATGAGATTCTGCATCTTTTTTTGATATATCTCGCGCTTATACTTCACGTCCGCATATTGTGCGCTTACGGAGGTGTGCTTCTCTATCACGGGATCCTTTGCGTTAAGACCTTTGATCTCCTTTATCCCCTTGAGTATCTCGATCTCGTTCGCCTTAACCTTCTCGACGGCGCGTTTGGACCTTTTCATATTTTCCAGAAGTCTCGACACACGAAGATATTCCAGCATCATCAGGATCGCCAGTCCGACCGCGAAGACTATCCCTAAGATCACATTCAGAACGGTGATATATGAGACGAATCCGATGTTGATGAGTATGCTGATCACAGTTCTCTGTATGTTCAGCGATACCGCGGAGGATTCCCTGCTGTCCTCGTTCAGCCGTTCCAGGAAGAAACCGGAACCTTTGTCGTACACCGTTGAAAGGTTCATCGACATCGTCCTGTACGCCGCCTTCCTTCTTATCATCAGGAACACGCTGTTCGATATCCTTGCATAGAGATATTCGGCGGTGTATGACAACACGGCTATCATAAGGACCAGAGAGAACAGGATCACAGCATATCTTACCAGTTCGTCGTAATTGCCGCCGGTGAGGGCGATCAGCACCCTTGACAGTACAAGAGGCGACATCAATGCCGTTACGCCCGACAGTATCGTGAACAGAATGAACAGGAACACTTTCGCGCGGTGTTCGCCGTAGAACTCCTTCAGACTCTTCAGGTTAGGATATCTTTCCGTTCTCGTTCTTTTATTCATGTGCATACCGAACATCTACGGGAAAGCTCATAGTTTTAACTGCCGACCGTACCGGTTGACCGACGGCAGTTCTTATGTTTTATTATATTTTAAATCATATCTATTTTTTATACTGGACACGGTCCCGGATACGGTACCGTTGCAACGTATACTTATACTATTCGCGAACGGTGATATTATAAATGTTACAATCTTACGGTTCGTTGTGGTAAGGCAGGAGAACATCGACAAGGTGGCGGAAAGTTACCCCACCGATGCTGTGAGCGAAGCTAAGAGACTCATGCAGGAAGGAGCGTGGAGGTATGAGACCCGCGTCAGGGACGATATCTTCGTTTCCGAACTCTCCGGGATAAGTGTGATCATTCACGACGCACCGCTGAAGAACACCACATACTTCTGTACCGGATGCTGCGAGAACACATGCGCGCACTGCCTCATGGCCAGACTGCATCACGAAGAGAAGAAACGCACGATGCCCGCTTTCTCTTCCACGTCGTTCATAGAGAACGACATAATGAATTTTTTCGGGAGAACGGTGGAGAGATACGATGAGATCATCCACAGCAAAGGTGTGCTGGACGGAAAGTTCGACGAGGACGCGGCCAAACACGAGGCGGCGTACAGCGCCGCGGCGAAGATCTGGGGAGAGATCTTCAGTAACATCAGGGAAGTGGACGCCGCCGTCGGCCTTGTCGATAAGCTGATAAAAAAAGTACGCGGATATTATCATCGTGACGCGGTCTCGGCGGCCCTGCGCAATATAAGAGAACTGGTAAGATGCAGACTTGCCGAACTGTCGGCGGAAGAGTTCGCCGACATACTGCTGAGGAACAACAGCACGTGGATGCTCTCTTTCGTACCCGATTTCGAAGAGAAAGAGAGCGAATTCATCCTTGACCGTCTGACATGGTCCGGAATAAAGGTATCGGAACTGAAGAGCAACCAGCTGGACCTTTTCAACGAAACGGCCGAATGACCGCCTTTGACCTCAGAACGGACCTTTCCTGAGAAGTAAAGAAGAATCAGTGTACGGTCTCGCGCGCAACGGTGATATTATAAACGATTCAACCTTTATCGGAGTTAATGCTTCGAAAAGAGAACACCGGCGGAACGGCGGAATCGTACTCTCCCGCAGCGATAAGCGAAGCTAAGAGACTGATACGCGAAAAAGCATGGTCGAACGAGATCGCGCTCAAGAGTAATGTGTCCTTGTCATCGCTTTCGGGCGTCAGCGTGATCATTCACGATACGCCGACGCAGGAGACCGTATACTACTGCACCGGATGCTACACCGATTCGTGCGCGCACTGCATCATTGCCAGAACGTATCATGAGGACGGCATGCACGCATCCGACCGTTCGGTGGCGGCGATAGAGGAGGACATCAGACTTTTCTTCAGCAAAGCGGTGGAAAGATATGAGAGGATCATTCAGACCGAGGGCGGACTGGAAGGAGAATTCGACGAGGATTTCGCGAAATATGAATCTGCGTACGGTATCGCGTCGATGGTCTGGAACAAGATCTTCCATGACGTCGGCGATATCGGTCTCACCGTATCCCTGGCGGACCGCCTGGTGGACAAGATGGAAGGATACCATTATTGGAACGCCGTATGGAACGCCATACGCGACATACGGGAACTGGTGAGATGCAGACTTGCCGAACTGCCGGCGGAAAGGTATATGGAACTTATGATGAACACCAGGAGCAAATGGATGCTCTTCTTCATGCCGGCGTATGAAAAAGAGGAAAAAGAGAACATCGTTGTACGTCTCACGGACTCCGGTATGGACGTCGATGATCTGAAAGAGATATGCCCTAACCTTTTCATTAACGACTGACTTCTTATTATGGATGAGACTGCGGACCCGCCGGGATTCGAACCCGGGTCATCGGCTTCGAAGGCCGATAGGATGATCCTCTACCCTACGGGTCCCGTTATGTGTAGCGATGCCCCGTTGATAATATTAACGGATTGAACAAAGGTTTATTCATGTCCTTGTTATATTCGAGCAATATGGCGAAGGTCGTAATGAACCACGGTGCCGGCGGAGAGACCATGCAGGACTTCCTTTCGAAGCACATCGTATCTCATTTTCCGAAGATGAGCTCTGATGTTCCGCTGAACTCCCTGGACGATTCCGCCGTTGTTGACGGTATAGTCTTCACGACCGACGGTCACACCGTCAAACCGCTGTTCTTTCCCGGCGGGGATATAGGTTCCCTTTCCGTCGCGGGAACGGTGAACGACATAGCGGTGATGGGGGCAAGACCGCTGGCGCTGTCGTGCGCCGTCATACTCGAAGAGGGTCTTGACATCGACGTTGTGGACAGAGTGATGGACTCCGTCGGCAAAACGTCGGCGTTATGCGGCGTACCCGTCGCCACCGGCGATACGAAAGTGGTGGAATCCGGAGCGGTGGAAAAGATGATCCTTGTAACGTCGGCGATAGGCAGAAGGTCGGAACATCTGGATCACAACATCTCCGTTGCGTCCGGATACAGAAAGATAGATTCCGGATGGCTTACCGACGATAATGTAAGGGACGGGGATGCGGTCATCGTCTCCGGAACGCTCGGAGATCACGGCGTATCGCTGCTGTCGTTCCGCGAGGGATACGGTTTTGAGAGCGTGGTGAAGAGCGACGTGGCGCCGCTGAACGGAATGATCGAGAACGTTCTGAAAAAGGGCGGGGCGGTCACGATGAAGGATCCGACGAGAGGAGGGCTTGCGAACACGCTGAACGAATGGTCCTCCAAATCCGGGATAGGCATAGAACTCAACGAATCCGATATTCCGCTCAAGGACGCCGTGGTCAACGCGTGCGACCTTTTGGGAATAGATCCGTTAAGCATCGGGAACGAGGGCAAGGCGGTGATCGCATGCGTTCCCGAGATGGCGGACGAGATCGTGAAGATACTGAGAGCGCACCCTCTCGGAAAGGATGCTTCGCTGATCGGATACGCATCGTCGAAGACAAAGCACGTCACGATCAGGACGACGGTCGGAGGCAAAAGGATATTGGAACCGCCGATCGGCGACCCGGTGCCCAGAATATGCTGATACTCAAAGTTTTTCTACATAGAAACAATGGACACGTTCATAACGGTGGTGTCAATGGTCGATCTCGTTCCTTTCTCCGGATACAGGCCGTCCCTGCGGGACGGCGAGAACATAGGTTCCCGGATATCCCCGCCTTATGATGTCATCGACACCGAATACCTGGAACGGCTGAGGTCGGACGAGCACAATGTCACGCATCTCACGCTGAACCCGGTGAACGGCAGATATTCGGGATCACGGAAGACATTCGATTCCTGGATCGCCGACGGTTCTCTGATAAAGGACAAAGATTCTTTCTACCTTTACAAACAGAAGTTCACCGCCGGCGGCAGAACGATGACGCGGACCGGGATCGTGGGCGCGCTGAGAACGGAACCGTATGAGAACGGCGGCATAATACCTCATGAGGAGACGTTCTCCAAGGTGAAGGAGGACCGTTTGAACCTTCTCAGAGATACGGAAACGCATCTGGAATCGATATTCGGGATATTCGAAGGTCTCAGCGAAGGACTGAACGCCCGCATAGAAAGAACGGCGGAGAAGCTTTATGTCTACGAGGATGACGGAAAGGTCGAACATTCATTCTTCAGGATATCCGATAAGGATGTGACGGATTCGATCTCCGAAGAGATGAAGGAACGGAAGATGCTGATCGCCGACGGCCATCACAGATACGAAACGGCATTGAATTACTCGCTCGAGCATCCCGACGACATAAAAAAGGGGTATGTTCTGGCGACGCTCGTCTCGTCGGACGATCCGGGACTGGTGATATGGCCGACGCACAGACTGCTGAACTCGGATTGTATCTCGGAAACTACCGCGGTAAAGAAGATCGGCGAAGTGCTGCAGCTTAAAGAGACGTCGTCGATCGACGAGATGATCGGCGAACTTACGGACTGGCACATGGGACTTCTCTTCAGATCGGGAAAATGTTATCTTGCCAGATATAACGGATCGGACGATCCGCTGTGGTCGCTTGACACGTACATAGCACAGGAACTGATAATAAAGGGAATATACGGATACGAAGAAGGAGAGGTGATCGTCTCCTTCGACGCGGAGTTCGGTTCCGTGAAGAAAAGGATGGAGAAGGGGAAACACGATCTTGCCATCATTCTCAATACACCGTCGCTGAAGAAGATCTGGGACCTCTCCGCGATCGGAAAGAGGATGCCTAAGAAGACCACGTATTTTTACCCTAAGATATGGTCCGGGTTCGTGTTCTACGAAATGAGGTGATATTTACGGATATGAACATGTTCATCGCAGATGACGGATACGTGGACCATTCCGATCCCGCGATCGTGAAGACCGCGGGGGAATTGTTCTCCGGTCTCACCACGGACACGGAAAAAGCAAGGGCCGCCTTCGAATACGTAAGAGATGAGATATCGCATTCGATAGATGTGAACGCGAATGTGGTCACGGCAAAAGCATCCGATGTCCTGAGATACCGTACCGGGATCTGCCATTCGAAAGCGAATCTCCTTGCCGCGTTACTGAGATCGGACGGCATACCCGCGGGTTTCTGTTTCCAGCGCCTCATTCTTACTGACGACCCGATACGATACTGCGTCCATTGTTTCAACGCGGTATTCGCCGGCGGACGCTGGATCAAACTTGACGCACGCGGGAACAAGAAAGGGGTGAACGCTCAGTTCTCTCTGGATGAACCGATGCTTGCGTTCCCTCCGCGTAAGGAATTAGGGGAATACGTATGGAACGGAATATTTGCGAGACCGCATTCCGATACTATGAAAATGTTGGAAAAGGCCGGATCGATACGATACGTCATTGAGAACTTACCGGATAACGTTAACGAGACCCCGGACATCACGGAGTGATCCTTTGCATTATGCCGATCACAAGACGATACTGTCCCCTAAGAACGGCATGAACATCTACCGCGGATGTTCCCACGGGTGTATATACTGCGACAGCCGCAGCAAGTGTTACCAAATGGACCACGACTTCGAGGATATCGAAGTGAAACGCAACGCACCCGAGATACTGGAGGAACAGCTTTTACGCAAAAGGAAGAAGTGCATGATCGGCACCGGGGCGATGTGCGACCCGTACGTTCATATCGAGAACGAACTGCAGATGACAAGGCAGTGCCTCTCCGTTATCGAGAGGCACGGTTTCGGATTATCGATATTAACAAAATCCGATCGGATATTAAGGGACCTCGATCTTCTGACATCCATAAACAAGAAAGCAAAATGTGTCGTTCAGGTCACGCTCACAACATACGACGACGAACTTTGTAAGATAATAGAACCTAACGTATCAACGACGTCGGAACGTTTCCGTATCCTTGAGATCATGCGCGACAACGGCATACCCACCGTCGTCTGGCTATGCCCGATACTGCCGTTCATTAACGATACCGAGGAGAACTTACGCGGATTGCTTAGATACTGCGCCGGATCGGAGGTGAAGGGGATACTGTGCTTCGGTTTCGGGGTCACGATGAGAGAGGGGAACAGAGAATATTTTTATCAGAAACTCGAAGAACACTTTCCCGGAATGAGTGATATTTATAAAATGAAGTTCGGGGATTCGTACGAATGCAGAAGCCCGAACAGCGACCGTCTGATGTCGGTACTGAGGAAAGAATGCGAGCGCCTCGGTATCCTTTACAAAATGAACGACGTGTTCTCGTACATGAACGAAATGACACCGAGGACGAAGCAGACGTCGCTGTTCTGACCGTCGATCATTTGCCGTAAACGAATCCTTTCGATCTGCGTTCCTTCTGCATCCTGACGAACTCGTCCGCACCGTTCTTTTTCAGAAGGTCGTTGTCATCCTTCAGAGTTGCATGTTTCGCAAGGAATTCGTCAAAAAGGCCGCACGGATATTCGGCGCATAAGGCGCAGAACTCCGCGCCGCGTTCTGCGGCGCAGATACGTATCCTGCATCCGGGATCGCTGCACCCGTTCTTGCATGATGCATCTCCGCTTTCCGCCGTCCCTTTCAGAAATCTCCAGAATTCGTTCCCGTCCGGCATAAAGCCCATGATCCCTTCGAAACCGGCACTCTTCATCTCCCCGAAGAGAAGCGAAGCGGCCGGTATCACTTTTGCTTTGAACGCGCAGTTCCCGCAGTAAAGACCGCAGTACGCAATATTATCCTTATCTTCCATGTGTTCCCACCTTTTCCGGATTAAGATATGCCAGTATATATCGTATTTGGAAGCGCGGACGGCGGAGACCGGAACGATCCGTAAAACGGTGACCGTCACGGATATTTTAATTCATAATAAGAAGATCGTGGAGCCGCTGACGGGAATTGAACCCGCGACCTACGCCTTACCAAGGCGTCGCTATACCCCTTAGCCACAGCGGCGTGTATGCCGTCTAATAAAACGCTCATTGATATAGTTTCTGATTCGCGAAGCGACCGGGGTCCGATCCTCCCGTATCATAAGATCGGGATGCTTCGGCGATGAACGGGGTGCCGCGTTCGGACCGTCTTACAAGAAACTTTATTTTTGCTTCCGCACTAACCTACGAACGATGAAGAAGGAAATGAGTTCGTTCGACGTACGCGCCATCGTCAACGAAATGGCGATACTCGAGAACGCGCATATGGACAAGATATTCCATTGGGGCGCCGGTAACGTGCTTTTCAGAGTGAACGTTCAGGGGCAGGGGAAAAAAGAACTGTTCTTCAGCGACAAGAAATGGCTCCATATGCCTTCGGTAAAACCGGAAACTCCGGATGCGCCCACATCCTTCGCCTCATTCCTCAGAAAATACGTTGACAACGCACGCATCGGTAAGATAACGCAGGCGGGCTTCGACAGGATCGTCGTCATGGAATTACTGAGGTCCGACGCGGAATATGAACTAATTTTTGAAATGTTCGGCGGCGGCAATGTGCTTCTGGTGCTGGACGGGAAGATACTGAACTGTCTGATACACAAAGTGAGAAGGGACCGGACGGTCAGACCGGGTGAAGAGTATGTGATGCCCGCTTCCCGTTTCGATCCCGTTTCGTCAACATTAGAACATTTCTCTCAGATCGTGACGAGTTCCTCCACGGACCTTGTGAGAACACTGGCAATGGACGCGAACCTCGGAGGGCAGTATGCGGAGGAGATCTGTAAACGTACCGGCATACAGAAAAATTCGAAGACCTCGGAACTCAAAGAGGATGACATCGGACTTCTGTTCTCCGCGATGAGCGACATCGTATCGTCGGCGTTATCGTCATCGAACGCCGTCATGTACAGGAACGGCGACGATATCGTCGATATCACGCCGGCGGAACTGCGGATATATGAGGAATATGAGAAGGAGACGTTCGGAACGATGTCCGAAGCGATCGCGGCGATGATCTCTTCCATGAAAGAGGAGGAGGACGAAGGATACGTTGATCCGGAGACCGAAAAACTTCAGAGACGCGTGGACAGACAGAAAGAGACGATAGAGGAATACAGAATGGAATCGGCCGATCTTAAGATGCGCGCCGATTCCCTTTACACCAATTATCAGAAGGTGAACGAACTGCTGGAAGTGCTTTCCGTGCAGTCAAGAAAACTTACCTGGGATAAGCTTAAGGAGGGGGCGATGAAGATATCGTACGTTCGATCGATCGATCCCTCAAAGAACAATGTAACCGCGGACCTCGACGGTCTGAACGTCGTATTGGATTATATTAAAAGTATCGACGCGAACGCATCCGATATATATCAGAGAAGTAAAGATATGAACGAGAAGGCGGCGAGAGCGGAGACGGCGCTGAAAGAGAGCGAGGAGATACTGGCGAAGAGGCAGAAGGGGTTCGAGAAGGCCAAAGCTCTTGCTAAGACCAAAGCGCAGCCGACGAAACAGTTCTGGTTCGAGAGATACAAATGGTTCCTCACCTCCGGCCGCTTACTGGTACTGGCAGGAAGGGATGCGCACACTAACGATCAGGTTGTAAAGAAACATATGAAGGAACAGGATGTTTACGTTCACGCGGATATCCACGGCGCTCCCTCCGTAATAATAAAGAACGGAACGGCGGCGAAAGAAAACGATCTTCGCGAGGCGTGCATATTCGCACTTACACAATCTAAAGCGTGGTCGTCAAGCGTTCCGGAAGGCAGCGCGTTCTGGGTGTATCCGGACCAGGTGAGCAAAACGCCGCAGGCGGGAGAGTTCGTCCCCAGGGGGGCGTTCATCATACGCGGGAAAAGGAATTACGAATACCATCTGCCGATACGGCTGGCGATCGGCGAGATCGTTTACGAAAATACGAGGAAAGTGATGTGCGGTCCCGCCGAGGTCGTCGAAAATATGACGCGGAAATATGTGATCATAACGCCGACCAAGAAAAAGGACGGAAAGAGGAACGCCGAACTCGCAAAACTCTTCAACGTTCCGGAGGAGGAGATTGCGAGGATCATCCCTCCCGGGGACCTTGATATCGAGAGTAAGATATGGCCGGAAGAGTGAGACCGGACAGAATGTTCTCTCCTGCGGACCTTTTATTGCGGCGGATCCGCCGCGACCGAGTTCGGATGTACACGGATCGGCATATGTTCACTCCCTCCAGTCCTCTGTATGCAGATCCGCGATGCGGCTGAATTCCTTTGTGTTGCTGGTCACCAATATGCCTCCTCTGGAGATAACGGTGGCCGCGATCATCAGATCGTTCGTACCGATCCGTTTGCCTTTGTTCTCCGGATCCGCCCATATCCTGCCGTATATCTCGGAAGCTTTTGCATCGAACGGTATTATCTCTATCATTTCGAAATATCTGTTCAGCGGCCTCATTTTTATTTTTGCATCCTGTCCTCTGTTCGCCCCTGCGATAAGTTCCGCCATGACCATCGCCGGGATCTTTACATCTTTGGGCAGAACGGAGTCAAATCTTTCCATGATCTTTTGATCGTTCTTTCTGAGCATGTCTATTATGACGTTCGAGTCGAGGTAGTACGTCATAGGATCTCATCCTCGTCGGGGATCCACGGCAGGTCTTCCGGCAATTCTATGGGGTGATCTTTCAACGAACCGAAAAGATCGAAGAAATCATCCGGCCAACCGTCATCAAATTTCTCTTTCAGCATATCATTCACATAACCGGACATTGACTTTCCTTCCTCCTTCGCTTTGGACCTCAATTCCATATAGATCGGACGGTCGATATAGAGGGACAGCTGCGGCGGCATTTTATCACCGTTCGCAAGTATACTTGAACGTATACTTATACATTGTCTGATAACGGCGGTGTGTCTTTGAGAGAAAGAAAATTGGTACTGCTCAGAACAGATTGGTGCCCGCGCCGAGATTTGAACTCGGGTCAAGAGATCCGCAATCTATCAGGATATCCAAACTACCCCACGCGGGCATT
>JGI24705J35276_12237475_pt1 | contig 11287 bp, 12 predicted proteins | sample TergutNt197P4_FD_35276 | JGI IMG/M metagenome (IMG submission 35276)
TAGGCATTTGCATCGGCAATGGCGCTAGAGGTGTTGGCGGCACGGGTGGCATCACCAGCAGCACGTGCAACATAGAAAGCAGAACAAGCATTGACATCAGTGGTGCGGGCAGCATAGGCGTCATAGGCTGCATCAGCAGCAGCCCGAGAAGCATAAAAAGCGGTCCGAGAATTAGCGGCGTTAGCGGTGATGTTATCAGCGGCATGCGGGGCAAAAAAGGCAACATCGATTGCTTTTAATACTGAGAGCAGATGTCTTTGCCGTTTGTTTTCATCTTTGGTGTGTTTCCAGTAATCAAAATTTCCAGTTGCGTTCATAAAGGGTAGAGCACGTACAGCACACAGCCAAGCAAAATAGCAGGTGTTTTCACGGGAAAACCCAGCCAAATTTTTTCGAACTTGATTTTCATCCATGCTAAATTTTGCATCTATGTCGAGTTTTTCATCCAAATTAGACACCTTTTGCATGTCAGAATATGTGGATGGAGCACGTCTAGAGGTAACACAAAATTTTTCATCCATATCAGAGACACCTCACACCACAGGTGCAGTAAAAAAACAAGGCACAACTATTTGGGAATATATAACCCCAATTCTTCTGAAAACCCTTTTTTCTAAAATTTAGTTCAGACAAGTCAGCGTCGATAACGTTTGTTGCCAATTCACAACAAACCCACTCAATAACACTCACTAACCTTTAACCCCTCTCATGATAGGCGTATTGAATAAAGATTAATAACACTTTCCATTAACAAACTATAATACCATAACCAACCCACACTCCACCAAACCACACAAAGGCATAAAATAACCAAACATCCACCAGAGAGCAAGCTTACTTGCTCACAGGCAGATAGAGGTAGTTGAAATACTATGGTTTTTTGGCGGGTTTTTTGCTGGGTTGTTTTTCTTCCTTTTCGTCGTCGTCTTTTTCTTTGGTGATTTTGGTGTAGTAGTATTCGCCTATGCCTTTTTGGAATTTGTCCATTTGGCTGTTTTCTTTGTTGACACGAGGACGAAGAGTGGTTGAGTCTCGGCGGAAGGTTATGTCCATTTCTTTTAGAAAAGTGTTCATGCCGCCTCGCAAAGTAGTGGGCGGGTGGGCGTGGCCGCTTTCGCCGGGTTTGCCGTTGAAAACTATGAGGCGATCAGCAATGAAGTCTTGGGTGACTACGTCGTGCTCTACCACAAATGCGGGGATGCCATGGGCTTCGACGACTCGGCGCAGGGTTTTGGCCACATTTAGGCGTTCCTCCACGTCGAGATAGGCACTGGGTTCGTCAAAGAGAAACAGATCTGCTTTGCGGCTCAGACAAGCGGCTATGGCAACTTTTTGAAGTTCTCCGCCGCTGAGTTCCATGACGTTTCGATCCAGAAGAGTCTGCAAACGCAGAGGCTGAGCGATCTCGGTTTTGTACCAACTCGAGGTGAAATTTTCTTTGGCCACATTCATCAACAGCTCTTGGACGGTGCCCTCGTAGTCTGGAGCGATATATTGGGGTTTGTAGCTAACTGTGAGTTTACTTATCGCGCGTTTGTCATCGGTTTCTTCGATGCCGGCAAGCATTTTAACAAAGGTGGTTTTTCCGATGCCGTTGGGTCCTAGTATGCCGATGATTTCGCCGGCTCGGATTTCGCCGGGTTCAACTGAGAGCTTAAATCCACCAAAAGATTTAGTCATAGCAGTCCAGCTAAGCAGGGGTGAACCAATGTTTTCTCCAGCGGTGGGGGGTTTTTCTTGGAATACAATGCTTTCTTTTCGGAACATAATGTTCTCATCTGGGATGTAGCCTTGGAGATAGATGTTAATTCCCGTGCGAACCCCATGCACATGACTAACAACACCATAGACGCCTGGTTCACCATAGAAGACACAAATTTGGTCACTAAGATAGTCAATAATAGCCAAGTCGTGTTCAGCGACTATGATGGTTTTTTGTTGTTCTTTTAGGCTACGAATGGCCCGCGCTACGACAAGACGCTGTTTAACATCGAGGTAGCTACTGGGTTCGTCGAAAAGATAGACATCTGCATCGCGGCTAAGAGCCGCCGCAACGGCTACCCGCTGAAGCTCTCCTCCGCTAAGCACCTCAAGGGCACGATCCCAGAGATTTGTGAGCTCCAACTCTTCAGCAATAGCATCAAGTTGCTTGCGCTCATCGACTTTATCGAGAAGATCTCCCACCTTGCCAGTAACAGCTTTGGGAATCTTGTCGACATATTGGGGTTTACTGCTAACTTTGAGTTTTTTCTCGCTTAAACGGGTAAAGTAATCCTGCAAACTGGAGCCGCGGTAATACTGAATGATCTCACTCCATTGGGGCGGTTCATCGAATTTACCCAAGTTAGGTTTGATTTCACCGCTAAACATCTTGAGGGTGGTACTTTTACCAATACCGTTTTGGCCCAAAAGACCCAGCACCGTACCGGGAGAGGGCATAGGAAGACGATAGAGCTTAAAGCTGTTTTCGCTAAAGCGATGACTACAGTCTTTTTCGAGCTCATCAGGAAGATTGACAATACTGATTGCTTTGAAGGGACATTTTTTAACGCATATGCCACATCCACTGCAAAGAGTTTCAGAGATGATTGCTTTGTTACCTTCCACACGTATGGCTTCAACTCGACTGCGCACCATAGGGCAGAAGCTTACACAAAGCTGATTGCATTTTTTGACCTTACATCGATCAGTGTCTAATACGGCAATTCGCGTCATAGATTAACGTCCACTACTTCAATAAAACTAGTAAGTTATAAATCTAAAACCGCAAACTCGATCGATAGAATAGAGTATTCATAACAAACCATAAAACCAACAAGAAAAGACCAAGCAAAGAACTATTGCGGCATATACCGTTATGTTAACATACGCAGACAATAACACACTTAGAAAACGTAAAAAATGCGGTTAGTGTTGTTTTATTTAGAGGCCTAATTCGATGAGTTTTCGGGGGCTGTTGATTTCTATGGCTTTGGTTCCAGTGATTATGCTTGATAGTCTGGGGCTGGCCTCTGAACCCAAGGTAACTACAACACTGTCTTTGTAGGTGAGTGTGACAGTTATGCCGGATTTAGCCAAATCCTCAGCAACCTCTTTGAGCAAGCCTATGTTGCTGCGTGCAGAGCCAAGTTGACCAAATACACCAGTTAAGCCCTTGTTTTTTTCTGTGCCTTGTGCAACAACAAGAGTGTCTTTTATGATTTCTTTATTTAGGGCTTCAATGTCGATTTTTTTGTCGAGAGCTTCGATTTTAAGGGCTTCGGTGTTATTGGTCGATACAGTGACTTTTCCCGACTTTAGCATTTCTGCTAAAATCGTTGTGATTGGCATCTTGGCTTCCTGTCAGGTTAGGGTTTTGTTTCTTTAGCATACACTATGTCTAAGACAATAGATCCATTGAGTTTTGCCTTAAATCTACCCAAGTCAAGAGTTAAATCTTCAAAGCTTAGTTTGATATCAGATTCTTTTCCAGCAAGCTTGTCCATAACTGCGATGACGGTCTCGGCCATTTGTTGGGCAGATTTTTCAAGTGTGTTTTCAGTTTTTGTGTCTACCATTAAAATACACCATACTCAATAAAGAAGCATATCATAACGTAAAAAGCTATTGCTCATAACCGATAAAATTATGATAGAAAATATTAAAAGTTAAAAGAAAATGTAGAATCACCATTTAAGCGTGAATTTACCATTCTTCTTCTTCCCATTCTTCATCTTCGCCTTCTTCCCAATCATCTTCTTCTTCAAATATCATTCTCTTTTCACCTCCAGCATAAACCACAACACGCTATCCTACGCCCAGCGGTGTTTAAGGATTTAGATTCGTCAACTGTCGTTAAAGCCGAACCTAAGCTTTGGGAAAAAACCGTTTTGTACCAAGTTTTGCACAATTTTTCAACAACACAAATACCAAAAACAAAAGACACAACACAGACATCAATAACTCACACAACAATTCATATGTTTCATCGACAAATGTACAGAGTTTGGGACGATATCTGTATATGCTTCAGGTGCAAAACATTGACTCTACTCAAAATGTGATAATTAGGGGAGAATAACATGAGAACATTTGGAACCCAAGCCATAGGAATACGTACACCCATCATACACCAAGGCGATAACCTGCCAGAAATCATCACCAACGCCATAATCGAACATACCAAAGAAACCAACACCGTCATATGTGATCATGACATAATTGGCATAACTGAAGCCGTGGTTGCACGGGCACAGGGCAACTATGCAACAGTAGCCCAAATCGCCGCCGATATTAAAACTAAATTCCCCACCGGCCCAGTTGGAATTGTCTTTCCAATTTTGAGCCGCAACCGATTCTCAATCTTACTAAAGGCCATAGCCGCCGCAGTTGACGAGCTCTATATCCAGCTCAGTTACCCCACTGATGAAGTGGGCAACCACATCATAAGCACTGAGCAAATCTATGAAGCAAACATTAACCCCCACAAAGACGTATTTAGTGAACAAGAGTTCCGCCAGCTCTTCCCAGACCTCAAACACAAATTCACCGCCATAGATTATCTCGAACTCTACCGCAATCTGGGCAATCAAGCCAAAATCATCCTAGCAAACGACCCTTGTGAGATTCTAAAATACACCAAAAACGTTCTCATCGCAGACATCCACACCCGCACCCAAACAAAACGCCGCCTCATAGCAGCCGGCGTACAAACCGTATATGGACTAGAAGATATACTCACAAAAAGCATAGACAACAGCGGATACAACCAAACCTACGGGCTTTTAGGCTCCAATAAAGCAAGCGAAGACAAAGTAAAACTCTTCCCACACTCCTGCGAAACATTTGTAGCAGACGTCCAAAAACGCATCTATGAGAAAACAGGCGCAAAAGTCGAAGTCCTTGTCTATGGAGATGGCGCCTTCAAAGACCCCGTGGGCAAAATATGGGAACTCGCCGACCCAATCGTATCACCAGCCTTCACAGACGGCTTACTGGGCCTGCCAAACGAACTCAAACTAAAATATATTGCCGACACCGAATTTGCCCACAAACGAGGAGACGAAGCCCGAGAAGCCATAATTGAGCGCATACGCCAAAAACAAAAAAACCTCATAGGGAAAGAAGAAACCGAAGGAACAACCCCCCGCCGCCTAACCGATCTAATCGGCAGTCTATGCGACCTCATAAGCGGTAGCGGAGACAAAGGAACACCCCTCATACTAATCAAAGGCTACTTCGACAACTATGCATGCGAATAAATGCAAATAAAAACAGAACAGACACAACGAACATGTTCCATTAAGCTACTATACAATCCACCTTCGGATGGTTTCATTTTTAGACGGTTATATAAGAAACATCGATTTGAGCACATCAACCAAATAGGAATAGGTTACGCCATAATCACCTTTTACAGGTGCCCATTAACACACAGGTTTATCTAATCAGGAGGGGTTGAGGTTTTTACAAAGATGAGAAAAATGCCAGCTTTGATTCTGACATACGTAGAGTATTGGAGTTTAAATAGATGATGATATATATTATAACCCTGCAAAAAATGCATGGTTGTGATATAAAATTAAAACAAGCCTTTTGCTCAAAAAACTGCGAATAGAAAACAAAGAAATCATAACAGCAAAAGAAATCAAAAAATATTGCAACCAATTAGAGCTCGACTATGAAGCAACAATTAACCATTTTTTATCACGCAACCACCTCACACGCATCTTCAGAGGAATATTCTACATCAAAACTCTTGACGAAATAAAACTAGGAAAAATAAAGTACAACCACCTAGAACTAGTAGCCAAAGGATTGGAGATAAAAAACGTCAAAAAATGGTATTTTGGCCTCTATACAGCACTGAAACTAAACAATATGACACACGAATACTTCACCATTGACTATATTATCAACGACAAGCTATTACGCACAAACCCAATGAAAATAGCAAGCCACAAGTTTAAATTTTTAAAACTAAAAAAATCACTATCCAGTTTTGGAATAACACACAAAGACACCATAGCATATTCTGACCCAGAAAAGACTATACTGGATTTCATCTACATATGGCGCTATAGCGGCATCCCAAAAGACAGCATTATTGCGGATGTAGACGAGTGGTCAACCAATTTATCCATACCCAAATTAAAAGAGTATTCTAAAAATTATCCTAAAACAGTCCAAAAAATCGCACATAAACTAACAGAATCCGTTGTGATTGCATGAGAAAAGAATTTGTTGCAGCAATTGCAGAACAAGCGGGTATTGAACAGATAGACTTAGTAGAGAAAGACATAATTCTCCATCAAATACTAACGGATCTCGCACAAAATGAGTTCTTTTCAAACAACTTTATCTTCAAAGGCGGCACCTGTCTAACTAAATGTCACATGGGCTATTATCGATTCTCAGAAGACATAGACTTCACATGGAAAAATCAAGAAAAATTCGAAACCAAATCACAAAAGCAAATTCGTAAGATGCTATCAAACATAATTAACGGAGAGTCTTCACTTATAGATAGATAAGGCGGTTGTTTGGATTTTGGTAAACACCTCAGGCGTGGTCAGATTGGACCACAGCTTTATCGAGGTATCCACCATAGTATCGCACTTAGAAACCACCTTAGTCCGACGAGTAAACCGCCCCAGATGATGACGCATATTACTGTTATCCTGTTCGATAGCAATAGTGTGTTTTTTGCCAATGATATGACGTTCTTTGGGCAACACTTTGGCAAAAGCGTCCCAATCGTCTGTGTAAAAGATACAGTTTGTTAGGTGCTTGACTTTATCATAGAGTTTTTTGAAGGTTGCAGTATCACGATAGCCGAGCACCCAGGCCACAACTCGCCGTGTGCCACGGTCAACGGCTTTGAGGATCCAAAGCTTGTTTTTTTTGAACCTACAAAATGCCACATTTCATCAAATTCCATCTCTTGGATCTCTCCTGAGATTTCTGTGTCAGGTAGTTGGGTGCCGGCTTGGACAATCCAACGATATACTAATGATGGCCAGGTGTCAAAAATTTTTGCGAGCATAGTGTAGGAGGCTTTGCTTAGTGAGTAGAGCAGGGTACACATGGCTTTTTTAGCAATAACACCCTCATTGGTGCGTTGATCGCCTTCTACAAAATTATGTGCACATTCTGCGCATTTGTATCGTTGTTTTCCGCGGACTAGGCCGTTTTTTACAATGTTTTCAGACAAACACTTCTTACACGATGGCATGACAATACACTAATCAAGCAAGGCAACACAGTTTATCTATCTATCTATCGGTGAAGACTATCAAAATTTTAAAGGAATTTGAGATATTTCCAAGTTACTCAAATATTAAACATTGGTAAAATAAACGCTACACTAATGCTGGAAAAGTGTAACGTTGTCAATACTACTATCGCTGAACACAACACGATGGAAATGGTCATTAAATAAATGAATTTTTTGATCAAGCGATATTCTTTTTTAACCCATAGCTTATTGATGTAAAGCGCGGCATAAACAAGAGCTGTGAGACATAACACAGCAGATAACACTGTCATGAGCGGTCGATTAGCTTGCCCGCCTATATATGGACTAAACACCAAAATCCCGCATCCCATAGCTATAGCTGCAATCGTTCCCTTTAACATATATTATAACATAATAGACATGTAATATAATTGTTTTGTTCATCTAAAACCATGTTTAAATGATTTAAAACGGTTGTTTAAAGTACAAATACGTTAATTGTGCACCACTAAAAACCACAGTTAGCCGTCAAACGATAATTGTGACAAAAATTTAAATAAAATCAGCACACATTATACACAAGATACGTTGGTGTTGAGATATGATACAAAATATAAAAAACAGGAAGGTTATTACTCTCGCAACAATTTTTTTCTGTATGGTATTGTTTGTTCCTTCGGTTCAAGCATCCACTGTAAATTGCCAAGAAAATGAAAGAATATTTGCTGATGCAACGAGTTTAGACGAGGTACTTTCATTACACTATCAAACTATGGATAAGAGCAAAATTGCATGCAATAACGAGAACGGCGTACATGTTGACACGTTTCCACTAGCGGACTTCGATATTTCGGAATTTGCAACCAAAGAAGAATATGACCGGTTTATGTGTGTCCCAGAGGACTTCACGCCTGATCAAATTATAATTCGGGACAAAACTGATGAAGTTGAACAAAGAGCAAGTTCATGCGCAGGAGTTAGCGCAATATTAATTATTGATGAAGAAGCGAAAAACTTCTTTGGTCAACTTCAGTGGCCCTATCCTACTACGTTCGGGTGTTACATTATAGCAGACAATATTTTAGAGGATGGCGATGACTATTTGGAGTATCCCTATGGCATTGATTTTATAACGGAATGGTCATACATTTGTTTCTGGAATTCGCCAAACTATATGGATTATTATGGTTTATTGGCAGAAATAAGTAAAGTCGATCCCACAGGTGTTGGCTGTGATGTAATCGTGTTAATGTCTGCTCAGTTCGGCGGGACTTATTCTAATGGCGGCGGTATTATGGGACTTGCAAATGCGGTTACGGACAGACATTTTGTGATGGATGTATTTGCAGGCATGAGATACGCGTTCCCTATAGCAAATCTTTTTCAGCACGAAGCATCACATCTGTTTGATTGCTCTGACCACGGAAACGACTTAACTTATTGTATTATGAGTTACACATACGATCAATCCTACAGGGGATATTGTACCGGATGCGACACTCAGCTTTGGCTCAACAGATGCCGATTCGATTGACTCTCTAACCCTCCTTTTTTCTTTATTCAAATGCACCTCAGCTTATATGATGCGTTTGAAAAATAACTCAAAATCAAGCTTATTTTAGGGTATCTTTGATATTAGCCGTTGCCATCGATGCGGAATACTCCCGCCCTGATGGGTAAGTTCGGCGGTTTATGCCCTTTGTTTGCCATTTTAGGTGGTTGGTTGCACGTTATTATAGGCTTTTTACAATATTTTCAGACACACACTTCTTACACGCTGGCATGACAATAACCCTAATCAAGCAAGGTAACACAGCTTATCTGTATATCTATCGGTGAAAACTCTCAATTAACGAAATAGGCAACATATTTGAGGCCATATCAAGCAAAAGAGGACTGGATTTCAAATATGATAAACAAAACAAACGCTATGTAGAGCTTGGTGGAAGCAACAGGATATGCACACTTAAAATATAGTACAGCCCACAAACAGTTAACATTGAAAGTTTTGTGAAGGCACAAATAAATTTTGTCGAAAAAATCCAGTTTATAACCCAAAAAGGCACACTAAACGCCCTGCCCTGCAAAAAAAGCAAAGAAATAGCTTTTTTGTTTTCAGAATATGAGGAATATTTCCAAACAATAAACATGTACGTATATGACACCCGCGAAATACTTTGCGAGAAAGTTCGCGCAGTACTCACAAGAAAAGGCTACAAAGCACGTGACTTTCTAGACATCTATCTACTCTGTAGAAAATACAATCTAAAATTAGAGAACTTACTTGAGCCGATTACAGACAAGATACGCTTTACACTTGACAGTTATCAAAAATATAGAGCATTTTGAGGCAAAAAAAACTAACGTAATTTTAGGGCCGTTTAAATGGGGCCGAGAAGAGAGACTGTTACTTCAAGAAATCGAAGAGAAAGAATTCAAAGAGTTCTTAGATAGCTTCCAAATGTTTCTCAAAAAAGTTATCGAAAAAATTTCTAACTGACTATGACCAGAACAAAAATACCACACATTTCACGAATATAATTTCCGCATATAGTAATTGGTGCGGTTGCCGGGATTTGAACCCGGGTAGCCAGCTTGGGAAGCTGGAGTCCTACCGAGCTAGACTACAACCGCACAGCTATTTCTAAATCCAAGCCTGTAATGAAGAGTTTTATCCCCAAACAGCTTGGGAATAAAATAGTTGATTTTGATGAGTATAAACGTTATCTTAAAGGAAAATACAGAAACGAGAAATATACAAGCTCACAATTCTGCTGTGCATACAGATATTTTGATTGTTTACTTGACGCTTCTAAGTTATTGAGTATAGCTGAAACCAATAGAATGAATGTCCTCAAATCGTTGATTGCTCTAAGTAAGTATATTGGAATATATGATGAGTTCAAGTTATCATTGAAAAGATATGGCATTAAATGGAGTAATGGAGATAATTCATTTAATTCATTCTTACGTATCTTTAATCATAAACACGATTCTTTACCAGCTTATCTTAAAGAGATACAGTTACATCTTAATGATAATGAGAAAGTGTATGTTAGATTCTTGGCTTTAACTGGATTAAGAGTTACTGAGGCAATGATGAGCTTTAACAAGATAATAGAACTATATTCTGATGGAAAACTTGATGATTATTACAACAAAGATATGCAAGTGTTGGAACACTTCAAGTTTAAAGAAATATTCATCCGAGGTACAAAGAACACATACATTAGTTTTGTAAATAGAGAGCTTGTTAATGAAATATGTGAATGTAAACCTGTAACTTATCAAGCAATTTATAAACGATTATTGAAAAAGAAGCTTAAAATGAGGTTAAAAGAGTTACGCAGTTTTAACAATACTTTTCTGTATAAGAATGGTTTACAATCTGAAGTTGTTGACATCTGTGCCGGCAGAATACCTAAATCAATCTTCATAAGACATTATTTTGGTGAAGCAATGGATATACTTAGTAGTAAAGTATTGGCTATTCAGATGGATTTATTGAAGTCTTTATTTAGAGAATAGGAGAGTTTAGAATGAATCTATATGAATTATTAAAGAAGATATTGGGACTTAGTCATAAAGAAGATAAGTCTATAAAAAATATAGAAGCAAAGATGATATCTAATGAATCTTATGATGATGAAGAGTATTTAGATAATCAGCAGTTATTTGATGAGTTAGAAAGTGATGGTGAGGAATGGTAGAGTTATAGTAGTTGATTGTAAAAAAAATAGTGCTCACAGAAGGGGGTCTCCGTCACATTATTTTCACTCTATGGTCGGAGCAACACTTTAGTGGGGTAAACTGCATTATTTATAACTTTTTTGTCTCTTAGGGAATTGTTTTTGACGAAATTATGACGGTTTTGCATTTCCGTCATATCTCCGTCACATTATTTTCAAAAAAAAGAAGCCCAAAAACAATTCCAAAACCGAAAACAACCCCAAAACAAGCTCAAAAAGCAACCGTCATAATTTCTTAGAAACCTAAGACAAAGATCTCAACACATCATCAACAAACAATGATGAATCAACAATGAATCAACAAAAAAGAATAGAAGAACAA
>JGI24705J35276_12237474_pt1 | contig 11282 bp, 10 predicted proteins | sample TergutNt197P4_FD_35276 | JGI IMG/M metagenome (IMG submission 35276)
AAAGAGATCGGGACCTACGAGATCTCCATCGCCCGATCGGACGGGTGTTCGATCGTCCCCTCCAAACCGATCACCGAAGCGGACCTTCAAAAAATGAAGAAATTCGACGAGTCATCAGGCATGGATGAGCTCGTATCGTTTGCGGTCGGCAACGCAAAAAGATTGTCCTGAACTCAATAGAACGCGAAACAGGAGTCGAAGTCCTCTCTGTTGTACAGCATATCCTTGGTAATTCTCCGGACGTACCGGGCCTGAACAATGGAGATGAACAGCGTATTGTTTCCGACCGGTATCTTTATGTCGGATTCTTTCGGCCTTTTAACTGTGGTCGGCACCAAGGCCGGGCCGGTGCATGATGTGCTGATCCTGTAATCGCGCCCCTCCGACATTATCAGTTCCTTGACGTCGTCATCAACGATTATATCCATAAAATACCCTCAGCTACAGACCCCTTTATTATTTTTGCTCATTACGGAAGAATGCGGCCACATCCCGGCAGGGATCATCCGTCGGTTCCGCGTTTATGTCCTCCAGATTGAATGTCCTGCGGTCCAGGATCACCGCGATGCCTCTGTCGGTCTCCGACCTTATCAGCCTGCCTATCGCCTGCCTCATCTTCCTCATGGCCGGTATTTTCGACGAATGCTCCCAGCCATTGCCGAACCTCATATCAAAATATCTGCGCAGGGCCTCCTGTCTGGCGGTGGGTTTGGGGTACGGGATGCCTATCAACACTGCCATCTCAAGGTCCCTGTCCGGAAAATCCAGCCCTTCGCTTATCCTGCCTCCCGTGACCGCGAAAAGAACGCTTCCCTCGGAAAGTCTGAACTGCGACACCTCCTCCGTCAGTTCAAGCTGCGTCATCCCTCTCCTCTCTATGAACGGTTCCTTTCCCATCTCCTTCCCGATGCCGTCCGCCAGGAACCGCTCCATTATCGCATACGACGGGAAGAAGACCGCAGTGTTCCTCTTGACGGCCCTGACAAGGGAGACGAGATGGGCCTTCATCCTCTTGTATACCTCGGGGATGTTGTTGAATTCATCATACTTGGTCGAAACGTCGTTAACATACAGTATCCTCAGGTTCTCCGGCGGGAAAGGGGAGGGAAAGATGCGCTCGACCGCATCCCTGAGGCCTATCTCCTCCGTGTAGTCCGCGAGGGGCGCCAGTGTCCCGGACATGTGTACGGAGGACCAGCACAGCCTGAGCGGCTCCGCCGCCATCATGGGGTCAAGGCAGTACGCCTGGAACTTTGGATTGTCCCCTCCGCTGACCAGGAAAACGTTCGTTTCCTCGTCCGACATGTTCCAGGCCGACAGGAACGACCCGAGCGACAGAATGTAAGAGCGGGGGAGCTTCTTTTTTGATTTTTTGATCTCGGCGATCATCTCTCCCCTATCGATCAGGCCTTTGTACACCATGTTCAAAGAGTGCGACGACATGCCCAGCCTGACCATGAGCTCGTCCTGAAGGAAGGTGGACGGCATCATTCCGTCATCGCCGGTAAGATATTGTGAGAGAGCCTCGTCCAGACACTCTCTGAGCACCCCTATCACATCGGTCACCGAGAGGCCGGCGTGAACATCCGGATCATTCCATTCGGCCGCCTCCCTCTCCGCAAGCGCCATCGCCTTCGAGCTGTATTCCAGCGACATGACCTCTCTCAGATAATCGGGGAGGTTGTGGGCCTCGTCCACTATCATCACCATTTCGGACAGCGGGGCTCCGGCCCATTCCATGAATCTGTCCCTGATGTGCGGCATGAAAATAAAAGAATAAGGGGCCGCGACAACATCTGCATGCTTCATGAGATGCTTCACCGTCTCATATGGGCACAGGTCCCTCTTGAGACAGTACTCGGCGAACTCCTCAGGCTCCGGATGCGCCTTTTTCACATGATCCAGCAGCTCCTGCAGATCGGTCCTCCCGATGTTCTCGTAATAAACGCATGGTCTGCCTGTGCCGTCGTCCTTTTTGTATTCCGAGCACAGCCTCGAAAGCTCCTCGGAGGTCCCAGTCTCGTTCTCCGGGTCCCTGGACATCATCGGGCAGGTGTGCGGACTTCTGCCTTGTACGCCTATGCATATGATCGGATGTTTCTCCGATATCGCTCTGGCCTCTTGCACGATCTGCTTCTGCTGGGACTTTGTCCGGGTCAGATAGATTATCTTACGGTGGGTACCCAGCGCGGCCTCCAGAGCGCCGACCATGGAGACCACGGTCTTGCCCGTGCCCGTTCCGGATTCGATGACGGCCGAACCGCCGTTCTTCACCGTATCCCTTATGAGGTCCGCTATCTCTTTCTGGTTCCCTCTGTATTCATAAGGGAATATGTCTGCGGGCGGGGGTTCTTCGTTCATCACTTCTTTCTGGACCAGATGTCATCCGGAAGGTCCTCATAGAACATGGACTCATCGGCGGTCTTCTCCGAGACCGTGCCGACGTCCGGATATATCATTTCCTTTATCTTGTCCTTTCTGAACAGCCAGTAGTGTATCCTCCACTCCCTTCCGTCGTAGAGGGTGGTCTCCTCCCTCTCGGTGGTGAGAAGGCCGGCGTCCTCCAGCATATAGAAGGCGTCCCTGTCCTCCGGCTCAAGTATGTTATCGATTATCCTGTCGGAATATCCGAAGAAGTTCAGGACGTGTATCGCAAGGTCGTATGCCTCTTCCTCATCCATCCCCTTGCTTTTGTCAATGCTGTTCTTAATGGCAAGGGTCAGGTCCTCCACCGTCACAGTATCATCCATCATGGCACCTCAGTCATCATCCACGAGGTCTGCGTATTTGACATCGTTCGTGCCGGTTACCTCGGCGATCTTTTTCAGGACGGCGGCGGGAACGTTCTGGTCCACGGTCAGGACCATCAGCGCATCCTTGTTGCGCCTTCCCACCGACATCTGCGCTATGTTGATGCTGTTGTTGCCGAACACGGTCCCGACCGCGCCGATTATTCCGGGGGAGTCCTTGTAGGAAACGAACACCATGTCCCCGCTCATCGGCGTATCGAATGTGAACTCGTCATACCCCACCAGTCTGGGCTGTTCTCCGAACACCGTACCTCTGATGGTTGTTGCCTTCTCTTTGGAGGAGACCTTCACCTCGATCATGTTCGCATAGTCGTCCGACCTTTCCGTGGACGACTCCTTTATCGATATGCCCTTCTGCTTTGCGACAGGCAGCGCGTTGATTATGTTGGCGTTGTTGGGCCCGATGATGTTCTTCAGCACCCCTATCACTATCGAAATGGTAAGCATCTTCGTCTGCTTGTTCGCGAGTTCGCCGCAGTACGTTATCTCCAGCCCGGCCACCGGGTTGTTGCCGTTTATCTGCTGGGCGAGGATGCCCATGCGCTCCGCCAGAGGGATGAAGACCTCCGTCTCGGGGTCCCTCTTTCCGCGCGGTGCGTTGATGGCGTTCGTTATCTCCCCGTCCTTAAGGTATTTCACGGCCGCTACGGCGACCTCTACCGCGACCCTTTCCTGCGCCTCCACGGTGCTGGCCCCCAGGTGGGGCGTGGTAACGAGATTGTCGAGTTCCAGGACCTTCAGGTCGCACTCGCAGAGGGGTTCGTTGCACCAGACATCGAACGCCGCGCCGGCGATGACCTTCTCTTTCAGCGCTGTGTACAGGTCCTCCTCGTTCACGATTCCGCCCCTCGCCACATTCGCTATCCTTACATTGGGCTTCATCATTTTGAACTGGGGCATGCTTATCATATTCTTGGTCTCGGGAAGCAGGGGCGTGTGGATCGTCATGAAATCGGCGCTCTGGATCACTTCCTCGAATGTCGTCAGCCTCACGCCGATCTCATCGGCCACCTCTTTCGGCAGGTAGGGGTCGTACCCGATGAGGGTCATGTTGAATGCCTTCATCCTCTTGGCCACTTCTCCTCCGACGCGCCCGACCCCGACGATCCCGAGGACCTTGCCGTTAAGTTCGACGCCTGTGTACTTGTTCCTCTTCCATTCGCCCTTGTGCATCGAGATGTGCGCAAAGGGAATGTTCCTTGCAAGAGCCAGCAGCATTGCGCATGAATGTTCTGCGGCCGAGATTATGTTGGCTGAGGGAGTGTTCATTATCAGGATGCCCTTCTCCGTAGCATACGGGATGTCCACATTGTCCACTCCGACGCCGGCCCTTCCGATCACTCTCAGTTTCTTCCCGGCATCTATCACTTTCTTTGTGACCTTCGTGCCCGACCTGATGATCAGACAGTCATAATCCCCTATTATCTCACATAGCTGGTCTTCGCTGAGGTCGACCTTCTCGTCCACGGGTAACCCCGATCCCCTCAGTATGTTCAGGCCTTCCTCGTCGAGAGAGTCCGAGACCAATATCTTGGCGGTCATGCTTTTTCCTCCAATATTTCATCCATCACGGAGAGCAGCTGCTTGACGCCGGAAGGCGTGGTGTCCCCCATGTGTCCTATCCTGAATGTCCTGTCCTTGACGTCCCCGTAACCGCTGGATATCTCATATCCTTTGGATTTCAGCGACGAATGGAATTTATCGAAATCCAGATCCCCTTTGTTGAGGACGCTTATCGAGTTCGAACGGAATCCCTTCTCCGGGAATATGCCGTGAAGTTTTCTTCCCGCCCATTCCTCGACGATGTCCGCCATCTCCTTGTGCCTACTGAATCTGGCCTGCATCCCTTCCGACAGGATGCGGTCCAGCTGGAAGTCCAGCGCGTACATTAGAGAGACCGGCGGCGTGGTGAGAGCGTAATTCTCGTCGTTCTGTTTCTTTAATTTCAGAAGGTCTGTGTAGAATCCCCTGTTCTGGACGGTCTTTGCTTTTTCCAGAAGTCTGCTTGAGACCGCTACCATCGCCAGTCCGGGAGGGAGCGCCAAAGCCTTCTGCGTACCGAATATCACCGCATCCGCATCCAGCTTCCTGAGTTTCAGGTCCATTGCGAACGCCGATGTCACCGCATCAACGAACAGCATTGCGTTCGGGTTCTGCGATCTGATCTCTTCAGCGATCTCGTTCGAGTCGCTGAACACCCCCGTCGACGACTCGTTGCTTACCCAATGTGCGGCCTCAATGTCGTCCTTCGCTTTCCCTTTGGCGTGTTCGGCGCGGATCGCCTTGCCCCAATCGGCACGCACTTTCTCGACCGTTTTCCCGTTGAGTTCAGCTATCTCGATGAACCTGTCGCCGAAAGACCCGTTCGTGAATCCGAGGGTCTTCGATCTCACGCCGTTCCTGATCACTCCTTCCAGGAACAGGGATGCGGAACCGCCTACCATCAGGATGTCCATGTCCGTATCCAGTGCCTTCTTCGTCTTCTCGATTATGGCCTGGTGCAATGTTTTGTAATCCTTGGACCTGTGCGTTATCATAGGCCTGGTCATCGACTGGAGAACTTCCTGCTCCACATTAACCGGACCTACTGTGAAAAGTCTCCTGCTCAACATTATCCCTCTGGGTGTGTATGGCTCCGCTATCTGCGAGCATATATTTATTACAGCGCACGCGCCCGAGGGGAGTTAAAGATTCTGAATGAATGTTTTGATCCTTGCCAGCCCTTCCCTTATATTTTCCTCGCTTGCGGCGTACGACAGCCTGAAGAACCCTTCCCCGCTCGGCCCGAATGCGGACCCGGGGGTCACGGCGACGCGCGCTTCCTCGAGCATCTTTGTGCAAAGTATCTCCGACTTCACCTTCGATGCGTACCTGGGGAACAGATAGAACGCTCCTTTCGGAACGTTCACGTCGAGACCTTTGATCTCCTCGATAAGGTCTATCGCCAGGTCGCGGCGCCTCCTGAACTCTCTTACCATGGTGTCCTTCTTTTCCTGCGGCCCGGTTATCGCTTCGACCGCGGCGGGCTGCGTGAAGGATACGCAGCATGAGATGGAATGGGTCTGCAGTTTGTCCAGTTCCTTAATTTTATCTTCGGACGCGATTGCCCAACCGAGCCTCCATCCTGTCATGGCGTATGTTTTCGAAAGGCCGGATATCGTAATGGTCCTGTCGAACATGTCGGGCATTGCTGCGATCGAATGGTGGTTCCCCTCGTAAATGATGCTTTCGTAGATCTCGTCGGAAAGCACCGTCAGATTGTTCTCCTTGGCAATGTTGGCTATTTCTTTTACCGTCCCACAGGGCATAACGCTGCCGGTCGGGTTTGAAGGGGAATTGAGCAGGATCATTTTCGTCTTGGGCGTTATCGCCTCGGCAATGAGGTTCGGATCGATGACGAAGTTGTCGTCGAAGTTCGTCGGGATGTACTTCGGCTTCGCCCCGGCAAGCCTTATGCATGCCTCGTACGAAACCCAGCTGGGGTCTGGCAATATGACCTCGTCTCCGGGGTCGAGGAACGCCAGTGCGGACATGAATATCGCGTGCTTGCATGGGGTTATCAGCACGTTCTTGGCCGTGCAGTGGATCTTATTGTCCGAGAATGCCTTGGATGCCACGGCCTTTCTCAGTTCCGGTATGCCGGGCGACGGAGTATAATGAGTGAATCCCGCATCAAGGGAGGCCTTGCATACCTCTTTTATGTTCTCCGGAGTATCGAAGTCGGGCTCTCCCATCGAGAATGAGATTATGTCCCTGCCCTGCATCTTCATTAGGCTCACTAAATTAGAAAGTGCAACCGTACCCGAAGCCGGAACTCCCTGAAGCCTTTTTGACGCCATCAATGACCCACAGTGAATATTACTATATTATTCTTTATTTTCCGGCTCAGCTCATCAGTGTCTTCAGATCGCCCGATGCTGCGGCGTCCTTTATCCCCTTCGCCATCCTGCCGCCGGTGCTCAGGCCGGGGTATATCAGGTCTGCGTACGGGGACCCGGAGATGAATGGGTTCGTTCCTGCGACGATCCTTGTGGATATCTCGAACACTTTGAAATCCAGCTTATCCGTCACTACTGTCTCGAGACAGAAGGGCCCCCACATCCCGCCGAACAGTTCATAGGAACGGTTGACCACGTTCTCCCCCATCTCGAATGCTTTTGGCAGCAGCGATTCTCTGATCACCACCGGCGTGTTCCCTGTGACCACGAACGACGGATAAAGGCCGCGTCTCTTTGCATCTTCGATCGACCCGAGCTTATACATCTCGTCGATGTTGCTCTCGTCCCTGCGGTCTATGGAAAGAAGTTCCAAAGAACCTCCCTGCCTGCACGTGTAGCCGTCCTTTTTCAGAGGGTCGTAGAAGAAGTGAAGGTAATATCTGGTCCCCATGCAGTATTCCTGAATGGTGTACGGCAGGGAGTTGTCGATCGACATCTTGAAGTCGGGGTAGTCCTTTGCGATGAAGAACCCGCGGCCTCCTTTCGCTCCGTGGTATTTCACCATGACCGCTTCGTTTATCTCCCTTGCATCGGTGATGAGTCTGGGCATGGGCACGCCGGCGGAGGTGAGCCAGGTCCTCTGTTTCTCCCTGTTGGACTCCCATTGGAGCACTGCCCTGTTGCCGTATGACGGCACCTCGAAGTCCTCGTACTTCTGCGCTCCCATGTATTCCACGAAGGAGCCGTGCGGTATTATCAGAACATTCCTGTCAAGAAGTTCGCCGCTCCTCTCGTTCATCTCGTCAAAATCGGAGTAGGTTATTATCTCATCCGGCTTTGCCAGAGGGAACGCGTCGTAGTATTTCGTGTTGTCTTTTACCGTAAGTCCCAAGGTTTTGAAGCCCATTTTGCGTGCTCCGTGAAAAATCTGCAACGAGGAGTGCGAACACAACGTCGTTATCGTCAGGTCGCTGGCATCATATCCGTCGAGGATGTCGTATATCCTTCTCTTGGGAACCATGTCCTCTTATTGCATTTGCGCTTTTAAATTTTGTTACATTAACTCAGACTCCGCAGATTATATATCCCAGACCCCAGCTTCATTGCGGAAGGCTTTTTATTTCAACGTCGATTCGAAAAACATTGTGCAAAGATCTGTCTCGGTATCCGTAAACAAGCTTTCAGAGGAACCGTACGCTTCGATCGTGTGCTATCCTCAGGCGACCCCGGGGGAGATGCTGACCCGTATGGAAGAATTGAGGGTACTGGGCGTGGAGACCGTAGAATTCTCTGGTAAGATCCCGGCCTCGGCATATTATGTATTGGGCAAGGGTCACGTGGGCGTCGTTGCGGCGGTCCGCGCGCAGGGCAGACAGCTGGCACTGAAGATGCAGAGGGCGGACTCTGGGCGCGAGAGCCTGGAACATGAAGCGGAACTGCTTGCAAAGGCCAACGAGGTCGGTGTTGGCCCGCATCTCGTGGCGGCAACGAAGCATTTTCTTTTGATGCAACTCATTGACGGCGGCACGCTGGAGGAGTGGTTGGCGGCCCACAGGGACAAAGATGCAGCACGTGCGGTCCTGGCAGAGATTCTGGAGCAGTGCTGGCGTCTTGACGGGATCGGTTTGGACCACGGCGGGCTCGTGAGGGCCCCCAGACATATCCTCGTCGACACAGCGGATACGCCGTTCATAGTGGATTTCGAAACAGCAAGCGTCCTGCGCAACGCGTCGAATGTCACGTCTGTGTGCAATTTCCTATTTCTTGGCAACGGAGAGGTCCGAAAGGCGGTCGCAGACATGATCGGCGAACGTGAAAGAGGAGAATTGATGGGGGGTTTGAAAAATTACAGGATGAACAGAAACCGCCAGAGTTTTGAGGAACTGCTTGAACTGTGCCTCACCATTAGGTGAGGCATCCCCATATCTTGTACAAAAACGCGAGATTTCTGCCCCTTCACTTTCGGACGATTCGGAGACCCCCTGTAATACCTTTTATATCATGCAAGGGGTACTATAGAACACCTCATGGGAAAACGGGAGGTCGATGCGATGAACGAAGAAGAACTGCAACTCCATTTTGAAGAACTAAAGAAAGAACTGGACGGGAAGATCGATGATGCCCAGCTGAAGAAAGAACTGAACACATACCTCAACGAATACCGTGTCACAGCGGAAGCGGCCAAAAGGGGGATCAAGAGGAAGTACGGGGTCGACGGCTCCTCCTCTTTCATGACCGCGGACACCTTGTCAAAAAAGATAGACGAGCTGAAAGGAACGGAGATGAATGTCGACATAACGGCAAAAGCGGTATATGTCGACAAGAAGCAGATAACCGTGAGGGGCACACCCAAAATGATAATATCAGGAATACTGGGCGATGAGACAAGCACCGCCCCCTTCACGATCTGGGAAGGAGAGAACGTGGAACTTGAGAAGGGAGAGGTCTACCTTTTCAAGAATGCATACACGAAGCTATGGAACGAGCGCGTCCAGATCAACCTCGGCTCGCGCGGGAAGGTGGAGAAGGCGGAAGGGATCCGCGTCGACGTCCCCGAACGCACCATAACCGCGGAATCGACCGAAGTGAAGATCGGGAACATCAAAGAAGGGATGGGCGACGTGACGGTCACCGGACGCATCATGTCGGTGGAGCAGAGGAACATCACCGTCAAAGGAGAGGCCAAGGTCGTGTATTCGGGCATAATGGCCGATGATTCCGGCAAGATACAATACTCCGCATGGAACGATTACAGCCTTAAGGAAGGGGAGTCCATCTGCGTGAAGAATGCGTACATACGTTCTTGGAAGGGTATCCCCCAACTCAACCTCGGCGATAAATGCGAAGTAAGCCGCGTCGACGACTCTTTCGGAGAGATAGACATGAGCGTGTCGAAGAAGACCATCGCGGACATAATTGCCGTCGGCGGGGGTCTGGACCTCTCTGTGACCGGGACTGTGGTGGACATGAGGGCCGGGAGCGGCCTCATAAGGAGATGCCCCCAGTGCAACAGGTCCGTTCTGAACGGCGAATGCACCGCCCACGGAAAGGTTGAGCCGATCAACGACCTCAGGATGAAGCTTATACTTGACGACGGCACCGGGGCGATAAGCGCGGTTGTCAACCGCCAGGATACCGAGAGACTGACGGGGATCACTTTGGCAGCGGCGGAAGGACTGGCCAAGGCCAGAGGGGACTCCGAGATAGTGGCCAGAGAAATGGCGGGACTTATCATCATGAGAAGAATGACCATGACGGGTAACGTCCTCAGCGATGATTTCGGGCCGATGATGATCGTCAACGATGCCAAGGTAGAGACGGTCGACGTTGCCGCTGAAGCTGAAAAATTATACGACGAAGTGGAGGGAGCATTATGAACGCCAGGGAAACGGCGTGGAGATTGTTCTCGTCCGAGCTGAACTCGGCCACCTATGAGATAAAGGGTGATGATGAGAAATCCCCCTCTTACGTTGTCACGAGGCTCGGCGCGATGGTGAACAGGGTGCTTGTGGCCGGCGTCCTTACTGAGAAAGAGAACGTGGGGACCGATGACGAGCCTATGTGGAGGGGCAGGGTGCAGGACCTCGCCTCGGGGAACTTCTTCATCAACGTGGGAAGATACCAGCCTGAGGCCGCCGCGGCGATGGCGGATATAGACACACCTGCGTTCATAGCCGTCGTGGGGAAGGTGAGAACCTATACCGCTGATGACGAGAGGGTGTTCGTATCCATACGGCCGGAATGCATCGTGAAGATCACCGAGGACATACGCGCGCAGTGGCTCCTTGAAGCCGCCAGGTCCACTTGGGACAGGCTCAACCGGATGAAGAAGGCAACCTCCCTCGGAGACCTTTCCGAGAAGGCCCTTTTGGCAAAAGGGTTCGGCGAGAAGGATGCGAAAGGGATCATGACCGCTTTGGACCAGTACGACATCCCCAACTCCACGATATATCTCAAAACCATTCAGACGGCCCTCAGGACCATTCTTCCGGAAAAGAACATCGACCTCGGCCTTCCCGAGGACATGTCCGATGACCCGGACGAGATCGATATCGAACCCGGTTCCACCAGCCACAGCAATGCGGATATGGAGGATATCATCCTCTCTCTGCTGGAAGAGCTTGATACCGACGGCAAAGGCGCTCTGAGAGACGAGCTTGAGAGAAGGGCGGAATCTGAAGGGATATCGAGCATGGAACTCGAGGAGATATCCAACGTCCTCATGGATAAGGGTCTGGTATACGAGCCGAACCTGAGATATCTGAAACGCATCTGAATATTCTTACGGGGCATACGCCCCGGTCTTCCATTTTTACTGCTTCCTCAGCGTCTGTATATTCGCCGCCGTGGCGTCATCATCCTTCCCGAGCACCATGTCGGCGAAGTCCGGGTCAAGCTCAAGCTTCGCAAGATCGGCCTCCGCCGCCTTGAGCCTCAGCGCCCGCCTGGATTCCGCGAGCTCGTCGTTCAGCTTCTTCAGCTCCATCTCCCTTTCCGCCTTGACGCGCTCCTCCTCTTTCATTGCGGAGAGCTT
>JGI24705J35276_12237473_pt1 | contig 11272 bp, 7 predicted proteins | sample TergutNt197P4_FD_35276 | JGI IMG/M metagenome (IMG submission 35276)
CGGCGTTCAAATTTGTTGCGCAGCAAAACCGCAGCGGCGTTCATGGTCAGCAACAGGAGGAGCAGAACCATGATTGCCGCCGCGGTCCGCTCAACAAAGGCCCGTTCCGGGCTGCCGGCCCAGAGATAGATCTGCACCGGCAACACTGTGGCCGGGTCGCTGAAACCGTGCGGCACGTCGACGATGAAGGCCACCATGCCGATCATCAAGAGCGGCGCTGTCTCGCCCAAGGCTCTGGCCATGCCGATGATCGCCCCGGTCATCATGCCGGGCATGGCCAGCGGCAGGACATGATGGACAACGGTCTGCACCTGTGAGGCGCCGATGCCCAGAGCGGCCTCGCGGATGGAGGGCGGCACCGATTGTAGCGAGGCCCGGCTGGCGATGATGATGGTCGGCAGGGTCATCAGGGTCAGGACCAAACCGCCGACCAGGGAAGTGGAACGGGGCAGGCCCATATAGTTGAGGAACACGGCCAGCCCGAGCAGACCAAAGACGATCGAAGGGATAGCGGCCAGGTTGTTGATGTTGACCTCGATCAGATCGATCCAGCGATTTTTGGGCGCGAACTCCTCCAGGTAGACCGCGGCGGCCACCCCGATGGGGAAGCTGAGCGTCAGGGTGACAATCAGGGTGAGAAAGGAACCCACGACCGCGCCTTGGATTCCAGCTAACTCGGGTTCACGGGAATCACCCGCCTGAAAGAAGGTCGAATTGAAGGTTTGCCGCAGCCGGCCCGCACCGGTCAGTTGATCGATCCAGGCCGCCTGCTGGTCGCTGATCCGGCGTTCGTGTTCAGGCACATCGCGGGAGATGTGTCCCTTGACGAACATGTCAACCTCGTCGTCAGCCAAAACCCAGAGCGGCCTGGTGGAACCGATCAGCTCCGGTTTAGCCATCACCATCTCCTGCAACTGGTAGGCGGCGCCTGTGCTGACCAGCTTGGCCACGGTCCGCTGGTCCTGGCGGCTTGCAGCCTGCGGAAAAAGGGCCCTGGTCGCCTCCCGCACCAGGGAACCATAGTTGGCCGTGGCCAGATTGTTGACATCAAGCACCTGCGGGTCAAAATGAATGTCGAGCAGGATCTGGGTCTGCCAGAACGCGGTATATCCCTTGGCCACAATCGAGCCGAGCAGTACGACCAGAAACAGCAGGCTGGCAACAATGGCCGCAAGCCCGAACAACTTGAAACGCCGTTCGCGGCGATAACGGGCCGCCAGGCCAGCATGAACCCTGACGCTGGCACTCATGTTGTCTGGTCCGTTCATCTGGCTGTTCTTTTCCTTATTCATATTCTTCACGGTATTTGCGCACCACGTAGAGGGCCACCACATTGAGCGCCAGGGTGACAATGAACAGCAGCAAGCCCAAGGCAAAGGCCGCCAGGGTCTTGGGGCTGTCGAATTCTTGGTCGCCGATCAGGAGAGTGACGATCTGCACAGTCACGGTGGTCGCCGCCTTCAGGGGATTGAAGGTGAGATTGGCGGCTAGGCCTGCGGCCATGACCACGATCATGGTCTCGCCGATGGCCCGCGAAACCGCCAGCAGGATCGAGCCGACGATGCCGGGCAGGGCGGCGGGCAAAATGACCAGCTTGATGGTTTCGCTCTTGGTGGCCCCCAGAGCGTAGGAGCCGTCGCGCAACGACTGGGGCACGGCATTGATGACGTCGTCGGAGAGTGAGGAGACAAAGGGAATGATCATGATCCCCATCACCAGCCCGGCGGCCAAGGCGCTTTCCGAGGCCACCGGCAGCCCGGCCAGGCTGCCCAGATTGCGAAGGGCCGGCGCCACCACCAGGGCCGCGAAAAAACCGTAGACCACAGTGGGCACGCCGGCCAGGATCTCCAGAAGCGGTTTGACCACGGCCCGGAACCTGAGGTCGGCGTATTCAGAGAGATAGATGGCCGACATCAGGCCCAGGGGCACGGCAATGGCCATGGCGATGCCGGAGATGAGGAAGGTGCCGACCAGCACCGGTATGGCCCCGAAACTGCCGGAACTGCCCGTCTGATCGGCCCGGATGGCCATCTGCGGGCTCCATTTGAGACCAAAGAGGAAATCGGCCGGGGAAACCTGCTGAAAAAACCGGATCGACTCGAATAAAACCGAGAGCACGATGCCAATGGTGATGAACACCGCCAAGAAGGCACAAAGGGTAAGGATGAGCTTGATGATTCGCTCGACCTGATTACGGGCCCGCAGCACCGGCCGGATCCGCGAAAGAAACAGATAGCCGCCGGCCAGGGCCGTGGCCAGGGCCACGACCGCAAACACCAGGTCACCGAGCCGCCGCAGGCCAAGATACTGTTCGGCGGCGGCCTGGATCAGAGGATCGACTTGGCGGGCCACCAGATTGCCGGACACCAGATTGCGCAGCTCGTTGATCAACAAATCGAGCTGATCCGGACTGACGCCCCCCTTGGCCGCAGCGATTCCATCCATGGCCATGCGGGTGAGCAGCGGCTCGGCGGCCAGGTGCCAGACCGTCACCGCCAGCAGGGCCGGCAGCCCGCACCACAATCCGGCCAAAATGCCATAATAGCCGGGCCGGGAATGCAGCTTAGTGGCCCGCGGCCGTTGGGCCAGGGCGATGGCGCGATTGCGCCCCAGCCAGTAGGCCAGCGAGGAGAGCAGCAGGATCAGGACGACAAGCAGGGAAAAGGACATGACGGCTCCATACGTCAGGGCAGAGGCCCTCATTCATTGTCCGCAACCCTACCGCCGCTTTATTCAAACCGGATTCGGCCCTGGTTAGATTTCAGTTAGGATTCTTGCACGTTGTCGGGCATAGTGATTAAAAAGTAGCTAAGAACAGGGCCATCTCTGGATTGCTCGCAATGCCACAACGGCATAGCTGCCGTCATTGCGAGCTTAAGCGATCCAGAATGCTGAACTTTGTACAAACCACTTTTTTCAATAATTCTCCGGGTGATCGCCTCAGCCCGGACCAGATCGTATCAGGGAGAAAATCCATGGGAAAATGTATCGGCATCCTGACCGCCGGCGGCGACAGCCCCGGCCTCAATGCGGCCATTCGGGCCATCGGCAAGAGCGCCCGCACCGCCTTTGACCTGCAGGTGATCGGCTTTCGCGACGGCTTTCGCGGCCTGATGGAAAACCGCACCGTACACCTGGAAGGGGAGATCCTCTCTGGCCTCCTCACCCTGGGCGGGACCATCTTAGGGACCAGCCGCGACAAGCCGCACAAGATGCCGGTCGGCTCCAAGGTCCAGGACATGACCGAGGTGATGATCGACAACTACCACCGCCACAACCTCGAGGCCCTGGTCTGCATCGGCGGCGGCGGCACCCAGAAGAACGCCCATCGTCTGGCCCTGGCCGGGATGAACGTGGTCACCCTGCCCAAGACCATTGACAACGACGTGGCCATGACCGACATCACCTTTGGCTTCGACACCGCCCTGTCGATCGCCACCGACGCCATCGACCGTCTCCATTCCACCGCCCACAGCCACCACCGGATCATCGTGGTCGAGATCATGGGCCACAACACCGGCTGGCTCGGCCTGGGCGCGGGATTGGCCGGCGGCGCCGATGTCATCCTCATCCCCGAAATCTCCTACGACGTGCACCAGGTGGCCGACGCCATCCGCAGGCGCCGGCACCGGGGCAAAAGTTTCAGCATTGTCGCGGTATCTGAGGGGGCGCTGGCCCAGGAAGATGCCAAGGAACTGGCCGAACTTAAGGAAAAGAAACAGACGGCCAAGGATGAGAAAAAGCAGAAAAAGATCGCAGCCGCCCTGGAAGCCTTCCAGGTCAAGCACACCGGCAACACCCTGCGACTCTCCGCCCAACTGGAACAGCTCACCGGCCTGGAAAGCCGGGTGACTATTTTGGGCCATCTCCAGCGGGGCGGCACCCCCACCGCCGCTGACCGCATTCTCGCCACCCGCCTGGGCTCGGCCTGCGTCTCCGCCATCGACGCCCGGGAATACGGCCGCATGGTGGCGGTCAAGGGCGAGTCAACCGCCCTGGTGGATTTGGCCGAGGTGGTCGGCAAACGTAAGATGGTGCCGCTTAATCATCCTTGGATCAAGGCCGCGCTGGAAACCGACATCTGCCTGGGCAACCATGCGGGTTGAGCGTCGCCTGCCCATGACGTGAACCATGACCGGGGGGCGGCGAGGCACCCACCCCGGTCAGGCCGGATCCTCACTGCTGCGGACGATCTCGCCCTCCACCAGGTAGATGACCTCCTCGGCGATATTGATCGCCCGGTCGCCGATCCGCTCAAGATGGCGGGCGATGAGATAGGCGTTGACCAGGGAGGCTGCATTGTCGGGACGGACGCCGATCTCCGCAATCACCGTATGGTAGGCAATATCGCGCAAATGGTTGACCTGGTCGTCCATGTGAAAAATGGCGCGGGCCAAGGCCGCGTCCTCGGTGACCAGGGCGTCCAGGCTGGCCTTGACCATCTCCATCACCTTGGCAGCCATGGGCTGATAATCCAGCCCGGTGGTAAAATCCGCGGTGGCGGTGGCAATGATGGTGCTGATCCGCTTGGCAATGTTGACCGCGATGTCGGCGATCCGCTCCAGCTCGTTGTTGATCTTGATGATCGAGACGATCAGCCGCAGGTCGCGGGCCACCGGCTGGTGCAGGGCGAGAATCTTCAGGCATTCCTCCTCGATGAGGATCTCCATGTCGTCGACTTGCCAATCCGCGGTCATGATCGCCTGGACCTGATCCCGGTCCTTGGTTTCCAGAATGGCGCAGGCCCGCCGCAGCCGGTCTTCCACCAGAGTACCCATGGTGAGGATCGCTTTTTTCAGCCCATCGATCTCGCGATGAAAATGCATGTGTTTGGCCACGGACTGTCTCCTATTCGATAGGTTTAAGCAAAAGATGGGGGTAGCGTTTACGTACCGTCTCTGGGTTACCAGCCGATTAGAAACCGGTTAGGATCGCGTTAGCTTTTTTCTTTTCCCTTGCAACCCGCCTGGAGGTGCATAACACTACCACCATCATGGACCACAGCGGAGCAAACACGTGAGGAAACCGAGCATTCTGGTGGTCGAGGACGACACCGACATCCAACAGCTGGTCAGCTACAATCTGATAAAATCCGGCTTCAACGTCACCTGTGCCGATAGCGGCGAAGAGGCCCTGCAACTGCTCGCCAGGGAACCGGTCGATGCCATGGTGCTTGACCTGATGCTGCCCGGCAAGGACGGCGGCGAGGTCTGCCAGGCGGTGCGCAGTCAGGAGTCCACCCGCGGACTGCCGATCATCATGCTGACCGCCAAGGGCGAGGAAGACGACATCGTGGCCGGATTATCATGCGGGGCCGATGATTACGTCACCAAGCCCTTCAGCCCCAGGGTGCTGATCGCCCGGATCGAGGCGGCTCTGCGGCGCAAGCCTGTGTCTGGCAATGAGGCGGAAAACGAGTCCGCCCTCTACGACCGGTACTCCATGGAGATTCACCCCGGTCGGCACCAGGTGCTGGTTGATGGCCGCGAAATCCATCTCACCGCCTCTGAATTCACCATCCTGGAGCTGCTCGCCGGCCGGCCCGGCTGGGTCTTTTCCCGGCAACAGATCATCGACCAGATCCGCGGCTATGACTACAGCATCACGCCCCGGGCCGTGGACGTGCAGATCTTCGGCCTGCGCAAGAAACTCGGGGCTGCCGGCGCCTGTATCGAGACAATACGGGGGATCGGCTACCGGATCCGTGCCTAGCTCCCGCCCAGTCCTTTGCCCGCCTTGGCGCCCCATTCGCGGTGCAACCATTGATTTCCCAAGAGAGCCATCCATGCGCAACATCCGTCTTTTCTGGCAGATCTTCCCGGTCTGCATCGGTATTACCCTGGTTTCCATGCTGGCGGTCGTCTGGCTGGCCTCCACCACCGGCCACACATTCTACATCGAGCACCTCAAGGAGGAAATCCGGGAACGGGCCCTGTTGATCGAGCCTACCATCGCGGTCCTAAGCGGCGGCGACGATCGACCTTTCCAGGATTTCGTCCGCCAGACCGGCCGACGGGCGGCGACCCGAATCACGGTGGTCGACGGCCACGGCACGGTGCTGGCTGATTCCAACGAAGACCATACCCTGATGGATAACCATGGCCACCGGCTCGAAGTGGAATCAGCGCTGGCCGGAGAAGTTGGCTATGCCCTACGCCGCAGCCGGACCCTGGGCGAAAGCATGCTCTATGCTGCCATCCCTGTCAAGATCGGGCAGGACCAGCAGCGAGGGGCACTGCGCCTTGCCATCGCGGTGACGCCCGTTGAGGACATGCTGACCTTGCTGCACAAGAAAATGGCCGGTATTGCCCTGGCCGTCGCCGTGCTGGCCGGGCTGCTGTCCCTCTACTCCGCCCGCAGGATCAGCCGCCCCTTGGAGGAAATGAGGCAAGGCGCCGAGCAGTTGACCAAGGGCCGTATCGATCAATTGGTCAAGATCGAGAGCGGACACATGTCGGCGGAGATGGCCAGCCTGGCAGTATCGCTCAACCAGATGGCCGAGCAGATCAATCGCCGCATCCGGATCATCATCCAACAGCGCAACGAACTGGAGGCGGTCTTCTCCAGCATGGCCGATTCGGTGGTGGCCATCGACGCCGACAAGAAGGTCATCCGCATGAACCAGGCGGCAGCGGTTTTGTTCGGTCTGCCGGCAGAGGTGGTCAAAGGCAAGGCAATAGAGGGCGTGATCCGCAACAGCTATCTCCTGGAGATGGTCAATCTGACCTTAAACCACAATCTGCCGCAGGAGCAGAAGGTGAGCTTGTTCACCGGCCCCGATCCGGTCATTCTCCAAGCCCATGCCGTGCCCCTGCGCGACGAGGACAACCGCAGCATAGGCATGCTGATGGTGATGCATGATTTGACCAAACTCAGCCGGCTGGAGACCATCCGCCAGGATTTCGTTGCCAATGTCTCCCACGAATTAAAAACACCGATCACCGCGATCAAGGGTTATGTCGAGACCCTTTTGGACGGAGCGCTCGACGATGCGGACCATGCCCATCGGTTTCTGGCCATCGTCAACCGCCAGGCCAACCGTCTGGACGCCATTGTCGATGATCTGCTGACCCTCTCCCGGATCGAAAACCAGGAAAACAAGCAAGAAATCGCCTTGGAGCCAGGCGAGGTGGGCTTGGTGCTGGAAAGCGCGATCCAGACCTGCGCGGTGCTGGCCAACGAAAAAGAGATCGTCTTGCAGGTGGAAGGCGACCAAAAAACCAAAACACCCATGAACCCGCCGCTGTTGGAGCAGGCAGTGATCAATCTCCTCAAAAACGCCATCACCCACAGCCACCGCGGTTCAATGGTGACCCTGCGCTGTCAGGCCTTCACCACCATGGACGGGGAGCAGCAGCTCCACATAGGCGTCATCGACCATGGCCCCGGCATCGCCAGGGAACATCTTCCCCGGCTGTTTGAGCGGTTCTATCGTTGCGACAGGGCACGCAGCCGCGACCAGGGCGGCACCGGCCTGGGGTTGGCAATCGTCAAGCATATCGCCCATATCCACCGGGGTACAGTGGCGGTAGAAAGCAGCCCTGGCAAGGGTTCAACCTTCACCATCATCCTGCCGGTTGCCAAGTAACCACTCCGGCCGAAATACAAATACAAAAATCTTTGGATGCGCTTCATTGTCTTTCCCGGCTCCACCAGGTAAAATATGAAGCTGACACCCGCACCCCTGCGGTTCCTGTTGCCACCCCAAATCTCTATGCTGGAGGCAGCCATGAACAGACGGCAATTCATCCGCGATGTCATGCTCTGGTCGGCCGGCGCTACCCTGGCCGTCCCCCGCTTCACCATCCTGACCGATGCCTGGGCCGAAGAGACGCCCGCCCCCCCCCTGGTGGCGGTGGCCAAGGGCGAGGACTACAGCTCTCTGGTAACGCGGGTGCTGCAGCCGTTCGGCGGCATGGGCCGGTTTGTCCGTCCCGGCGACCGGGTGGTGGTCAAACCGAACATCGGCTGGGACCGCAACCCGGAACAGGGTGCCACCACCCATCCCCAGGTTGTCCAGGCCCTGGTCCGCCAGGCCCTGGCAGCGGGGGCGAAAAGGGTGCTGGTGTTTGACCGCACCTGTAACGAGTCGCGCCGCTGCTACGCCAACAGCGGTATCGAGCGGGCCATCGCCGAACTGGGCGACAGCCGGGCGGTAATCGAACACATTGACCAGCGTAAGTTCGTCCCGGTGGAGATCGCCAAGGGCAAGGCCATCACCCGCTGGGAAATCTACAAGGATGCCTTGGACTGTGACTGCTATATCAATGTGCCGGTGGCCAAACACCACGGCCTTTGCCGCCTGACCCTGGGATTGAAAAACTCCATGGGCGTGCTCGGCGGTAACCGGGGCTCGATCCACCGCGATCTCGGTCAGAGCTTAGCCGATCTGGCCACGGTCATCCGGCCCAAGCTGACCCTGATCGACGCCACCCGCATCCTGCTCAACAACGGGCCCCAGGGTGGCGACCTTGCGGATGTGCGCCGCATTGACACCCTGGTCGCCGCCATCAACCCGGTGGCCGCCGACGCCTATGCCACCACCTTGTTCGACCTGCAGCCCGCGGACATTGCCTCCACCGTGGCGGCCCACTCCATGGGCCTCGGCGAGATGGCCCTGGACCGCATCAAGGTCACAGAGGCCTGATGAGGCGGGGCAGATTGCGGCCCGCGCCCTCCTCCTGGCGTGCCTTGGGCCAGACCCTGTTTCTGCTTTTTTTTCTGACCCTGCTCGTCAAGACCGACTATGCCGGGAGTGACGAACTCAATTGGGCGGTCAACCTCCTCTTCCGCATCGACCCCTTTCTGGCCGCAGCCGCAATGCTGGCCGCCAAGACGGTCATCGCCCTTATGCTGCCGGCTCTGGTCACCCTCGGACTGACCCTGCTCTTTGGCCGCTTCTTCTGCGGCTGGGTCTGTCCCATGGGCAGCCTGATCGATGCCAGCCGCCGCCTGGTGGGCCGGCCCGTCGCCTCGCCGCCCCGGCCCGGCCGCAGGCAACTCAAGTATCTGCTGCTGTTCTTTCTCCTCACCGCCGCCTGCTTCGGCCTGCCCCTGGCCGGATATCTCGATCCTTTCTCGATTCTGGTGCGGGGGCTGACCTTTTCTCTCCAGCCGGGCCTGGACCACGCCGCCACCACCCTCTTCACCTGGACCTATCAGCAGGCGCCATCCTGGGTTAATGCGATCACCGAGCCGATCTACAGCCTCCTGCGGCAGTCTGTCCTGCCTTTCAGCGCCAAGGTCTACGGGCTTTCGCTCGCCTCCCTTTTTCTGTTGCTGGCGGTGCTTGGACTGAGCCGGGTGGAGCCGCGCTTTTTCTGTCGCAAGGTCTGCCCGCTGGGGGCGCTGCTGGCCCTGACCGCCCGCTTTTCGCTGCTGCGTCTGCGGGGCGGCTCGGCCAAGTGCGGCAAGTGCACTCGGTGCCGCATGGTTTGCCCCATGGCGGCCATCGGCGACTCAAGGGAGATCGCTGCCGGGGAATGCACCCTTTGCCTCGACTGCGTAAGCCATTGCCCCCGCTCCCGTATCGGCTATGGCCTCAGACGCCAGGCCGCCCCGGCCCCGGGCGGCAATGACCAGGGCGCCAACCTGTCCCGCCGCGCGGTTCTGACTGCGCTGGCCGCGGGCGCGCTGGCACCGCTGGCTTTGGCTCCCCGGACTCAAGTCCGCCACAATGACCCGCTGCTGATCAGGCCGCCCGGCGCCCTGGCCGAGCCGGATTTTCTCGATTACTGTCTCCGCTGCGGCGAATGCATGAAGATCTGCATCGGCAACGGACTCCATGCGACCTGGCTTGAGGCGGGCCTGGAAGGCATATTCACCCCCAGGCTGATCGGCCGCCTGGGCTACTGCGAGTACAACTGCACCCTCTGCGGCCAGGTCTGCCCCAGCGGCGCCATCCGCAAACTCACCAAAAGCGAAAAACAGACGGTGGTCATCGGCCGGGCCTATTTCGACAAAAATCGCTGCCTGCCCTATGCCTCGGCCACCCCGTGTATCGTCTGCGAGGAACACTGCCCGACCCCGGACAAGGCGATCAAATTCAAAGAAGTGGTGATCGACAACCACCAAGGCGAGCAGGTCACGATCCGCCAGCCCTATGTGGTCGAGACCCTCTGCATAGGCTGCGGCATCTGCGAACACAAATGTCCCTTGGCGGGCGACGCGGCCATCCGGGTGACCTCGGCCGGAGAAAGCCGCCTTGGCCAGCCAGCCCTGCCAGAAGGATATTGATTGCCGGAATTTTGTGTTTTTTTTAATGGCGATGAACGAAAGTCAGCAATTTTGATTGGTGCCGGTTGGGTAGAGCGCCGCTCAACATTGGGACGCGCAGGGGCATCCGCACCTATGAGCTGTCGTCATTGCAAGGGGCGTTGCTCCGAAGCAATCCAGCAAAGTGGGCCAGGATTGCTTTGCATCGCTTGCAATGACGGGTCGAGAGGGCGTGGCGCGCCCACAATCTGTACAGGCGGCCCTCATCTCATCAAGATCATGCAGAGTCTTGTATAAAACCACTTTGTTTTCGGTGTGCCTGGCAACGGCCCCTTTTTTTGTGTTGGTGCATGTCCTGTGACGCGCGGACTGTAGCTATGAATGACTTCTGTACCCAAGCTCCGCCTGCCGAATTCTTGGCCGGGTTCGCCGGGTTCACCCCGCTGCCGGCCGAATCGATCCCACTCGCCCAGGCACGAAACCGGGTGGTCGCCGCCCAGTTGACCAGCCCCGAACCATTGCCAGCCCATAGCCGCTCGCTGATGGATGGCTATGCGGTCCGGGCCGCCGACACCCTTGGCTCTTGCCAATCGACCCCCGTCCTGCTGAGCGTAATCGGCGAGATAGCCACCGGTATATCCGGCCAGAAGCTGGCCCTGGAGCCTGGCCAGGCGATCCACATCTGGACCGGCGGTGAGCTACCGCAGGGGGCCGATGGGGTGGTCATGGCCGAGCACACCCGCCTGGTTGACCAGGAGACGGTGGCCGTGTTTGAACCGATCAGCCTGGCGGACAACACGGTTAAGGCCGGGGAAGACTATGGGCCGGGAACAATGCTCTTTACGCCCGGTCATCGGCTGCGGGCCCAGGATCTAGGCCTGCTCGCGGCTTTGGGCTTCACCACTGTGCCGGTCTTTCGGCGACCGCGGGTGGCAATCCTCTCCACCGGCGACGAACTGGTGCCGCCGGACCAGATCCCGCCGCCGGGCAAGGTCCGCAATATCAACTCCATCAGCCTGGCGGCCCTGGTCGAAGAGGCCGGTGGCCTGCCCCTGCC